>Ga0206803_1047_pt1 | contig 30260 bp, 19 predicted proteins | sample Alteio_BWOrgCont_61_FD_152909 | JGI IMG/M metagenome (GOLD analysis project Ga0206803, IMG submission 152909) | Enriched cells from forest soil in Barre Woods Harvard Forest LTER site, Petersham, Massachusetts, United States -... | ecosystem: Environmental > Terrestrial > Soil > Temperate forest >... | reverse complement strand
GCGTATACGGGAAAGCCCGCGACCGTGCAGCTTTGATTCGCACCGGTGTCAAGGCCCGTGATGGTAACTGTGGTCAGGGTGTTGCTGGTGAAACTGAATTGGACAAGACCTGTGTTGCCCGCTATACCGGTGTCGGTCTCGCCGCTGGCCGCGGAGGTATTGGGGCTGCATGCGCTCACGACATAACCTACGCTGTTCGTCGAGTCAAGAATAGCGCCGTCGCGAATGCCGCCATTGATCGTGCTTTTGTTCGTACCCCCGTTAACGCCGAGCGCCAGTGTCGCTTCCGTAACTCCCGCCTGGGTAATTTCATAAAAGTTAGAGCTGCTATCGCCGATAAAAATATTGCCGGTGTTACCTACATCCACCACCGGGGATGAGAGGAAGTTCGATCCCTGGGTGACAGTTGCACCGGTGACAGTACACCCGGCGCCAGCGGTCGCAGCGGGTATCGCAGCGTTGAAAGTTAACTGGGTTGCGCTAGTGGTAATAGGGGTTTGCGGTCCATTAATGGCAGCGGCGTCAGCCGCACTGCAGTTGGTGCCATTGGCGGTTACGCCCGCGATGGTAACCAACTCTCCGATGCTAACCGAGTTGGGCACTGTGACCGTCACCACCGTCGTGGTCGCCGTCACCTTCGTGGGGGTGTCTGACACAGGGGCAGTGGCGTTTACATGCACCGGAAAATTCCCCGCATACGCTGGCGTCCCGTTGAACGTGGGGGTGATCGCATACAGGTAGCCGTTGTTATCGCCGACGTACGTCGTATCGTTGGCGTAGTCGGTGAACGGAGATGAGAAACTATCTACCGCTCCAGCCACTCCAGTTGCTGCATTGGCGGCCACCAAACCCAATGGAAGCATGAAGTCTGTGGCCGTGCTTCCCGAGGTGCTTCCGGGGATCACCGGGCTGTTGGCGCAGGCCGGCAACGTGGCCCCGCCGTTGTTGTTGCCGGTGCAAGTGGCACTGGTTCCGTACTCGGTGCTGCCGCTGCCGAACGTAAGCACATGCAGAATCGCTCCGATGATCGGGTCATTCTCCACGTAGGCAACTTCGGTGCCACCGACCGAGAGGCCGGGCGAGGTAGCGACTGGTCCGACGCCTGAGGCGTAAGAGAAGATGAATTCCGGATTGGTGAGACACAGCGGCGTCCCCGACCCGCTGTAGAGTTGATTGAAGGCGACGATGTTGGCCTGGGAGCCATTCGTCCCGGCAGTGATGGCGGCCCAGGTTAAGCCAGTTACGGTGGCGGGTACGGTGAGCGCTACCCGTGTTCCGGGCGTGAGCGTGTACACCGTGACGGCGTGGTTGGCAGTGGAGGCAATGGCGACGATGCGGCCAAGGGCAGTGCCACTGAGATTACGATTGATCGCGGCGGCCAGATTGGTTGCGTTGCTGGCAGCACCCGCAGCGCCTGCGGCAGTGGACACCTCAAAGTCTGTTCCGGTATTGGTGGTAGTGCTGGCGGTCAAGCTGAGGGAAACCGCGGTTCCGCCGGTTGGGGTTACGGTGAATTTTACGGTGCCAGTACCGGCCACAGCGACGGTACTAAAGGTGCCGACAACATTCGCGCGCGTGTTTCCGGTCGATGCGTTGACGGGGAATACTACGAAATCCGCAGTGCAACTCGGCGTCGCATTCACATTGAAGGAGTACTTGGCGGGCCACATGCCTTGGGCGACCCCTCCGCCGCCCAGCGAAACCGCCCAGTCCTTTCGCATGCCGCGACTTGGCCGCCGCCTTTCCCACTCCCGCAGCCTTAGCCGCCTGCGTAACAGTCCTGAGTCGGCAGGCGCATTCCCGTGCAGAAGCCACTGAGCATAAGCCCGCGGCTCATTCCACGTCTTCACCATCTGTTCCGGGGTGTAGCCGCCGGTGAAGATGACATGCCTTGAGCTCCAATCGATCGGCACGGGGATTGAACCATCCGGCCTGGCGAAGCCCTGCGCGCATAAGGATCCAGTAAAGCCAGTCGCCAGCCCGAGCGACGCCAGCAGCAGCATGACGTACCTGGCAAAAAAGGCTGCATATCGGTTTCGTGGAGTTCTAAACCTATCCACAGTTAACGCTCCTCTGTGTCTCCCTATTTAGCCATCCGATTCAGCCATCCAATGCGCTCGAGTTCTAACCCGCCCAGCCGCTGCCTACGAGCAAACTACCTTCATATCGGAAAGGCGGAATCGAGGGATGAGTTGGCCAGAGCCTGGATCTGAATCAGTGGGCCCGCATAACCGCCAGCCGCCCGATTCAGCATGTTCGCCGAGGGGATGCCGGTTCTCTGGAAAGATTTTTCGCAATCCGCGGTGGAGGGCCCGCGCATGCTGCCTTCCATGTAGGCCAGGCCGGGGCAGCGCGTGCACGTTCCCACATGGGAGCACGTCGAACAGGTCGGAAGGTCCCTGGCATGGATCGATCGGACCTCCTCCAATTGCGGGGAATGGCGCCAGATGTCGATGAATTTCTGCCGGCGCACGTTGCCGCTGGGCAGGGGAAATTGCACGCAGGGAAACACATCGCCGTAAGGAGAAATATAGCAGGCGGTGTGGCCCGCGCTGCAGGGGAAACCATCCATCACATCTTCGCCGGGCGGGGGCGGAGGGGCGCAGAATTCTTCCACGTTGCCCACGAGTTCCTGGTTATGAAAAACCTGCTTGAGATCGGACCCAGGAATTCGCAGCGCAAGAACGGATCTGTCTCCGTCCATTTTCGGCGTGATGGTCGGATCGAGTGTGTAGGTGACTCCCAACTCTTTCGCGAGATCGATCACGCCCTGCTGGTCGGAGAAATTGCCCGCCATGAGAACGTTGGCGAGAACAACCTTCAGCCCCTGCGCCTTGAGGAATTGAATCGCGCGGATGGTTCGCTTCAGCGATCCCGGCAATTTCGTGATGGCATCGTGAACTTCCGGCCGATGCGAGTAGACACTGATTTGCACCTGCTCAACCCCGAGCTGGCGCAATCTTGCGGCTTCCTTCTCGCGGATCATCACACCGTTGGTCTTGACCTTTACATTGAACAGCAGTTGCCGCGCCCGCTCCACGATTTCGAAAAAGTCGCGGCGCATGAGAACTTCACCGCCGCTGATCGAGAGAAAGAAGACTCCGGCATCGGCCAGTTGTTCCAGTACATCGATGATTTCCGCGGTCGTCATCTCGCCGTGATCGTCGTGATCCAGATAACAATGCACGCAGCGTTCGTTGCAGCGGTAAGTAATATCGAGGTGAACACTGATGGGCAAGCCCAGATTCAGCGCCTTTTGATTCATCTCGGCCATCAGGCTCATGGGCGCTCCGGGGACGGCGAAGAATCGATTAACGGCTGATCCGATACGAGCAGAATGCCGTGTTGTGAGAGTTCGTCGACGAAGCGGTTAGCTCCGCGTTGCGCCCGCTCCGGGTCGACATCGAATTCCTGACAGACTTTACCAGCCACGATTTCCGCGAGCGGCGTACGGCCATCGGCTGCCTGCCAAATCGTGGAAGCAACTTCATTGAGCGTGAAAAAAGTCGAATCCACCGCGGACATCACCATCATCTCGCCCCCTACCATGCGGGCGGCAATCGCCTTGCTTCGTGCAATGTATCTTTCGGCCATCCTGGGTCTCCTGTGGCGTGTGGCGACTAACGTATTATGTCCCAGACTCGGTGGTCAGGGACGAATACTAAGCGGCGGATGGGAACCAAACTTGCAAACTCGCACGCCGACTGAAAAACCAGCTTCACCAACTCAGGATCGTGCGCGAAAAACAGAATGTTTCTCAGCAGCCGCTGGATGGCTTCTGAGGGGCCCACGGGCTCGATGCGGTTCTGCAAACCTTTCTCGAGCAAAAAGAATGCGCTGAGGGGAGCGGAGCAGTTTTCGCCGACCCGCGCCAACTCTCCTGCAAAAGGAGTCCCGCAGGCAATGTACCGATTTCCCTCCCGCCGCAGGTATGAGATCTCGTCAGTTAGCAGCGTCGCATCGGGCGGCGCGAGGCGGGAGATTGTTGTCTTACCCGCGCCGGAAACGCCAGAAAACAGAAAAGCTTTCCCTCCACGAATCGCGCTGGCGGCGTGAACCAGAAAACCTCCCTGCCTTGCCAAGACCAAGCTGTGAACGATGCGCAAGACGCAATCGATGGCATAGGGGTTGCACGATTGGCGGATCCGGCCTCGGCTGGTTTCTGGATTCCAGCTTGCCCGGAAGTCGCCACGCTTCAGCAACCATTCTCCATGTTCCATCTTCACCTCGAGGTCATCATCGACCGAGGATTCCGAAGGCTCACGCAAGTCAATGTCGAATTTGAGGTGAGAATCCGGCGAAGTCCCGACGAAGCCGGTATATCGATTCTCGATCAGCCGATGAAATGAGGGATCCTGTGTTCGCAGGGCGATCGCCATTCCGCCGATCTCGATCGATACCGCCTCTCTCGCGATCGTGGGAAATGCAGTCGTCATAAATTCGAAGGGCGAATTGAAGAAGTGGCGGGAATCCCGAGCACCTGGTGCGCGGCATGAATGCGTAAGGCGAGAGCGCGAAGTCGATCCGAGTGGTGTAGCATTTTTGCCAGCGCGGATTGGAGCAGCGAGACTCGGCGGCGGGGAATGCAACTGCGATTGGCGCGGCTAATGCCGACCACTCGACCGAGCAGTTCGGATGCGGCTGCCGGCGGATCGTTTTGAGGCATTGCGTCGCCCCTTGTGATCCACGAGAAGCAATCCCCATCTCGACGCGTTTCGACCAGCCGGTGGACAAAGAAACGGTTGTCGCGCATGACCAACGCGATGTCTCCGGGAACGACTTCGTCGTGCGCTGCGCTTTGAATCGTGAGCAGATCGCCCGGCCACACCGAAGGAAGCATGCTCGCCCCCCACGCCCTCAGGCGAACGGTGCCGCCACAGCGAAGCATCTCGGCCGCAAGACCAAGCTTGGGATCTTCGTAATTTCCCGGGTTGTAAGGCATAGATGGCCGCAAACTAAGAGGTATGCCGGTTGAAGTGGCAGGAAAGTTGGGTGCCCTGTATTTTGCCGCAGGACAGCGCCATGGTTTCGAAAACCTGCTCGTGCCGGAATGCCGGTTCTTGATAGGCTTTTTTGGCCGTGTGGTGGTTCTCGCCTGCGTTCTCCTTGCTCCTATTCCAATCCTGTTCTGCCATAAAGAATGAGCTCCGCAATCCAGACCGCAGAGTCTGCGCTCCGGAAAAGCTCGACTACAAACCACCTCTTCCTCGAAGCGTACTACAAGAAAAGGACTTAGCCGATTGTCACTGCTGGTACATGCGGGTAGGAGCCTGTGGATTTTGTTCGGCGGCGCTCAAGAAATAATCAAGAAACGATAAGGACAGCGGCTAAAGAACAGCACAACCATGCTACTGCTCGATGGCCGTCTCTGATTTGTCCGGTTTCTCGGTCACCTGCTTGGGACTCGGCAATTGCGAACGGTCCCAACCGCCGCCGAGGGCCTCCACCAATGCCACGGCGTAGGTCATCTGCTGCACCTGAAGACCATTCAGGGTCTGCTGGTCGGCCAATACGGTGGTCTGGGCAATCAGCACGTCGAGGTAGGGATCGACGCCCGTTTCGTACCTCGCCTGTTCGAGCTTGAGGAAGGTTCGGGCTGAATCCACGGCCTGCTGCTCTTGCTCGATTTCTTTGGAGAGGATACGAACTTCTGCAAGACCATCCTCCACCTGCTGAAAAGCAGTGAGCACCGTCTGCCGGTAACTGGCGAGATCCGCATTGTAGGTCGCGACGTATTGTTGGACGGTGGCGCGGCGCAGGCCGGCATCGAAAATGGTTTCTGGGATCGACGCACCGACAGACCAGAACCGGCTCGGCCAGGCGAGCCAGTTATGGAAGGCGGAACTCTCGAACCCGCCTTCCGCGCTCAAGGTCAGGTTCGGATAATAGGCGGCATAGGCTATGCCGATTGCGGCGTTGGCTTCGGCCATAGTGCGTTCAGCCGCAGCGACGTCAGGCCTGCGCTCGAGCAGTTCCGAGGGCACGCCGACCGGAATCGGCGGCGGAGCGACAGTCATCGGCTTCACTGGGATGGAGAAACTTGTGGCTGCCTTGCCGATGAGTACGGCAATCGCGTGCTCAAATTGCGCTCGCGCGATTCCGACATTGGTCGCTCCTGCTTGCGCGCTTTGCAGGGTGGTTTCGGCTTCGACCACGGAGATTTGATCGTCGATGCCGGCTTCGTAGAGCGCGCGGGTCAGGTCGTACGACTTCTGGTCCGCTGCCACGGTATCGTCAAAGATTTTTTGCAACATGTCCTGGCCGCGAATCTCGAAAAAATATTGCGCCAGACTGGCCTGCTCCGTCAGGCGTTCGTTCTCGAGATCGGCTGCGCTGACCTGGGCAGCATACTGGGCCTGGCGCACCGTATTGCGGACCTTGCCCCAGAGGTCAGGCTCCCAGGAGGCTTCGAGCGGCAGAGAGTAAACGGTGCTTTGGAGTTGTTTGGCAGCGGTGCCCGTGCCGGAGGTGTTGACGGGAACCGTGTTGAGGTTCTGCGAGGTTCGCGAGCGCGTGAACGAGGGCGCGACAGAAAGAGTGGGAAAGTATTGCGAGCGCGCCTCGCGGACGATTGCGCGGGCTTCCATGAAGTTCTCGAAATATTGCTTGATGTTCTGGTTATTTATATCCAGTTGTTCCTCAAGAGCGTTCAGTTCGGGATCATTGAAAATCTCCCACCACTTGCCGCGCAGCTTCGCGTCCGCGGGCTGCGCCGGCGTCCAGAGTCCCGCTTCCTGGGACTGAGTAGGCGATTCCTTGTAGACGGCCGCAGGAGCTTGCGGCGCGGGTGGATGGTATTTCGGCCCTACCACGCAGCCCGACAAAGATAACAAGAGCGCAGCCGCACACAGCCGAATCATCTCGTTCGCGGATTTTCGTTCAAGGATCTTCATAGCGTCCCTACTTTAGGCACCGTTCATCCCAGCCCATCGTTCTAGCCGGCCTGCGGAGCCGGGAGTTGATTTCGCGCCGTCTTTCGCTTTCCCTCCATGCGCAACCGCAGCCGGTCGAACTCCAAATAAACAACCGGAGTCGTATAGAGTGTGAGCAACTGGCTCAAGATCAGTCCTCCCACAATCGTAATGCCTAGAGGCCGGCGCAGCTCGAATCCAGTGCCGGTTCCGAGCGCCAGCGGCAACGCTCCCAGCAGCGCAGCCATGGTTGTCATCAGAATTGGCCGGAAGCGCAACATACAGGCTTCAAAAATCGAGTCGATTGGCTTTTTCCCCTCCTGGCGTTCTACCTGAAGAGCAAAATCGATCATCATGATGGCATTCTTTTTGACGATTCCAATCAGCAGCACAATGCCAATGATGGAGATGATGTTCAGATCCTGCTTGAAGAGCATCAACGCGAGCATCGCGCCTGCGCTCGCCGAAAACAGCGTAGAGATGATGGTCACGGGGTGGATGAGGCTCTCATACAAAATTCCGAGAACAATGTAGACCGCGAAGAGCGCCGTCACAATCAGCACAGGCTCGGTGCCGAGAGATTGCTGGTAGGCCTGCAGCGTGCCCGCATAAAAACCTTGCAGGGTGGATGGCGCGCCCAGCCGCTTCTGCATCTCGCTGATGCTCAACGTGGCATCGCTCAAAGACATGTCCGACGCGAGGTTAAATGAGATCGTAACCGAGGGAAATAATCCCGTATGGTTAATGGCCAGAGGTGTGGTGTTGGCTTGGCCCTTGGCCATTGCGAGCAGCGGAATGTTGCCCTTGGAGCTTTGCAGGTAGATATCTTTCAATCCTTCCGGACTTTGCCAATATTGAGGAGCCACTTCCAGTACCACGTAGTACTGATTCAACTGAGTGTAGATGATGGACACTTCCGACTGGCCGAATGCGCCATATAACGTCGAGTCCAGCGATTGCGCGGTAAGGCCGAGCTTGGCCGCGGTAACGCGATCATAGTTCATCAGCTCATCCAGGCCGCCATTCTGCTGGTCTGAGCTTACGTCCTGCAGGCCATGTAATTGCGTCATCTGGCTCAGGATGATGGGCGCCCACTTGGAAAGATCCTGCACATTGTCGGATTGCAGCGTGTACTGGTACATCGCATTGCTGGAGCGGCCGCCGATGCGCAGATCCTGCACAGATTGGAGAAACGCGGAAGCCACGGGCAGACGATTCATTTGCGGCCGCAGGCGGTTGATGATTTGCGAGGCACTGACCTTGCGCTCCGCCAGCGGCTTGAGGGCAACATAGAGGGAGCCGGTATTGGTGGCCCCGTTGCCGCCGGTAAACGCAATCACATTGGCCACAGCAGGATCATTCTTGATCACCGCACCGATCTGCCGAATGGAGTTGTCCATCGCCGGAAACGATGAATCCTGCGGCCCCCGCACCGAGCCGGAGATTGCTCCCGTATCCTCTACGGGGAAAAAGCCTTTGGGTATCTTGATGATCAGCACTACGTTGAGCGCGATGGTGACGAATAGTACGACGAGGGTAGGGATGGGATGGTCGAGCACCCAGTGCAGGCTGCTGCGATACAACGATAGGACCCAGTCGAAGAACTTTTCGCTGGCCATGTAGATGCGGCCGTGTTTTTCGTCGCGCTCGCTCTTCAACAGGTAGGCGCACATCATCGGCGTGGTGGTCACCGAGATGATCATCGATACGAAAACGGCGGTCGAGAGAGTTACGGCAAATTCGCGGAAGAGGCGGCCCACGATTCCGCCCATCATCAGAAGGGGAATAAACACCGCGATCAGCGAAATGCTGATAGTGAAGACTGTGAATCCGATTTCTTCGGCGCCCTTCAGGGCGGCGGCAAAAGGTTTCATGCCGTCTTCCAGATGACGCGAGATATTCTCCATCACCACGATGGCATCGTCGACCACAAATCCGGTTGCAATGGTCATCGCCATCAGCGAGAGGTTATCAAGGGTATATCCGAACAGGTACATTACGGCGAACGTACCGACCAGCGAGACCGGTACCGCAACGGCGGGAATGAGTGTGGCACGACCGTTCCGCAAAAAAACAAAGACCACAACAATGACCAGGCCAATGGAAATGAGCAGCGTCCTCTCCACATCGCTGACCGAGGCACGGATGGTCGTGGTGCGATCGAGAACTATAGTGATATCGATGCCGAGCGGAATCGACGCCTTGATAAACGGAAGTTGCGTGCGGATGCGATCGACCGTGTTAATGATATTAGCGCCGGGCTGGCGGAAAATGATGACAGTTACTGAGCGCTTGCCGTTCAAATAGCCGGCAGCACGCACATTCTGCACGGAGTCCGTCACCTGAGCGACATCGGATAGATGAATGGCCGCGCCGTTCTTAAAACCAACCACGAGGGGCTTATAGTCCTCGGCGTGCGAGATCTGGTCGTTAGCCAGGATGTCCGCGGTCTGCACTCCATCAGTGATCTGGCCTTTGGCCAAATCGGCATTCTGCAGGCTCAGGACGGACTGCAAATTCGCAAGCGTAAGTCCGTAGCTGGCTAACTGTGTCGGGTTCGCGTCCACGCGCACCGACGGCAACGCACCGCCTCCGACCGTGACCTGTCCCACGCCCTGGATCTGCGACAGCTTTTGTTCCAGGACCGTGGAGGCTTCGTCATAAAGTTTATCCGGACCGAACTTGTCCGAAGTCAAACCGAGAATCATGATGGGTGAATCTGCGGGATTGACCTTGCGATAAGTCGGATTGCCCGGCAGGTTGGCAGGCAAATAGGTTCGCGCCGCGTTAATTGCGGCTTCCACATCACGCGCCGCACCATCAATGTCGCGGCTGAGGTCGAACTGAATCGTGATCGACGTACTGCCCAACGTGCTGGCGGAGGTCATTTCCGTTACGCCAGCAATATGGCCGAACTGCCGCTCCAGTGGCGTCGCGACGGACGACGCCATAATTTCGGCGCTGCCCCCCGGCAAACTGGCGCTGACCGAAATTGTAGGAAAGTCGACTTCCGGCAGAGGCGCCACCGGAAGCACCTCGAACGCAATCGCACCGGCGAGTGCAACCGCCACCGTGAGTAACGTGGTAGCCACCGGCCGTTGAATGAAAGGTGCGGAGATGTTCATGCCGGCCCTGCCTGTTCCCCATTTCCGGCTTCCGGCTGATTTGCTTTGTGCCCAAAGCGGTGCCCGAGGTTGTCGAAGAAGATGTAGATGACTGGCGTGGTGTACAGCGTGAGCGCCTGACTTAACAGGAGTCCGCCGACCATGGCGATGCCCAGCGGCCGGCGCAATTCAGAACCGAAGCCAGAGCCGAGGGCCAGCGGCAGCCCGCCGAGCAGTGCGGCCATTGTGGTCATCATAATGGGGCGGAAGCGGAGCAGACAGGCTTCGTAAATTGCGTCCGTCGCGCTCTTGCCGTGCTTGCGCTCGCCTTCGAGCGCAAAATCAACCATCATGATGCCATTCTTCTTCACGATACCGATCAGCAGGACGATGCCGATGATCGCTACCACGCTCAAGTCCTGGTGAAAGAGAATCAGCGCGAGAAAAGCCCCCACACCCGCCGACGGCAGCGTAGAGAGAATCGTAATCGGGTGGACAAAGCTTTCATACAGAACCCCCAGTACGATATACACCGTGACCAGCGCCGCCAGAATTAGTAAAGGCTCGTTGGACAGCGAATTCGTAAAGGATGCCGCGGTGCCTTGAAAGCCTGCCTGCAGGCTGGGAGGCATGTGCATGTCTTTTTCCACCTTGTCGACCGCCGTAATGGCCTCGCCCAGCGCAGCGTTGGGCGCGAGATTGAACGACACTGTGATCGCGGGAAACTGACCCTGGTGCGTAATGGCGAGCGCTTCCGTCGTCTTCTCAAAGTGCGAGAAAGCACCCAGCGGCACAGCACTGCTGTAAGCCGAAATGCTCGTGACTGCAGAATTCGCGCCGTTGCTCGGAGTCGAGGATGCGTTCGCTGAGAGCGCGTTCGTGGGAGGAGTAAGAGTGTTCGCCGATGGAGTGAACAGCGCGGAAGATGTGAGTGCATTCGACCCTGCAGAGGATGATCCGGAAGCCGCAAATGATGTTGACGCTCCGGAACCCGTCGCTCCCGCAGATGCATTCGATTGGATGTAGAGACGGTTCAGCTTATTCGGATCCAGTTGAAACTGCGGTTCGCTCTCGAGCACAACGTGGTATTGATTCACCTGGGTATACATCGTGTTAATTTGCCGCTGACCGAAGGCGTCATACAGCGTGTTATCGATGGTTGTCGGCGCGATGCCGAATCGTGAGGCGGTGACCCGATCGATCACGAGAGATACAGCCAGCCCTCCCGTTTGCTGATCGGTGGCCACATCTTCCAATTCCGGCAACTGCTTCAGGCGGTCGACGAAGCGATTCGTCCAGTTGTTCAGCTCATTCGCATCGGGGTCTTCAAGCGTGTATTGGTATTGCGTGCGGCTCACGCGATCGTCCACAGTAATGTTCTGCACCGGTTGCATAAACAGCTCTATCCCCTGCACCTGGTCGAGCTTTGACTTGAGCCGGCGGATTACGTCGGAAGCGTTCAACTTGCGCTGGTCGAGAGGTTTTAGATTGATCGATATTCTGCCGCTGTTCGTCGTTGTATTGGTTCCGTCCGCGCCGATAAACGACGAAAGGCTCTCAACCGCGGGGTCATCCAGAATTACCTTTGCGAGTTCTTTTTGCTTCTCTGCCATCGCCCTTGACCCAATTGTCTGCGGCGCCTGCGATATACCCTGGATCACTCCCGTGTCCTGCACCGGGAAAAAGCCTTTAGGGATGATGATGTAAAGGAAAACTGTAAGCATCAGCGTGGCCAGCGCGACGAATAGCGTAATCGTCTGGAAGCGAAGTACAAACTTTAGCGTGCGGCCATAGAAATTGATCATCGCCTCGAAAGCGCGCTCCGTGGCTCGATAGATGCGCCCCTGCTGCGCTTTCGGCTCGCGCCGCAGAATTCGCGCACTCATCATCGGGGTGAGCGTAAGAGAGACAACGGCCGAAACGACGATAGTGACGGCCAGGGTTACGGCGAACTCGCGGAACAGGCGCCCCACCACATCGCCCATGAATAACAGCGGAATCAGCACGGCGATGAGCGACACGGTCAGCGAGAGAATGGTGAATCCAATCTGCTCCGCGCCCTTGAGTGCCGCTTCCATCGGAGGATCGCCCTCTTCGATGTAGCGTGCGATGTTTTCGATCATCACGATGGCATCATCCACCACAAAGCCGGTGGAGATGGTCAGCGCCATCAGCGATAAGTTATCGAGGCTGTAGCCCAGGATGTACATCGCCGCAAAAGTGCCGATCAGAGACAGCGGCACAGCCACGCTGGGAATAATGGTGGCATAGAGGCTGCGCAAGAAAAGAAAGATGACCAGCACGACGAGTCCGACCGTCAACAGCAACTCAAATTCGACATCAGAAACCGACGCTTCGATTGCCGTCGTGAGATCGGTAAGAATAGTCACCTGAATGCCCGCAGGCAAGTTGGCCTCAAGCTGTGGCAAGAGCTGCTTGATGCTTTTGACCACGCTGATGGTGTTGGCTCCGGGCTGGCGTTGCACATTCAGGATGACGGCCGGGGTCTGATTCATCCACGCGGCCTGATTATTGTTCTCCACTCCATTCACGATCTGCGCCACGTCGGTCAGCATCACCGGCGCACCGTTACGGTACGCAACAATAATTTTGCGGTAGTCGTCGCTGGTGACTAGCTGATCATTGGCGTCGATCTGGTAATCCTGGCGTGGCCCGTCGAAGTTTCCCTTGGCGGCATTCACACTGGCCTGGGTCAGCGCCGTGCGCAGGTCTTCCATGTTGATGCCATAGGATGACATTTGCGCGGGATCGGCTTGAATGCGGACCGCGGGCTTTTGGCCTCCGCTGATGGTTACAAGGCCAACACCATTGAGCTGCGAAATCTTAGGCGCCAGGCGCGTGTCCACAAGGTCTTCGACCTGAGACAGCGGCATGGCCCCTGAAGTGATGGCCAGAGTAAGCACGGGAGCATCGGCGGGATTCGTTTTACTGTAAATCGGCGGCGCGGGCAGAATGGATGGCAAAAGACTCTGCGCCGCGTTGATGGCAGACTGCACCTCTTCCTCGGCTACATCAATATTCAGAGTCAGGTTGAACTGCAGCACAATAACGGAAGTGCCGCCCGAGCTGGTCGATGTCATCTGGCTCAAACCCTGCAGTTCGCCGAATTGGCGCTCCAGGGGCGCGGTCACTGTCGTCGCCATTACAGTCGGGCTTGCTCCCGGATAAAACGTGAGTACCTGAATGGTTGGATAATCGACTTCAGGCAAGGCGGAGACGGGCAGTTGGGTATAGCCAACAATTCCGACCAGTAGGATTGCGGCCATGAGCAATGCGGTGGCAACGGGCCGCAAAATGAACGGGCGAGATGGACTCACGGGGCGCTGCTCCCGTTGGTGCTCGCCGGACCTGGCTTGGTCGGAGCCTTGTTCGAAACGGTAATCGCAGTATTGTCCTGCAGCTTATCGAAACTGCTGTTCGCGACAACGTCTCCAGCATCGATGCCATCAACCTGCGTTAGACCGCCGTCCGTAACCCCGGGCTTAATGCTGCGCATGTGAGCAACATTGTTTTGAATCACATAGACGAACGATGCCTGACCATTTTGTTGAATGGCGGAAGCTGGAACCAGCGTCACCCCTTGCAGCGTATTGACCAGCAGCCGAGTATTCACAAACTGGTTCGGGAAGAGTGCATCATTCTTGTTATCGAACTGGGCGCGGCCTTTCACCGTTCCGGTCGTAGTATCAATCTGGTTGTCGAGCGTCAACAGTTTGCCGCTTGCAATCTTCGTCTGCGCAGTGCGGTCAAAAACATCTACCGGAAGGATGGCCTTCTTTTGCAGTCGAACCTGAACCGGGCCCAGACTGTCTTCCGGTATTGTGAAAATTACGGTGATGGGCTGCAACTGCGTAATGACTGCGAGAGTGATGGTTCCAGCAGACTGCACCACGTTACCGGGGTCCACCAGCCGCAAGCCAACGCGGCCGGCAATGGGAGCTGTGATATGGCAGAAGTCGACCTGGATCTGGTCAAATTGCACCGTTCCCTGATCGTTTTTGACGGTGCCCTCGTCTTGCAGAACGAGCTTTTCCTGGTCTTCCAGGATTTGCTTTGCAATCGCGTTGCGCGCCCATGCCGCACGATAGCGTTCGAGGTCCATCTGCGCTTGCGCCAGCATATTCTCGTCCCGCTCCAACGCACCTTGCGCCTGCAGAAGACTTGCGCGGTACGGACGTGAATCGATATCAACCAGTGGATCGCCCTTACTCACCAGCTGCCCCTCGCCATAGTGCACGGCTACGATCAGGCCGGTCACCTCGCTGGTAATCGAATCGGTATAGACCGGAGTGACGGTACCGATTGCATCAAGGTAGACGCCGATGTTCCCTTTCGTAGCCGTGGCCGTTGTAATGTTGATCTTCGGCGCCGCCGGTGTGACTTTCTTCGCGGTATCGAAATGACGCCATAGCAGTGCGACTACAAGCGCAAAGACTAGCAACACCAGAATCCATACGACAACGTGCGCGCCTTTATGTCGGTGAGAATCGTGAGCCGGGAGTTCATGGCTACGGTCGATGGAGGGATGCTCATTCGTGTCAACGGTCAAAGAAGTCTCCTTTGGCGGCTCCGAATTGCTCAAAATTATAGCCCAGTAAATAAGGAGTCCGACTTCCAGTCGTGGCGCCATTCGCCCTCGTTCGGCGAAGTGTCCCGTCACACGCTCAGAACTGGAATCGGCACCGCGCAAATAATTGCATAGCCGTGGATCCGCAGGTTCCCGCCATAAGGGTAGCACTCGGAAACCAGCAAATCCGCCTTTGTCTGCTTCGCAGCCTGGCTCAGTATCTTGGGCACGTCACCGCTGCCCACGAATAGGTTCGCCTTTATCCCCAGGTCTTCGCGCAGCTCAATGAGATGCTGCGAGGCGTCGCTGACAAGCTCCTTTCTCCACTTTGGACTGATGTAGGTGCCGCCTGGCCCCCAGAGCTCCACCGAGTGAGTAACATGAGCAAGCGTCAGATGGGCGCCGAATTCGCCGGCGATTTGCGCGGCCCATGACACAACTTGCGGGCTGCGCTCACCGAGTTCAACCGCGCACAGAACGCTTTGGATCGTAAATTCCTTCAGGGGCGATAGCTCCACGTGGGCACCGGTCCAAACCGGGCAATTAATCCCGTACAGAAATTCCGCGTTTTCTGAGCCCAGCAGAAACCGGTTGAATGCGAACCCGTGGGACGGCATCATGATCAGGTCGGCTTCTTCCGCCTGAGCCGTCCGCAGGATCGCCTCAGCCGGAGTGCCTTCGGCCAATACGCATCGGATGGTAAGGCCCTTTAGCTCCGATGCAAGAGATTGACCCCGGTCTTGCCCGGCTCTTTTAATGATCTCAGCGAGCAAATCCCAGCCAGTCAATTGGGGCCCGTCCTCGGGCACACCAGCAGCATGGCTTAACGCGGTTACGACGTGCAGCATTACGACCGCGGAACGAAAACGGTGGGCCAGGATCGCAGCCTGATCAATCACAGGAAGCGAGGTGTTCGGAAAATCAACCGGCAGAAGAATCTTCTGAATTTTCAGCATCGTACACCAGCAGGAGAGCCAGAATGCCCTGACCCTCTCCTCTTAGCTTGTTCGCAGCCTGGTTTGGAGTGTACCGCAATCGCCGTCCTTGGCTCATTCGCGAGCAAGGCGTCAGGAAACAATACGAAACGGGCAAAAAACGATATGATGCTGCGGTGGGTTTATTCATTTTTTAGGAGCTTTTTGCATGCAATCGTGCCGCATTCGTTCCTTCGTACTAGTAATGGTCGCCTCAATCCTGGCGCTGGCCGCGTCCACCGCACTCGCCGAAGAAGCAATCTCGGTGACTGTGGACGCGACGAAAACTCAGCAGAAGCTGCTGCACGCTCATTTGGTCATGCCCGTCAAGCCGGGGCCTCTCACTCTCTACTACCCGAAATGGATTCCCGGCGAGCACGGGCCCGATGGACCTATCGCAAATGTCACCGGCCTGAAATTCGAGGCGGACGGCAAGATCATTCCGTGGGAGCGTGATTTGCTGGATGTTTTCACCTTCCATCTGGAAATCCCCCGCGGCATCTCCCACCTTAATGCCAATTTTGACGTCATTGAGCCAGATGGCGCCTCAGCCACTGACAAATTGATGGTCCTCGAATGGAATGAAGTCGTACTTTATCCGGCGGACGCGCCTGCCGAGAAACTTACATATGATGCCAAACTTGTGATGCCGGATGGATGGAAATTCGGCACAGCACTTCCCGTCGAAAATGCAGCCGGGAACCAGGTTTCATTCAAACCGATTTCACTGGACCTGCTCGTAGACTCGCCCGTAATTACCGGAGAGTTTTACCGGAGCATCGACCTCACGCCGCCAGGCGAACCCATCCATCATGAAATCGACATCGCCGCCGACAGCGCGGATGCGCTGAACATGAGCCCCGAAAACCAGAAGGAAATGATCAACCTGGTTGCCGAGTCGGGCAAACTTTTTGGTGCTCGCCACTATCGCGACTATCATTTTCTGCTCGCGCTAAGCGATCATGTGGCCCACTTCGGCCTCGAACACCACGAGTCGAACAATAGCCGCTTGCCCGAGCGAACTCTGCTTTTGCCCAGTTCCGGCATGTCGCTTGGCGGCCTGCTGTCGCACGAATTTGTTCACTCCTGGAACGGAAAGTTTCGCCGCCCCGCTGATCTAACCGTCCCTTACTACGAACAGCCCATGAAAACTGATCTGCTGTGGGGCTATGAGGGCCTGACCGATTACCTCGGGCCGATGTTGGCGGCGCGCAGCGGCCTATGGACTCAGGAGCAATACCACGAGTACCTGGCCAGCATCGCAGCCATGCTCGGTCCCGGACGCCCCGGACGTACATGGCGCCCATTGCTTGACACCGCCGCTGGCGAACCCGGCCTGGGCTTCGGAAGAGGCGGCTGGATGAACTGGCGCCGTGGCACCGATTACTACGACGAGGGCGATCTGCTCTGGCTCGAAGTAGCGACGATCATTCAGCGCGAGTCTGGCGGCAAGAAATCGATTGATGATTTCTGTCAGGAGTTCCACGGCGGCCCTAACCACGGCCCAGAGGTGAAGACCTATAGCTTCGATGATCTGGTGAAGACGCTCAATGCATTGGCCCCGTTTGATTGGGCCACATTCTTCCACACCAGGTTGAATTCCACCTCGGCGGAAGCTCCCGTGGGAGGAATCGAAAACGGCGGCTGGAAAGTCACTTTTGACGATAAGCCTTCAAAGCTGGAGGGCCGCCGCGGCAATATCGGCGAGGTCTATTCGATCGGCCTCCAGGTGGGAAGCGATGGAGTTGTCACCGATTCAATCGTCGGGAGTCCAGCGTTTGAGGCAGGCGTCTCTTCGCAGATGAAAATAATTGGCGTCAATGGCCGCGTCTACACCCCGGAATTGCTCTCGGACGCGGTCAAGTCCGCAAAGGACACTTCGCAACCGATTACGATCCTCGTCGTGGTGGACGATTATTTTCGAACCTGCACCGTCACCTACCATGGCGGCCCGCGTTATCCGCATCTGGTGCGTGACGGTGATCGACCGGATTATCTCGACGAGTTAATCAAGCCCCAGGTCGGGAGCCATTAGGAAGCGGAAGCCCGCATGAGCCTCTACTGCGCCACAGGCGGCGTCGAAAGCGATCTGCTTCCACACTTGCGAGATCTGCTTGCAGAGAGTCTTGCCAAGCTGGGGCAACGAAATCGTGTGCTCGTAGTGCCTCCCGATCAGAGCCGCATTCATTCCCGCTCGGGCGACCTGACGCGCTACGCATGGGAATATTTCGGCGACCGGTTGCAAGCGGTTCTGCCTGCTCTTGGCACCCATGCCGCCATGCAGCCCGATCAGATCGCGCGAATGTTTGGCGCCATGCCGCAGGCGCTCTTCCGCGTCCACAACTGGCGTACCGACGTCGAGACTCTGGGCGAGGTCCCCGCTGAGTTCGTCTATGAGCAGTCGGAAGGCAAGCTGAACTATTCGTGGCCGGCGCAGGTAAATCGCCTCGTTGTGCATGGCGGTTTCGATCTTGTTCTCTCGATCGGCCAGGTCGTCCCGCACGAAGTTGCCGGCATGGCGAATTACAATAAGAACATTCTCGTCGGTACCGGAGGCCGCGAGTCGATCAACCGCAGCCATTACCTGGGCGCGGTTTATGGGATGGAGCGCATCATGGGCCGCGCTGAGAATCCCGTGCGCAACGTTCTCAATTGTGCGGCGGATCGTTTCCTGCGGCACCTGCCTATCGTCTACGTGCTTACCGTTGTCGGACGCACTGGCGACGGTGGGCTTGCAGTGCGCGGACTTTTCATCGGCGACGATGCCGAGTGCTTTTACCGCGCCGCCGAACTCAGCCTGAAAGTGAACTTTGAAACGCTGGAGGCACCCATCCGCAAGGCCGTCGTTTATCTTGATCCGAATGAATTTCACAGCACATGGCTGGGCAATAAGGCCGTCTATCGTACGCGCATGGCCTTGGCCGACAATGCAGAGCTGATCGTTCTCGCGCCGGGCGTGAGCAAATTCGGTGAAGACCCTGCCATCGACGCCTTGATCCGCAAATACGGCTATCGCGGAACCCCGGCCGAGCTCAAAGCCGTGGACGCCAACGCGGATCTGGCCAACGACCTCGGCGCGGCTGCTCATCTCATTCACGGCTCTTCCGAGGGACGCTTCACAATCAGATGGTGCCCCGGTCAACTCAGCAGAGAAGAGATTGAAGGCGTGGGTTTTGAATTTGGAGATTTGAAAACGATGCTCACACGCTACAACCCTCAAACGCTTCGCTACGGCTACAACCAAGTTGCCGGCGAAGAAATCTTTTTCATTCCAAATCCTGGGTTGGGATTGTGGGCATACCGCGGTAAATTGCTGGGGCGGGATGCATGATCGTGGTCTTGATGGGTGTGAGCGGCATCGGCAAAACGACCATAGGCAGCTTGCTCGCCGCGCGCACGCGATGGAAGTTCGAAGACGCCGACGACTATCACTCGGAGGAAAACCGCCGGAAAATGGCCGCCGGGATCCCGTTAACCGACGCCGACCGGACACCGTGGCTCAACGCTTTGCATGAACGCATGCTCCAATACAGGCAAAAGGGCGAGAATGCTGTTTTTGCCTGCTCGGCGCTCAAGGAGCAGTATCGTGCGTTGCTCGAACGCGGGATCGTCCCTGGTGAGATTTGCTTTGTTTATCTGCACGCGCCCGCTACTGTGATCAGAGAGCGCATGAAGTCGCGGCATCATCCATTCATGAATCCCGAGCTCCTCGATAGCCAACTCGCGGAGCTCGAAGTGCCGCGCAACGCATGGTCCGTCAGTGTTGCTGGAACTCCAGACGAGGCGGTCGAGGAAATTCTTGTCCGGATGCGCGAAATAGGGCTAGTCACGGCCACGGCGGAGAAATCATAACGACTCAAGTCTTCTCCCTGTTCTTCGCCTCATAGTACTGGAGACTGGATGCGGGATTTTCCGGCGATCAGTCTCGAGAGGCAACCGGCCAGAAATCAAAAAAATTCATCCACTGATCGTAATGAGTCGTCAACGTTGTTTCCAGAAACCTGACAGCCTGGCACATGGCTTCGTACAGGCCGGCGTCGTACAGGCCGGCGTCGTACAAGCCGGCATCGTCTTTGCCGCGTCTAGCCCGTGACGCAGCTGCCGGGATCGGATCTCCCATCAAAACGCGGTAGCGCAGCCAACCTTGGCGAATCATGAAAACGGGCAACACCGGCGCGCCCGAGACCTGCGAAAGCAGAAAAGGGCCGAGCGGAAAGTTTGTGGGTTGGGAAAAAAAAGGCACCTCGAAAGTGTGCCGCTGATAGACGCGGTCTCCCTGGATCGCCACGATCTCGTTTCGACGCAAGGCCTGTAAAAGTTCTATCGTAGCCGGCACGCCCCCTTTGAGATCCACAATTTTGAGCTGTTCGCTCGCCATCAAATTCCGCAGCATGATCTCCGCCGGCTTGTCCTCGACCACGCGCGCCACGTTAACCCGGCCGTGCATTGCCAACAGCCGCGATGCGAATTCCCAATTGCCCACATGCGCTGTCCACACAATGAGCCCATTGCCCGCAGCCAGGCATTCGTCGATCTTGGCGTCGCCGCCCTCCGAGTCCACCAGCATGCCGAGCAGTTGCGAATGTGTGGCCTGTGGGACAAAACAATACGAAACCATGAGGTCGCAGAAAGAATAGAAGACCCAGTAAACTTTCCATTGCAGTGCGAGCCCGCTTTTGCCCGAGACCCGGTGCAGATTTCCGGTTACCGCTCGGCGTTCACGCTTCAATATCAGGAAGAACACCAGCGCCGTCACTGCCGCAACCGGAGGATGGAGAAAGCGCGGCAGCCTCGGCATGATGATAAATATCATCCGCAGCGCGGTTGTGTTATGAAAACGGTGCTCGTACCAGCGCGTCACTGTCTGTCTGCCATCATGCGCTCGCCACGTTGTGATTCACTTCCTTCTTCAACACCCGACATACATAAACAATCTCCGCATCGCTATGCCATCGCGCAGAGGGCGACAACCACCAGGTCAGCCAGGGCGACATTGCTCCGCCCAAAGCCGCGCTGGTACTTGAACCGGGTGAGCTACTACTGTATTTGGGCAACTTTTGTTTGGATAAGGAGGAATTGCATACCGAAGAATTAAGGATGTCAGGTCCTTGCTTCCGCCACTTTGGATTCGATGATCGCCGCCAAAGCGTTAACACTTTCTAGGTGCTTCTGGTTGAAGTTGGCCTGCACCAGCTTGATGCCGAAATGCCTCTCAATCTCCAGAACGAGTTGGAGTACGTCGATGGAATCGATTTCCAGTTCTCCGCCGAGCAGCGGCTGATCGTCCCGCAAATCCTCGGGGGTCAAGTCGGTGATCCGCAAGCTCTTCAATATAATGGGCTTGAGTTGCTCCTTAACGCTCGCCATATCGGTCATTTACAACACCAGAGGATACCACAAAGCTCACCCATAGAAATCGACACAACCAGTGTCCCGAAAGGCCTTCCGGAAGCTGCCCTTCGTGTGACTTCGCGTCCTTTGGGATTGTGATTTTTCCTTCCGTCACCCCCCCAAACTACAGCAGTCCTCCATCCACAGCGATCACCTGTCCGGTGATGTAACTTGCCTGCTCGGAGCCCAGAAACGCAACCAGCGGAGCCATTTCTTCGGGCTTGCCGAAGCGCCTCAGAGGGATTTCGGAAAGCAGTTGCTTCTCCTCTTTCTCAATGTATTTGGCGGACATGGGGCTCGGAATCACGCCTGGGCAAATCGCATTCACCCGAATGTGGAGTGGCCCCACCTCTCGAGAGAGCGCCTTGGTGAAAGCGATAACGCCGCCTTTGGATGCCGAGTAATTGCACTGGCCAGCCTGGCCGCGAACTCCGGCGGGCGACACGACATTGCAAATAGCTCCGCTTCCCCGGCGCATCATGCCGGGCAGGGCCAACCGGGAGCACAAATAGGTTCCGCGGAGATTGGTGTCGATCACTTCATCCCATTGCTCCTCCGACATAAAAGCCAACAACACATCGCGGTTGATGCCCGCGTTGTTTACCAGGTAATCGACGGGACCAAATTGCTGTTCGATGCGATCGAACATGGGCGCAACACTCTCCTGGCGGGAGAGATCGGCTTCCACTGCCGACGCCTCTCCGCCCGCGTCGAGGATGCGCTTGACCACCTCATCCGCCGACTTTTTTCCGTGACGATAGTGCACGCCTACCATGAAGCCCGCGCTTCCCAGAGCTTGAGCGATGGCCGCGCCGATAATCCCCGAGGCGCCTGTGACTAATGCGACTCTCCGGTCAGTCGTGCGCTCGCGCAGCCTTATTTCAGCCATATCCTCGAATTTAGTGCAACGGCTTGAAGATCAGAATATACACGGCCCAACGGGAGTTGTAACGCGCGATATTCCCATCCAGCGCGTAGGAAACCGTGCCTTGCACCAATGTATTCATGGGACCAGGGGTGTTGAAGTTAACCTCCAGGCCGTCGAACTTGCGGAATTGCAGCGACTCATCCAGATTGCGGGCACGCGCATACGCGTACATCCCATCAACCTTCATGAGGTCCATCACGTTGAAGCCGTAGTGCACGTTCGCCATGGCGATGGCGTCAAAAGAATCCGTGCCGGGGGGAATGCCGTGAAGACGCGGCGACGCAAGAAATGAGGGGAAGTAACGCGAGAAGCGGTCCAGCTGATCTCCACCCCAGTAGGAAAGATCCCATCCTCCCTTGGTGAACTTGCCGAGGTAGTAATCCTTGTTCAAATCGGCGCTGTAGAGCGTAAACGCATTTTGCGGGCGCTCGACTAGCAGAGCGTTTTGCGGCGGCGGGTTAGACGATGAAAAACCGCACCCAGCCGGAGGTTGGGCCAGCGAAATGCATCCGAACGGCCTCCAGTCAATGCGCTCGCCCCGTGTCCCTTGCGCGTCGAATACGTAACCATTGAGGTTGTATTTTATTTCGAGACCTGGAAGCACATTCAATCCGTTGCGCGGCAGTTCGTATACTTCATCCGCCTGGCTGGTCCGGAGGAAGTTGTCGTACGCGAAGTAGTTGGAGGCCGTTACGCTGAGATGAGTGGTGGCTTGCCACGAGGCGCGTACGCCGGCGGTTTGCTCCCATGTCCATACCTCTCCCTGCACCAATTCCGTGTTATTGCCATAGATGCGGTTCTGGCCCGGCAGGCCGTTCAGCGACAAATCCAGCGCCAGTCGGAACTTGGGCCGGAACTGCTTCGAGAGGTCAGAAATCAGGATGGGTCCGGCGAAGAAGGTCGAAAGCTGCGCGCCGGTGTGGTGAAAATCAAAATCTACTTTGCTGATGCCGAGAAACGGGATAGGAAAGTTGAACGTGCCTCCGTACATCACGCCGGCAACCAGAGCATTGATACGCTTCACACTCTGGTCCACTAAAACCCGCTCGCCGCTCTTCTTCTGCAGCGAGTGCAGTCCCTGGTCGGTGTCGCGGTACATCGGGTCATCAGAACCGTGCTCAGCAGCTAGCGTGCCACTGAAGTTGGGGCTGTTGATGACGTAGTCCGAAAACTGCACTGTCCTCTGCAATACAAAATCACGCCCGGCGGCGTTCAGCAACTGCTGGGCGGAAATCGATCGCAGCAAGTTGAATTGATTGCCCTTGTCGTCACGAACTAACTCGAAATTCTGCGTCTCCACGTTTACCAGCACATTGCTTTTGACGCCCCGCTGGCTCAGATACTGTTTCACTTCGCGAAAAGTGGTGCCGTCGATCCAGATCTTACCGCTGTAAAGCGCCTCTTCCCGCACCTTGGGCTCGACTCCTACTGCATAACATGTGGCCCCGTCCACTTGCTCGATCCCAAGCAATTTGTAGTCATAGCGCTCGTTAAGCTTCAATTCAAGAGGCTGGGTCAGCACTTTTTCCGGTTCGATTTGCGGCAGCGGAAACTCATGATTATTTCCGAATTTCACTCCATTAATGTAGAACTGTTTTTGCGCCAGTTCCATCTGGCTGTCCCGGCTAAAGAATTGCTCGAGCTGCATGGAGACGTCGAACCCCGGCCCCAGGTTGGTGGATTCAAAGTGCAGGCTCATGAAACTGGAGGCCAGATAATTCTCCAGCATCTGCTTCTGCGCTTCGCGATTTTGTTGCCAGCGAGCTATGATTTCCTCAACCCTGAGGTCGACTCCGCTTTTAACCTCCACCGTGTTATACAGCGTCTGATCGGCCTCACTCTGTTTATGGATGGAGATCAGCGCGTACTCGCTGGTGCAGGCGCAGGTTTGCACGAAACCCTTGTCAGTCTTTGTCACCTCGCCCGCCGGAAGTTCGGCGCCGGTCGCAGCGTCGTACCACCTGATCTCGAACGGTCCTGGCTTAGCGCTCTGTAGGCTGACCGTCTTCGGTGAGTCGGGGCTCGCATTTACGCGCGCCACAATTACACCATCCGAGGCTCCCCCGCTGAACCAACGGAACTCATTGTTCGCCACGCCATCCACTGTGACGCTGAACCGAGAGGCTGCGGAATCTGCCGCGAACATGTTGCCGGTGATGGAACGGCTCAGAAAGCTGCTCGCCGTGCACAAGGCCGATCCAGCCTCGGCGTCCGGTGGCTCTGCCCAGACAATTTGCACCGCTGTCCCGCCGGTCGCGAGCATTGCCGTCAAGAACGGCGAAGGTGCACCGGACGTTCCGGCATCTAATTTAAGAATCACCGGTTTATTCAGCGCTTGTTCGGCGATCCACGCGACATCTTGGCGCCAGCCTTCAGCATAGGTAGTTCCCAGCAGATCGGAATAAGTGGCAAGCCTTTTTACGATATCGCCCTGCCGGCCGATGAAGCCCGGCGGAAAAACAAATGCCAGCCGCAAGCTGGCGTTATTGCCCTTTGCGGCTAACGCCAGACGCACCAACCCGAACGCCAACAGGTCGGGAGCCTTCAGCGGCTCATTGATCTCTACCAGAAGCCCGCGCACCGCGGCTGCCGAAAGAGGCATCGATTTCACAAACGCTTCAACCCGCTTGATAATTTCCTGCTCGGATTCATTACCAGCAAGTGAGCCGCCTTTCACCACCACACGCAGCCAGACCTCGAATCTTTCGGGCACGCTCTGGACGGCTTGCTCTTCGAAAAAGCTGGCGGGGCCTTCGCCACCCGAGAAATCGAAAAACAGCGGTGGCAGCACGATCAATTTGCCCGGGACGTCACACTGCTCGCCGGCTTTCAATCCCACGGCAAAGCTCTGGTCTGTCGGAATCGAGATCGCAATCCGTGGCAAACCAGCATTCGCCGTTAATGGTAAAAACAGAAAGGCCGAAAACAGGAGTATCGGAGCCACTGTTCTGCAACTTGCCAATCGGCAAAGCAGCCTGGGGAACGACTCCGATAGGAACAGTGTTGCCGAGCAAAACGTGGATTTCATCAAAATCAGGTCCGACAACTTAATTGAAGCCCTCATTCCCGAATCAACCTTCGCTCCGATTGGCCGTCAGTACTTCTGTCGCCATCCGTCGCCGTTCCCCCAGCAGAATGACAGCGGGGATCAGCAACAAGCCACCGGCCAGTGCCAACGCCACTCCCAACGAAGTCACCAGACCCATTTCCACGAGCGGCGCGAAACTCGAAGTCATCAGCGCCCCGAACCCAACGATCGTAGTCAGGTTCGATTGAATCAACGCCGCTCCCGAGGCCTTTGCGATCACGAGAATTTCGTTGCGCTCGTTCTCCTGATATCGGCGCACCAAATGGATGCCATTGTCGATGCCAATGCCGATGATGAGTGGAATCGCTGTAATCGACATGAAACTGAAGCGGTGCCTCACCAGCAGCAACAGGCCGAAAGTCGTAACAATACCGAATACGATCGGGATCAGCACGATGAGTGACACGCGGAGGTTGCGAAAACAAAGGTAGACAATCAACAGAATGCCCGCCAGCGTCCACACCAGTGCCCTGCGACTATCGTGAAGCACTTGCCTCTGCAGGTCGCGGTTCATCTTGTCGAAAGAGAACTCCACGAACGGACCAAATTGATTTCGCCAGGACTCGATGACATTTTCCGGAACTACCTCGACGGCATCGGGATCGGTGCCATAGAAGGTGATGGCCGCGACGTAGCTACCGTCCCCGGTCTTGCGAATGCTGTTGCCGAGCAGTCCTGGCGGCAGGAACTCGGCGGCCGTTTCCAGGGTAATCGGATCACCGCCTCGTCCCATACTTTGTCCCAGCTTTCGCAGCCGATCGATAAACGGCTGAATCGGCCCGGTTCGAAAACCATTCTCGCGCAGTGAATCCTCGAGGGCACGGGCCGACGCCGCAAGATTGACGTCAGCCAGCGAACTGGCTCGTTCACTTTGCGTTCGAGCTGAAGGAACCAGGATTGCGGGGGAAAAGATGGACTTTATCACTCCGCGATGCTGATAGGCTTCCAGCCCGGCCGTCAATTCCTCGGCTCTGCCCAGTACTTCCTGCTCGCCGCCGGCGATCAGGAGCACGTTCGGACTGCCCTCAATGCCGAACCTTGCAGAAAGCAGGTTCTGCGCGGCCACGGCCGGGTTGTCGGCGCCGGCGATCTCGAAGTGTTTTTCGAGTTTGATAGTCGGCAGAAACACTAATGACAGTAGAAACATTCCGCAGCCCACGCCGACCACAAGGCGGGCATGCCGGCCCACAAAATCAACGGACTTGCGCGCAACGAAGGGAAGCAAGCGGAAGGTAATGGTCTGCGGAGCCCGCGGCTTCGAGATCCGCCACCATAGCCGCATCAGCGCGGGAACCGTCAACAGAGTGTGGAACATCATCATGAACATTCCCACCGTGAGGATGAACCCGAACTCGGCGAGTCCCTTGAAACTCGAGGTAGCCAGCGAGGCGGTGGCGGTTGCCGCTGTTACGATGCACAAGACGACGCTAAGCCCGGTGGTTTCGAAGGTGCGTAGCACCGCGTCATTCAGCGTAACGTCATTCAGCACCTCGGCCTTGGCCCATTCCTGCGGCACCCGGTTGAAGAAATGTACGACCTGGTCGTCTCCCAGTCCCGCCAGGATCGCAATGAAAGACAGGCTGATCAGATTTACTTCTCCCGGATAGAAACTTGCTATGCCCGTGGTCCACACAATGCCCAGGCCAGCCGGCAGCAGCGATAAAAGCAGGAGAGGAATTGTCGGATAGATCAGCAGGCACAACAGCAGATTACCGACAATGGACATCAGGGAAATTCGGCGAATATTTGTTTCGACGAGCTGGTGCTCCTGCTCTGCGTAAAGGTAAGCACCCGCCGCAATGGCCCGCACTCCGGAGTCCCGCAGGTCGGGCTCTGTCGTCATCGACTGGATGTGCTCACGTGTCCACCCCATCACTTGCTCGGCGAACTTGTAGTCCATGGCCGACTGGCGGGGTTCGGCAATAATCAGCAGCGCCTTGTGGTCTTTACTGAAGAACCGGTTTCCAGATCCCCAGTTGAGGTCGAAATTGGCAAACTGCGAAAGCCCCTGGCCGTTCCGCACTTCCGCTTCCATCAGCCCCAAAGGGTCAGCGACGAAGTAATTGGTTCCCAATGACGAGAACGGAGTAACCAGTTCGGTTGCCGAGCGGCGAACGATTTGATGAATCTGTTGCGGATCCAGCCGCCGCTTCAGATCTTCCGTCTGCTCGGGCAGCGCGAATGACGGAAAGTTCCAGGTGAAGAACCGCACCATCTTGAGCAGCTCCTCGTCCTGCAAGCTGCAGCGCGCATCCAGGAACAGCCCGCTGGCCTGCATGTCGGCAGTAAGACGGTCGGCCATCTCTTCCATCTGGCCGGTGAGGTCCGTTGCTCCCGTCGGAGCATTGGTCGCCGGAGCGTTGATCAGCACGAAAAGCTGATTGCCATAACCTAGTTCTTTGCCGATCTGGCTCGCGGCTCGCCATTGTGGGTCGCGATTCCCAAACAAATCGGTCAGGTCGGTACCGGTTCGCAGGTTGTGGATGTTCGCGTACAACAATAAGGTGATGACCAAGCTCAGGGCTGTAACCAAGCCCGGATGGCTTACCACCAGGCCGCCCACCAAGCGCATGCAACGGGCCATCATGCGGTGGCTCCCGCGCTCGCCGCGCGCGGTTTTTTCGCGATGAGCACGATGGGAAATGTTTGGATCATCGGGAGGGACTTTTCATCGTCGGCCTGATCATCGTCAGCCTGATCATCGCTCGTCCATCAAGCCGAGACCACTGCCAACTCACCGTTCGCTACTATCTCCCCGTCCACCCACACCGTGCCGCTGATGTAGGCCATCTGCAAGGCCTCGGTCAGCTTCTTGGTTTCAACCCGCAGTGTTTGCCCGGGAGCCACGGGCTTGAGAAACTTGAAACGGGTTACAGCCGCGAGCAGGGCCACCGCTCCATTGCTTTTCACGGAAACATCCAGAGTGGCGGAACCCAGCATCACTCCTGCAGTCTGAGCTACTGCTTCGATCAAGAAAACACCTGGCAGTATAGGCTTGGCAGGAAAATGCCCGGCAAAAACCGGGTTCGCCGGATCAACAAACTTTACGGCAACACAACGAACTCCCGGCTCCAGTTCTTCTACCCGGTCGATCCACAAGAACGGAGCGCGATGAGGAATCAGCGTCTCGATTTCGCTTCGTTCGATCGCGCCGGGCTTGATCACTTTGGTTTGTATACCTCAAACGTATCCGCCGGGATCTTCGGATTCACCGAGCTTGCGTCGATAACGAATACACTGTTTACGCCGCTCTTGCCGTCCACCTCCAGAGACCGGAGCATGAAATCCTTTTTGTCCAGCTTCACTACCAGGTAGTTGAGCCTGCGGCGAAAAGTGTCTGTCCGCGGAACCAGCTTCATTTGGTAATCCCGGCTGTCTTCTTGCGCGGTGATGTCGAAGTTTTTTTTCAGATTCCCGAGGGAGCTATCCCGGCCGAAATAGGACTGCGCGCGCCGAACACTTTTTCCGATTTCCATCACTTCGGTCTTTCCGTCACTTGTAACGTTGAGATAGTTCTCGTTGAAGCGAATGCGCGTGCTGGACGGTTCGAAGTAATCCAGTGAGAATCGCGTGGTGCCTTCGGCGCAAAACTTGCCGCGGAGCACTAGAGGTTTCACCATCAGGCTGGACACGCGGGTTTCAGTAATGGTCCCGCAGGTGCTTATGTATTTTTCTTGCGCTTGCTGGACGCCGTCCCAAATTCGAGTGAGCAGATCGTCGGACTGGGCGGCCAGCAGACCCGGGAGAATCAGAAGGGCGAGCAGAGCGCATAACAATCGTAATCGCGGGATCGTGTCACGCTGGCGGAAAGCAGAATGCCAAGAACCCGAGCCAGCCACGCACCGTGTCTCATGTCGGCATCTTGGAGCGCGCCTGTTCATCGTCTTAACTATACAGACTAGCATCAGCCTGCGCTGAACCTGCCTGTTTAATCTCCGCTGCCTCTCACGGCTTCCCTGGTGGTCTCGGGAGGCGGCGCGGCAGTCCCGATCTCGATCTGCACCAGCTCTGGAACAGCTGGTTCTTTGAGCACGAATTCGCGGTAGAGTTTGGCCATGCGGAAGTTCTCTGCCTCCAGATTGTTATGCAGTTTGCTCCGCTCCGCTCGAGCTCGTAGCTTCTCCTCGCGGGCGTTCTTCGCGATGCCGAGTTGCTCGAGGTCATGCTGGGCCTCGTTGGTGACAATCTCGTCTTTCAAGACCAGATGATGCTCGGTACTGCTGAGCTTCACGCTCTTGCCGCCAGCGAAAATCTCATGCCGTCCATGCTCCTCGTACCACTTGGTCAAGGTCGCGGTCATATGCATCTTCTCAATAATGTTCCGCCAACCCATTCCGGTGTTGTAGGCGCAAAAGGAGATCTCCCCCTCTTGCGTGGCGTAAGGGATGATGCACTGCTCGGTCCTGCGAAAATCATAGTTGAATAGATCCTGGAACCACATACCCGCCACGAACAGCAGATTCCAGCGGTCGCGGCGCCGCCGGAAAATGTCAGCCATGGTCCGCTTACCGGAAACGTCACCATAGTCGCGACCCGTTGCGCTCAGGCCCTTGTCGAGCTTCCTCAGCATATCGACAGCGCGGAAATGCGTCGGCGAATGAAACGCATCGTAATTCCGAACTAACGCCAGCGCCATCCCCGCGACCGATATCCACTTGCTGCGAGCCCAATCGTTGATCTTCGCAATGTCCTTGGCGAACTGGTCGGCATTCAAGAACGCGGTCACCGGAATCGCCTCGCGCGTCTCCTTGTCGACCATAATCGCCATCCCCACCCCACAGTTCGGATGACAACTACAGGCGACTTGGCCCCAGGCGGCCTCGGGCCCGTGAACCAGGTCGGCCCAGTCGGAAAAAGTACTCAGGAACGAGAGTGGGAACCAGTCGCGAACGGGTTCGCCGATGCTCAACTGTTCTTTTACATCATGGGCCAGATGCGAGAGTGTGTAGCGTTGGGCTTTGCGGCGTTCGTCCGTGACGGCTTCGTCGCGGCCCGTGAAAGACACTGGCTGGAACGACACCATGGCTATCTTGTCCGGGTTGTCGAGTGCGAATTGCACCACGCGCCCCACCTGCTCATTGTTGATCCCGTTGACCACGGTGGTCACCAACACAATTTCCACGCCGTTAGAGTGCAGATTCTCGATGGCGCGCAGTTTCAGGTCGAACAGGTTCCCGACGTTTCGATGAGAATTGGCCGGGTTGCCGATGCCGTCGAATTGGAGATAGGCGTAGCGCAAACCTGCTTCCGCGGCCTGCCGTGCGAACGTGGGACTC
>Ga0206803_1046_pt1 | contig 30883 bp, 26 predicted proteins | sample Alteio_BWOrgCont_61_FD_152909 | JGI IMG/M metagenome (GOLD analysis project Ga0206803, IMG submission 152909) | Enriched cells from forest soil in Barre Woods Harvard Forest LTER site, Petersham, Massachusetts, United States -... | ecosystem: Environmental > Terrestrial > Soil > Temperate forest >... | reverse complement strand
GGCAATTCAGCGGTGCATGTTGATGACCACCGACCCCGGCGACCTTGTCCTCGATCCCACGTGCGGCTCGGGCAGCACCGCATACGTTGCGGAACAGTGGGGCCGCCGTTGGATAACCTGTGACACATCCCGTGTCGCTATTACGCTATCGAAGCAACGCCTGATGGCAGCGAACTTCGATTATTACGAACTCGCCCATCCTGAAGAAGGCATTGGCAGCGGATTCCGTTACAAGTTAGTCCCGCATGTCACGTTGAAATCCATCGCTACCAATTCTGAGATTCGCGAAGGCATGCCACGCGAGCAGATAGACACGATCATCGCCCGTGGCGCCGACCAAGAAACGCTCTTTGACCAGCCCTCTCCAGATAAGAACCGAGTGCGCATTACGGGTCCATTTACGGTCGAAGCAGTACCGGCCCCCACGGTCAAATCCCTCGATGATATTGAAGCTCCGCCGTCTCCTGCGGATTCTTCCATCGCCCGTTCTGGTCCCACTCTCCGCCACAGCGAATGGCGCGACGAGTTGCTGAAAACTGGCCTTCGCGGCAAAGGCGGCCAACACGTTGACTTCTCTCGGGTTGAACCGCTGGCCGGAACACGCTGGCTGCACGCTGATGCTGAAACGAAGGGTAAAGTGCCTGAGCGTGTTGTTATCTCTTTTGGCCCCGAACACAGCCTCTTGGAACAACGACAAGTTGAGCTCGCGTGGGAGGAGGCGCGGACGCTGAGTCCGAAGCCGAACATTCTGGTCTTCGCCGCGTTTGAATTCGATCCAGAAGCTGCCAAAGACATTGACGGAATGACCAGGGAAAAAACGGGCATGACTTTCCTGACAGCCCAAATGAATGCCGACCTGCTCACGGAAGACCTGAAAAAGAAGCGCGCCTCAAACCAGAGTTTCTGGCTCGTGGGACGCCCCGATGTCGATTTACGGCGGATCGCAAAGGGCGACCACCAAGGCAAATGGGAAATCGAGGTCAACGGCTTTGACTACTACAACACGCGAACCGGGACTATCGATTCGGGCGACATATCCAAGATCGCAATGTGGCTCTTGGACACGGACTACGACGGACGCAGCCTGTATCCGAGGCAAGTGTTTTTTCCCATGGCAGATGACAATGAAGGCTGGGCCAAGTTGGCACGTAACCTCAAAGCAGAAATCGATCCTGATTTGATTGAAGGCTACCGCAAGACCGTCTCCCTTCCTTTTGAACCGGGAGAATACAAGCGCGTCGCAGTCAAACTTATCGACGACCGGGGAATCGAGAGCCTTAAAATCGTCGAGGTGAAGTGATGGGGACGCAAGCGTCTTCGGCAACCATCGACCAGCTCATCATAACGTCGCCCTACGACGAACCTAATGAGCATTGGAAATACGACCGCGAAACGCGCCGCTTCACGCGCGAACCCGGACGCCGTCCGGCAGGCTACATCCGAGCTTCCGACGCATCCAAGTCCTTTGATGATCCGGGCGAGTTTGTTGAGTTGCCGCTAGTGAACAAGATTCGTCCCCGAGTGGATGCTTGGCGAACTGCCGATTATCCCGGTGCAAGCGGCATCACGCGACGCCTGCTGAAACACTGGCGAGACACCGAACAGCGAGAGGGCAGCCGTCGTTTCTTTTTCTGCCAGCTCGAAGCGATCGAGACGCTCATGTGGCTTGCCGAAGCTCCGGAGTCAGATCGAGTCGGGATCAAGATTCCGGGCGATGGCGGCGAGTTCACGCGCCTCTGCTCCAAAATGGCCACGGGCTCGGGTAAGACCATCCTGATGTCCATGCTTATCGCCTGGCAGGTATTGAACAAAGTTACCTATCCACAAGATAAACGCTTTTCCAAGAACATTCTGCTGATCGCGCCCGGCCTTACAGTAAGAAATCGGCTGGAGGTGCTTGTTCCCGGAAGCCCTGGGAACTACTACCAAGAGTTCCAGATTATTTCGCCGGGCTTAGAAGATAAGCTGCGCCAAGGGCAAACGTGCCGCATACAAGTGCGCAACTGGCACAAGCTAGATTGGGACAGTGAGGAACAGATCAGCAAGAGACGCAGCGTGGACAAACGCGGCGCACTCAGCGACGAAGCCTACGTCCGCGAAGTCTTGGGGGAGATGCAATCCGCGGAGAACTTGCTGGTGATCAATGACGAGGCCCACCACGCCTGGCGCGTGCCACCGAAAGTAAAAATTGCCGGACTTTCCAAAGATGAACTGAAAGAAGCCACGAAGTGGGTAGGGGGACTAGACCGCATTCATCGCGCCCGCGGAATTCTGACGTGTTATGACTTGACGGCGACACCGTTCGCACCCACAGGACGCAAGAGCGGAGAAGAAACGCTGTTTGGCTGGATCGTGAGCGACTTCGGGCTCAATGACGCGATTGAATCAGGATTGGTGAAAACGCCACGCGTGGTGGTGCGGGACGACGGCGAACTGAACAGCAAATACAAGTCGAAGTTCTACCACATCTATACCGATTTGGAAGTAAAGCCTGACCTCAATCGCAAAGTAGAGCCACATACACCGCTTCCTGACCTCGTCGGCAAGGGCTACTACTTCCTTGGAAAGGACTGGCTCGAAACTGCGAAGGCATGGAAGGAAGGAAACATCAAGACGCCGCCTGTGATGATTACTGTGGCCAACCTAACCCATACGGCCGCCCGTGTGCAGTATGCATTCGAACACAAACGGATTCGCATTGAAGAGCTCTGCGATCCCGACAAGATCCTGCATATTGATTCCAAGGTGCTCGACGAAGCCGAAGCACAGGACGATCCCGGTGAGGTTCTAGTTGATGCCGCCTCTGGCCCTGAAGCAGACGAAGAAAGTGCTGTGGAAACCGGGGAAGAAAATGGTTCAGGAACAAAGAAGAAGCTCACAAAGAAGGACCGAGCTGAATTGCTGCGCAAAACGGTAGATACGATTGGACGCGAAGGCCAACCCGGTGAACAAATCCAGAACGTCATTTCCGTTGGGATGCTTTCAGAAGGCTGGGATGCCAAGACCGTTACGCACATCATGGGACTGCGCGCGTTCACGTCCCAACTCTTGTGCGAGCAGGTTGTGGGTCGAGGCCTGCGCAGAACATCGTATGAGGTTGACGAAGCGACTGGGCTGTTCCACCCTGAGTACGTCAACATATTTGGCGTGCCCTTCACGTTTCTTCCCCACGAAGGTAGCGCCGATGCTCCGCCGCCCCCGCCTGCCACAGGCAAGACGAGAATTGAGCCCGTCGCAGAGCGACGCGCACAGTATGAGATGACCTGGCCGAACGTGATCCGGATCGACCACGAATACCGGCCGCAGCTAACCCTGGATACCGATAAGGTGAAACGACTCGTGCTGGACGCCTACCAGACACCGATGATTGCAGAATTGGCGCCAATGATCGACGGAAAACCAGATTTCACCAAGTTGAAGGAAATTCATCTGGAGGAGCTGGCGCGACGGTTCCGAATGCAGCGGATCGTTTTTGAAACGGCTAGCGAAGTGTACGACCTGATGGCTCCTACCTGGAAAGGAAACCGGGAATATCTTCTCGCCCAACTGGTTCGACTGGTGGAACGTTACATTGATACCGGAAGGGTGATAGTCGATCCACCGCTGTTTAATGAAGACGACAGACGGAGACGGATTGTCATCACACTGAACATGACCAAAATTGTCCAGCACATTTGGGAAGCGATCCGGTTCGAGAACGCTCTCACGCTGGAACCCGTGTTCGACACAGAGCGGCCGATTCGCTCCACTGGCGACATGCTCCCCTGGTACAGCGGCAAGGCTTGCGAGCACACGAAACGCTCACACATAAACATGTGTGTCTACGATAGTCGCTGGGAGGCCAATGAATCCCTTGAGCTCGATCGCAATAAAAATGTACGCGCTTGGGTGAAAAACGATCACATTGGTTTTGAAATCACGTACTCGTTCAAAGGGATCATTCACAAATTCCGGCCAGATTATCTAGTGCGGCTCACGAACGGCAAGACCCTGATTTTGGAAGTTAAGGGGCAGGATGACCAGCAACAGCAAACAAAGCGAGAATTCCTATCCGAATGGGTTAGGGCAGTGAATGGACACGCTGGGTTTGGTGAATGGACGGCCGATGTCTCCCGGCACCCGAAGGACTTACTGGAAATCCTGACCAAACAAAACGCTCAGGTAGAGATCCCGTGACCTAGCGATTCGTCGCCACAGATCGATACTCTTGGCGGAACAGTTCTCGACTTACGGCCGATCAGGCGCCTCCCCGCCGGCAACCGCCCACAATCGACCTGTCTCTGAAACCGTTGAGCGAGAAGTGTGCCTAGACTTGTAGCATCGTTCAGCTAGTAATGGGCAGGAACCGGTGGGCAAACTGCTCCAAAGCATCCAACAGATGTATCAAGTTTTGCCTAATTCTGGAAAGACTCCATATCCCAGACTGCAACTTTCCAACCTAATAGTCGATTCAACACTGCTTGGTGTGCTAATGTGCGTATTCACTCCCTTGGGAAGCCACATCAGGATGTTAAGTGGCACCGTTTCAAAAAGATCGACGCGTTCACCAACGAGATGGCAAAGCGGTGGCGGAAATCGACAGAGGCATCGAAGCTTAAGCGAACCTGTCCGTCGTTAGTACCTTGGATTAGACGTCTGAACCAGCTTAGTCAGAGAGGGCGACTCCCTTTGCTGGTGCGTGGCAGGCGTTTCACTTATCGCGGCATCAGGACGATCATGAGGTGCGTGGCCCAGCACTACAGCGAAGGAAGAACACGCATATCCGAGGTCGTCTGCATCCGCCTTGGTTGGCGACAACCGAATGGCTGGCTGAAAGACCGAGCGTGCCGCGACGTTCTTCGACAACTAGAAAAGTTGCACGTGATAAAGCTGCCTCCTCGTATGGCAAGCCCCAAAAATAGAAAATTGTCTTCGAATGATCCGAAACGGAAAGCGGTCTTGCGTGGCATCGTGACTCCATTGATTGAGATGCCACATGACCTTGAGTTTGAACTTGCAAAAGGGAACGCTGCCGAATACCTCTGGAACGCCCTCATAGAAAAGCACCACTATCTTGGCCATCGAGTGCAAGTTGGACGATGTTTGAAGTATCTAATTCGGGGCGATGGGAAAATAATCGGTGCAATCAGCTTTTCATCACCTGCATGGAAACTCGGAGTTCGAGATAAACTTTTGGAGAAGGTGGGCTTGACTTCACCAGGCTGCAGAGACGTCGTGATAAATAACAGCCGATTTTGCATACTACCCAAGGTTCGAGTGCCTCATCTCGCGTCAAGAGTTCTGGCACAAGCGACACGGCAAGTTGCCGTGGACTGGTTTCAGTTCTATTCAATCAAACCACTCATTGCGGAAACCTTCGTCGAACCCAATCGCTTCGAGGGTACTTGCTACAGAGCTGCCAATTGGAATGCGATTGGCGTGACAAACGGATATGCGAAACTCGGTTCAGCGCATCACAACAGCCAGGAACCGAAGATGGTTTTCCTGTACGGTCTGACTCGCGCTTACCGTCGTCGCCTCGCGGCCCTTATTCCAGTGCCGAAACCAGAGGAGGCAACGAAACCGAAATGAACGGCCAGGCCGCGCTACGAAAAGCGAAGGAGTTTATCTCTGCTCAAGGCGGTCAAATTGCGCCATTGTCGATTTCTGAGGAAGAGCTGAATCCAGATGCACAGGACGATTTAGCTCTTCACGCCGCACCGTTGGAGTCGATGAATTCGGCGTACGACGTTCCATACGACTTGTCCGAGGATTCGAATTGCAGTGAGTTCCGGTTTTTCGAAGATGGTCGACAACGCACAATTCAGATCGGCTATATCCGTGTAGCGTATGCTGACAACCTGGTTTTGATCCCTGTCCATTTCTTTATCGTGGCCTCTGTAATCCTTGAGAGGGAAAATCGCAAGCTAAGGCTTTGGCAGAAGCCTCTTATCAAACAGGGAATTTTTGTACCGAAGTCATTGATACCAAATCAGGGGCTACTTGATCAATTCGAGAAATCAGGCCTAGCTGTCGTCGATACAGAACTGAAGGACGTGGGTACTCCGGGAGATTACTACGACATGCGTCGACGCGCGCTCCGTTGTGCAAAGGATCTTCGCTTGGAAGTTGAGCAAGAATTGATCGCTGAGTGGCGGCGGAATACAGAAACTGCAGACTGTTTCTTGGTAGTCGACGGCACTCTGATGAATATGCGCGATGAGCGGAACGTGGAGCGCTGCGTGGGTGTCAGCAAGTCGTTCGGCAGTCGGTACTTCGAAATTCCAAAGCACAACCAGATTATGCAGATGAAAGCTGGACAGCGGTCGTGGACGTTTAGGTTTCACGATTCGGATGAGGACACCCGCAAAGGAGTTCGGGAGCGCGCCAGTTGGTATCTAAGACTGAGGGAACGGCAAAGAGCAGATCCTGAGTTCGGGCTTATTCGTGTAGAAGTGTCGAAGAAGTATATTGAACAGGCGCCGACATGGGCAGAGCGCTTTTCGCGTTCCCTCCTGTCGGAAGCACTGCCGACAGCGTATCCCGCACCCCGATGGGATAAGCACCTATATCCGATCAGGGGGTGTGAAAACTATCTGAGCAGTGTCATGCCCTCTATCCCCACAATTACAGCAGCTATGCAAGGGTGATTAATCATGGCCATAGAGCTAGAAAGAAACCAGAGCTTGGAACAATCCGCGACATCGGCTGCGAAACAAAGCTTGCCCGGGGAAGACTTCCTGAACGTGAAGGCAGGCACCATTGGCCGGTCTGTATCAACAAAGCTTGAGGCAAATACTTCTAGCAGGTTTCAATTTTGGATGGGCAAGCGACTGGCAGAAGCGACTACCGATACCTTCTTAGAAATCGGCAACATTGTCGCGGCACGTTCGGATGACGGCGAGGATGTGACATTCGGGACAATCGTTGAAATGCGATCGTATTCCGACGTTGAGAGCTTCATCGCGGACTATCTTAGTCACAATTTTGGTGATGCGACAGTCGAGGTGCCGACTGATGTGTCTGAGGTTGTGGTTGTGACCTGTAACGTAATGCGCAATTTGTCCCTGAAGACAAAACCGATCGGGCGCTCTCAAGTATTTTTTCCGAGTGAGACTGGAATTCGATACGCATATGGCATTGTCGATGCCACTGGGATGCCGATCTTTACTGGTGCAGAAATCCCCATCGGAGTGTTCGAGAATGGGGACGGCACGGTCGCCAAAGTAGCCGTCGACGAGGACTTTGTAATTGGCCCAGAAGGCGCGCATTTGAACGTCTCCGGCATTTCGGGGCTTGCAGCAAAGACCTCAGCCGTCCAATTCATCCTCAAATCGCTGCAAACACACACAAAGAAGGCAGTCGCCATCGTAATGTTCAATGTCAAGAGTCGCGACCTGCTATATGTGGACCAGCGCAACGAACGAGCGACGAGCGACACGTGGTCGGCGAGCGCGTACGAGAAACTCTCAATACCCTTGGAGCCGTTCACGGGTTCACGGTTTTTTGCTCCTTCCGACCCAAACAACCCCGCGCGAACACAAAGCTTGCGAGCCTTGCCGACAGAGCGATTCACTTGGGATCTGCAGCTCATCAAGAACGATATCCCGACGCTGTTCGACGCGGATGATTGGGACGACAAAGCAGAAGGGGTCTGGTATCGCATCAAGGATGAAATTGATGCCGGCAGATTGGTCTCCTACGCGAATATGTTGACATGGGTCAGCAATCAGATTGACCAGGCGGTTCAAGGCAATCGACAGTGGCTCTTGGGTCAGAACATCGCCACGTGGTACAAGATGGCAAGTCGCCTGCGCTCCTTTCCCCGCTCCTACAAAGGGTTGATCGCCTCAGCCGGCCCAGGTGCTGATATTCCTTGGAAGGAATTGAAGGGTGGGAGCGTCTACGTCGTGGATATTCAGATGCTCGCTGATCGTGGCAAGAAACTCGTGTTTGGGCGTGCAGTGCGGGAGTTGAGCGACTTAATGGAAAGCGAGGACAAGAAACTGGATGCGGTTGTGGTCTTTGTCGATGAACTCAACAAGTTTGCACCAAGCGGTAGCGTTCGAACGCCCCTAAAATCGAGGCTTGTGGACATCACTGCTCGCGGGCGTAGCATGGGGTTGGTTTTGGTCGGCGCCGAGCAATTTGCATCGTCCGTCGAGAAAGACATCGTGGAGAACTGTTCGACCTATTTGTTTGGTCGGACTGAAGCGAACGAGCTTCGGAGCGCGAACTACAGCTCGTTGAGTGACGAAATTCGAACCAAGCTAATGATGTTGCCGCAAGGTAGTCTGCTGGCGAAGTTCGCAAAATTCCCACAGCCGATCTTCGTTCGCTTCCCGTTTCCTCCCTGCGTGCCGGGGGATCAGTACAAGGTGAGGACTTCGTGATTTAGTGGTTCGTCTCTAATCGGAGGCTCCAAAGTGCTGTTCTTGCTTTCATCAGATTACTCGCCAAGATACAAACAAGACATATTGAGATGCCTAGCCGCCCCGGTGGGCACCACGATTCAGTTTCGGTATGACAAAGTCCACATACCAAAGAGTGTTTTAGAGAAACTCACGAGCGACAGGACCCAATTTCCGCTAGAAGGCATTGTCTGCTCGGTTGCGAGCAAAGGAAACGGTATTCTTCCGATTGTTCCTGTTCGTAAAGTGAGCGTAGAGAAGCCCCGTGTCCACGGAGAGACCATCAGCGTGAGTCTGGTTGTCGCCCAAGTAGTTGTCGCGAGCCCAACTGAGTTCAGCAGCGGGCTCGATAGATTGAGCAACAACCAGACTCCGCGTATCAAGGACGGTATGCAGAGCCCCGAGGGTTTTTATCTTTTCGAGGCTGAAACACCAGACAAAGTAGAGGTCGGCTCCTCCGTGGCATTATGGGAACGTACTGTAATCGCGTTACGGGAGCAGCATGCTTATGAGGACGAGCCTTTTTTTTGGGTAGGCATCGGAATCGAGGCTGCGGAACAAGCTCTCGATACTTCAACACTTCATGCCTGGCCGAGTTCGCTCCCGCCGCGCCGGCAGTACCGACTCCTGATTTACCATTTCCAACCAAGAGGCGGGCCAAGGCCGGATTCCAAGATGGAAGTGACGCTCGGAAACCTGCTTGAAAGCGTAACACCGCCAGATACGAAGATAGATTCTCGTTACGATCTCAAGCGCTGGTGGTTCAGTACGAGCGACAACCCTCAGCGGCCCCAGACGACTTGGTTGCGCATCAGAACAGCGGATTCTTGGGACCTGGATTTAACCTTAAGGATTGGGGCCTCGCGGTGGAGGACGGTGGCGTCGGGAGCGCTTGTAGCGGTTCCAGCAATCCTTGCATTGATCACGCAGGATCTGGAAGCACAGACCAAATTTGCCTTGAGCGCCGTAGGCATCGCCGTGGGAATCCTCTCTAGTTTCCTCGCGGCCAGTCGAGTCGAGAAGAAATAAGAGGCGTACACCCGCTGCCTCTCAAAGGTAATTGAGGCTTAGGTTCCCTGGCTTCCTGTCACTGGCAAGATTGCCGGAGGAACGTGCATCCTACCGAAAACGCTAGTAGCGTACTCGCGTACGTACGGCCAAACTATCAACCGGACTTCGGAATCGGTGAACCTCTTGACGTGCTTTGGGTCAAATGGCGGTGGAGCGTGAACATGCAGAAGATAGCTCGCAGTGAGAGTGAACAAATCCTTAGCTTTGGGCGCTGAGATTCGAATCGTCACATTCGCGCGCACATCGAACGATTCCTCCGAATGTCCTGCCAGCTCCGTTGTCCAATCCACATCGAGCTCATGTTTCGACTGCTCGAAGTATTGCTCCCTATCACCATGGAAGCTACTGTCTGTGAGGGAAATGGAAAACAGGTCAAGTGAGCGCAAAAAGCTGGTGTAGGGAGATTGTTGGGCAATCCGCGCAGTCTTCGTCGTCATATCTTGCCTTCATAGGCTGTTTTTAAATCTTTTTGGATAGGGAGCATCTTTCGAAACCCCTTGGGTTTGGGTAGGAACTCGAGCATTCCCAGGAGGGACTCGGCTGATTCGAAACTGTCAGCCGCGTGGGTCGACATTGAAAACCTGTATATCCTCGTTTGGTCGATCCAAGCATCCTTCGCGTGTAAGTAGCAGGTCTGCAAATTGGCGACAAATGGTGCCGATTGTTCAAGCGCATATTCTATCTTTGTCGTCGCGTGTCGTTCCGAAAGCAAGTGAAGTACGTATTGGTTCAGACTCACACCTTGTCTCTTAGCTTCACGATCAAGAGACCTGTGCAGACTCCGCGGGATTCGAAGCACAAATTTCCCGCTGAAATCTTCAATTTGACTCGGTTCGGGAACGGGTTGACCGCTATCAATGCGCCCCTTGATCCACAATTCTTTAGACTCGTTAAGGCTCTTGATAGCCGCATCGACCGTGTCCCCGAAACTCGCGCAACCGGGCAAGTCGGGGATCGTCGCCACTATACCGTCATCGTCCTCAACAATCTCCATTGGGTATTTTAGGCGGAGGTAATGCTGGATTCTCTGCGCTCTCTGGCCCTGTGGCGGGTCTGGCATCTGCTTCTGAATTTCGTTCTTCATGTTCTTCAACCTCCTGGGCAGCGGGTTCTCTGCTCTCAGCGTTCTCAATAAATGTGATCAGGTCCTCAACGCCCAACATCGCAAGTTTTGCGTAATGGCGGGGGACAAACTCTCGTGACCCGTGCTCCTTTTCCAAACTGATCGCTTCAACGCCTTCAACATTGAAGTGGTAAACAACCTTGCTTCCAGCCTTATTAATCTGTCGCTCCGGAAAGAGGTGTGCGTAATCCGACAAGCAGCGACGAATAATAGGATCGAAGTCGTCAAACGAGTGATGCTTTTTACCCTTGATCTGTTCGAACTGCTTCCGGATCTTCTGGATCATTGTGCACCCACATAGGCCGCACCTCCTTGTTACGATAGTACTAAATATAGTACTATAACCCGTTGCGTGTCCAGCCAGGTTCCCGCTTGGCTCTGAAACGGCTGGAAGCTGAGGTCCAGAATGCCGAGCGCGGCACCAGCGTCAAAGATAAAGATCGCAGATCTCGGGAGTTTAGGATTCCCAAAGCAGGTCGTCGACACACTTGCCAGCCGAGGGTTCGTTGAGCTGAATCCAATCCAGCAGGCAAGTATTGAGGCTGGTTTGCTCGGAGGCGGCTCTCAGCTGATCGTCGCGCCTACTTCCTCCGGTAAGACATTAATTGCGGAACTGGCTGCCATTCACCATGCGCTCCACAAGAAGGGAGCTTTCTATCTTGTGTCGCTGAAGGCGCTAGCCGAGGAGAAATACTCGCTGTTCCGAAGATTCTGGACCTCTGGCGACGAGCAGATTCTGCGGACGGCCATAACGACGGGAGACCGGGATTTCGAAGACGAGGGCCTCAGCCAAAGCCAGGTGACATTTGCCACCTACGAAAAATTCTATGCACTAGTTCGGGACAATCCGGACCTGCTGTCTCATGTGAGTTTGATTGTGGTTGACGAGCTCCAAACCCTTGGCGATAAGAATCGCGGGGCAGTGCTGGAAATGCTGCTCACTCTGGTAGTTGTTCGAAATCCACAAATACAAATCATTGGACTGTCCGCTGCGCTACCGAACCCTGAGGAACTCGGCGCGTGGCTTGGTGCAAAAGTTTGCCGGACGACTAGCCGCGACATTCCTCTGGTCGAGGAGATTTGGACTAAATCGACCGTGTATTCAAAACAGTTTGGACAAGGGCCCAACGCCATTCGAGAACGAGCGAATCCGACATCATCGATAGAAACGCTAGATATCGTCCTCGACCTGATCGCACGCAAACAAACTCCGATAATTGTGTTCTGTATGACAAAGCCTCGTGCCGAGGCGTTGGCGAAAGAGCACTATGCCAAGATCAGAAAAGCCTCCCCTGTGCGGAAGATTTTCGCTGAGATCAAACAGTTGTTGTTGTTTTTCACAGAAGGTGGGCCAACTGGTCGCTCGCTGACGGAAGTAGTAGATGCGGGTGTTGCATTTCATCACAGCGATCTGTCTCAGGATGAACGACGAGTGATTGAAGACAAAATTCGGGATGGCAGTATCGAAGTGACCTACTCTACGACAACGCTTGGGCAGGGCGTGAATCTTCCGATTGCGACTGCCATTTTTGACGACGTTTACCGTCGGTGGCTTGACGTATATATCGACAAGCGCGAATACATAAACATGGCTGGCCGAGCAGGAAGGCGTGGGCTGCAGGACGAGAAGGGTACCTCGATTCTGATTAGTCGCACCGCTAAGGATCGTGTCGCCGTAAACGGGTATCTGAGTGAAGAAACGGAGCTAGTTGAATCCGCATTGGAGCATGAATCGTTCGACAAGTTCCTTCTAAACCTTGTAGCTTCGAATGCAGCATCCAGGGTTGATGAATTAAGGACATTCATACGGAGTTCATTTTTCGGCAGCCGAACAGCGGATAAAAACCCGAAACTCCTCAGAGCACGCCTGGATGCTGTTCCCACTATTGTGGATCAACTTGCGAAAGATGGCTTCCTACTTCGAAATTCAGACAATCTATATCGCGCTACGTCATTGGGATATGTGGTTTCCCAGAAGGGGATTTCACCCGAGACTGCACTGGTCATTGTTCGCCGAGTTCGCGGACTCGCCGTTGCACTTGCTAGCAGCGAGCCAGCTGATTTTTACAGTCTCGCTCAGCAATTGATTCCCGCCACACTTCACCTTTTTCTAGACTGCGACGGGGAGGCTGGTCCGATATACAGGGATGGATCTGCTGCAGCCTTTCTTGAAGGGCATCGAGGGACGATTTGCAAACTACGACGGTATGAAGATCCAACCGACGCTTTGTTGATCCTGCAGGTCGCCTGGGTACTGAGTGAGTGGGTAAAGGGAAACAGCTATCAGAACCTTTGCAACCCTTTCCGCAGTTTGAGGGAAGGACAGATTCGGCAAGCGGCGGAGCATTGTTGCTGGATGCTTGACTCTGCCGCTGCCATTGCCCGGGTAAAGGACCTTGGTTTCGATCCTCGGATAGGGACACATCTGTCAATCACTGCAAGAAGACTGCTATTCGGTGTTCCGGAGGCTGGTGTCGCAATCTCAGACGTGGTTCGCAATCGCATTTCTTTGGGAGTCGAACTCTCTGGAATTGGCAGAGGGAAAGTGATGGACCTGCTCAAGGCTGGTTATGACGATCTCACAAAAATCATCGAGGCCGACGACATAAAGCTAGGCGCAGCCATGAGAAACCCGCCTCAGGCAGGTGAGCTTAAGCTAGGGGCAGCGCGCTACGTAGACCGCATGGCGCAATCGACTTTAGGGGCCCACACAATTCGAAGCAAAAAATTCTCGGCTGACGAGTTGGTGAAGCGGCTCTATGAGAGACTTGGCACTGAATTTGAAGTCGCTGTTTTCGACCTGCTCTCAGCGGTTGGCATTCAAGCCGAATTGTTGGACGAGAGGAAAGTTCCAGGTTGTGCCGACATTCTTGTACACACAGACATAGGCGAGATTCAGATCGAGTGCAAGACTCGAACAAAAGGACTCGTGACGAATTCTGAGGCTTTCGAGGTACTCGGCAAGACTGTAGTGGGCCCTCGGCCAATCGCCTATGCGACAGTTGGAAAACCCGGCTTCGTCGATGTGGCGATCAAAAATTCCTTCGGGAACCGGGTTACTCTCATCAATCACAAAATCCTTTGCGAAATTGCCCTATTGGTCTTTGAAAAAAAGAAGCGTCACGAAGATCTAGGTCGATTTCTCCAAGTGGGCTATCACTTGGACAAAAGCGACTTGCGTCGCTAATCGTTTCTGAGATGTATGCACGCACAGTGGAGCAGTCGTTCGCAAAACGCTTTGTCTGCCTTCTCGCGGGAGTCTTCCCCCGAAGCGATTTCGCGAGCGGACAGAGCAGTGCTCGCTGCTGCCGGCTGACTGTCGGCAAGCCGTTTGTTCGCTGCTGTCGTTACGTTCCGGAAGCCGACTTGCCATTACGGATCACAACGGGCGAGCCTCGGAGATTCGCCTGGAACAATAGCGCTATGGACTGCGCGCATCGATTGGCGTTATAGAAAAGGTCTTGAGAACAAAGCTCATTGCAGAAAATTGTTCTTGGACTGGCGAAAAGGCCAGGCACCACTTCTACTCTCAAATGCGAAAGAGCCGAAGAAGCGATCTAATTCGCTTAGCCGCCCGCTTCAAAGCCGCCCACCACGTTTCGATCCAAGACAGCTGCCGGTCATGTGATGCATGGCGGGCAATCTGATTACGCATTAAATTGCTCGCCTGCCCTCGCGTAAATGCAGGCAGCCACTCCACCTTCCCGGAGGTGACGAAATAGTGCGACTTACACGCCGCATCGCATACCGCAATTGAGGGCCGGATTGTCGCTAGTCCGCCTTCTGAGGATACTTGATGGCTGTCCGGCACCAAAAGTGTAACGCGATGGCCGCATCCGCACGCACAAAGCAATGCAGCTAACTGGAACTCCTCATTGTGATAGACAACGCCCTCGCTAAGCAGCTTCGGAATTCGCTCGACAGCTTGATAGGAATAGATCATTTACTCCTGCCCCCAGAATCGAGTTCAAGAGGGGCAGTTTCAAACACATACCACGAGGCATCATCTAGGCGGTCGTAAATTCCACAATGCTGCTTAAATCTGATGACCGCGAGAGCAGCATTCAGAGCATTTAACTCCGCTATTTGGGCCTGTCGACGGTACTCATCCTCTTTGGCATTTCCAGTCGGGAGGTAGGCTGTGTCTATTGTGCGATCGTACGCAGTGCGGTCAACGCCGGTGATCCGCACCGTACCATTTAACCCAACTACCGACCGATTAAGTCCCATTCCGCAGTCTATGAATGGAACAGATTTAGAGCTGAGCCAGTCCACGATTAATCGTCTGGCTGGACCATCATCGACACAGACGAAGACAAAATCGACTTTTAGCAAGCGCTCGATGTTTTCTTGCGTAACGCGCTCGTTTATAGGTTCTATCCCAGAATGCCAGTTTCCATACTGGTGTGCCAGCGCTTCAACCTTTGGTTTGCCAATCGCTCGATGAATAAATCCAGGCATTCGAAATATCGTGTGCACGTGGACTTTGTCATCATCAAACAAAACAATCCGCTCTAGATGTGTCCGCGCCAGCAAATCGAGGATGTACGACCCTGTCCCTCCCAAACCGACAATTGCCACTTTTTTCGTCCGCAAAAGTGAGGATATGTCATTTAAGTTGTAGTTGGCCGATGAAGTATCTGGAAAACGGAGTGGACTATTTTGGGCGGCAGCCTTGACCTCGATACCCCGCAGAGGCGTGGCTTCAGGGTATTTAGCCATGGCGGGGGTGGTGATGGCGTCGAGATACGTGTGCACCTTCTCTTCGAAGGAATGGTAGTTACGCATTTGACCGTTCTCGTCGAGTAGCTTGAATGAAAACGAAAAATTCGCAGCGAAGTTAGGTGTGACTTCGAGCCGATGTTCTCTTGTGCCGATGCTCAGCTCGCGACCAGATTGGTCGTGTGGCTTATCACCACGAAACCATGCTTGGTGACTTCGAGGCGGGTCAAGCACTCCTCCCTCTGTCAAATCGACCGGGCTAATCCAATCGCCATGTTTTAGGCCTCCAGCTTTATCCAGGTATGGCAGGCCATAAACGACAAAGTAGCCGTGGATGAAATCCAGTTGATATCCCTGCTCATCAAGATCTCGGACAAAAGGGTTAAGACTCGCCAGTTCCTGAAACCCTAAATCGCATGCCATCTTTCACCTTAACTTCATCTCCTGGGGCGAGAGTGCCGCTCGGATTTTCCACGGGGCCGTGCGAGTACTTTACGAGGTATTCTTTCGAGGGTGCGCCACCTTCCCCCAGGTAAAGATCAACAACTCGCGCATAGGAGATCTTGTCCGTGTCGATCTCATGCTTGTCTTGGTTAACGAAGATTGTGAGCTTTTTTTCCTTCTCGTCGCCCATGCGCCTCACCTCGAAGATGAACTCTACGCCAACAATACTTATTTTAGCCTATCGATGCTCATGGTGTTTCCTGATTGTGACGACGGCGAACCGTACGGCCGCTGGATGCCCAACGATAAATCCCCGTAAACGGAATTCTAGGAAGTGAAAACAAAGCATTCCCAGTTCCCAGGCGGCCGGCCAAACCCGCGACGAATTTGAAAGCATTTTTACGACGATCCCAAGACCTTCCGTTTCGGTGTTCTTGGCCGAAATCTTTTTTCCCTCATTTTTTCTCCACTCAACCCGCGCCTTTCACAGCCGGCGTATTCCAGCGGTGCTCCCTGTCAAGGGTCTGCGATGAACGCGGACAGACCGCGCCCTTGACATGTCCGCGCCGCTGAACGCCTTCAAAACCGTCGCGGTTTTCGCGAAGAAAAAAATTGTTTTGAAGGAGAAGAAGACAATGCAAAACACCACCGAAAGAAAAGACGTATACAGCCGCATTACCACAAAGATTGTGGAGTATCTGGAAAAAGGGGTCCGTCCTTGGACTCGTCCGTGGAGCGCTGAGCACGCCGCCGGCCGGATTACCCGTCCCCTGCGTTTTAACGGCCAGCCCTACTGCGGAATCAACGTCTTGTCCCTCTGGATGTCTGCTCTTAGTCAGAACTTCGTCGCGCCGATCTGGATGACCTACCGCCAGGCGGGCGAATTGAACGCGCATGTTCGCAAGGGCGAGAAAGCCTCACTCGTGGTCTACGCCAACGCCATCACGCGGACCGAGCGTGACGACAAAACCGGCGAAGATGTCGATCGCGAAATCCCTTACATGAAGGGCTACACGGTCTTCAACGTGGAGCAGATCGAAGGGTTGCCCGAAATCTACTACGCTAAAGCTTTTCCGACGCACGATCCTGTGGCACGCATAGAACATGCGGAGAAGTTTTTCGGCAGTCTGGGCGCTACGATTAAACACGTCGGGAATCGCGCCTACTACGCGCAGGAACTAGATTACGTACAGATGCCGCCCTTCGAAGCGTTCCGGGACGCCGAGAGCTACTACGCTACCCTCGCCCACGAATTGACCCACTGGACAAAACACGTGCAGCGCCTTGACCGTGACTTCGCCCGCAAGAGCTGGGGCGATGAAGGTTACAGCCGCGAAGAACTCGTTGCCGAGCTGGGGTCTGCTTTCCTGTGTGCCGATCTCGACCTACACCAGGAGCCACGCGAAGAAAACGCCTCCTATATCGCGACATGGTTAAAAGTCCTCAAGAACGACAACCGCGCCATCTTTGCGGCAGCCGCTCATGCTCAGCGTGCAGCCGATTACCTCCACCAGATAGCCGCGCAGGTCCTCGGGACTGCGCGGCTATCGCGGGGGGCCTAGCGTTTCGTAATTGGGGTTCGGTTACTAGGGACGAGTTCGAAACAAAGCTACATGGCCGCAGCTATTGCAGGTATAGACTTCAAGGCGCTTCAGGTTGATCTCTTGTCCCGCCCAGAATTGAACGTTCACGGGAATCACGTCTTTGCTATTCGCGAAGGACTCAGGCTGATATTCGCCATGGCCGCAAACGTGGCACGGTCGAGGAACTTCACGCTGCAATAGCTGACCGCGGTGTTCAAGCATGCTCACGAAAGCGATCGCCATCGCGCGTACGTCGTGGATTCCGACGCAGTCCTTCTGCTGCTCGACCAAACACTTCTCCAAGATCGTGTTGATCATGTGCGCGTGGGGATCATGCCTGAAAATAACCGTGACATCGTTCTCTGGCCTCTTGAACCATTCACGTCGCAGCACCAGACGACCTGTCACCATACACCACAGCAACTTGCCGAGCATGTAGACGTCGAAATTGGTTTCTACCTCGTTCAACCGCCCACCAGTCTCTGCCCAAGGCGGCATGTACTCATGCGGGCCAACACTCTCATTTGTCCGAGTTAATCTCACAGGTTGATCTGGCACGAACGCGATGCCGAAATCACCGAGCACAAGGTCATCGAGTTCTCTGACGAACACGTTGGCGGGCTTGATGTCGCGGTGGACGATGTTCTCGTCGTGGAGTTGGGTCACAGTGTTGACAAGGGACAAGAAGGCTCTTAGAGCGAGAGGCAGATTGCCCTTGTAGTTGTCTAAATTGTCCTCGATTGTGCCCCTCGCAAAGAGCTCTGTTACGATCCAACGGTCCGCCTCATTTGAATCCAAGAGCTTCGGTAAGCCGGGTCTGTTCTGTTGAAGAATCTGAAACTCTTGCTTGAGACGCTGGACCGCCTGCTCCTCATCGCTGTCTGGTCTGATCTTGAATATTTTCTTTGCACCGAGTTCAGAGGGTAAATCGGGACGCGAATACTGCCAGACAGCTTCAGCTAATTCTGCCTCTCTGTCGCTACCCAATGCCGTTCTGATGGTCTGAAGGCATACCGTCCGTTGAGTCACGCGCGCCGGGGAGCGAACGAGGAAGACGTCACTTTGACCTCCTCCTCCGAGCCGTCTAATGTGCTCCCATTCCACCGTCTCTGACGAAGGCTGATTGTCACTTGGGTCAGGAGCCATGAATCGTTTGAATCCTGCCATCACCCGATCCCATTGGTTTTCGGGATTAGGCATGTTGCTCACTGTTTCAGCAACATTGAACGTAGCAACCTCGATTTCATCTGGCGGCTGAAACCCGAAACTCATCAGCACGTTCAAATCCGTGACGAGATACAGCCCGAGCTTCAGAAGACTATCCTCGATGAGCTGATTCCGATACAGTTCATCGACATGTCTACGCAGATCGGCAAACACATACCCCTCTTTCTTCGGCTCTCCAATGAACATTTGCTGTAACGTATGAACGACTATTGTTGCTGCATGCTTGGCCTCTTCGCGAAGTTGTGAGTCATCGCAGATTTCGAAAGCCGCTGCATGGGGCAGGTATTCCTCATCGACAGTCGCGACGTTGCCCCTCCTACGAATGACGCGCCCGTCCACCAGATTTCTGATCGCATCGGTTGTGGGTTGATTGATGAACTTGATCAAGAGGGCGCGCCGCGCGGTGCTCTCCTTCAAGTGAATAAATCGCTTGACAACATCGGAAGCAATCTTCTGTTGAAGTATGTGATCGTTCATTCAGAGAAAACTGTACATCTTTAATCCTGAAAATATTGCTCGACCATTTTCTTGTGTGCCTCGATTCGATCCTCTGAATAAAGGATTGCCTGAGCCCTTGCTTTGCACCACGCGAGATGAGCGATTAGTTGATCCTTCAGAGTGTTCCACGTTGCCAATTCCTCATCCCTTTTCCACTTCCACCAGATCCAATGCAACGGGTCCGTGCCATGCGGCGCAAAGACCCGCGCTGACTCATGAACAAACACTCCGAATGGCGGTGCGTCACGTTCAGACAAGTGCGCTTGTACCATCGGCATTCCAAGAAGAACCGAGTCCCTATAAGAAGCATTGTTTTGCAGTTCAGGGGCGCACTGCCCTACATCGTGTCCGTGAATTACAGGCCCGAATGCGAGTCCGCCTCTGATCATGAAACGATGATGTGATTCCGCCGTCGTGTTGAACTCTTCAGCCACGGACCTGAATACGTTGCGCAGGAAAGTGAGCATCCGATTCTTATCGGAAGCAGATGCATAGAACCCGTCCATCACGGGGTATATCCGCATTCCTGCGACCTGAGCCCTTAAGGCAGCAATATGGAGTTTAAAAATAAAGTTGGCGGTGGCGCTTATCGAGCGGGACATCGAGACTTGGGTACCCATCACATCAACCCAGGCTACGTATTCAGACGCCATCTCTGGGAGGTGGCCGGCATTGAAACCCAGCGGCATCCGCTCATCCTACCAGCAGAAGCCTCACTCTGAGATTTTCCATTTGCCCTCTCCTCTACACCAATACCGTTGCTCGGAGGAGAGTCTCCGAATTGTAAAGGGTAATTGTAAAGCCTTCGGTAGCGTGCCCATCCTCGCGGACAATACCAGCCGTTCGGCGAAGCCTCTCAAATGTCTGCCCAATGGAGCGCTCCTTGAGAGGATTTCCTTCTCAGTGAGGAAGAAGCGTGGATGATAATTGCTCTCCCTTCGAAATCCGGTCTCGTTGTGTGTCTATTCTTCTTGTACGCGGCCACTTGTCCCGGATTCCGGCCACTGTCTGAAACGTTGCCCCATTTGCCTTTCCTGATAATCACGGGCTTTGTTCTAACGATTTCATTGGCTTGCGGGCAACAGGCACGGCTGGCTGGCCCGTATTCGGGCCGCGATACTTTAATTTCACCACTGGGTGCGCACCTCGCGGTAGGCTCCGTCGAGCGTAAACCAAACGGCTATCGAGACGGGCCACATTAGGAGCGTCAGTCATGGCAAAGCCGAAGACCGTCCGAGTGGGAAATGTCACGGTGACACAGATAAGCCCGAAAGAACAGGAAGTCCTTGCGGAGAAGATAAAGCAACGGCATGACCTATTGCGCAACAGGTTTCGGGAGATCCACGGAAAAATAGTGGATTGGGTCAGCTACTCCTTCGGGGACGGCAGCTTGTACGTGAGTATCCGGTTCATGGACAAGACCGATTTTTCATTGCGGTTCAGTCCCAAGATCCTTACAGGGAGCATCGACCTATCTGACATGAGCACCGGGAATTTCGAGATGATTCGCCGGTACCCCAAGACGGCTGATGAATGAACAGAAACAAGAAAAGGCGCAGAGATACTGAATCGCGGCTTCCAGCCAAACCAAATTGTGTGTTAGGCGACGTAGAGGGCAGCGCGATGAAGAAGCGAGGAACAGTCGAGTACCCGGAACTCAAGGGCAAAGTTATTGAACAGGTCCGTTATAAGAGCGACCCGGATTTCACTGTACTCGTGATCGAATTCAACGACAACACGTGCGCGAGCTTCCGCTTGCGCGCAGATGTGTCGTTTGCCCTGGAACCTGAGATGTCTAGCAACGATGCGGCTGGTGATATTGCGAATTGGAAAATTCTCAAGACGCGATCCGTACCGCCGGGCTTCAGGCAAAAGAGATGGCGAAGAACTGATAGGTGACTTCACGGTGTTAAGAGTTGAAGGTGGCGTTCCGTGGAGCGCTGGTTCAGTTGACAAGGAACACTCAATGACAACGAGTAAAAACCGCATTTACTCTAGCCGTCATCGGGGTTGTCGAGGCGGCCCAAAATGTCGCCACTGTACTTGGGACACTATGCACATCGCCGTTGATGGCCCACATGCGAAATATACCAAGGGACATCGAGGGAACTACAACCTTGGCATCGACCGAGCTGTTGATGACTTCTTGGCGAAGCTGAAGCTCGAAGCTCGTCGGCTATTGCGAGAACGCGCCCAAGCAACCGCTGCCCTGCGTCAATTTCACTTGACCTTCAGTTAGACCTCGGCAGTCAACGCCGGTACCCAGAGCGGTCCACCGATCCCCAAGAGCCGCGCTTTGCTCGCTGACCACTTCTGTTGGCTACGTAATGGACTCGCAGCCGCACCTCTTTGTGCCAGAGCGGAGAAACTGTCCTCAGAGCGCGGCGCCCTCGCGCGGCTCTTGAATAAGGAACTGCAGAATTCTAGCGTGCATGCTGGCCCAGTCTTTTGCGGGCGATAAATCTCAGAGTTCTGTCAGGAACTTTATCAGAGCCGGATTGTCGCGCCATCGTTTCTTACCACGCTGCGGGCTCAATTTGTCGAGCTGAGCACGAAAACGCTCTGGGGCCAGGGCCAGGTAACGATCCGTTGAGCCGAGTCCAACTTGCCCCATGTAGACCGAAAGTGCGGGAATCATCCGATTCAGGTCCGCGCCACGTTTGATCCATGTGGTTAGCCGATGAACTGCAAATGTATGTCTGAGATCATGCATCCGAGGCTGGAAGCGTCCGCCATCATTGCGGGCAACACCAGCCATTCGACGAAGCCTATCAAATGTTTGTCCCACGGCACGCTCATTGAGAGCATCTCCTTTCTTAGTGAGGAAGAAGTGGGGATCTCTCATGTTGTCCTTTTTGTAATTCGTGGTGTGATATCTCCGCAGCACCTTGTACAGGTCGGGCCCAATCGGGATCTCTCTTGAACGGTTGAACTGAGTGCTGCGGACAACAATTATTCTCCTTTTAAAATCCACGTCTTCACGAAGGAGCCTGCGAGCCTCACCGACCAGGGCTCCCGTCCCGTACAAAAACAGTAAGAATGCGCGAAATGTCCGGGTGTCGATTTTGCAGCCGTTCCTCGCCTGAGACGATCGAACCGTAGATAAGAGAAGGCGAATTTCGGCCCGAGAGTAGATGTATGGGACAAAGGTCTTCACTACGGGCGGCCGGCGAGGGGGCATCGGCAATGCCAGCATCTCATTTCGTGCCACCCAGAATAGGAAAAAGCTCCTCAACAAGTTGTATTTCTGCTGCCATGTGTTCGCTGAGGTACGTGGCCCTTCCAGAAAAGAAGCCACCTGATGCTCACTTATACCGGTTAGAGTCACATCCCCCACATGTCGACAGAAAGATGCAAGATTTTGAGCTCCTTTTGCATAAACCGTTCCGCCACGCTTCTTTTCCTCCACAAACGTCTGAACACCTTGCAGTAATTTCATAGCACACCAGCTAAACTGAAAGCAGCTACTTTGCGCAGAGACCGAGTGTCATACCTCGCATAAATACTGACTGACTCAAGACTGTGATGGCCAAGAAAATCGGCGATCTCCTGAAGCGAAGCACCTTTCCGGAGCAGACGGGTCGCACATGCATGTCGAAGAGAGTGGGGACCGACGTGTTGTAATTCAATTCCTAACTGTCTCATTCTCCTGCCAACGATCAGCCACATCGGTCCAGGGCAGATCGGTCCGTGTGGGCGATGTGTGCCCACGAAGACGTGGCAGCTCGAACAATGCGGTCTACCTGTTTGGAGGTAGTGAATGATTGCCTCTCCCACTTCGTATTGAATCGGAAACTGCTGAATTCCGCCGCGTTTGGCACGTCGTACGCTGAACGTCTCATTACGCCAGTCGAAGTCCTTCAATCGAAGCCCGGCCACTTCACTGCTTCGCAATCCGTAAATTGCAAATAACAAGAGGATGGCTTTGGCGCGAAGCTCATTCGGGGATGATCCATTCGCAGACTTTATAAGGCTTCTGACTTCGGTCCAGGTTGGCCCTTTCGGCTGATCTTCATAGGTAGGAATTCTCGGACTGCGGATTCCCAGCGGGATACCGGGAACGCACCAACCTCGCGTTTCTGCATATCCAAAGAATGATCGGAGCGCTTGGCATTGGCCGGCGAGACTACGAAGGGCCCAACCTTCCTCGCGCTTACTTGCCATGAACTCGTCAACGTGCCGCAAAGAAACGGATTCAAGACGGTCATGCCGTGCCGCGAACCATTTGAGAAATCCAGACGCCAGGGAGCTGTAACTGAAGACCGTAGCTGGAGCGAGCCCACGATTGATCCGCATCGCCTCTGTATACTCGGCTATCAGCTGCTGGAAAGTGTGCGTGGGTGGGGTTTCTAGTTGGCCGTGAAAGCGCAACCAGCTGTGGGCAATACGCACGAACACAGTCGGCGACCCTTTCACTTTCAACTTTCTTCGATGCGGCCCTTCATAAGCGGCCCACACCTTGCCTGCAATATCGATCTCCTCCTGTCCTACTCGGCGTAGCGAAGTCATGCGCATTACACGTACGATATGAATCAAATATGCTGCGGTCCACCGCACTACCTTGCGATCAAATCCGCGCTGCAAAAGATGTGCGAGGTACTGTTCGCGTTCCCTCAACAGGGGGGCTACTTCGTGGCGAAGTCGGACGCTCGGCCACGCCGATATGGTTTCAATCATGATCCGTGCACCTTTCTTCTGGATACTACCTAACAGCCTACCGGTACGAATCGCGCCGATGCGACGAATCTGACTAGCGTGCACGTACTGAGTATTCAGCGAGGCCTCCGATAGGAGCCGCAAGAAATTCGTCCCAATCGGGGTTATCTCCGATGTAGAATTGTGAACACCACTTCTCTGCAGGTTTCCATGGTGTCGCAGTTTGGTGCCTTCCCGCCTTTCAACATCTCCCTAGTGGATGGTCTGTCCTATTCGTCAGTTCGAGTGTCCGGTCGTTCGTCCTCAATCTGGGTACAGCAGCGGCAGGGAAAATCTGTCTTCTGCCGGCGGTTTGTAGTCCGGCTATCTCCACGATTCAGTCGTGACTGCGCGCTTGCCCGAGAGTCGATAGCGCGCTCTATAAAACGTTACTTCGAGACTGAAAGACCAACGCCCGGACAGATCATGCGAAGGAGGTCGCCTGGAGAGTGCGCCATTCCGTGCTGCTGGATATGCGGAAGTGCAGCTATAGATTTCCAGCGGGCTGAGACGGTGATTCTCTTCGGCTCATGAGGGCCGAACAGTGAGATGCGCGGCTGAGCTCTGGCGGGAAGAACTATCGGCTCCGGTAGTCAAAGTTCGTAGCTAGACTCCGACGGTTCCTCGACAGCCAAGTGCCGATCCCAAATTCAGGATCGCGCCCGTGGAACCGCAATGGAGTTTGCTGAGGCTGGCACGCTGCTGCGCAGCGGATGGGGAATGACACGTCACCCCAGAATGGGAGCTGCAGGCTAACTTTCGGTTACCGTACGCGAACTTGTTGAAAAAAGGCCTAATAGGCAAAGTCTTGGCGGAACACCACAGGATATGGTTCGCGCCGGTGAACCTGTTGATTTTGCTGGGACGCCCAGCCTAGCCAGAGGAAACGGTCTATGGTGAAGCCAAATCTTCGCACCAAGTCCATCGGGACAAAGGTCAGTGAGGATGAGTATGCCCAGCTTGAGCGAGCTGCCCAAAAATCAGCCAAGACGCTAGGCGAGTGGTGCCGCGAGGTAATGCTAGCTAGTGCGAACGGCCAGCCGGCGAAACTGAACGGAACGGGACCCGAGGCCTACGCGGTCATGGCCGAGGTGGTTGCGCTCCGGGCCATCCTGCTCAACGTGTTATTCAAGCAGGCGAACGGGGAACGGCTGACACCCGAGGAGATGCAGCGGCTGATTGACCGTGCCGACTCGGACAAGGTCCAGAAGGCGCGTGAGCGTCTGGACCAAGCAACACATTCGAAACAAAGCTAGCGGAAATGGGTTCGGTTGGAAGTGGGGTGAGCCGTGATTAAGACTTCAGCGGGTACTGGCTACCAACCTTGGCGAAGAAAATGGCCGATACGGAGCACCGGTGTGGTTCTGATTGCCGGCGTGCTGGGATTTGGGATCTTCGTCTATGAATACTGGGCTTGGACACCGCTGCAACGTTGGTACTGGTATGAGTACTTGGCCACGCAAACATTCCCAAGCGCACGTGGCAACTACAGGCTGATAAGCAAATCTGACCGGAACGGGCATCACAGCCTTGCAGGTGATACAGACCTTGTTCCAGACCCTAGCGGACAGCGTGGGATTCCGTTCGAACTCTCCCAACAGGCGCGACAGCGAGGTGCCGTTCAGCTGTTTCTTGATTCCGCCCCTTACACCAACGCGCAGATGAAGCAAATTCTGGCTGGACAGATTTTTGCCGGCCAGTCACCCGACGATCTGATACGTCCTGCCTGGGTCGGTGCGCTAGGGTTCCTCGTGCTGGGGCTTGTTTTCGCCATCCCACGGGACAGAGCCCGACGCGGTAAAAAAGACGAAGAACGAAGGCTCAAAGGGCCAGAGATGGTTACGGTTGGAGAGTTCAATCGACAGAGCGGTGCGGATGGTATTAGCTTTCTGACCAACGAGTCGAAACAGTCGCTGTCAATTCCGCGCTCGTTAGAGAGCAGCCACATGATGATGATGGGAGACACGGGCGCCGGAAAAAGCGTTTTACAGCGGCGAGTGCTAATGCAGGTCGCCGAGCGGGGCGAAACGGCGATCGTTTACGATCCTGCACTCGAACACACACCGCAATTCTTCAATCCTGCCCGCGGCGATCTTATCCTGAATCCCCTGGACATACGCTGCCCTTATTGGTCGCCGTCCGACGAAGTGATGCATGAGGCGGAAGCGCTGACCCTGGCAACATCGCTGTTCCCCGACAAGCCGCACGAAAACACATTTTTCGTCGAAGGTCCGCGAAAAATCTTCGCGCACTTGCTCACGTTGAAACCGACGCCTGAGGAGCTGGTCAGATGGATGAGCCACGAGGAAGAACTGGATCGCCTCTTGAAAGGCACCGAACTGGCGGCATTCATATATCGCGGCGCTGGCCCACAGCGTGGTGGTGTTTTGGGTGCGCTCAACATGGTTGCTGACAGTTTGAAGCTCTTGCCGAAGGAGAGTGAGACGAAGCAGCGATGGACAACCGAAGAATGGGCACAACAACGCACTGGCTGGATATTCCTGACCTCGACTCCTCGATTCCGCGAACGGCTATTGCCTCTCATGAGCTTATGGCTGGACACGTTAGTACTGCGATTGATGAACCAGGGTGATCCTGCGATGCGTCACGCATGGTTTGTGCTTGATGAGCTTGCCAGTCTGCAGCGACTGCCTCAATTGCACACTGCGTTGACCGAGAATCGCAAATCGGGGAATCCCGTTGTGATCGGCTTCCAAGGCCGGAGCCAACTTGAAGTACGCTACGGGCACGAAGCTGAGTCAATGCTGTCGCAGCCAGCCACCAAACTCTTTTTGCATACTAGTGAGCCTCGTGCAGCGAAGTGGATATCGGACACAATTGGCGAAGTGGAAATGGAACGCGTTAAGGTGACGGTCAACACGCATCCTCTCAAAATTACCAAGTCGAGGAGCTATCACAATGAAAGGCGAACGGAGCCGCTAGTGCTCCCATCGGAAATCAGTGGACTACAGCGCTTGCACGCTTTGCTTAAGGTCGACAATCTGGTAGTGCCGTTTAGCTTTCCATATCTTGCTCCCGTAAAAACGCAACCCGGATTCATCCCAAGAGAGGTCACAGCGCGAGTGCTTGAAATCGAGAAGCGCCCGCCCCAGCCGAGCACTGTGGCGGCGCAGGAGATCAGTCCGCGCGAACCGGAGAACGCCGAAGGCATCGCCGCCGGGCAAGAACCGTACTTCGAGTGAGCCATGCTGACCATCTCCAAACCCCTGAGTGCCGGCCAAGCGCAGACCTATCACAAAGAGGAGTTTGCAAACGCGGAGGAGAACTACTACTCCGAGGGAGATCACATACGCGGCGAGTGGCACGGCAAGCTCGCCAAAGAATGGGGCCTGCAGGGTGAAGTGCGGGAAGAGCATTTTGGGCGACTTGCGCACGGGCAGCACCCGCTGACGGGCGAACAACTAGTACGACATCAGACCGCGCGTGAATACGTTAACGGACGTGGCGAGTCGGTGAGCACGATGGAACACCGCGCTGGCTGGGATGCAACCTTCTCCGCGCCTAAGAGCGTGTCGTTAACCGCTCTGGTTGGTGGAGACGATCATGTACGCCAGGCGCATCGGGAAAGCGTGAAGGTCGCACTTGGCGAAACGGAGAAATATGTCCAAGCTCGGATGGGGGGAAACTATCCGGCAGAAACAACGGGCAAGTGGGTGGCAGCTAGTTTCGAGCACGATAGTGCGCGCCCGGTGAACGGGTACGCTGCGCCGCAATTGCACACTCATGTTGTGTTCTTCAATCTCACGGAAACTCAGAACGGCGAATCGCGGGCCCTGCAACCTCACGAACTGTACCGCTCGCAGCAATATGCAACTGCGATCTATCGCTCAGAGCTGGCTCTGCGGCTAAAAGACCAGGGCTATGACATTGAAAAGGGCAAGAGTGGCCAACCGGAGATCAGAGGGTATACGCGAGAGTACCTGGACGCCTCCAGTCCGCGGAGTCAGCAAATCCAGGCATACCTCGAACAACAAGGCGTAAGAGGCGCAGGCGCGGCGCAGATCGCAGCACATCAGACGCGTGACGATAAACTGTCGGCTATTACGCACACTGAGATGCAGCAAAAGCATCGCGATGTCGCCGCCCAATTCGGCCAGCAGCCGGAGCAGGTGATTCGAGCAGCCCATGAGCGGCGAGTCGAACAAGAGGCGCCGCAGAAGCATCAGCATTTAGAGTCTGCTCTGACCTACGCGCAAGAGAAGAACCTAGAACGCCACGCAGTAACAGACGAACGCGAACTGATGCGTGATGCTTTGAAACATTCGATGGGCGAAGCGAGCTTCGCTGAGATACGAGAGAGGTTCGAAAAACGCGTCGAGTCACGTGGCGTGATTGAAGTGGAGAGCAAGTCGCCGGCCCGCGCGTTCACCACGGAACAAATGATTAGATATGAGCGCGACAACGTCGTCGAGATGCAAAGAGGACGGAATCTGGACAATCCGTTGGTCAGTGCCGAGACGTGGCGTCACATCGATGAGAAACATCCACACTTGAGCACCAGCCAGCGCGCCGCCGTTGAGCAGATCGCGAGCAGTCACGACAGAATCACCGGTCTTGAGGGTGTTGCAGGTGCTGGCAAAACGACTTCCCTCGCCGCGATCCGAGAAGCTGCCGAGCATGAGGGCTACAAGGTGTTCGGACTTGCACCCACGTCGCGCGCCGCGCAGAAATTGGCAGAATCCGGGATCGAATCAGGCACCTTGCAGCGTCATCTGATCCGCGGCGAGCAACCCGACGGCGGACAGAAGAGGCTTTACGTCCTGGACGAATCGAGTCTCGCGAGCACAAAACAGATGAATGAGTTGCTTCATCGATTGCAGAGCGCCGACCGCGTGCTCCTCGTAGGTGACAAGCGGCAACATGAGGCGGTAGAGGCCGGCAGACCGTATTGGCAACTGCAAGAGGCGGGGATGCATACGGCACGCCTGCATGAGGTCGTCCGGCAGAAGGAACCCGCACTTAAGGAGGCTGTGGAACAGCTTGCCCGCGGGGATGTTCACGGAGCCGTAGCGAATCTCGACCAGCAGGGCCGGGTGCATGAGATTGTGGTCCGCGAAGAGAGGCTAGGTGAAATCGCTCGTGAGTTCGCGCGAGAGCCTCAAGGAACCCTGGTCATTTCACCTGACAATGAGTCCCGACGCGAATTGAATACTCTGATCCACCGTCATATGCAAGTCCGCGGCGAAGTGAATCCAGAGGAACACAAACTCCGAGTGCTCGATTCGCGAAATGAGATGACCGGTGCAGATCGGCAGTGGGCCGCACAATACGGAGAAGGAGACTTGGTGCGTTATAGCCGCGGAAGTAAGGTTCTGGGGATCGATCCTGGCGAATACGCGAGAGTGGATCGAGTGAACGCGCGCGAAAACCGTATCACCGTTGAGCGCGAGAACGGAGTTCAACAGACCTACGATCCGCGACGGCTCTCGGGCGTGTCGGTGTACCAAGAAGTTCAGCGCGCGTTCTCACAGGGCGACCGCGTTCAGTTCACGGCCCCATCTAAGGAACTCCAGGTTGCAAACCGAGAGCTCGGCACTGTTGAAGGAGTCAGCCATTCCGGCAACCTCAAAATTCGGATGGACTCCGGTCGCGAAATTCGGTTCAATATCCGCGAGCACCCACATCTTGACCACGGATACGCAGTGACCAGCCACAGCAGCCAGGGGCAGACTGCACGGCGGGTCCTCATCCACGTGGACACCGACAAAAGCGAGCTGCTGGTTAACGACCGATTCGCATACGTATCTGTTTCGCGGGCTCAACACGACGCGCACATTTACACGAATGATGGAAGCAAGCTTTCCCGCACTCTCAGTCGCGAAAGTTCGCAACGTACAGCCACAGGCCTGGAGCAGCAGCCGACTGCACTCAAAATAAATTCCACCGCCCCTAACGCCGAACGTTCTGGAGAACAAGAGTATGGAAACACGCTCGGAACCAGATTGGGATGAGGTGATGACCTTTGGAAGGCGTAGTCCGAGTTAAGCCGAGGAACTATTCTAGATGAAGCAGTTGTGAGGCTGCGTCGGGTGACAGATCGGGTGTCAGTTAAGGTGAATGTGAACCACATTCCCCACGGCTCAGAAGAACTCGGATCGTGCTAAGTGCTTGAATACACGTTGCAGAAAAGAGGCCCGATGCTTTGCTAAACCGTTGTACGGGCTAATACCTGTACCCAGGGTTCGAATCCCTGCCTCTCCGCCAGTAAGTCTTAGCTGTAGAGAATTCAGCCCGAAATACGCGGAACGTGCCAGTATTTTGGAAATATTTCGTCCTCAAGCCAGGCTCGGAGAGAATCACAACTTCGCTTAGCCTTGGCGGGCATCAGCCGTCAGCAACCGATCAGTCCGGCGCATCATTCTCCAGTCATATTCGTATGCCGTTCCACAACGTGGACAGATCTGGTAATGGCGGCCGTTGGCGTCGATGCGCGGCCAGTTAAACCGATGCGAGCAACCTTGTCCGAAAAGCCGCTTCAAGAAATTCATTACTGCACTCCTTTATTACGATTTCTCCACGCATCGAGCCATCGGTTGAAGAATGGTTTTGGCTCATTGTCCAGCAGACCCTGAAGCGTAGATAAGAGAATCTTTGGCGGCTGGGACTTCGACAGGAAGGTGTCGACTGCCTTCAGCTTTCTCTTGGGCAGCGGCCCGTAGGCGGACAACAACATGATTGGGACGTGTGACTTCACGCGCTTCATCTTCGCGGCAACGACGTCACCGTTCATGCCGGGCATCTGGTAGTCGAGAACCACCGCGTCTACACGGTGCGACAAGAATAATTTCAGCCCCTCGTCCCCGCCGCTTGCCTCCAGGACTTCATAGCCGTTGTTTTCGAGCAGCATCTTGCGGCCTATGAGCGCGTTCCAGTGGTCGTCAATGCAGAGAATCGTTGCTTTCAGCCGAGACATGCCTTTTCACATTTCCAGTTCGGCCAGGATTGTTTTTTGCAGAGGCGAGCTTCCGTCCGTGAGTGGACCAAAGTTGCCTGTTGAAGTGGCGGGGCAAACTGATTTGACTATGGTTGGAAGGTACTTTCAAATTACGAACGTCCACTCAGGTGCCAGTTACCAGAGTCGGAAAGTCAAAAGCCGAACATTCAAGTAG
>Ga0206803_1045_pt1 | contig 30885 bp, 29 predicted proteins | sample Alteio_BWOrgCont_61_FD_152909 | JGI IMG/M metagenome (GOLD analysis project Ga0206803, IMG submission 152909) | Enriched cells from forest soil in Barre Woods Harvard Forest LTER site, Petersham, Massachusetts, United States -... | ecosystem: Environmental > Terrestrial > Soil > Temperate forest >... | reverse complement strand
GCCCTTGTCCAGAAACTCGCCAACCCGCGCCGTCCCAAACAGAAATAATCCCAGGACCACACCGGTCTTGCGCGCGTGCCGATACGAGGGACGATCAACGGATATCCGTATCGTTCATCGCTGATGCCTTGTGGCGAGCGCCGCATGATGCCCGTGAACAAGAAGCTGTGCGAGGGCGCTGGAGTGCAGCCGGGCGATACTGTGGACGTTGTGATGGAGCGGGACGAAGAGGAACGGACGGTGGAGGCGCCGGCAATCCTGAAGAAAGAGCTGGCCAGAAATAAAACCGCGCAAGCGAACTGGGAAAAGCTCTCGTTTACTCATAAAAAAGAAATGGCGCTGGCCATCAGTGGAGCGAAGCAGGAGGAAACGCGGACGCGGCGGCTGGCGAAGATTATGCAGATACTGAAGACCGGGGCTCGGTGGACCGGGTAAGGTATCGAGGCGACCGCAGCACCTCGCTACGCTCGGCTGGACGGACGAATGCGTCGGCCCCACACAATCTAGCCACGGTCTTGCGAGGGGCGGACCAGCCACTTCAGCAGCACGTTTACAACGCTCAGCAGGATGGCGCCGAGGAAGGCGGCCGTGAAGGTGCGCACCTGGAAACCCGGAACCAGAGCGGATGCAAATTTCAGCATCAAGGCGTTGATCACGAACCAGAAGAGGCCTAAGGTGATCAAGGTCAGGGGGAAGGTGAGAATTTTGAGCAGAACACCCACTGTGGCGTTGATGAAGCCGATTACCAGCGCGGCGATCAGAGCGGCGACGGGACCGCTGACGGAAATCCCCGGCACGATCTTTGCTACGATCCAGACAGCTAACGCACTGAGAACCCAGTTCAATAGCAGCCGCATTTTCGCTCCTTGCGCCGGTCGTGACTCCAGGCTGGTTGGAACTATATCAAGAACCGGAGCGAGGGAGAGATAAGTTCGGCGCAATCAGTTTCCGAGGAAATGGCTGAATGTGACTCATGTCCGCGGGTCACCCCCGGAGGAATAATTCGCTGGGCATTCACTTTGTGCGCATAGGGCTGGGATAGACTACACAATTCAAATTGCTTTTGGGAGGAATGTCTTTATGGCAGCACCTGCGCTGAGCGGTTCTGAGTTCAAGAAACAATTGCACGATGGAATTCCGAAGATGGGGTTGTTCGTTAACTCGCACAGTCCTACGGTTGCCGAACAACTGGCTCACAGCGGCTACGACTGGCTGCTGGTGGATACACAGCACGGTCCCATGCACAATGTGGAACTCTCGGCGATGCTGAGCGGGATTGCGAACGGGGGCGCCAAGTCCCTGGTGCGGGTTGGGGCATACAACGACCGTCCGGGGATTCAGCAGGCGCTCGATCTGGGCGCGGACGGGGTGCTGATTCCTTACATCAACAGCGCCGAAGAAGCGCGCCAGGCAGTGAGTTGCACGAAGTATCCCACGGCGGGGACGCGCTCGGTCTATTTTCCGCAGCGCAGCATGGACAAAGCTGGGCTGCTCGGCTACGCGGGCAACTTTAACAAGGACGGGATCGTCGCGCTGCAGGTGGAAACCGCTTCGTGCATCGAGCATATGGCGGAGATCGCAGCGGTGCCGGGGGTCGACATTCTTTTCCTGGGGCAGAACGATTTGTGTATGTCGATGGGATTGTTCGAGAAGTACAAGTTTCCCGACATGTACACGTCGCCCGAGCTGAATGCAGCCACGGCGAAACTGATTGAGCACGCGCACAAGAACGGTGTGGTCCTGGGATTATTTCTGTTTGGGACGGCGCGGGTTGGCGAGTTTCTGGACAAGGGCTTCACATTTATCAGCGTGGGCAACGATCTGCACCACGTGCTTACGCAAACGGGAGCGTATGTGAATGACATGGAGAAGGTTTCCAAGGAAAAAGGCAGGCCGTGGGTGCGGCGTCCGACGGCGTTGTTCTAAGGATGGATGGTGACGGCGTGGATCCTCTGAGTGACGTAGAAGTTAGAGTGTTGGGGGCGTTGATTGAGAAAGACATTACTACTCCTGATTACTATCCGTTGTCGCTCAATGCGCTGGTGAATGCTTGTAATCAGAAGAATAATCGCGATCCGGTGATGACGCTGGACGAAGACGCGGTGCGGGCTGCGCTGGACTCGCTGCAAGTACAGCGGCTGGCGGGACCGGCCAGCGGCGCTGACAGCCGGGTTCCGAAGTATGAGCACCGGCTGCAGGAAGTGTTCAACTTCGACCGGCGGGAAACTGCGATCTTGTGCGTGCTGCTGCTGCGGGGGGCGCAGACTCCGGGCGAGTTACGAGGACGAGCGGAGCGCATGTATCGGTTCGAGGCGCTGGAAGATGTGCATGGGGCGCTGGACCGGCTCAGTCAGCGCCAGCCACCGCTGGTTGCCTTGCTGTCGCGACAGCTGGGCACGAAAGAGTCACGCTACATGCATTTGTTATCCGGCGGCTTGGTTCCTGCGGAACCGGCGCGCCCTCGGGAGAACTCTTCGAGAGTGGAGAATCCTTCGAGAGAAGATCGCCTCACTATTCTTGAAAGCGAAGTGGCGGAGCTCAGGGAGGAAATCGCGGGAATGCAGGAGCAGCTGGCGGCATTTCGGAAGCAGTTTGAATAAGAGGCAGCTAAGGCCTTTCACCACGGAGACACAGAGGCACAGAGAAGACAAGACAGTTCGAGATTTTGTCTGTTTTTGTTGGAGAGGAACCATGAGACATTCCCGGCAACTCCTCTCGGCGCCGGCGTATCATATGTTAATCGTACCTCGCGGGAGGTTTTATGCATCGCCGCGAATTCCTGGTTCGTTCCGCCGCCGGTTTCGGAGCCACTTGGCTCACTCGTAAAAACCTGCTGAATGCGCTTGCTGAGCAGACTCCTCTGTCGAAGTTTTCCGCGACCGACATGGTTACTCTCGGCAGCACTGGTATAAGGACGAGCCGTCTGGCGATTGGAACCGGCACGGTTGGCTCGGGGCATCATTCAAATCAGACCGCGCTTGGCCTCAAGGGACTTTCGGATCTGCTGCTTAACGGCTACGATCACGGGTTGCGTTTCTTTGACTCGGCCGATGCTTACGGAAGCCACCCTCATGTTGCCGAGGCGCTTAAGCACGTGCCTCGCGACAAAGTGACGGTACTGAGTAAGACTTGGGCGCGCGATCCGGCGGCTGCCCGGGCGGATCTGGACCGCTTCCGGCGCGAGCTTGGGGTCGACTATCTCGACATCTGCCTGATGCATTGCGTGACTGAGGCTGATTGGACGGAGCGTTTCAAGGGTGTGATGGATGTGCTCTCCGACGCCAAACAGAAGGGGATAATTCGCGCTCATGGATGTTCCTGCCATAGCATCGAGGCGCTGCGTGCGGCGGCGAAGTCGCCTTGGGTGGAGATTGATCTGGCCAGAATCAATCCGATCGGGTCGCATATGGATGCTGACCCTGAAACGGTGGTCAGCGTTTTGCGCGAGATGAAAGCTGCGGGGAAAGCTGTGGTTGGGATGAAGATTCTGGGGCAGGGCGATCTGCGCGAGCGGCAGTCAGAGGCTCTGCGGTATGCGCTGTCGTTGGGCGTGCTGGATGCGTTTACCATTGGGGCTGAGAGCCGGGCTGAGCAGGAGGATTTGATCCGGCGCGTGGCGGCGGGGTAGGGGCGCACCCGAATTCCTCAGACCCTATCTCAGGGGTCGGCCCAAGCATTCATTCCCTTCCACGAAACTCAGATAACACCTCGATAGTTCCGACGATATTCGCATTCAGGTGCGCGAGTTCGTGCGCCGGGATCCAGTATTCACGATGAGTGGAGTTCCCGACCACGTGGACCTCGTATCGGCTAAGAAACTCGTTTTGCACGTTGAACCGCAGCACGTATCCCGCGAAACCTGAACGCTCGTCTTTTGTGTTCCAGTCCCGCGCGATCTGCGTCGCATAATCCTCATTAAGTACCGGGTAGAAGAATGGCTGCTCCGGTAATCTCGGCGGGAACTGACGATAGCCGCTGGCTCGCACGAGATCGAACTCCTTCTGGCCTACTGGCCGAAAAGCGTTGTGGAATTGGTTGTCACGGCTCAAGAATACTTGAGAGCAGCCCAATTTGCTTTCGCCCTCCCGAGTTCGCTCCCTCTGTTTCTAACCCACGTCTTACGCCGTGGGCTGCATTCTTTCGCCGCTTTGCGGCTGGACCAAGTGCGGCATCTGGTTCGTGTCCCACCGTCCACATCGTGTACTGGACGCCACGATTGCTTTCGGTTTACGTTCCTCTAACCCTCCTTAAATCAATGCGTGGATGCTTGGCCTCCTCCGTGCAATCTCACTTGTGCTGCTTAGCAGCAGGAGGTGACCAACCATGAACCGCATCAATCTGTTTCGCAACTTGCCGGTTAAGACCAAGGCATTTCGCACCACCCCATTTCACGGTAGCCCGGCAACTCTGGACTCCGTTACCTGGGGCAAGACTAATCTCGCTAAAACCAGTTTCGACAAAACCAGCAGCACGCTAATGTTCGCCGCGCTCCTGATCATTTGTTCGGTAGCCGTCGGATGCTCGAGCGATAAACCTCAACCTAAGAACTCAAGCAATCAGGTGGCGACGACACAGACTCTGCCGCCGATTACAACACCAGCCGTTCCCGCGGCCCCGGCTGCGGCTATACCGGCGCACAAGAAAATTGTCCGCAAGGCGCCGGTGACGGTGACTTATGAGGACAAGACTTCCGGCGTATCGTTCCAGTATCCGCGCAAGTATTCGCTCGAGACTGGTGATGCGGCGAATCAGCTGGTCTCGTCTGATGCGGTTCCGATGGACTTCGTGCAGCCGGGTGGAGTCGCAATCGCAGCGGTTACCTTGCCCACGTCTGTGTACCCTAACGGCGATCTGGCTGCGGGGTTTTTCAACGTTAGCGTAAACAAGACGCTGACGGCGGAGGAGTGCGGCAAGTTTTCGGAGACGAAGCCTGCGACTCCCGTGGATCCGGAAGCCCCGGCATCGGCCACCATACAGCCGTCGAAGCTGATGATCGGCGACATGGAACTGCAATCCTCGGAAAGCATTGCCAGTCAGGGAACTCGCGAGGAAGCATCGAAGTACTATCACGTCTTCGAGAATGGGGCTTGCTATGAGTTCGCGCTCAAGGTTGCTACTACGGAAAGCGAGACCGAAGGCGGCAAGCATGTTGACAGCAAGGAAGTCTTTCAACGGCTGGGGAAGATCCTGGCTACGGTGAAGATTAGTCCTACGGAAACTCCGGAAGTGACTGCGAGTACGCCAGCGGCCACTCCGACCACGCCGGCACAGTAGGTTATATCGGAAGAAGGCCACGCTGCTCTTGCGGCGTGGCTTTTGTGTTGTGGATTGTTAGATCCTTCAGGGGCCGAAGCCCGTCGGTTCTTGGGATGCTTCCTGACGCGGGCCTGAAGGCCTGCTCCACCCTCTTTAGCTTCGCAACTGGCGGACGATTGTGGCTATGTCGTTTTCCTGGAAGAGGCGGATGGCGGCTATGCCGGCTGCGCCGGCTTGCAGGCACGATTGAGCGTTCTGCAGGGTTATGCCTCCGAGGGCCAGGACCGGGATTGGTGCGCGACAGGCTTGAGTTAGAACTTCCAGGCCGCTGTGCTTGGCGTCTTTTTTTTCGAAGACGGGAGCGAATACGGCGAAGCTGGCTTGGTTTGCCGCGGCTTGGGCAACTTCTAGTGGGCTGTGACAGGAGACTGCTATCAGCGGATGTTGTGGTGAGTTTTCGCGGGCGGGGGCGCCCGCGCCACACTTACTTTCCCATGCTGTTCTTACTCCTTGCGGGGAGATGTCGTTGGATTGGAGGTGAACGCCGTTGGCTGCTGTGGCTAAAGCTACGTCGGTGCGGGAGTTGATCAGGAGAGCAGTGGCCGGTGGCCAGTGGTCAGTGGTCAGTTTTCCTTTTTCACCGATGATTTGCATCGCTTCGCGAGCCAGTGCAGCCAGGTCGCGGGTGGAGAGATCTTTTTCGCGGAGTTGGATGTAGTCAATGCCTTGGCTGGCGGCTTCGGCGATTTTGTCGAGTAAGCGGCGACGGCGAGTGGGCTCGTCGCCGGGGAAGGCGGTGCGGTCGGTAATGTAATAGAGGAGCACGCTAACTGCTTTCGTCTATCAGTTTAGAGCAAGAAGGTGCCGGCCCTCCGATTGAAGAGCCTGGCGGAGTCGATGGTTATGTGGGCGGTGCAAGGGGTCCCCTCGGCTTCGCTCGGGGTAGGCTCTTCGCTTCCACAAGTGCTTGCGCTTAGCGCGCAAGCACTTGTTCCGCTCAGGATGACAGGATTGTTACGGTCTGGTTTTGGCGATTTCGGGTAAGACTTCGTGCTCTTTTTCTTTCTTTGGCTGGCCTCCCAGGTGGTGCTCGGTCAGGCCGTCGCGGAGGAAGGTGAAGGCGTCCTGTGGGGTGTCGACGAACTTGAAGAGGTTTAAGTCTTCGGGAGAGACGGTGCCGGCGTCGACGAAGGCCTGGAAGTTCATGATGCGGTGCCAGTATTCGCTGCCGTAGATGACGACGAGAATTTTCTTGGCCAGTTTGTCGGTCTGGGCGAGCGTGAGGATTTCGAAGAGTTCGTCGATGGTGCCGAAGCCTCCGGGGAAGATCACCAGCGCTTTGGCGAGGTAGGCGAACCAGAACTTGCGCATGAAGAAATAGTGGAACTCAAAGTTGAGGGCGGGCGTGATGTAGGAATTGGGATTCTGCTCGAACGGGAGATTGATGTTGAGGCCGATGGTTTTGCCTCCGGCTTCGTGGGCCCCGAGATTGGCAGCTTCCATGATGCCGGGACCACCGCCGGTGGTGACGACGAAGCGGCGGCGGCGGGCGGGAATCTGAATGGACCACTCAGTGAGAAGGTAGGCCAAGCGGCGCGCGTCCTCGTAGTAACGGGCCATATCGACAGCGGCGACGGCTCGCTTGAGATCGGTTTGCTGCTGGGCTGCGGGCGCTTTCGAGTTTTTTTCGACTGCCGCCAGGTTCTGGCGGGCGGCAGTTGATCCCTGGAAACGGGCCGAGCCGAAGAAGACGACAGTGTCTTGAATCTGTTCGCGGCGAAAACGAGCGAGCGGTTCCTGATACTCGGCGAGGATGCGGAGGATGCGTCCATCGGGACTGCTGAGAAAAGGTTCGTTCTGGTAAGCCAGAGGCGCGGGGTTGAGCTTGTTGGTCATCGGAAGACTCACGTTCTTAAGTCAGGCTGGCCTTAGTACCGGCCGGCCGCAATTGCATTCGGCATTAGCTGTGTTCGTGGTAGTGGAGGGCTTCGGCGAAGCCGATCCAGATATCGAGTAATCCCAGACCGCTGCACAGGCCGCGAAAGAAGCCGGTGGAGACGAAAGTACGAAGCCAGGGAAACGAGAGCAAAAGATAATTGTCGGTCCACTCCGGGGTCCAGGGCAGGATCACGAGCAGGACGCCGGCGACGGCGCAAATCAATACGAAAAGGAATACGGAAGTCCGGTGCAGCCAGAGTTGCAGGCCCCTGCGGGGCTGCGGTGCGGGGTCCGGGGGCGGAGGGTCCAGGAGACTTGTGGTGGTCTGGCTCTGCGCGGCCGAAGGCTCGGAGGAGGCGGAGACGATGCGGTTGTCGACCGACAGCTTAGGGTCGATGGTCACTGGGCGCTCCCCTGCAGCGATAGTGCGGGCAATAACCAACGTCGCTTGCCTCGCTCGGGATGACAAGCCCATGCGGGATGACAAGCGCGCTCGGGAGGACAGGTCCACGCGGGGTGACAAGTCCGGTCGAGGTGACGATTGGGGGCAAAACCCATCGGGTTATTCTACGACTTCAAGGGCTTGATGCGCTCGGCAACGTCGCGATAATCGATGTTGCGGCCGTAAACCTCCATGAAATGCTTCAGGGCGTAGGGCTTGTCGCCGGCGGTTTCATAGGCTGCTGCGAGTTCATAGTGGAGAGCGGTGCGGGTTTCTTCGTCGATGCCGGGAGCGTCGAGAGCCTTCTGGTACCAGCGAATGGCGGCCTCAGGCAAGCCCTTGTCGAGGAAGCATTGCGCGAGCCAGGTGTAGGTCTGCATGACCTGCGGGAAGGCATGTCCGCGCTCGACGGCCTGGCAAGTTTTTTGCAACTCGCCAATGGCTTCATCGAGTAATCCCATTTCGCGGAATGCGATGCCCAGGTTGTAGTGGGTTTCGGGATCCTCTTCAGTAGTGGAGGCTCCGACTTCGAGATCGTGTTTGAGTTCGCCGAACATCTCGGCGAGATCAACGCCGGCGTCCTCGCCGAAAGGAGAAGACTTGGCGGCGGGAGGTGTAGTGGGAATGCCGGGCGAAATTTGTGGCGCGATCGCCGGCGCGGGCTTCTGTTGCGCCGGTACCGGCATTTGAGGAGATGGAGCAACCGTGCCGGACGACACCGCGCCGGCTGCGGCGCTGGCGGCGATGGGAGAGCTGACCTGCGGAGCGGACGTGGGCCGCGGCTGTGCCGGAGCGGATGCGGCAGGCGCCTCAACGCGGGGCGCGGCGTGAGTCTGTGGCGCGGGCTGAGGCTCGGCAACTGGAGCGCCCTTGAGGAAGTCTTCCCCCAGGGAAGCTTCAAGATCGGCTACAAACTCGCCCATGGGCTCAGCTTCAGGCACGCCGAAGGAAGTGGGAGCGGCGTTTCCGATCGGCTCGAGTTCTTGTTTGGCGTGGGAGGCATGCTCGGCTGCGGGCTCGGCTTCATGGGAAATGGTTCCGGGAAGGAAACTATCCCCCAGCGAAGATTCTAAATCGGAGACGAACTCCTGAAGGACTGCTGGCGGCGGCGCTACGGGCGGAGCTGCCACGGGAGGTTCGGCCGCGACTGGCTTGGGAGCGGCAGGCTTGGCGTGCCACACGGGCGGAGCGGCTCGTTTCGCTGCGGGAACCGGCGGCGCAGGCGGGGCTTCTTCGACGACCGCCGGAGGTTCTTCGACAACTGGAGCTTCTTCAATCGTGATTTCTTCGGAAGGCTCGTCGACGGTAATTTCAGTAGCAGCTTCTACGGCAGCTACTTCTTCTTGTGCTGCAGGTTCTTCTGCTGCGCGCGCGGGTTGTGAGGCGGCCTGGATTTCAGCTTCCATGGCCGACAAGATGGCTTCGTTGTTGGTGACTGTCTGAAGTTTCTCGAAGGCCGTAGATGCTTGCTCGGGCATGCCATGCTCGAGATAGAAGCGGATCTCTTCGACGGTCTCTGCAGCTTTGGCCTCGTCGACCTCATCGGCAGGCAGCTCATGTGCGCCAACTGCATCGGTGATTTCGGCGTCGGCGGCTTCGGCAGCCGGAGCGTCGGCTTCGACGACGACGGAGTCGTCCCACTCGGAGGACAGATCGATCTCGGCGGGAACGGCAGATTCGGCGACGGCTGAGACCTGATCTTCTTGAGCCTGCTCTTGAACTTCTTCGGGAACTTCCTCTTGCACTTCTTCCTGAGTGTCGGCTTGACCCTGTTCCGTATCGCTGACAATCGCGAACTCCGCATCTTCAACGGGCTGCGGCGCAGCTGCAGGCCAGGCAGCCGAGGCCGCTTCCGGGGCGGAAATTTCCTCCTGGGTTTCAGTAGAGACGTCTTCTGCGACGGAATCAGTGAGCAGCGCAACGCCGGAGCGCTCCTGGTAGCGGTCGGCGAGTTCGCCGTAACGGGTAGCCTCTTCCGGATATCCGGCCTCGGAGTAGACGTCCTGCAAAGTGCGGCAGCAGACGCCGGCCTCAGCGAAACGCCCGGCCCGGGTGTGCAGAGAGGCCAGACGCTGGTTCAGTCGCAAGTCAGTGGGCGCCTGAGGCAAGGCTGACAGAAGCGGCCCCATCGCCTTGGCGGGCATGTTGTAGGAAATGAAAAGTTCCGCGTCGGTGAGCGCGGAGCGAACCGCGAGGGCGACGGCATCGGAATAGTGCTGATGGATGGAGGGAGAAGTGGCTTCCAGTTCGTCGACGATGACGGTGGCTTCCTCCGGAGAAATGAGGGTGGCGCCGGAATCTCCGCTGATCTGGCTGGCTACCTGCTGGTAATTGCTCATGTGCAGGGGATTGCCAGGCTCCATGGTGGTTAACTTCTGATAGAGATCGCGAGCGCGGGGCAGGTCGCCGGACTGAACCGAGGCGTGCGCCAGGAGCTCGATGACTTCGGTCGTATGAGAGTTGTCTCCCGCCTTGTGGAACAGATCGAGAAGTTTTTCGAGCGAAGCGGGATTGTCGCGCACGTGCCCGATGATGGAATGCAGGTTCTTTAGAACTTTTTCCGAATTTTCGGCCAGCAGGCGCTCGGCATGCTGGTCATAAACCTGGAGCGCGTTCTCGAACTGGCCGGCCTGCATGAGAGCATCGGCGAAGGTAGAGATGGAGGCCAGGTCATTGTGGACAGTCAGGAGCTTGCTGGCCAGAGTTCCCGCATCGGAGAGCCGGCCGGTCTTCAGGTAAGCCTTGAGCAGATCGCGGAGGCCATCGGGATTGGAATCGAGGTCGGAGACTTTCTGCAACGATTCGATGGCGGCCTCGGCGTCGCCAGCCTCGAGCAGATTGCGGCCCTGCATAAGGAGCGCATAGCCGTTGCCGGGATCGAGGGTAAGCATGCGCTGTAGAACTTCTTCGGCGGCAGGCAGCGAGCCCTTGGAACGCAAAGTCTCGGCAGCAGCGGAGAATATCTGCCAGGCTTCGTTTTTCTTGCCCAGGCGGACATAAACTTCCGCCAGACGGATGCGCATGGTCGTGTTTTCCGGATCCATTTCCAGAATCTTCTGGAAGATGCGGACGGCGTTGTCCAACTCACCGGACTTCAGGAATTCTTCCGCGACCTGCAGGTACTGGGCGCGGGCATCGTTGAAAAGTCCCTGCTGGGTGTAGAGTTCGGCGAGCTTCAGCACGCTCTCGAGCGAGGGCTGGAGCTTGCTGATCTTTTTATACATAGCGATCGCCTTAACCGTGAAACCCTGGTTGGCATAGGCATCGCCTACAGCTTTGAAGCATTCGGTAGCTTTGCTGGCTTCCCCGAGGCGGGAGTAGAGATCGCCGACGGTGTTGGTGACCGTGAGATCCTTGGGATCTGCCTTGAGGACCTTTTCGTACTCAGCGATGGCGTTCTGCATCTTGCCCTGCTGGACATACTTCTCCGCAGCGCTGAGAACCTTCTGTTTGTTGAAACCGAAACCGAACGCCATATGTGTACGAGCCCCAGAACCTGGTCTAACTTACAAACATACAGTCGAGAAACTTATAACCGAGAAACATTTGCTCTCGAAAACCTTCACACCTGGAAACTGACACCGCTCCTCGGAGCGCTGCCCGGGGAAAAGTCACATGGCCAAACTCCTCTTTCGAGATGGCCGGTCGGACAAGGGCAATTGTACGGCTGGACGGGGGGAACCGCATGGTTACCAAGGGTTACCGAAAGGGAGTGTACGAAAGGGTTACCAAGGGAATCAATTGCGGGTACCCGCGGATTGGAGCCTCGCCCCTATATAAGAGGATGGCGGGCGTCTAGTACAAAGCTGGTATGTGGAGGTGCTCAGCAAAGAGTTACTCTTCCGATGCGAGATTGGACGACTCGCTCGGCGGCTAAAGCCCCGTGGCTTTTATGGTCTCCGCAGCGCGGATGGAAGCCGCGCCTGTCAAAATGTGAGTGAAGGCTAAAGGAAGGGTGATTGCGATTATGACCTGGATTCGAACCATACCGATGTCAGAGGCGGATGAGAGGCTGCGGCAGGCGGTAGATGGGCAGAAGGGGATGTATCCCAAGGAGTACTTCGAACCGGTGCATCCGGATGAGTCGGGCGGGTCGTCGATTGTGGGGGCGCACACGCTGATTCCGGAGGCGCTTTATCATTCGTTTGCCACGTTCGGGGCGCTGATGTCGCCGGAGCTGCCGCTGAGCCGGCGGCAGCACGAAATCATTACCACGATGGTCTCAGTGACCAACCGGTGCAGGTATTGAATTGAGTCACACGCAGAGTTTCTGCGTAGGGTGACGCTGGATAAAGAGCTGGTCGAGGCGCTGGAGAAGGATTACACGACTGCGCCTATCACGCCGCAGGAGCGGGTGATGGTGGATTATGTGGTCAAGCTGACCAAGGACGCCACCAAGTGTTGGAAGGGTGATATCGAGGGGTTGCGAGCTGCTGGGTTTGACGATCGCGGGATCTTGCAGATTACGTTGATTGCTTCCTGGTTTAATTACATTAATCGGGTGGCGGATGCGCTGGGAGTGGGGCGGGAGTAGCTGAGTGCTACCGGTAGGTGATGTTTTGTCGGATGATTCTTGTCATGATTCGAGGGCTCCCATCGGCGGGTGAGAACCAGCGCCGTCGTTCGGTCCAATTGCCGTGGTCGTCGTAGATGATCTCCCACTCCACGTTCCCCGCGCGTATGCTCGAATTGTACTGAGGATCAACGAAAATTTCTGACCCGGTCTGCTCCGTGCCCGAAGCGTCAAGCACGCGGAGCTTGGTGAAGATTCCATCACGGTCAAAGGCAAAGGTTGTGTGAAGGCCCAGTTTCCCGTCTGCATCGTAGAATTTCTGCTCACCCGAGTGTTTCTCGTCGTTATATTCGACAACCAGCTTTCCCGGCAGCGGGCAATAGTCGTCGCCTGATCCCAGCTTGAACGGGTCAGTGCTTTGCTCAACAACTCGACCTTTCCCGTCGTACTTGAATTTCACGTGGTACCACTGCGTGAGCTGACCGCCGGTGAGATCGGAAACCTTCAGATCAATGACGCGTTTTCCATCGTCAACCAGCTGAACTTGCTCAAAAAACTTGCGCCTCTGATCCTTTTGGAATCTGTTCAAGGTAATTTTGTTCCCTTCATAGGCGATCTCCGTCAGGGTTTGCGCATATAGTTCGTATCCGAGGGGTCTGCCTTTGGAGTCATACTTGAAGTCTACATAGTCATTCATTTCCTGTTTGTCGCGGCCCGCCTTAAATTCGAAAAGGTGGCCATCTTTGGCGTAGGTCCAACGTTGCCACTCATTCCAGTCCGAGAATTTCCCGTCATTTCGATGATGGCTCACATTTTGGTTTTGCAGCTTCCCGGCGTCCCAAACATTTGTCGTGGTGTATACGCCGAGCGAGTCCTCGTCGACGCGATTAATCAAGAGACCGTCATCGTCGAACTTCAAGGTAGTCTTTCTGTAAGGCTGGGAACTTCGCCGTGGATCCGCTATCTCGCGCTGCACAATGGATACGGAGCCTTTCATATCCGCCGTCTCTTGATAATCCAGGCCACCCTGCCAGATCACCGTCATCTGCGAGAAGATCGGCGGGTTTTTCGGCGGACCCGGAAGGTCCGCGATGGCTTGCGCTGCTGGCAGCGTCGACATCTGGCCTGTCGAAAGGCAGCACAGCAGCACGAAAGAACTGAGGTACAGCAACGAGAGTCGCCTCATATCGGCTTCCTGAAGGTTCGCCTCGGGCTTATCGGTCCTTTCTAAGTGCAATGTGACTTTTCGCAGCCACCGGATCCAGTTAACGATTCCCGCCTTTGGGCCCGCACAGGGGAACCTCAGACAAACCTTGGATGCTGGCCACCACCGGATGCAGCGGTTTCTCGGAGGCTGACGGGCAGATTGGCTGATCGCTCAGCTCGCGCAAGGTGAGGGGCGAGGAGCCTTGCGGCGCAAAATCCTGTAGCCAGTTAACGACACGCGCCACCGAATCTGGAAACGGGCGCTCATGATCCGGATCAATCCACAAAAAATGGACGATCTTTCCGTCGCGCATCACCTCCGCCGTGAGCGACTCCGAGGCTTTGTGGATCGTGCCAACCCCGGTCTGAGAATCGAGGTTCTTTAGCAGCGTACGGAACCGCGTCACCTGATCCGGGGGCAGAGTTCCCTGGAGACTTTCGGTGCCGTCCTGGACCCGGCTTGATCGCTTCAATATGCGGAAATATCCGTCGCCGTACAAAGCAAAACAAATCTGCGGCGAACGGTCCTCGCTTACATCCCAGAAATAGGTACTGTTGTACGAGAGTCGAGCTAGTAGATCGTCTGGGGCGTGATCTTTTGATTGAGCAGTAGCGGGGGGTGCGTTCAGAAAGGTAAGAACGGCGAGCATCGCAATTATGCGCGGCAGCATCTGGACCTCCGATACGGACTTGGACATTGTACAAAACTGACTGGGGCTGAAGAGGACAAAATCACGATTCGTGCGCAGCGGCTTCCCTTTTTCCACAGCCGCAATGTGACGTCTGACCTTTCCTCCATTCCGCAATTGCGCCATCATAGTCGAGGTAGTGACGGTCCATAGAAGCCAAGTTCTGCCGTCCTAAGGTATTTGTTCTCAAGATTTTGATATCTAAGTTCTTTGACAACAGGATTTTGCAAAATACGCTTTCGCGAAGTCCGCGCTGGGCGAGGCTTTCGGAGCTATCGGAAGGTAAAATTTAATCCGAAATCCGGGTTCTTCACGCACTCCAGCCATTTACGCCAGCGTCGAAGAAGATTTATTTTTCGTACGAAATCCACCGTCCGGTCCGCGCACCAGTCCGCCCCCTCAGCCGACCTCCCTCGCACCCTGTGCTCCGCACCGCCGGCGCTCTCCCTCTTCCACTAAACTTAGACCGTAGCCAAACCGGACGCGGATTCAACTGAATGGCTGAATCGTTGGCAGAGTTTTTCTTGGCGAACTTTCAAGCGCATCGCGATGGGCGCGCATACGGGCAGCGGTGTGGATACCGGATGGAGTGGTTTAGTTACGGTCACGTTTTGGAGATGGCGGTTCGGTTTTCGCGCGAACTTGAAACGCAGGGGATCGGCAAGGGCGAGCGGGTGATGCTTTGGGGCGAGAACTGCGCGGAGTGGGTTGCGGCATTTTTTGGATGCGCACTGAGAGGCGTTGTTATTGTTCCGATGGATGATGGGGCGTCCGCGGAGTTCGCCGGGCGAGTCGCGGGGCAGGTCGAGGCGAAGCTTTGGGTTTGTTCGCGGCCGCATGCGGGTGAGGGTGGGGCGCCTTACGTGATTCTCGATGACTTATCGGAGAGAGCCGGCGGGACGCCGGCGCTACTGTCAGATACGCAGGTGGCGATCGGTCGCGATGACATTCTGCAGATTGTGTTTACTTCCGGAACTACCGCTGAACCCAAGGGCGTGGTCATTACGCATGGGAATGTGCTGGCTAACATCGCGCCGCTGGAGCGGGAGATGCGGGCGTACTTGAGGTATGAGCGGTGGGTGCATCCGGTGCGGTTTTTGAATTTGCTGCCGCTAAGCCATGTGTTTGGGCAATTTCTTGGGATGTTTCTGCCGCCGCTGCTAAGTGGGACTGTGATTTTTCAGGAAGAGTTTGGGCCATCGGAGATTGTGAATACGATTCGACGGGAGCGAGTGTCTGTGTTGGTGAGCGTACCGAGAGTTTTGCAGTCGCTGAAGCAGAAGATTGAACGCGATCTTGAAGATCGGGGGAAGATTGAGGATTTCCGACGGCGGTTCCGGGCGTCGGAGGGAAAACACTTCCTGCGCCGCTGGTGGATCTTTCGCGGGATTCGCCGGCAGTTTGGCTGGAAATTCTGGGCATTTATTTGCGGAGGCGCGGCGCTGGATGCCGAGACCGAACAGTTCTGGGATCGACTCGGCTATGCCGCGATCCAGGGATATGGGCTGACGGAGACGACCTCGCTGATCAGCGTGAATCATCCATTCAAGTTGGGGAAGGGGTCGATTGGGAAGGTGCTGCCGGGGCGGGAAGTGAAGCTTGCAGAAGACGGCGAGATTTTGATTCGCGGCGGCGGGGTCGCTGCAGGGTATTGGGATGGAGACCGACCCGTTGCCGATGGGGTCACTGATAAAGACGGGTGGTACCGCACCGGAGACGTGGGCGCGCTGGATAACGCCGGGAATCTCTATTTCAAGGGGCGCAAGAAAGAAGTGATCGTTACTCCGGGTGGGTTGAATATTTATCCGGAGGATTTAGAAGCTGCGTTGCGCCGGCAGCCCGAAGTGAAAGATTGTGTCGTGGTGGGGATTGAGCGGGGAGGAAATGCGGAGCCGTGCGCGGTTTTGATTTTGCGTGATGAATTGCACAACGAGACTAGTGTGGCCGCGGTGGTGGAGCGGGCGAACCAGTCACTGGCGGAATTCCAGCGCATGCGGATGTCGGTTGAGTGGCCACAGAAAGACTTTCCGCGCACGAACACGCAGAAGCCGCGACGAAACCTGATTGCCGAATTTGCTGCCAAAGAAATTCTGCGGCCTGGCGGGAGGATTGCAAGCGCGGGTGAAAGTCCTGTGGCGGAATTGATCGGCCGTATCACGGGCAGAGGGGTTGGTGGGTTGGACGCTGGCGCGGCGCTCGATTCCGACCTTGGACTCAGCTCCCTGGACCGCGTGGAGCTGATCAGCGCGCTGGAGGATCGGTACCAAGTGGATCTGTCCGAGACGCGTTTTAGTGCCGCGCGCACTGTTCGCGATGTGGAAGAGATGTTGCGCGGCGAGGTGCGTCCGCGAGCAGAGTATCACTATCCGGGGTGGGTTTTGCGGTGGCCGGTGACGTGGGTACGATGGCTTGCGTATTACTTGCTGATGCGCCCGGCAATGATGCTGCTGGGCTGGCCGCGGATCGAAGGGCGTGAGAATCTGCGCGGTTGGAGCGGGCCCCTGCTGGTGGTGTGCAATCACATTGCCGATGTGGATTTCGTATTCGTGCAGACAGCTTTACCGGCGCGGCTGCGAACCCGGATTGCAACGGCGACTCGGGGAGAAGACTTGGAGGCGTTGCACACGCCGGCTGCGAGCAGAGGATGGTTTCTGGGAATTTACGATCGCATGCGGTGGGTGCTCGGAGTTTCGCTGCTAAACCTGTTTCCGCTGCCGCGCGAAGCCGGGTTCCGACAGAGTTTCGCTTATGCGGGCGAGGCCGTCGATCGCGGATACAGCGTGCTAGTGTTTCCTGAAGGACGGCATACGATGGATGGCAAGATGAATCCGTTTCGCGCGGGGATTGGACTGCTGGCAAATAATCTGGGCATTCCTGTGCTGCCCATGCGGATTCGTGGGTTGTTTGAGTTGAAGCAAGCGGGAAAAAAGTTGGCGCCGCCATGGAAGATATGCGTCCACATCGGAGAGCCGATGCGGTTCGCGCCAGAAAGCGACCCGGAACAGGTCGCGCGCGAACTGCAGACCGCCGTGGAAGATCTATAGGCGGCGGGGTCAGATTCCGGTGATCGAGCTATTCTTCGTCCGTCCCTGCTTCTTCTTTATGCGGATCCGATTCGATTCGGATCTCCGGCAAGTTTGCGGTGTGGAGTGCCCGATTGAGCACCGCAAGATCTGCAGTCTTGAGCGCATCCCAGCGCTTCATCACATCTGATGTGTCATGTTCGATTGCCTTGACGGCTTCAGACTGCGCCACTGATGGTTCGGCATCGGCCTGCCAGACCTGGCCGTATAATGCCGCGACCTGACCGTTCACTTGCGCCAGGGTGACCTCCGCGGAAGGCGGCGCGAAGAAGCCGGACGGCGCTCCAAGCACCGCTGCGAGTTTTGTCTGGAAAGCCTGTACGGAATCTTTGGTTGGGCCGGTGGCTTGCTCGCTCACTTTTTGCAGCGGCTCGCGAATCGATCCGGCTTGCATTACGGCCTTTGAAGTCTGGCTCACCAGCGATGCCAGGCGCGTTTCAAGCTGGAATTTCTGGTCGAGGCCGGCGGCCGAAGTTTTTACGCGCGGGTCCATCTTGACAGTGAAATTCGCGGTATAACTCTTTCCGTTCGCCGTGAGGCGGGCCGTGTAAGAGCCGGGCAAAACAGTGGGGCCGAGCGGGTAACGCGGTGTGTCGCCAGGAATTGCGGAGATGGGATAGTCGTGGCGTGTGGAATCGGGTGCAGGATAGTGTAGATCCCAAACCCAGCGGTGCATTCCGGCATCCGCCGACAACGAGCGGAAAGGACGCACCCAGTAGAGGGGGATGAGTTGTTTCCTCAGTTCGGCCTCGGTAACGTCTGGTTTGTCGGCGCTAGAAAACTTGCGGACGAGTTGGCCACGCGCGTCGAGGATTTCGAGAGTCACGGGAGCAGAAGCGGCGCGCCCCAGGTAGTAGTCGATGATTGCGCCATCGGGCGGATTGGCTCCAGTTGGTTCGTCGGGCGGAAGCGGGGTGTCGGTGTAGGTGTCGCGGTGAACGCGATAGGCGGGCCCTGGAGTAAAGAGATGGGCGTCGGTGGCGGCGAGCGAAGACGTAGCTTCGCGCAGAGGGGTGATGTCATCGAGAATCCAGAACGCGCGGCCGTGGGTAGCTACGATCAGGTCGTCGTCATGAATCCAGAGATCGCGCATGGAGGTGTGCGGCAGATTCAATTGCAGAGATTGCCAATGATCGCCGTCGTCGAATGAGACCCAGACTGCATTCTCCGTTCCGGCAAACAAAAGTCCTTTGCGCACAGGATCCTCGCGGACTGTGTCGACCGGACCGATTTCGGGCAGGCCGGAAGTGATCAGGTTCCAGGTTTTTCCACTGTCGTGCGTGCGGTAGATGTAGGGCCGCTCGTCGTTGATGCGAAAACGGCTCACGGAGGCGTAGGCGGAGTCATCATCAAAGTGCGAGGCGCTGATCTGGGTGACTTTGCTCCATGGCGTCAATTCTTTTGGAGTAATGTCATTCCACTTCTTGCCTCCGTCGCGAGTCTGCCAGACCAGGCCGTCGTCGGTGCCCGCCCAGAGTGTGTTGATCGTCTTAAATGAAGGTGCGAGAGAGTAGATGACGCCACGCTGCTTGTCCGCGCCTTTGGGGATCAGGTTTCCGACACTGGCCGGGACTCCCGGATTTTCGCGCGTGAGGTCAGTACTTATGGTCTCCCACGTGTTTCCGCCGTCGGTGGTTTTGAAAAGAACGTTGCTGGCGAAATAAAGGGTGTGCGGATCGAGAGGCGAGAACATAGTGGGCTCAGTGCGGTCGGTGCGGTACTTGGAGCTTCGAAGCGGGATCGGAGTGACATTTTGAACCTGGCCGGTAGACCAGTGAAATTTCGAGACCTCGCTTCTGCCACCACCGTAAATAATGTCAGGGTCTAGCGGATCGGGCGCGACGTAGCCGTATTCGATTACTCCTACGGGATGCCACTCGCGGTAGGTGACAGCGCCGTCGTTGCCGCGGCTGGAGATGCAAACCGAACCGCTCTCCTGCTGGCCTCCGCAAACGCGATAGGGGAAAGTGTCGCTGACGGCGACATGATAAATCTGTGCGGTGGGCTGGTTGTACCAGGAACTCCAACTGGCGCCGCCGTTGACGGTGATGATGGCACCCTGGTCGCTGACGATGAGAATGATGTTGGGATTGTTGGGATTGATCCAGAGATTCTGGTAGTCGTCGCCGCCGGGCGCGCCGCGAAATCCGGACCAGGTTTTGCCGCCATCTGTCGATCGCATGGTTACCGTGCTGACGCAGTAGACGATGTCCGCATTCTTCGAATCCACTTTAGGGACGGCAAGATCGCCTCCGCCGATGCGGCCTGAAGGGCGGGGATCATCCGTTGCTTGCGCCCAGCTATCTCCGGCATCATCGGAACGGTAGAAGGCGAGCTTGCCCGGGGACATGGCGATTGTTGCGTAGAGGCGCCGCGAGTCCACGGGAGCTATGGCGACATTGATCTGCGACAGATCCTTGGGCAGACCGTTGGTAAGAGGATGCCAGGTAGTACCACCGTCGGACGACTTGAACAATCCGCCACCGTTTCCGTTGAAGAGGTTTCCATCCTCCCAGGGGCCCTCGCGAGCTTCCCACATGGAGGCATAAATTGTGTCAGGATTCGAGGGATCAATCTCGACGTCGGAGGCTCCGGTGTTCTCATCTTTGTTGATGACCTTCTGCCAGGTCTGGCCGCCATCGGTCGAACGGAAAAGGCCGCGCTCTTCACTCGGTCCGTAGGGATGGCCGAGCACGGCCGCGAAGACTCGATTGGGATCGCGCGGATCGATGGCGAGAGCGGGAATCTGGAAACCATCGCGCAGGCCGAGATGAGTCCAGGTTTTTCCCGCGTCCGTAGATTTATAGATTCCGTTTCCGATCGAGAGGTCGGGGCGATGCAGGCCTTCACCGCTGGCAACATAAATTGTATCGGGATTGGACGGAGCTACTGCGATGGCGCCAATCGACTGGGTCGACTCGTGATCGAAGATGGGCGTCCAGGTGCGGCCGTAGTCGTCCGACTTCCAGACTCCGCCGTTGACCTGTCCTATATAGAAAACATTCGGCTGGCTGGGGACGCCAGATGCAGCCCGGGTACGACCTCCACGGAACGGGCCGATCATGCGCCAATGCAGATCCTGATAAGTGTTTTCTGGAACTTGCTGTGCGGTGGTCGATCCGATAGACAGGAAAACTGCGAGGCAGACGAATAGACAAACGAATACGTTAGATCTGATCACTGGGCCCCCTGAGTGGCAAACGCCAAACTTGACAGAATAAACCAAAACTCGCAACGATGCGTACGCGTGCGCGAATAACGAATTCTAAGTAATCTCAGCCAAGCTTTGGGCTAAGCTGCCCGCTTTTGGCACGGGAGTCGCTCCTGATTGACTGGCAACCCACGCGCCGATGCGGTTTGCGGTTTCGTTGATTTGCGCAAGCGGCGTACCCCGGAGATATCCATGCACGAGGGCCGCGGTGAAAGCATCGCCCGAGCCGACGGTGTCGGCAACCTTGACCTTGAAGCCCGGATGTTCGCTGCGTTCGTCGGCGGACACCACGAGGCTGCCGCCGCTGCCGCGGGTTACGCAAACCAGCTTCACTTCGCGCGAAAGCAATTGTCGAGCCGAGGCTTCTTCTCCGCTAGTCTTCAATTCAAACAAGCGCATGATCTTCGGAAGTTCCTCGTGGTTTAGTTTGACGATGGTTGCCAGCTTCATCGACTCTGCCAGGACTTCCTTGGAATAGAAGTTTTGCCTCAGGTTGACGTCGAACACCAGCACTGCGCTTTTGGGCACGGCCAGCAGAAATCTGCGGATGGTGGCACGGCTGCGTTCCGATCTTTGCGCGAGCGATCCAAAGCACACAGCATCGGCCTGTTGCGCCAGCTTCTGCCACTGCGGTGTCCACTCGAGAAAATCCCATGCCACTGACTTGGGGATTTCAAAGCGCGGCTGGCCGGTGTGATCCACTTCGACATTCACTGTTCCTGTCGAATGGTCCGCATCTTTCTGAATGAACTCGGTTGAGAGGCCGATTTCTCCGAGGCGGCGGATCGCGTCTACGCCCAGAGAATCCTGGCCGAGACGGCTGGCTGGAATTCCTTCATCCCCGAGCAAAGAGGCGATATAGGCGAAGTTGGCGGGCGCTCCGCCCAGTTGTGCTGCGGCGGGAAACAAGTCCCAAAGCAGTTCGCCCAAACCGACGATGACGTTGCGCTTGCTCATGCGATTGCCGCGGCATAAGCCGGGGTCGGTCACTCCGGGACCTAAGGTGAGAAATTTATTCCTTTCGTACTTGCTCCCATGATTTTGCGCGGGAGATGGCTTCACGCCAGCGCTGCCGCACAGCCTCCACTTTGGAGGACGGCAGGCGTGGTTCAAACCGTCGTTCCGCACGCGGCATTTCATCAACAGTCTGCAGGTCCTTCCAAAAACCGACGCCCAGACCGGCTAAGAATGCTGCGCCGAGCGCAGTCGTCTCCGTCATGGCCGGACGCACGACTGGCACGCCGAGAGTGTCCGCCTGGAATTGCATGAGAGCATCGTTGGTGGATGCACCGCCATCGACTCGCAATTCTTTCAGAGGAGTGTTTGTGTCAGTCTGGACTGCGTCCATCAGGTCGGCGACCTGGTAGGCGATACTCTCGAGGGCGGCGCGCGCGATGTGACCTGCGTTGCTGCCTCGGGTGAGGCCGAAGATTGCGCCTCGAGCGTAAGAATCCCAGTGCGGAGCGCCCAGACCCACGAAGGCTGGTACGAAATACACTCCGCCATTGTCGGGGACGGAATTTGCGAGCGCTTCTACTTCCGATGAGCTGCGGATAATTCCTAAGCCGTCACGCAACCACTGGACCACAGCTCCGCCCACGAACACGCTGCCCTCGAGCGCGTAGTCGGTCGTGTCGGCGATTCTCCAGGCTACGGTTGTGAGCAGGCGGTTGGTGGATGCGACCGCGCGATTGCCGGTGCTCTGCAACATGAAGCAACCCGTGCCGTAGGTATTCTTGGTGAGGCCGGGGCTCGTGCATCTTTGCCCGAAGAGCGCGGCCTGCTGATCGCCGGCGATGCCTGCGATCGGGATGCCGTTCAGCCCTGGGACCGAGCTTACTTCTCCGTAGACTTCGCTGGAGGGCCGCACTGTGGGCAACATCGACGCCGGGATTCGGAAGAGGTCGAGAAGATCGTTATCCCAACGGCCGGAACGCAGATTGAAAAGCATAGTGCGGGACGCATTGCTGGCGTCGGTGACGTGCACGCGGCCGCCCGTCAACTTCCAGATCAGCCAGGTATCGACGGTGCCAAACGCGAGACGGCCTGAGTCGGCGAGTGAGCGTGCGTTCGGGACGTGTTCGAGAATCCAGGAAATCTTGCTGGCGGAAAAGTAAGCGTCGATCAACAGTCCGGTGCGCTGTTGGATTAAACTTTCGTGGCCTTGCGACCTAAGCTGGTGGCAGAAAGCGGCGGTGCGGCGATCCTGCCAGACGATGGCGTTGTAAACGGGCTTGCCGGTGGTGCGGTCCCAGACGATGGTGGTTTCGCGCTGGTTGGCGATCCCGATCGCGGCCACGTCGCGGGGCTGTGCATTGGCGTTCGCCAAGGCTTCCAAGGCAACAGCGATTTGTGATGCCGCGATCTCCTCGGGATCGTGCTCGACCCATCCGGGCTCGGGGAAGATCTGCTTGAACTCGCGCTGTGCCAGGGATTGGACCGCGCCATTGTGATCGAACAGGAGGGATCGGGAACTTGTCGTGCCCTGATCGAGAGAGAGAATGTAAGGCAAGAGGTCTCCTGTTTTCTGCCGAGGTTCTGGTTCAATGCTGGGACGAGGGCTGAGACGCGCGCAGAAATCGTCGAATTCCGAAATCGTAGACTGCGGCGCCGATGAGTCCGCCCAGTAGCGGCGCAAGCACCGGCACCCACCACACGCGAGCGCCGTCAGTGAGGCCGTTGTTTTTGAATCCAGCGACCGCGGTGAAAAGGCGCGGGCCGAAATCGCGCGCAGGATTGATTGGATATCCATGCATGCCGCCGAAGCTCATGCCGATGGCCACTACGACCAGGCCGATCATCGCAGGCGCAAGGTTGGCGCCAGGAGGGACGTTGAGTTCATCCGTGATGGCCAACACCATGAGCAGCAGCAGAGCCGTGCCGATCACTTGATCGAGAAACCCTGCCTGCGGCAACGCCGGAAAAGTGGGGAACGTTGTAAACACGCCGGCAGTTCCCTGCAGTTGAGGGTCTACCTGATGAAAGGCTGGTAAATAGTTGCGGTAGACCAGGGCAGCGGCGAGAAAAGCTCCAGCAGTCTGTGCCAGGGAATATGGAAGGACCTTGCGCCAGGGAAAATCACGGAACACCGCCAACGTAAGCGTGACTGCCGGGTTGAGATGTCCGCCAGAAACTTTTCCCGAAATGTAGAGGCCCATGGTTACCGCCAATCCCCAGCCCAGGGTGATGTTGGTGTAGCCGCCGTGAACCGCGGCGCCAGGAGTATTTGAGGGGAACAGCACGACCATGGCGACTACGCCTGTGCCGAAGAGTATCAAGACGAACGTTCCAAGGAATTCGGCAATCAATTCAGCTGCCAGGGTGGGTTTGTTGCTCATGCGGCGTGACTCCGGCTGCGACTCGCTGCTTCTCAACCGCGAGTAGTCTAGCAAGGATTTGAGGCTGACTCTGGTTTTAGGTTGCGGAGAGCTTCTTCTGCGGCTGGCCTCGTGGGCCGATTACCAAAAATGGGAGGGGCGGTGTTTTTCCTTGACAGGGAGGGTACGGTCTGTAAGATAGAGAATATTTATTCATAATAATGAATAAATATTCATAATGAATAAAGCCCTGCGACAGAGAGCCGTTCTGGAAGCGTTGAAACACGGACCCGTCGCCAACCAGGAAGACTTGCAGCGGGCGCTGCGCAAGCGGGGATTTAAGGTGGGGCAGGCGACGCTGTCGCGGGATATTCACGACCTGAACCTGAGCAAGACGGCGGCTGGTTACGCCTTGACTCAGGGCGAAGGCGCTGCTGGTTTGGCGCTGCCCCCGGTCCATCGGCTGGTTCGAGAATTCGTACTGGATGTGCGGCCCGCGCAGAACCTTTTGGTCGTGAAAACGATCATTGGCAGTGCTCAGCCGGTGGCGGCGGCGCTGGATGAACAGGAATGGGAGGGAGTGGTGGGAACGATTGCCGGGGATGACGCCATTCTGATTGTTTGTCCTGACAAGGATGCTGCCAGGAAGGTTGCAGCACGTATCGCGGAGATGCTGGGCTGATGTCTATGAAGCTAAAGACCGCGGTGCTAGGGGCGAGTGGCTATTCGGGGCTGGAGCTGACGCGCATTCTCGAGCGCCATCCGCGGCTGGAGAAGCCTGTGCTTCTGCGGCGTGAGGGCGGTGGCGGTGGCGCGACAGACTTGGCTGAGGTTTTTCCCGAGTTGTCTGGCAACGGAGGCTATCCGCTGCGGACGCTGTCGTGGCCGGAACTGAAACGTCAGGGCGTGCAATTACTTTTTCTGGCTACGCCGCATGAGGCGTCCCGATCTCTGGTTCCGGAAGCAATCGCACAGGGATTGCGCGTGATCGATCTGAGTGGTGCGTGGCGTCTGAAGCAACTACAGCACCGGGCTATCTACTCGTTTCAGGATGCCGATGCAGTCACGGCTGCGGCACTGACGGCCAAGGCGGTTTATGGCTTGCCGGAGTTGAACAGTGATTGCATTTCGGGCGCCCAGTTGGTGGCGAACCCCGGCTGCTATGCGACCTCGGTGATTCTGGCTTTGGCACCTCTGCTCAAGGCAGGCCTGGTCGATCGGGAGCACGGAATTATTTCTGACTCGAAGTCGGGAGTTTCGGGAGCGGGCAAGGCGCCGACGTCGCGGACGCATTTCGTTTCGGTGGCGGACAATCTTTCCGCTTATTCGGTGTTCAATCATCGGCATCTGGGAGAGATGGTGGAGCAGTTGAGCCTGGAGGATGCGGAACTGACCTTTACCCCTCATCTGCTGCCGATTCCGCGAGGGATCCTGTCGACCATCTACGTGCACCTGAAGCAGCCGACGAAGGCGGCGGAAGTGGAATCCTGCCTACGAGATTTTTACTCGGGCAGACATTGGGTGCGAGTGTTTGCAACGCCGAAGCTGCCGCAGTTGCAGTTCTCATTGCACACGAACTACTGCGACCTTGGCTTTTGCCTAGCGGAAGACGGCCGGCGGCTGGTGCTGGTTTCCTGCGTGGACAATCTGCTGAAAGGCGCGGCGGGACAGGCTGTGCAGAACATGAATCTGATGTACGGGTGGGAAGAGCGGGAGGGTTTGCAGTGACGATTGTGGTGAAAATTGGCGGAGCGGCGATCGAGGATGCGGCGACGCTGCGCAAGTGCGCCCGGTCGATCGCGGAGTTGGCGCAGGATGGTCACCGTGTCGCTGTCGTTCATGGCGGCGGCAGTGCATTGACCCGCATGCTGAATCGACTAGGGAAAAAGAGCGAGTTTGTAGACGGGCTGCGGGTCACCGATGCGGAGACTCGGGACGCGGCACTTATGGTGTTGGCCGGGATCATTAACAAGAAACTGGTGGCGGCGATTCAATCGGCAGGGATGCCGGCGATTGGATTCTGCGGCGGCGACGGCATGACGTTCCGCGCGCGCAAAAAGTTTGTTCACGGCCGCGACTTGGGATTTGTCGGCGAGATTTGTTTTGCGGAGCCGTGCTGGATCGAAGCTCTGTGGCAGCAGGGAGGAATTCCGGTCCTGGCTTCGCTGGCTCTGGGCGCCGACGGCGAATACTACAACGTGAATGCCGATGAAATGGCGGCATCGTGTGCAGCAGTTTGCCACGCCAATGCGCTGATCTTTCTCACCGACGTGCCAGGAGTTAAAGACGCCGCGGGGAGCGTGATGCCGTGGCTGAGCACAAAGCAGGCCGCAGAACTGGCGGCCGGGTCGATCATCAGCGGCGGCATGTTGCCGAAGCTGCAAGCTTGCGGTCAGGCGCTGAAGCAAGGCGTGGGGCGAGTGAGAATCCTGCCGGCTAACGAGGCGGAGATCTTGCCGCAGTTCTATCTGACAAAGCTCTCGTGCGGTACAGAGGTTACTTACTCATGAGGCAGTCGGTCGCCGTCGGTTACAAATCGCCAACCACCCGTACGCAGGTTCAGAAAAAGGAGTCAAAGTTGAATACGCATGTGCAAGGTAGAGTGGCGGCTGCTCCAGGGAGAGTGCCGCAAGTGTTTTGGTGTCCGGACTTGGTCTCGACTCGCGATCTCGGCCCCGCGGGCGTGGATGCGGTGTTACGGCTGGCTGGAATCATGAAGTCGCGTCCGGCTGATTTTCGGAGAGCGCTCACCGGCAGGCAGATCGTAATGTTCTTCGAGAAGCCGTCTTTGCGGACCAGGCTGACGTTCGAAGCGGGAATGGTTAGCCTGGGCGGTACGGCGATGTTCGTTGACCAGACCCACGAACGGCTCGATGCGCGCGAAAAGCTGAGCGACGTGGCGCACAATCTGGAGCGCTGGGTGGACCTGATTGTGCTGCGTACGTTTTCGCAGCGGACCATCGAAGGAATGGCCGAGCATGCGTCTATTCCGGTGATTAACGCGCTCAGCGATGTGGAGCATCCGTGCCAGGCCCTGGCCGATTACCTTACGCTGCTCGAGCGGTTTGGTGACATGAAAGACCGCTGCCTTGCTTACGTGGGCGATGGCAACAATGTGGCGCACTCATTGTTGCTCACGTGCGCGTGCCTGGGGTCTTCGATTCGCGTCGCAACGCCGACGGGTTATGCACCCAATCCGCAGATCGTGGCCGCCGCGCGCGAAATTGCAGAGGAGACAGGAGCCCAGATTCATTTGCTAACCGACCCTCACGAGGCGGTGTTTGGAGCTGATGCGGTTTACACTGATGCGTGGACCAGCATGGGTCAGGAGCGGGAAGAAACTGAGCGGACGAAGGTGTTCCCGCCTTATCAAGTCAATGCAGAACTCATGGCAGAAGCCGCGCCCCATGCAGTATTCATGCATTGCCTGCCGGCGCACCGTGGTTTGGAAGTGACCGACGAGGTGATTGATTCGCCGCAGTCCGTGGTTTTTGAGCAGGCAGAAAATCGTCTGCATGCGCAGAAAGCGATACTCTATTTGCTGCTGGGCGGCGGCGATCGCCTGCCCGCAAGGAGTGCTCATGCCTGACAAAGTTGTACTCGCTTATTCCGGGGGACTCGATACCTCCATCATCATTCCGTGGCTCAAGGAGAATTACTCTTACAGCGTGATCGCGATGGTGGGAGATGTCGGCCAGGGAGATGACATTGAAGCCGTCGTCGAGAAGGCTTATGCGACGGGCGCGAGCAAGGTGATCGTGGAGGATCTTCGCGAGGAGTTTCTGACTGGATATGTGTTTCCCGCGCTGCGCGCCGGTGCTGTGTACGAGCATAAATATCTGCTGGGCACGTCGCTGGCGCGGCCGGTCATCGCAAAGCATCAAGTCGAAGTCGCTTTGCGCGAGGGAGCGACGGCGGTGGCGCACGGCTGCACGGGTAAAGGGAATGACCAGGTTCGTTTTGAGCTGACCTATCAGGCGCTCGCGCCCGAGCTGAAGGTGATCGCGCCGTGGCGGGAGTGGTCGTTGAAATCCCGCGAGGATTGTTTGGATTACGCCGAGCAGCACGGCATTCCCGTCGCGGCGAGCCGCGAGAAAATTCACAGCCGCGACCGCAACCTGTGGCACCTCAGTCATGAAGGCGGAGAGCTGGAAGATGCTGGGAATGCTCCGCTCGCGACAACCTGGCAGATGACGCGCTCGCCCCAGGAGGCGCCTGATAAAGACGAACAGGTGATGATTGCGTTTGAGAAAGGGATTCCCATCGCAGTCAATGGCATGAAGCTAGATCCGGTCTCGCTGGTTGAGTTGCTGAACGAAATTGGAGGGCGAAACGCCATCGGCCGGGTTGATTTGGTGGAAAACCGTTTCGTGGGAATCAAGTCGCGCGGCTGTTATGAAACGCCCGGAGGAACGCTGCTGATCGCGGCACATCGCGAGTTGGAAGCCCTGTGCCTGGAGCGCGAGCTGGCGCATTTCAAACAGCATGTGGGACTGAAGTACGCGGAGCTCGTCTACTTCGGATTGTGGTTCACACCTTTGCGCGAGGCGCTGGACGCCTTTGTGGCCAGCACACAAGCGGAGATGACCGGCAGCGTCGCGCTGTCTTTGTATAAAGGGAACGTCTCGGTGGAGAGCCGCCAGTCGGAGCACTCGCTCTATCGGACGGATCTTTCGTCGTTCACGATGGGCGATGACTACGACCAGAAAGATGCTGCCGGCTTCATTCGCATTCTCGGACTGCCATCGCGCACGCGAGCGCGGGGGCGCGTGGAGGTTACGCGATGAAGATGTGGTCGGGGCGGTTCCGGGAAGCGCTCGACCCGCAATTCGAACGCTGGCAGAGGTCGTTCGATTTTGATCGCCGGCTGCTGACTTATGAACTCGCCGCGAGCGCGGCGCACGCCCGTGCTTTGAAAAATGCTGGGGTACTGTCTGCGGACGAGCTCATCAGCATTCTGGAAGGCCTGCAGCAGATTGACGAGATGGCCGCTGCGTCCAAAGGATTCGTAGAAGACGATGAAGCTGAGGATGTGCATCATTTCGTCGAGAAACAGCTCGTGGCGCGGATCGGCGACTTGGGATACAAGCTGCACAGCGGTCGCAGCCGGAATGAGCAGATCGCGACTGACCTGCGCCTTTATGTGCGGGCAGCGATTGATGAGTTGCGGAAGGATCTGGCCGAGGTCTGCGTGACTTTCACCGATCGCGCCGAACAAGCAGGAATCGCCGCCATGCCCGCCTTCACTCATTTGCAGCATGCCGAGCCAGTTTTGATCGGGCACTGGCTGCTGGCCTATGTCGAAATGTTTCTGCGGGATGCGGACCGGCTTGCCGAGTGCCGCAAGCGTCTGAACGGTTGCCCGCTGGGATCCGGTGCCGTGGCAGGTGCGACTCTGCCGTTGGATCGGGCGTTTATGGCAGCTGAACTTGAGTTCGCTGGTCCGACGGCGAACAGCATCGACGCTACCAGCGATCGCGACTTCGTGCTCGAGTTCGTCAATGTGCTTTCGCTCTTGGGATTGCACTTGAGCCGGTGGGCGGAGGAAATGATTATTTTTTCTTCACAGGAATTTGGCTTTGTGAAATTGCCTGAGGCTTATTCCACGGGCAGCAGCGCCATGCCTCAAAAGAAGAATCCAGATCTTCTGGAACTGGTACGAGGCAAGACCGGGCGCGTCATCGGGAGCACGACGACGCTGCTCGTGACTTTGAAGGGTTTACCACTGGCCTACAACAAAGACTTGCAGGAAACGCAGGAGCCGTTATTCGATGCTGCCGATACCGCGCTTGGATTATTGCCTTTAGTCGTGGGTTGGATGAAAGCAGTGGAGTTCGACCTCGAGCGAATGAACGAGGTAGCGCAGTCAGGATTTATGAATGCCTGGGCAGCAGCGACTTACCTCGTCAAGCGCGGCGTTCCTTCGCGGATCGCGCACGAGCAGATCGGCAAGGCTGTGAAGCTGTGTGTGGAAAAGCAGTGTGAGTTGCAAGATCTGACGCTGGACGAGTTGCGTGCGCTGAATCCGGTATTCGATCGTGACTTTCATGAGTGCCTGAAGCTAGCTGCGGTGTTAGCGATTCATGATGTTGCTGGCGGGACGACGCCAGTGCGGGTGCGTCAGGGGATTGGTGCGGCAAGAAAGAAAATCGAGGCGTTGCGCGAGGAGGTAAATTTCCATGCGCACGCGTAAAGCCATTTTGCCGGACGCGCGGCACATCCACGATCTGATCGCCAGCTATTCCGGCGACGGCACTTTGCTACCGCGCACTCTGGCGGAAATCTGCGAGAACGTAAGAGACTTTGTAGTTCTCGAGAACGAAGGCCGCATCATTGGATGCGGCGCGCTGCATCTTTACGGTACGCACCTCGCGGAGATTCGTTCGATCACGGTAGGACCTCGCGCGCAAGGGCAAGGCGGGGGTAGCCGGCTGATGAAGGCTTTGCTGGCCGAAGCGAAGCGGCATCGAGTGGACTGCATCTGTCTGTTTACGCGGGCTCCGGAATTTTTCGCGCGCCAGGGATTCGAGATGGCACGACGCGAAGATCTTCCCGACAAGATTTACAAGGACTGCCACGTCTGTCCCAGGTTTTACAACTGTGACGAAGTCGCCATGGTGCGGGGCAAGCTGCCCACGTTCGCCATCCTCCCGGAACCGGCGAACTGGCTAGTGAAGATTCAGGCCCAGCAGTAACGGCTCTCCCGGCAAATAGCGTTCCGCCGCGGACACTGCCCTTGGGCGGCAATTACAGGAGAGCAGCCCGCGATGCTATGATCGGTTGGCGTCAAGGCCTGAAATCCTGATTGCGCGCGGATACCAAGCTATGGCTATCGTTCCTCCCGGCAGTTCCACCGCTGCGTCGGCTCCCGAAGGGTCGACGTCCTATACCGTTCCCCTGGCGATAGTGACTACATTATTTTTCATGTGGGGCTTTCTCACCTGTCTCAACGACATTCTTGTCCCTCACCTGAAACCGATTTTCGACCTGAATTACAAAGAAATCATGCTCATTCAGTTCGCTTTCTTTGGAGCATATTTTCTTTTTTCCATACCTTCGGCGAAGGTCATCGACTTGATCGGCTATCAGCGCTCGATGGTGGTGGGCTTGTTGACCATGGGGGCGGGAGCATTTCTTTTTGTGCCTGCGGCCAGCGTGCCGTCGTACCCACTGTTTCTGCTCGCACTGATTGTCCTGGCTGCCGGCATCACCTGCCTTCAGGTGGCGGCT
>Ga0206803_1043_pt1 | contig 31768 bp, 26 predicted proteins | sample Alteio_BWOrgCont_61_FD_152909 | JGI IMG/M metagenome (GOLD analysis project Ga0206803, IMG submission 152909) | Enriched cells from forest soil in Barre Woods Harvard Forest LTER site, Petersham, Massachusetts, United States -... | ecosystem: Environmental > Terrestrial > Soil > Temperate forest >... | reverse complement strand
GTTTAAGCGAGAAGTGCAAAAAGGGCTGGCCTCTTTGGACGACGGCAAGTTCGTTTCGCATGAGGACGTGGGCCGTCAAATCGAGCGCATCCTCAGGCCTTAATGACGGTTCGATGGTCTCCCGAAGCCGCGGCAGATTTCGCGGCGATTGTCGAGTTTATCCGCAAGCAGAATCCTTCTGCAGCCGAGCGCGTAGCCCGAACAATATATGGCGGTGTTGCGTCGCTTGCATCGTTCCCAAAACAGGGGCGATCTGGCAGGGCAAAAGGCACCCGTGAACTGGTGTTCTCGCCGTTTCCGTTTATTGCTGTGTACCGAGTGAAGAAGGAGGCGGTGGAGATTGCGAGGGTGCTGCATGGGTCGCAGCGGTGGCCGTGAGGTAGCTCGATTGGTTAGGTTCCCGGGTCTCGCAAAGGCGGAGGCCTTGGGCAGCCGGCCCGTTCGATTCCCGTTTTCAAAACGGTCTAGTACGTTGGGTTCACGCCGATGCCATAGACGGCGTCTTTTTTTATCTCGACTGCACGCGCACCTTTCGCGGGAGTAAGCACAATATACGAATCGGATGTCTCCATAATCAACGCGCACGGGACCGGATTGTTCTGGGTTGACTCGCCTTTTCCCAGGGCTTGACCGATCAAGGTCGATGCGTCCGGTTTCAGCAGTAAAACGATACTAAGGGGCCTGCCTCCTCCGTACTCGTAAGGAATTTTCGCATAGAGGTTCCGGGCGAAGTACTGCGCAGAGTAGAGGAAAGCAGCCAACCAAAGGCTAAAAACTGCGGCTGTTGCAATCAGATGCCTCAGTCTCAGAAACTGCTCAGGCTTAAGGAAAACAAGGAGCGTCGCCGCTAAGAGGCCTTTGGACAGATATGCGAGAAGCAGCACTTGAGCGCTGCACCAGAGTAGCAGTCTCCAGTGCCTAAATATTAAATCTTGGGGATATGGGCCGGAGACGCCGGGCACGACAAGCGACATGAGGGTGCCTAGGATGCCGCTCATCAGAGCAATTAGGGTGTAGGCGTTGAATATTGCCTTTGCGGAACGTTTTGCCCCCTCTCGGCTGAGAATGCGGCTCTGCGACTTTCTATTTTCATCAATCTCCGTAAAAGGATCGTTTTTCGCGCCTACTACAAACACCAGCACGACCATCGCTGGGACTACCATAAACAAACCAGCGATAATGTATTGGGTTCGCAGTAGCGAAAACGATAGAACCCCGTATTGGGCAAGGTGGAACGTCACCACAAGCAAGCCGGTTGCATAAACTGCTGCCAAGGTAATTGCGAGGCCTTTGCCAGCGCTTTCTAGCAACTCTTTCGCCCGGCCCACGTATGGGAGCATGGCTGCGATTGTCGCGCGATCGCCCTGCAGCCGTCCAGTGGTCTTCCCTGGGGCGCAAGCGCTCCTTACAGGGCTTGGTTTCTATGTTATTGAGCCTACCCCGGACTTACGTCCGGGGCTAATGAATGCCGTCCCTATCGGGACTGGGGTGGGGTGGTGCGGACTGCTTCTTTTCCTCACGCAACGTCGCCACAAACCTTTGTTCCTGCGCCGAAGCCACAGGTGGCGCAAGCGAACTACATAGGTCCTTCGTCGGGCAAAGAGCGCCCTCCTCAGGATGACAACGTCTTGCGTGCGAGCGGCGGAGGACCTGGGGCTAGCGTTGGTGGGCCTCGTACCGGTTAAAGCGCCGGTTGCGGCTGTGGCCGAGGCCGGAGAGGCGTTGGAATTCTTCGATCCACTTCTCGGGATTGTTCGAGCGGCGCCAGTGAGCGAAGAATAGCCCGCGAAGGCTACGAATTAGCTGTTGCGCGATTGATCGGAAATCCTTCACTTCTCCAGTATACGCTGCGGGTATACATGCACTCTTACCGGGCTTTGCCCGGTGGACAGCCGAGGACGGCTGTCCCCACATGAATCGGACTAGTTTCCTGGTGGTACGCCGCCGTACTTTTGCAGCCACTTCAATTCTTCGCGGACTTTTATTTTGCCGTGCCAGGGATTCTTGGCCAGGCTGTGGCCTTCGCCGGGGAAGATCAGCAGGGCGTTGGGAATGCCCAGCGAATAGAGCGCGTGCTCGAGGAGATAATCTTCGAGCACGGCTACGCGGATGTCGTCGGCTCCGGCGACCATGTGCGTGGGCGTGCGGACTTTGTCGATTTGGAAGAGGGCGGCTTCGTCGTGATAGCGCTGCTGGGCTTCCCAGGGACGTCCGCCGAGGAAATAGGCGTCGTCGATGGTGGTGTCGTCGTTGCCCCAGTTGGCAACGTTCTCCACTGCGCCGGCACCGGTGACCGCGGCTTTGAAGCGCGTGGTTTGCGTGATGAGCCAGTTGGTCATGTATCCGCCGTAGCTGTAGCCGCCCACGGTGAGATGATCGGGATCGGCGATGCCGTCTTTTACCAGCGCGTCGACGCCTTCGAGAATGTCTTTGCCCGGTCGCGAGACGATTACGGGAACGATCTGTTGGAGGAATTTGTCGCCGTATCCAGAAGACCCGCGGTAGTTGGGCTCGAATACTAGCCAGCCGTTCGTGGCGGCGAGCGCTCCCCACTTGTACCAGTCGGCTTCAAAGTAGTCGCCGTCGGCTTCTGTGGGGCCGCCGTGGATGAAGGTGAACGTGGGCAGATGCTTCGCGTCGAATTTGCCGGGAGGATAGATCAGCATGCCTTCGATGGTGGTGCCGTCGTCGGCCTTCCAGCGATAGGGCTTGCCTTGGGGAAGCTCACGCTCGGTGAAGAGTTTGTTGAAGGACGTGACGGGACGCGCTTCGGCGAGTTTGTCCGCGCTCTCCGCGACATAGACTTCAGTCGGCTTCTGCAGTGATGAGTATACGAAGGCGATGCGGGGAGAGTGAGTGGCGGCGGAGATGGCTTCGTAGGTGCCTGTCCAGCTATTTAGTTTGTGCAGCGATTGGCCGGGTTGAGTGGCGGAGTAGATGGCGACTTCGGTTCCGATGCGAGCGGAGGCCAGCATGCCGTCGGCTGCTACCGCGTAGTGCTCGACTGGGCCGATGAAATCTTTGCTCCACTGCTCGACTGCGCCTGGGGCGCTGTCAGGCTTTTCGGTGTCGACCCAGTAGAGATGCGGCTGGAGATCGCGATAGCGACCGGTTGGGTCATTTTCGCTGGTGAAGGAAACGTGGCGATTGTCGTTGGCCCAGCGGAGGCCGCCTTCGAGGGCCTGGTTGTGGGTTAGTTGGCGCGGCTGCGCGGTGGCCGGTTTGTTTTCGCTGCCGGCAGACGCGGGCGAGGGCGCCCGCGCCACATCTATGACGAAGATTTCGGCGTCTTCGGCCTTTTCCGCGCGCTGATTAATGGAGTCGGTGACGAAGGCCAGCTTGCTGCCGTTGGGTGAGGTGACGAGATCCTCTACACGCAGCGGGGAGGCTGCAATCGGGCTGGAGCCGGGGTTGAGGTCAGGTTCCTTCTCGGTGTCGGGTTCTTCTTTCGTGCCTTTGGCGGCGTTGTGGGCGAGAGCCGTCGCTACGTCGAGGGCGAAGATGGTGTCGCCGCGTTCAGCGGTGCGATATTGCACGACATCTTTCCATTGCTTTTTGTAATCGTCTTTCTGGGTCTTAGTCCATGGGTTGCGCGTGGCGAAATAGATTGTGTGTGAATCGGCGGACCAGGAGAACGTATGGACTTCCTCATCGCCTTGAGTCAGCGGGATGGCTTCTCCGCCGGCGGGAGAGATGACGTAGATCTGGCTTACTTCTTTGTCGCTGTCTTTGTCTTTGTTTCTATCTTTACCTTTGTCTTTGTTTTTGTCGTCGTCGTCGGAGTCGGAATCCTTTTCGGAAGAGGTCCTGCGGTCGGAGAGGAATGCGATCAAGTGGCCGTCGGGCGACCACTGGGGCTCGGAGTCGTGACCGGATTGGGTTAGCTGGATCAGCGTTGATCCGCTTGGCGATGCGCCTTTCGCGTCGTCGCGGTAGAGCCAGAGATCGTCACGGAAGATCTTCTGGTCCCAGTCGGCGCGCTCGGTGACGATCACGACGGAATTGCCGTCGGGAGAGATAGCTATGGTTTTGTAGCTGACTGAGTTGAAGAATTCGTCGAGCGTCAGCGTGGGCTTGCCCTGGGCAAAAGCTGACGGGGTAAACACAAGAAGTGCAGCCAACGACAAAGTATGTTTTGAGATTTTCATAAGCAATGGTGGGAAGTAGGTTTATATAACGGCGGGTTTGCAATTGGCAACCTTCGAGTCGGGTCTGGCTGACTCTGAGTCAGGGGTCTAGAGAGAGAGACACTAAAATTCTTAAACACAGGGGACACAGGGTCACACAGGGTAAATCTCGAGGGCCTGCGATTATTGCTCGGGCTCGACGTTCTTGAGCGCTTCGTCTAGGGGCTGGCCGGGATGGGAAACGCCTTGCAGTACGCGCCAGCCGTCGTCGTAGCGGCGAAAGCCGACGGTGGAACGGTAGTGGGCGTCGGGGGAATAGAATACCGCGCCGATTTCGTTCAGGGGAATCCAGTGCCAGGTAAATTCGACGTCGGCGAGGTTGTCCTGTTTGGCGATGCCGGTGATGGCTAGCAGTTCGCGGCGCGCGGCGGGGATGGTGATGGATTGATTCTCCGCATCGCCGGGAGCGATCAGATTTTGAAACGTATCGACGCCGGAGGGAGTGAGCATGACATCCCAGCACGGTGGCGGGGCCAGAGCTGGTGGGCATGGGACGTTGGTGGCGGAGATCCAGCCGTGATGCTGGAGCGCGAGGTAGTCGGGAGAGAGGTAATCCTTGTTGGCGACTACGCCGAGGCGCAGCTGAAATTGCTGCTGGATGCGAAAAGTGTCGGAGGTCGCGATCAGGTCCGCGGCCAGACGGCGCGTGAGGAAATCGCGCGGGGAGCAGGAGGTGAGCAGGATCGCGAATACGATCACGAGAGCGGTGATGGGCGGCTTCCTCATTTACGAGAAGGAATCTCAGGTGGTGCTGTTGGCACTTGGCGCGTTTTGATGCGCGGGAGATCCCTTCGCGCTACCGCTCAGGGCAGGCGGTTCGCTCCACCTGAAGAACGGCTGCGCTCGGGATGACGCCGAAGGAATTATAGCTGACCGAGTTTAGGGAGGTGACGCCGAGCTACCGACTTTCGATGGTAAACAAAGGCGCGCGCTTGCGTGGCAGGAAAGGGCGGGACGTGATCTGGCCTTCGAAGCTGGCGGACCAGCGGCCGGGGATTGTTGTGGCGCAGTTCGGGCAGTGGCCGTTTGGCGTTAGCCGATAGTCTTTGATCAGGTAGCCGTCGCGCTTGATCAGAGTTTGATCGCAATTTGGACAGCGCGTGTCTTCCGATTGGCCGACCATGCCGGGGAGATTGCCGGCGTAGATGTAACGCAGGCCCGACTGGCGGCCGATTTCGACGGCGCGCAGGAGGTCTTCGGAGTTTGTGTCGCGGGGACTGGTCATTTTGTAATCGCCGTGGAAGGCGGTGACGTGCCAGGGAATGTCTGGTGAAATGCCGGCCAGGAATTCGGCGAGCCGGCGTAGTTCGTCGGCGCCATCGTTGAAGCCGGGGATTAGAAGCGTGACGATCTCAAGCCAAAGTCCTGATTCGTGGATGCGGCGGACGCTGTCGAGGATGGGAGCGATGCGGCCACCGAGTTCATGGTAATGGCGGTCGTCAAAACTCTTGAGATCGACTTTGTACAGATCGAGCCAGGGGCGCAGGTATTCGAGAACCTGCGGAGTGGCGTTGCCGTTTGAAACGAATCCGGTGATCAGTCCGGCGGCCTTGGCTTGCTTGAATACGGCTACCGCCCATTCGCTGGTGATCAGCGGCTCGTTGTAGGTGCTGACCAAAATCTTTGCGCCTTGAGCGATGGCGTCACGCACCAGAAGTTCGGGTGAGGCCTCGAGCGGAAGCGAGACGGCGGTGGGATCGCGCAGCGCTTGCGACGTTACCCAGTTTTGACAATAGGCGCAGTGCAGATCGCACCCGAGCATGCCGAAGCTGTAGGCGAGCGCTCCGGGATGAGCGTGGAAGAATGGTTTCTTTTCGACTGGGTCGCACTGAGTTCCGGCGGTATATCCCCAGGGGACGTAGAGCGTGCCGCCGCGGTTGAAGCGGACTTTGCAGACTCCGGGTTGGCCTTCGGGGATGGGGCAGCAATGACCGCAAGCGAAGCAGCGCACGCGATTATTCTCGAGCTTCTCGAAGAGCGCGGGATCGGCTTCGCGGACTTGCTGGTCGAGAACAGTGCGGAGGGTGGGCACAGGGAGCTCTGGGTCTATTCTAACGCTGGGGAGTGCGAGCGCGGGTCCGTGGTGGAGACTTCTTGCGGGGCTGGTGCTGGCGCGTGCGGGTATGAGGTCCTTCGACTCCGCATGCGCTTCGCTTTCGCGAAGCACATGCTCCGCTCAGGATGACAAGAGATTGAGGTGATACTTAGCGGCCGGGGGCGGGTTTGGCGTTGGATTCGTGTTGTTCGTACCAGATTTCGGCTTTTTGTTCGATGGCTACGGCTTGGGCGTGCGTCATGCGGGAAGCGAGGATCTCAGCAAACATCTTGCTGTTAGGGTCTCCGGCAGCGCGGGCCAGGACGGTCCAGAAGTAGGCTTGGGCCAGACTTGCGGGGACGCCGCGGCCTCCCCAGTAACGCGTGCCGAGGGTGGCCTGGGCTTTCACGTTTCCATTCTCGGCTGCTTTGAGGAACCAGGAGGCGGCTTCCTTTTCATCCTGCTTCACGCCCTCGCCGGATGCGTAACGCATGCCCAAGGCATATTCGGCCGCCGGTTCTCCTTTGTCGGCGAAGTGGCGGAGTTGGTCGAGGGTTGCCGTTTCGACAGCCGGGGCTGGAGGAATAACGATGGCCTGGGGCGGCACTTTCGTCGAAGCTAGAACAGTTTGTTCCCCGTTTTGTCCGCGGCTCCGGAATTTCTCCTGGATCCATGGTGCGAGGGTATAGCCGAGCACCAAAAAAATGATGGCGGCGACAACGACAAGGAAGTAGAGATGAGCACGAGGCAAGCGAATGCCGCCTACTTGGTCGGCGTCGGCCGAACCATTTGTGACCGAATCATCTTTTTTTTCGCTGTTCGGCTCGGGTTCGCGAGCGAACAGAATGCTACCCGGCGCGGGAGATTTTGGAGAAGGATCCGGGGCGGGTTGATGAACGCGCACAGCGCGATTGACTGCGGTAACAATCGTCTCCGCGAAACGCTGCAGCACGGCGCTGTCGTTCTCACCAAAGGCGCAGGGTTGCGCGGAAAAAACTTCGAGCAGGCCAACCACCCGTTCGCCCAGACGCAGGGGAGCGGCGAGCATGGAGCGAATGCCGAGGGCGCGGCAACTCTGGGAGTCCACGCGCTCGTCGGTTTCGGTGTCATCGCAGCGCAATACTCTTCCGGTGCGCACGCACTCGCCGGAGAAACCTGAACCCACCTGCAAGATTGCGCCCACCGGCGGAGCGCTGGGGCCGGCGCTGGCCTGGCAGATCATGGTGCCGGGGTCCTTGGCCGCAAGGGCAATTGCCGCTCCGGAAGCCCGCAGTAGGGATTGTGACCGGGAAGCGATCAGGGAAAGAACCGCTTCGAGATCGGAACCTTGGGATTCCACTTCGCGCTGCACTGCGGACGCGGCGGTAAGCGTGTCGGTATAGTTTGGCCGGGGCGCGCCGGGCTGCGAGACTGAAGGTGTCTGCGCGCCGGAAGACGCGGCGTTGGCGGCCGAAGCCATGGCATTCAAGAACAGCCACTCCTGCAGGCGGTGCAGAGCCGAGTTGCCGAGAGCTGGCAGGCTGAGACCAACGCGTCCGGTCTCGTCTGACCATACTACGCGGGCGGGCGTGTAGATCGGCCCGCCGGCCTCGGCGAGATCCAGAGACAAGTCCAGCTGCTGGCCGGCTTTCATTGGCGATGAGCACTGCAGTGCGACGCCGACCTCGCTGATGTCGAGGACCTCGTAGAGATCAATCATTCCACTGTTGGAAGCGCCGCCGAAACTCGCATAGGCGGGCGCATGCACTTTCTGACGCACGCGACGACGGCGGTTCAGGGAAACAGGTCGGGACGCTTCAGCGATAGCCGACATAGGGACACCAAGCTCCTAGTCTTGCTGGTACATATTAACCCGATATTGTGGAAAAGTAGCAGGAGAAATCGGAAGGTAAGCGTGGCCGGGAATCACCCAAAACTTAAGACCCTATGCCGAGCGACGCAGAATCTGGGCCTGATGCAAGCTGGAGATGCGAGAAATGGCGGCAACCATCATGCTGGAAAGGAGTTGCATGGTGGCCACATCGCGCTCATCGAAGGCGCTTGCGGAGGACGACAGGACTTCGAACACGCCGAGAGTGCGGCGATAGTAGCGCAGTGGAGAGACCAGAATGGAACGTACGCCTAAACGGCGGCAACTGGCGAGGTCGACGCGTGGGTTGCGTTCGGCGTCGTGGCACAGCATAACTTCGCCGGTGCGAACGGCTTCAGCGGAGATGCCGGCGTCGGTTTGCAGGCGGACACCGAGGTCGGGGGCGGTGCGTCCGGCGCGGGCGCGGCAGACAATTTCGTCGCCGGCACGCAGAGCGATAGCGGCGCCGGTAGCGCCAGTGAGATGTTGAGCACGTTCTGTGATGGCGCTGATGGCGGGCTCAAGATCCAGTTCCGCGGCGCGAATGTCGACCTCTTGCGCGAGATGCTCCCCGGCATGAACGGCGCGAAAACCAGAAGCGGGGTGGGCTGCATTGGCGACGCGAAGCTGGCTGCGAAGCGCGATCGAGGGTATGCGAGCGTGATGATCAGCAACGTTCGCGAATTCGTCGTTCAAAATGTGTGGATCGGGGACGGTGCGCAGCAGATCACGGACCAGACTGTCGAGTTCGGAATCGGTGATGAGGTGAGCGGTCTGCTGATGGCGAAGGGATCCGCCGAGAACGCGGGAAAGACTGAGCAGCGCGGGATTGCCGCAAGCCAGGCAATAGGGCCGGTGATTGGTGGTGATGAGTTCACACTGGACGCAGAACGTAGCTGACTGAAGAGGAACGAAATGAACGTCCTTGAAAGCAGTGCCATAAATCGTCTTACCAAACATGATTGCCTTTCCCGCCGAAACTGAAAGAGATCGCAAACTGAGAGACATCAAGGTAAACAGGGATGCGGAGGGTTAGGCAGTGGCGGTAATGGTTCCTCATGTGGAAAAGTTGCTGATTCATAGTTGGGTAGTGGTGCAGTTTGGTAAGGAAGCGAGCCAAACGCGCGATTATTGTGTCGCAAAGAACCCTTCGGTCGCTCTCGCTCTCTCAGGGCAGGCTGCGACACATCGCGCGGCTCGCCCAGATTCCCTCGGCAAGCTCGGGACATGCTCTTCGCTGCACAAAAAGCGCTTGCTCAGGATGACAATCACTACCGTTCCGCTGCGGCTGTTGATTGGGCGGGGAGTGCTGGGTTAGAATTGGAACAAGTTTCGAATGCAGGAGGAAACTATGCAGTGGACAACGCCGACCTTCGAAGAAGTTTGCTTGAATTGTGAGATTAATTCTTACGCCAGCGCAACGCTGTAACTACGAGCCTCGACTCGTGCTTGCCCGAGCCTGAACGACGCGCGCTCAGCGCGTGGGTTCGTAGTTCCCATTGCTTCATCCTTCGACAACTTACTAGCCGGCCTGGGCAGCAATGAATCCCTGATCATCTTGACCTGGAAGCGGCTGACCTGGAAGCGGCTGACCTGGAAGCGGAATGACTTGCACGGTGTGCTGCAGAGTGCGGTCGAGTGCGTCGGCGAGAGCGACGGGGAAGGCCGACGTCAGAAGATTGATATCGACCTGAAGATCGCGTTGGGAGCAAAGGCGATGAACCATCATCATACCGCGGCGACGGTTGGATGAATTCGTCAGATCGAGCGACAGAGTCCAAACCGCCACGCCCTCAAGGGATCGCGCTCCTCTGGTCTTACCCCAGTGAAAAGATGCTTCCCCGCGCTGAGCTTGCGAGCCTGGCTCTGCGGCGACGGGAGGGGATTCGCCGGGGAAGAGCTTGAATTTCACGTCAAGCCCATCGAAATCGTTGGAGCTGAAGGCAGCTTCGAGGATGCGCCGAATCTGCTCGTAGTCGCGAGCCGCTTTAAGTTCCTCGGTGGCTCGACGGATGGAGAGGTTGTTGATGAAGATCTGGCGTTGCTCGAAGGTGCGCTGGGCGACGCGGCCGAGTTCACCTAATTCGAGGTAGCCGAGGCGCTGAACGCCGATCCAGATGCCGATTCCGAGCACGGCAAGAACCAGGCCGAGGGAGCTGCCCGTTGGCCAAAGCAGAAAAAGGCTGAGCAGCGCGAACACGGCAGAGACAGCGTAGAGAACAATTACAACCTGGCGATGAGTGAGGCCGTGCTGCAGCAGCTTGTGATGGATATGTTCGCGGTCCGCAGTAAATACAGGGCGGCCGCTGATCAGGCGCCGGAGAATGGAGAGCGACGTCTCGAGAATCGGCAGGCCGAAGGAAACCACGGGAATGGCGACGGCAACAATGGTCGGGGCTTTTTGGGCGCCGGCCAGAGCCAGCGCGCTGAGCAGGAAACCGATGAAGAGACTGCCGGAATCTCCGAGAAAGATGGTCGCTGGATTGAAGTTGTAGCGCAGGAAGCCAAGGATCGCGCCGGCCAGGGCGATGGTCATCACCGTGACCAGGGAGTATCCGTTCAGCAGCGTGACCACGAACGCCACCAGCGTGGAGAACAAGGCGGAACCGGCCGCCAGGCCGTCAAGGCCATCGATCAGGTTGAAAGCGTTGGTGATGGCCAGAACCCACAAAATTGTGAAAGGCAAGCCCACGAACCACGGGAGTTGATGCTCGCCGAAAAGCACGGGGACATTAAGAATACGAAGACCGCCCATGAACAACATGGTGGCGGCCAGAGATTGCACCGCGAACTTGGTGTAGGGGCCTACGGTGTAAAGGTCGTCATAGAGGCCGAGCAGGAAAACGAGGGATGCGGGCACCAGGATGGTCAGCAGAGTCTTCCCGGACAACGCCGAATGCAGGCGCGGAACGTAAGAAGCCAGCAGGGCAGCCACTGACATGCTCAGCGAGAAGGAAAGAAAGATAGCCACTCCACCCAGACGAGGTAAAGGGTGGGCGTGCAGATGCCTCTCCTGAGACGGAACCGCGACCCAGCCGCGCCGGGATGCAAAGTCCCGCACGTAACGAGTGAGGACAAACGAGAACAACAGCGACAGGAAGAAAATCGCAAAAAAAACTATGGTCAACGATCCTCCTCCGCTCCAAGCAAATACGAACGTCGGCGCACTGCATCCTCATCCGACAGAGCAGTATGGCAGCAGCACGATGCTGGCTGGTAGTGAGTTAACGGGTACGTTCTGTTTGTCTGCGTCTGAGGGTTGTTCGGAATCTAGCAGCCTGAGCGCTCTGTTTCAATTCCCGAGTGTGAAAAAGCTGTGGAAAACACGATTCGATGAGACACCTCCGCAACTCGGCGTGACCGGCGCGGGACGGGCTGTGCTAAACTTCTGACCGATCCTTCTTTCTTTCTTTTCAACGATCTCTTCCGCCCGAGGCTTGGAATGGAGTTCGGCAGATTCGGTTTTGCCCGCAGCCGCGGGTTGCTTGCGGCCTTTGTTGTTGTTGTATTGCTTTGGGGAGCAGAGTTCGCGGCTTGGGCGCAGCAGGATGCCGCATCATCACCTACGGAGAGCGCAGTGCCAGCAGCGCCTGTTTCTCAAGCTGCGGTTCCAAGCGGAAAGAACGTTGACTCCGAGAAGGCTGCTCCGAGCGCGGCTCAGGCGGGCCCGGGGGCCACCGCTAATGACAATACGTCGCAGGTGAAGCTGGGTCCGGGCGATTTACTTGAGGTAAGCGTTTACAACGTGCCGGAGTTGGCCACCAAAGCGCGAATCGGTAATGCGGGCGATGTGTATCTTCCGCTGATTGACTATGTGCACGTGGGCGGCCTCACGGTGGATGAGGCGCAGGCCTTGATCCAGAAACGGCTGGAGGATGGGGGCTTTGTCCACAATGCCCACGTTAGCATCTTCATCGACGAGTCCGCTTCCCAGGGAGTAACGATCCTCGGCGAAGTGGCCAAGCCCGGCCTGTACCCGGCTTTGGGGGAACGCAAACTCTACGACATGATCTCGCTGGCCGGAGGGTTCACTGGGTCGGCAGCGCGGAAGATAAGCATCATCCGGCAGAACACTGCGGGCGGATCGATCACCGTGAACCTGCCTAGAAATCTGGCGGACGATTTACAGGATAACGTTGAGATCCTGCCTGGTGACACGATTACGGTGCCGAAAGCGCCGATCATCTACGTGGTGGGGGATGTGGGGCGCCCCGCGGGATTCCTGGTAGATAACGGCACCTTGACTGTACTGGAGGCGCTGGCGCTCGCGGGCGGAACGAATCACACTGCGAAGCTGGGGGGAGTGCGAATTATTCACAAAGGACCGGCTGGAATGACGGAGACGCGGGTTCCCCTGAAGAAGATGCTCGAAGCCAAGGCTCCCGATATCACGATGCAGGCCGATGACATCCTTTTTGTGCCGCTCAGCGGAGCGCGAGTGGCGGCGAGCGCTGGGTTTAACGCGGCTGTAGCGGCGGGATCGGGATTGGCGATCTTAGCTGTGCATCCCTGAGGGCTGTGAATCCCTGGGCCCGGTATTGCTAAGAGCAAGACACCCTTTGCAGATGGCTTATGCGGCAACTTTGGTGCTGCTGCGCTCCGGCAAATTCAACAAATGTTCGAGCACGCGAACGTATCTTTCGGCAGTCTGTTGGCGGGATAAGCTTCGCACGACGTATTCCCTGCCATTCTTTCCCAGCGCGCGAGCGGCTTCTTGATTCGTTGCCAGATAGCGAATGGCATCCACCAGGGCGTCCGAATTTTCAGGTTCGATGACGAGTCCGCCGCGGGCTTCTTCGAGAATCGCGCGAGCCTGCCCGTCCACACCGAGAATTACCGGGCACGCGCACGACATGAATTCCAGCATCTTTGTAGGAATCACTGTCTTGAAGAGATCGGTTTTTTTTAACAGAACCAGGCATACGTCCGACGCACAAATGTAGGCGGGAATTTTTTCGCGGGGCTGCTGACCGACGAATCGCACATTCTTTAGGCCGCGCTCCCGCGCCAGCGCTGCGATACGTTCTTTCTCAGCGCCTTCCCCCAGCATGAGAAAAACAATTTCAGGATTTGTGTCGCGCAACTGAGAAGCGGCGGCGAGAATTGTCTCCAGCCCGTGTGCCATTCCCATTGTGCCGACGTAGGAAACGACAAACTTTCCATCCGAAGCTAATTCGTTTCTCAGGGCGGCGGCTTTTCCGGAAGATGGCTCCGGAGTAAACAGCTGGGTCTCAACTCCATTCTCGACCACTGAAATCTTTTCCCGAGGTACGCGCCAGTGTTTCACCAGATAGTCTTCAAAGGCGGGCGTGACCACGACGATTCGATCCGCGTGGCGATACAGGAAGCCGGCAATCTTCGCTAACGACCGGTGCAGGAGCGAATTGCCTTCACCCATGCCCACCGCGGCCAGCGACTCAGGCCAGAGATCGCGCACTTCGAAGACAAACGGGACACGCTTCCAGCGAGCCAGCCACCAACCCGAAAGGCCGACCAGCAACTGCGGGGACGTGGCAATCACAACGTCAGGCCGCGTGAGGAAAAGGCCGGTGCTCGCCGCCGATACGCAGAACGAACTGTAGTTCAGCATTCTCTCGTGCGCTTTTCGATTCGGAAAAGGAAGCAGCCATGTGCGTACGACATTTACGCCGTCGATTTCCTCATGCGCGACCAGTCTCCGGAACTTGCTGCGATATTCCGGGGGCACGACGCCGGTAGGATGATTGGGGAACCCGGTGAGAACCGACACGTCGTGACCTGCCGCGGCCCAATGCCGCGACAATTCGGCCGCGCGCGCGGCCGGCGCACCCATCTCGGGTGAAAAGTATTGCGAGACGTAAAGAATCTTCATTGAGTCTCAGTAGTTAAGAGAAGCTAGTAATAACAAAGTTTGAATGCGCTCTTGTAGCACAGGGCGCGAGTTCGCTTGCTCGGACTGCGGCTGTAGCTTTCCCAGCGATCGGCGACGCGCGCAAATTTGTCTTCGCCGGTCAAGCGATGCATCACGCGCAACTGAACGATGTGCAATTGATGATAAAAAGGGCTGGCCACCATGGGCAGGCGTGTACCCGATTGTTCGTACAGCGACCAAAATCCAAGATCGTAGCGATCGAGGTTGCGCGTCAAAGTACGCACGGCGCGGGCGAAGAGGTCCTGCGCGGAATGGTCCTGGGTCGCCAGAAAATAATCGTACACGCCCCAAGCTGCCCAGATGAAGCCGTTCAGGATGTGAGTGGGCGGCGAGACTATGTATTCCTCGAACCAGATGTCGCCTTTTTCGTCGGTAAATGTGACTCCGCCTTCCGCGACTGGTTTGAAGAAGCTGGCCAAGGCTTGTTGTGCGGCGTCGAGATAGCGCGCATTGCCCGAGTCTTTGTTAAGTTCGAGCTGATGAGCGCGCACCAGGAGGGAAATCGCCTGACCTTGCGCGAGCGCGGAATACCAGGGTGCGCGCAGCGTGTCGCGATACTCCCAATCGAAATGGTGATTCCACACCGCGAGTCCTTGGGGATTTTTTTCGAGATGGGCGACTAGCCAGTCGGCAACCCGAAAGAATTTGTTGCGAGATTCGGCGCTGCCAGTGCGGCAGAGGAGATTGTAGTTACCTAATCCGTATTGCGCGATGGCGATGGGGTTGTATTGGCGGCCGATCTTGCCGCGGTAATCGAGTTGGGGAACGCCGGCTGAGTCGTAGGCACCGTTGTAGTGTGCTTTTTCCGTGAACAGCATGTAGTACTCGCCGAGTTCATTTCCGCTCGCATTCAGATTTTCTTCTGGGGCTTCGTGCCAGAAGGTCAGTTGGCTCTGCCCGCCGAGGAGATAGGCGCTGATAATGCGACGGTAATAGCTTAGGCTTGGCAAAAGCGGCATGGGTCCGGGAGAGATTTCTCGAAGGATATCACGAGGGACAAAGCACGTACTTACGTCAGTTTCCGGCTTTGCCCGTGAGCCGCTCCGAATTGCGCACCCCCCATGAACCGATTCGGATGGGCGCTCCAAACCAAGTAAAATGCGTTCACGCTCTTTCGAGTCGGCTGCGTGACGCTGGATATCGCTGCATCCTCTACACTGACTTGGCGAATCCGACATCAAATTCCATCTACCGGCGAATTGGATATCGAGCTGTAGACGAAGCTCTCCGCTATCGTTTTGAGTGATAGGCGGGCGGAAGGCGCCCCAGTTAAGCCGCCGAGTGATGCATCGTCGGCGACTCGGAAACCCATCCGCTACTGAATCCACTCACGGTTGCACGGCGAACAGCGAGGTGATCATGTCTTCTGATTCGACCGCAATGGTCGTGACGGCTAAGTATGGTGTGTTGTTTTCGCCGTCGGGCAGAATGGCGTTGCCGTATTGGAAGAAGCGCATGGGCCATCGATCTTTTTGCCAGGCGAGCAGGGGGCGCCAGTCGTGTCCGTCGCGGCCGCCGAAGATGCGAACGAAACGATCGGGATTTCTTGTGCTTGGCTCGACCAAGGTGGAAAAGAAAATATCGTGGCCTACGCGGCATCCATAGATGGACGAGCTACTGATGGCAGCGAGTTCCGATAGCTTTCCCTGGCCATCCATTCCTTCGCGAGCGAGATGAAAGATGTAATTCGCTTCCAGTGGCGTGTCAGAAGAGAAGTAGAGACCGCTTTCCGCGGGCACGCAGGCGACGGCGCGCGCTTGCTGGTTGCCTTGCAAGACGACGTCGATCTGGCGAAAGTCATACGACGCGCGAACGATGCGGCATTCGTCGCCGTAATCGCCGGTGAGCAGCCACAGGCATTTTCCCCACGGGTCGTGCACGATGTTGTGCACGTGGCGGATCGCGCCTTTCGGGAAAATGTAAGCGACGCTCCACGTCGCACCTGCATCCGTGGAAGCGTAGACGTGAACCTCGTCGCGGGAAGCATTGTCGAAGTACTCTCCCCAGAAAACCGTGCCGCTGGGAATTGCTGTGATGTGCAGTGGCCGGGTGCCGCGCGTAATCTTGTGAGTTACCTGGAATTGGCTTTGGTTCGGACGGAGCGTGATGATTGCTCCCGGCACGGCCGCCACCATGCCTTGTGAGGGCAGCACGGTGAGCGCATGAAAGCCATCGCGCACCAGGCGCGAACTTAGATTCATTCGTGAGGTCCAACGGCGCCAGTAGGAGGGATGGAATGACGCGGCGGTTTCCCAGGGCTGGTTGTGTGACGGAACATGGCCCGGAGAAATTTTCGTGCGTAAAAGATCGTAACCGCGCGAAGCGTATAGAACGTCATCCATCCAGGTGAGCGCTCGGAGACGCTGGAATCTGGCGACACGTCGAAGACCCGCCGAGGAATTGCCGGGATTGTCGGGAAGAGCGCTCATGACGGAACCGAGTTGTCAGCATTCGGCTTCGTTACTAGAAACGGACCGATGGCAAGAACGTCCATGCGGGTGCGCTGGAAGCAATCGATGGCTTCTTCAGGGGTGCAGACTATGGGCTCATTTTCGTTGAAGCTGGTGTTCAGCACGACGGGAATGCCGGTCTTGCGATGAAAAGCGGCGATGAGATCGTAGTACAGCGGATTTTCGTCGCGAGCCACGGTCTGCAGGCGTCCCGTGTCGTCGACGTGGTTGACGGCGCAGAGCAGTTTACGTTTTTCCGGCCGGATTTTGTAGACGTGCAGCATGAAAGGAGAGGGATGGTCATGCTCGAAATACTCATGCTGGTAATCGGCGAGGATGGAGGGCGCAAAAGGGCGAAACCATTCGCGGTGCTTGATGCGTGCGTTGAGAACATCTTTCATGTTGGGCAGGCCGGGATGGGCGAGGATGGAGCGGTTGCCGAGCGCGCGCGGGCCCCACTCCATGCGTCCTTGAAACCAGCCGATGACGTTGCCGCCGGCGATCTGCTCGGCGACCGCTTCCAATAGAGGAGCGCGTTCCAACTTGCGATAGTCCAGACCGGCTTTCTTCAGTGACGATTCTATGTGCGAGTTGGAGAACTCCGGGCCGAGATAAGAGTGTTTCAATTCGTGACGTTGAGGCTGCCGCAGGACGGAGTGATAAGTATGAAGTGCTGCACCGATGGCCAGGCCTTCATCGCCGGCTGCGGGCTGGATGTAGGTGCGGCGGAAGGGCGTCTGGTCGAACAGTTTGCCGTTGGCGACGCTGTTGAGTGCGCAACCTCCGGCCATGGCGAGATTGTCGCAAGGAACCTGCTGGTGCAAGTGGTTCAGGAGATGAAAAAAGATTTCTTCGAAGCGCTGCTGCAGGGCAAATGCCAGATCCATGTCGCGCTGCGTGATCTCGGTGTGTGGCGGACGAGGCTCTCCGAACAACTCCTCCATACGATCAGAAAAATGGCGAGCCAGGCGGACCGTGCCATCGGGGAGAACCTGCATGCCTGCGTTGCTGCCTAGCGGCTTGAAGTAGCTAAGGCCCAGCTGGAAGCGGGAATTGGTGGGAGCAACGATCTTGCTGAGTACGTCACGGTAGCTATCGTTATTCTTGCCGTAGGGAGCCAGGCCCATGACTTTGCCTTCGTCGCCGTATTTGCTATAGCCGATGAACTCACAAATCATGGTGTAGACGCTGCCGAGGGAGTGCGGCAGGAATACGCGATCGAACACTTCGATGTCATTGCCTTCGCAGCGCGCCATCATGGTGGAGACGAAATCTCCCGAACCGTCGTAGGAGAATCCTGCGGCTTTCTCCCACGGTGAACAGTAGTAGGCGCTGGCGATGTGCGCGATGTGGTGCTCGAGATGGTGCTCTTGAAACCGAAGCTCCGCTTGGTCGACTTCGAGCGCTCTGGCCAGTAGAGAGCGTACGTCGCGCATCGACTCTTTGCGTTGGCGGAGGCGGATGAAATTCAGAATCCTGGTTGGGTTGGCGAGAGCATACTGAACTTTCTTCGCCAGGTTGGCGTCGCTATCTTGTCCAACGGCGATGTGGTCAATGTCAGAAATCTTTGCGCCTACGGCATCGAGACAGGCTTTGACGGACAGCGCGGGGAAACCACCGAAATGCTTGCGGCGATTGAGGCGCTCCTCCGCGATGGCAAAGACTACTTCACCGTCATGCACGATCGCCGCGGAGGCATCGGCGTGAAACATATTTAGGCCCAGGATGAGCATGAACTAGGCGTGATCCTCCAGGCTTTCTATTTGCGGCGCGCTTGCATCTTCAATTCGTAGATTTTGGCTTTGATGTGAAAAAACTGAATGCCTTGGAAACTGCAATAGATCAGTCCGGGAATGCCGTCGAGAAATCCCAGGCAGAAGATGTATTTGTAGAAAAAGAACAGGAGCGGCGAGCCTGGAACCGCGAAGAATTTCTTGCGCAGCCAGCGGTGACGTTGCGCCTGCGATCCGAAAAGCGATGGCGGCAGTTCCAGCGAGCCAGCTGCGCCTTCGAGCCATACTCTGGCATCCCAGTTGGAATATTCGTCATGCTTGCGAATGTAGTGCGAGAGAGACTCGACGTTGTCGTGCAGCAAAGGGTGTTCGAGTCTTGCCGTCTTGCCTTCGACGACTACGTGTTCGTGGACTTCCATGTCAGCCATGGAGGCGTCCTGTTCTCTGAGGCGGCATTCAAAGCGGCCTTTGCCACGGCGGAATAGTGAGAGCTTGTCGAAACTGGCGCCGCAGTGGCGGAGCTCGCGTCCGAGAAAATACATGCGGAGGGCGACGTAGTAACCGTTGAAGCTAGAATTTTGGATTGCTTCCAGAATTTCGCGAGCCAGTTCGGGAGTCAGCGCTTCATCTGCATCCACCAGGAAAATCCAGTCGTGGGCCAGGGGCAGCGATTCCATTGCCCACTGGCGTTTCTTGGGCCAACCGCCCTGGTAATGGAACTGCACGACGTGTGCGCCGTAGGACTCCGCGATCTGCACGGTCGCGTCCGTGCTTTGCGAGTCAATGACATAGACCTCGCCCAGATCACGGAGAGATTCGAGGCAGCGCGGCAAATTGCGGGCTTCGTTACGCGCGGCAACGATTGCAGTCACCGGGAGGAGCGGCGAAGAGCGCCCGTTTCGCATCTGCTTTGGCTCTTCCAGCTTTTGCATCGGGAGTGGAGAGACTTTGAACATATTACCTGACGGGCGCTTCCAGAGCATAGTTGCGCGACCGTGGGTTGGTGGCTGGGTTGACCATTCCAGGAGGCCTCTTCGGTCCTCGACTGGCGTCATCGCGAAGCCGGGTGTACTTGCCAAGTGAGCGCAGTCTCAGGCGCGCGGTGTTGATAAGAGGGAGATCCTTCGCTCCGTCTGAAAAACGGCTACGCTCAGGATGACGCCATGGAACTCGAAATTATGGATTTTACTGGCGGACGGCACAGAAGGCTAAGAGCGATCCACCGAACTCCCGGCGCTGCAGCCAGTGCGGAATGGGACTGCCAAAAGGAATTACCTTGCCTGGGGCGAAGCCGTGCTCCTTTAACACGCGGCGAAAGCCAGCGGCCGCGTAATCGTTGTGCGAATAATCGAGAAAGGCGCACCATCGTTGCCCCAGGATGCGACCCAGGCCGTGCGTAGCAAGCTGGGCCTTGCGGACGAGCGAATTGCGGTTCGCCACGGAGACAACCAGCAAGCCGCCGGGGCGCACTACGCGAGCAAATTCCGTGAGGCAAGCCGCGGGGTCGGGAACGTACTCGAGCACGCTGGAACAAAGAATTCCGTCCAGCGACTGATCGGCGAGTGGCAGGTGGGCGATGGTGGTGATGTGCTCGAAGCGAAGCTGCCGTCTGGACTCATTGTGCTTCGCGAGATCATGTGCGAAAACATCCTGTCTCGCAACGATCTGGCTCGCCAGCTCGCGGGCCAGAGTAATCATTTCTTTTGCGGCATCGACTCCGAGGACGTTTGCGCCGGCTTCGAGCAGAGAGCGAGCCAGGGTACCCGATCCGCAACCGGCATCCAGCCAGTGCTGGTCATGCAAGTCGTGCCCTGCCAGGCATTCTTCAACCGCGCGCAGCCGAGCCTTGAAAGCCGGCTTTTGATAGCGCTGCTCCCAGCCGAGCGCCAGTTCGCGGTGATAGGCCACTGCGTCTTTCGCGGCGGGTTCTGGCGCTGTCAACATATTGCGCGTACGTTCGTTCGGGTTGTGCCAATTTCAATACGGCGACGGATGCCTAGCCCTTGCGGCGCGGCCGATTCAGACAGGTTGCCGGGCCAGCATCTTTGCTAATGATGATAACCAGTGTCTCGGGGTGCGTCCAACTTCAGACACGGATGAAGCAGCCTCAATTGTCGGGGCAGTGAAAAGCACAGTCCCGACCTCTCCGAGAACAGGATCGACGATCTTTTCGCTGGAGCTCCGCGGATATTGCATCGCGAGGGTCTCTAGCAGGGCGGCGTATCTCGTGTCGCCGTGCTTGCCCCACACAAGAATCGCGTCGGGAGACGCTTTTCGAATGTCCGCGGCGAGGCTGCTCAGTTGAGTCGATTGCGGCAACGCTTCCGTGGCCGCGATGATTCTCCGTTCGCCGAAGAAGCTTGCCTTGAAGCCGGCCTCCCATCCCACACCGTGCTCGGGAAAAGGTCCAGAGCCAATGGTTACCACTCTCAAGCCGGGGTGTTCCTGAAGGCGACGACCGCCGTCATAACAGCCGGACTGAAAATCGCGGGTCAGCAGCCGAAACGGAGAAGATGGGTACACCATCGAAGCAATTGTCCCGAGAACGACCAGAGCGATGCAGAGTTTTCGCCAGCGGTCATGATCAAATTCGTCGTCTTTATCGTCTTTACGGTTGGGCACGAGGAAACGTGCGGCGACGGCCAGCACCAAGGGGATCAAGGGGAACAGATAGCGTTCGTCGAAGACCAAGGTTGAATACGTCGTCACCAAAGTCAGCGCACTGGCCGCGACGACAATCGCAAAACGCCACTCCACCGGATACTGACGTCTCCGACCCGTGAGAATTGCGAGAGTGGCTATGAAAGCGATTAACCCTCCCAACGTTGTGACAATCATCATTTCTTTGAACACACGAGGGACATTGCGAACTTCGGCGCGCATCATGTTCGGAACTACCTGCCTGATGCTGAGAGGATAAGCCCACGGCCATGAACCCGGCGGCATGGGATCAGCTCCGCCATACTCATCGACCCCTTTCGAGGTGTTTCTTAGAAGGGCGTAGGTTGTGTCGTGGTGTTCGCTATAGGCGCGTAACGTCCACTGCAAGAGGTTTACTTTGAACTGGGTGCCAGTGGTGAACACTCCGTACTTTGAGTGCAGCACCGTGGCCCAACCGGAAGCAACCATTACTGGAATCAGCGCTGCGAGAGCGAGCCGCGCAACTCTTGCTTTCCAAGGCTTGATGGAGAAAGCCAAGGCCACCAAAGTGCAGACCGCCAGCCAAGGCAAGGCGAATGCTTTGGCCAAGTATGCCAGAGAGTGAATGGCTCCGAGGAAAAACCAATCCTTCAGACGATCCTCTTGTAAACGATCCTCGCGAAGACATCGCAGCAGTACGATGAAGTAGATCAGAGTCAGCGCGGCAAACAGGAAATCGGGAGTGACCATCGACACGGAAGAGGCTGCAAGACCGCGACCAAGCGAGAACATCAGGATTGCGAGAGAAGCGGCGAGCCGCGAATGCCACAACTTTTCCGTAAGGACATAGAGCAGTGCCAGCGATAGCAAAAAGGATGCGATGTTGATGAGCTTGCCGATGTGGACATAACCTTCGCTTCCTCCTGCACTTGCAAAAGACGCCAGGGCGATCAACCACGAGATGAGAGGGCTGCGAAAGGCGTTGATGGCAGCTTGAAATTCACCTTGGCGAAGATGACGGGCAATTCCTAAATAGGCCATGCCGTCAATATCGATTTGGTTGACACACTTCGAGGCAAACCACAAAAGTTGGAGTACACAACTAAAGATCGTGCCCGCGATGAACCAACTCGAGGCCATCCTGTTCTGGTCAGACTGCATCGTGGCGTGAGAAGGAAGTCGTTCCATCCCACCGGAATCGGATGAAGGCGTTGTCATGGGAGGAGCGCCTCGGCGACCGAGATCACTCGATCAACGTGATCCTTCCATGAGAAATCCTGGGAGCGTTCCAACCCTTGTTCGGACATTCTTCTGAACAGCTCGGGAGATTGCGCGGCCTTACAAACCGTTTCCGCCAGACGTTCGGGGGAGAATGTCGCGAAATAGAGGGCAGCATCGCGGCAGACCTCGTGATGTACGGCCAGGTCTGAGGCAATCACGGGCAGTCCGCTCGCCATTGCCTCGAGAAGTGGATGCGCAAAGGTCTCCACGTAAGCGGGTGTGACGTAGAGATCGCAAGCCTGATAAACGTGGTGCAGAAGGTGGTACGGCACCGTCCCGAGTTCGACAAGATTCGAGCTCAGCTCCAATCGTCGGACCAGGCTCGCGGCCGCTTCCGTCCTGAACGATCCTGGATTGGCGCCTGGCTGGAGCCGGCAGGTGAGAAACAGCTTTACCTGGCGGGGCTCGAGGCGCTTGCGCAGCATGCCGACCGCGCGAATCAGCGTCTCGAAGTTGCGATAGTAGTTGTAGTGGCTGACAAACAGCAGGCGCAATTCGCCGCTGGTGCGTTCCAGTCTCTTCTGGAGTTCCTCGGGGAGTGGCGCGGTCTCCTGAAAAAAAAGATTCCTGTCAAAACCGTGGTGAATGACCAGCGCGCGAACTCCGGTCCAGCGCTCGATCTCGTCTGCAAAGGCCTGGCTCGGCGCAACCGTTCGGTCGGCAGCGCGCACAGACCATTTGGCAATTTGCCCCTTGAGCTTGGTATCGAGCCAGAGGCGGTAGTCACGTCGCTGCCTCACGTCGCGGAAGAAATCTCCCGATGTGTAGAGGGCATTGCCACTCAGAAGAATCTGGGGGACGGGAGAGCGAAACAGAGCCATGTTGCCCGCCGACAACAAAACACTCGCCCCGCTGCGAAGAACCAGCTCTGGGACGAGCCTTTGAGCGCGTACAAATCTGATCGCAGCGCTCGCAGATTCGCCGGCGAACCCGACAAACGACACATTTGATCGATTTTGAAATTCCTGCTGCAAGAATGGAGGAACCAGAATTGTGGAACGGAGGTCTGCTCTGGCCGCGAGGTGAGGGACAACGTTGCGCACATAAGTGGGACCGCTTCCAGAGCTGGCGGCGGAGGCATCGACAAAGAGATGAATCATCGCAGGGCGGGCGACCCGAGCGGCAGGACCGGGCCCACTCGTTTCTCCGCCACCGGCTGCGCATCTGACCAGACGGGGCACGCCATCCAGTCCCGCAGCGAGAAGGCGAGAACCCAGAAAATAACACAGAAGTAGTAACCCACCGCAAACATCCAGTCCTCAAAGAAAGCATTGACCAGACCGCCCAGAATTATTGCGGCCGCTGGAACAGCGGGTTGGTTGACCTTCCCGCTGCGTCGCATCCATAAGAATACTTTCCTGATCTCGCGGATCAGCCCAAGAAGCAGCAAAGCAAAAGGAAGCGTACCGAGAATCCCGGTGGTCTCGAGCAGGGTGAGATAGCTGCTGCCGCGCTCACGGGTGAGTTGACCCTGGGTGACATAGTCCAAGTGCCATCCGGCGCTGTTGTCGGCGGCACCGAATCCCCATCCCAGCCACGGGTGCTCCCGGAAATTGCGCAGGCTTCTCTCCCAGGGCTTTTGACGCGAATCCGTAAGGTTCCCGGGTTCACCCTTTTTGTACACAAAAGTTTCGGAGGCGCTTTGGAACCGCTCGGGCATCGCGAGGAACATGCTGGCTAAGAGCAAGGCAAACAGGCCCATGCCCAATAACAAGGTTCGATACCTCCTGGTGCCCAGCAGCAAGAACACCGAAATCATGCAGGCAGCCGTTATAGATGCTCGCGAAAGGCTGGCAACGAGCAGCACGCCACAGACCAACAGAGCGATGACACGGCGAGTACGTTCGCGGCGGGGCGCCGGAAGTATCGACCGCCACAGCAACACCGGCCAGCAGATACAGCCCATGATCAATCCCAGGGAGTTCGGATTGCCCCACACGGCGAATGAAGCCGAATAACAAACGGCTGTGAAATAAACCAAGCCTTCTGTCAGCAACACCAGTCTTCGCACAAAAGGCTCGGGATTTCTTGCCCACAGAATGCGTGCCCCGATGGAAGCATAGATAAATAGTGCGGCCAGGCTCAGAGCCTTGAGAATTGTCATCAGTAGATTTACGGAAACAATGGCAGATGCGAACGCTGCAATCACTGCGAACAATCCGAGCAGGTGCTGATGATTGAACGAAATCCGGTTTGCGCTTCGGGCATAGTAACCAAGCGACAGGAAGGCGCCCACCGCAAGAACTACCCAGCGGAAGAGGTTCATGGCACCGGCCAGGGGAAATGAGGCACCCGCCCAGAAGAAAACCGCGATCATGAGCGTCCAGAAATGAGTCTCGAACTGAGAAGCAATAAAGCCCGCCGCTACCAGAACCAGTAGAGCCAGCAGATTGGACTCGCCAAACAGATAAGGACGATGCACAGACAGATAGAACAGGAAGGCTACGGACGCTGCCGCGAGCAGGGGAAAAATCTTGATCGTTTTGGAATTCACCATCATGTTGGGGAACTCAAATCCGCACCGTCGCCGTTACAACTCCAGCCGCACAAAGTTTCGGCGAAGAGCATGCCACTAGCCTAGCACTGCACCCGGCCAGGCGTGAGGCAGCCTCCAGTATAATCAGTCAAAATGCTTGCAGGGCACAGGACGGAACCCTCGCCCAACGTTGACCCGCGCATCCTCGATTTGGTGGCGTGTCCGCGCGACCAGCTGAGGCTGGACCCAAGGGAAGGCAGCCTGGTTTGCGCAAACGGGCATGAGTACGCGGTTCTGGGCGGCATTCCGATCCTTCTGGTGAGCGATTCCGCGCCCACCCATGCTGAGGCCACTTTTTCTTTGAATGCCGCACGTTCGCGCGAGCTGCCGGAATACGGTATCACTCCGACCGGGCTCGCGGTCGATCCCTGGGTGAATGAGGCGATTGCCGCTACCAATGGGATGCTTTACTTGCCGGTGCAGGGAAAGTTGACAGAGTATCCCATCCCTGCCATCCGGCTGCCTAGCGGCAATGGACAACTCCTTCTGGAAATCGGATGCAATTGGGGCCGATGGTGCATTGCGGCGGCGCAGGCCGGTTATCGCCCAGTCGGCATCGATCCCTCGTTAAATGGCGTGCTGGCGGCTCGCCGGGTCACTCAGCAACTGGGCATCGATGCCTGCTTCGCGGTGGCCGATGGCCGCTATCTGCCGTTTCGCAGCGGGACGTTTGATCGAGTGTTCTCCTACAGCGTGCTGCAGCACTTAAGCAAGCCGGACGTTTGCGAGATCCTGACCGATGTTGCACGGGTGCTTCGTCCGGGCGGCCGCTCGCTGATTCAGATGGCGAACATGTTCGGCGTGCGGTGCCTTTATCATCAAGGCCGTCGCGGATTTCGCGCGACCCGCGGATTCGAAGTACGCTACTGGTCGCCCCGGGAACTGAAGGAGACCTTCGGCCGACTCATTGGTCCTAGCGAGCTTTCGATCGATGGATTTTTTTCTCTGGATCCACAACTCAGCGACCTGCGATTTTTTCCGCCGTCGTACAAGGCAATTGTTTATGCGTCGGAGATCCTGCGCCGCGTGGGCAATGCCGTTCCCGCGCTGAAGCTGGTTGCAGATAGTTTGTACGTGGAGTCGGTACGAAACTGAATTTCAGGCGGCTTTGGCGCGAACCGAATCCATTGCGGCAACAAAACCGGCGGCGCAGGCCTGAGGTGAATTCTGCTCGATGCGTTGTGCGCTGTGTGCTCCCATCGATATGTTTAGCTCCAGCGAAGTGGCGATTTTCGCCAATGCCTCCGCCAGCTTCTCGGGTGCACTTGTAGGAACAACGTAGCCGTTCCATCCATCCTGCACAAGATCGACGACGCAGCCCCCGGCGTCGGTGGCTACGATCGGAATGCCGCACGCCATGGCCTCGTTGACTACCAATCCCCACGGATCGGTGTGGGTAGGGAACACCAACGCTTCGGCCAACGCGTAATAAACTGCGAGCTGCTCGCGGTGGGCGAATCCGGCAAACTGGATGGTGCCGGGATGGATCGCGGCAGCTCTAGCTTCCAGTATCGGCTGTTCAACGCCATCTCCCACAAAAAGCAATCCCGCTGCGCGGCGTAAGTCGGGTGCCAGTTGCGAGTAGGCATCCAGCAGATCAAAGACTCCTTTCGAAAAAACCAGGCGGCCAACGCAAAGAAAGTAGCGCTCCGGTAGGCCGAACTGGCGCCGCAGTTCGGCTGCACGACTTCGCGCTACTGAGGCCTGCTGTGCGAAGAGTGCGTTGTCTACTGCATTGGGAGCGACAAAGATTCTTTCGCGCGGCACGCTGAAGGTTGCCACATATGCAGCCGCGGATTTGCCCGGGACCACAAAGCCGCTGCATTCGCGGATGAAGCGCCGCTTCAGCATCTCGACGTGGGGCATGCCTCGCCGCTGATCCTGCTGATTGCTTTCTGACCAGAGAAACACAGGTCGCCTGTGCCGCCGGGCCCAGCCTAGAACCTGCCAGCTCGCCAGGTAGCCATAGCCGCCGCAAACGATAACGTCAGGTTGCGCCCGCTCGAGTGCCGACGCCATGCCGCGGTTCAGGAGAACGTTGTAGCCCGCGACCCGCCGTCGCCAGTGCGGCAACACCTCGTAAGAGAAACGGATTTCTTCTTTATAGATTTTCCATCGACGCATGCCGGGGTCGGTTTCGGCCATGAAAATCACATGCAGATCCACATCCGGATGCTCTGCCAGCACGTTGAACACCGGGATGCGATACGGAGAAATGATTTCCGTTGTGATCACGAGGCGGCGCTTCATCCGACACACTCGCGATAGATGGCCAGCAACTGCGTTGCCTGGTGCGCCAGAGTGTAGCCTTGCAGAACGGTTTGCCGGCCGTTGCCGCCGAGCTTCTCCCGTAGAGGCCGGTCGGAAAGCAGTATCTGCAGTGCATTGGACAGGTCATCGACGTTCTTCGGCTGGACCAACCAGCCGTTCTCTCCGTGACGAATGACTTCCTCGATTCCCTGACCGCGGCATGCGATAACGGGCCGCTCGGTTAACATGGCCTCCAGGTATACGCAGCCGAGACCTTCGTACCAGCTGGGCAAAGCAAACAGAGTACAGTCCCTCATCGCCGCGGCCACTTCCGCACGAGCCCTGCGCCCCAGAAAGTGAATCCTGTCTTCGATGTGCAGCTCTCGCGCCAGTTCCTGGAGTCGAGCGCGCTCCGGTCCATCCCCAATGATCCTACATTGCACTTGGGGATGGCCCGGCGCAATTGCCGATATCGATTTCAGCAGCAAATCGTGTCCCTTGATCGGGATCAGGTTGCCGACACTTAGGATCACATCGTCGGCTGTTGCAGAGCCACTGGGAGGCGCGAACAACGACGGATCCGCGCCGTTGTACACGACGCTGATGCGGACGGGGTCACTAGTCCCTTCGCGGACCCGCCCGGCAACCTGCTCGCTGATGCAGATGACGCGGACGGCAGCGGCGTAGACCTGTTCGGAGACGGCGGAGCACCGGCGTCCAAACCAGCCGAGAACTTGCCGAGTGGAAAAGGCGTCGAGCCCGTGTACAGTTACGACAAAAGGAATGTTCAGATCTCTTGCCAGCAGCATCGCTGCTTGTCCGCAGGGCAGGGCCGCGTGAGCGTGGATCAGGCTGATCGGTTGTCGCACATTCAGCTGCCGGACCTGAAGTTTCAGAGCCGCATGCAGAAATTGTCCTGCACTGGAGAGTCCTGGATTTCCGGGAAGGCAGAAGTATTTCTTCCATGTTGCAGGCGAGTTCGGATCGGGACCGGGATACGAGTGGTGCATCGGCTGGACCGCGATCACCGACGACTCGATTCCTTGCCGCTGAAGCTCGCCCACGGACTCAGCGATGAAACAACCGGAGGCATCATCCTCGGCCGTCGGGTAAAAGGGAGTCAGAGTGAGTACGTGCATCCGTAGGGACCGTCAAGAATTCGGCAGAACCTCAGGGCTCAAAGAGCGTGCGCTTGAACGTTCTTATGACGTCCTCTTTGCGCCTTAGTTTAGAGCTATTTCTTCCAGATCGCAGCCTGCGGGGTTCAAACCCCTAAACACCCACAGGACTTGAAAACCGTTCTGCCGCGCTTTGCTGACGGCTTGCTGAACTTGTATGGCGGGAGGTTCCGGTCCGCTCGGAAGCTTGTATTCTGGATAGCCCCAGCCGATCGCTGCCCACCCGATATCTTCAAACTCCGGGAGCCCGTCGACCATTGCCATGCCAGATTCTGCGGGAGCGATGAACGGCGTCGCGCCCACTCCTACCTGACGCATGTCCCAGTAGAGGCGGTTGGTTTTCGGAATGTATAGTGCGGAGGTTCTTTCCAGCGCAGGGGGTTGACGGCCCAGGCTCTCCAAGCACAGCAGAACGTTACTCCTAGCCACCACTCCGGGGTCCCATGGGGATGGACTGGCATTTATCTGCCGTAACTGGCTGCGCCACTCCAACGGCGACTTCCCCATGATCCCGGCCCGTGCCTCGCCGATCGATTTCACCATCCGGTATGCTGAACCTTCGGTAGTCATGAACAGGTGGCCGCACAGCGCAATGGCTAGAAGCAGTCCAAACGCTTCTGCCAAAGACATTTGGCCACTGCGCAGGCCGGCAACCAACTTGGATAGCTCAATCCTCGGGATGAATGCCGCGACGAACACACCAGCGAAAACGGCTTGAAATTCCGTAAAGAATTTCCAGGCTGGCGAATTGAAATCTATCAGCAGATAAGGAACGATGCCGGCGATCACGGCAGCAAATACTAATTCCACCGGGATACTCTCGCCACTGAGTATCGCCAGCAACAGGTCCGACAGGTTCCGCACATGTTGCACCCGGGCCCAGAGGAAGAGAAAGAGCCAAGCCCAGATAAAATAAACGATGAAGAAATAAGGAACCCACTCTGGATGGATTCGGTCAAAATTAAGGGGTGCAAAGCTTGCCGCGCCTGCTCCTGTCTCGGCACGCAATTGCACGACGGCGACCAGCGCAGAAAGCGCAACCCCCAGCAGCACAGGCCATGCCCGAAGCCACTTCACTCGCCAGCACAAATAGAGCATTAGAGTCAGCAAGAGGTAGATCTGGGAAATCTTCACAAAACCGATCAACGCCAATGCGAGCGGCAAAGCGAGGATGAAACCCAGTTTCTGCGCCAGAGTGAGCGTCTGTGTTGTGCCCAAGAGGGATATGTAGAACGTACCGGCGATCGCAATCAGCCATAGGGAAAGACCAAGAGCGAAGAGAAACGAGTCACTGTTTAGAATAGTCTCGTTAAAATTCCAGTGATTTGGATCAGTCATGAAAGGGAATAAACCAACCGTAGCCACAGCGCAGACGATCCAAAAACTTACCGGCATGCTGTTTTCCTTCGCGCCTTGAATAACAGCTCTGAGCGTTGCCGCGCAACCAAAAATGCCGGCCACGTATAGCGGCACAAGCAGCAGCCCATAGCCGAAAGCTATGAAATCAAGCGCTCGAAAACCGCAGAGCCTCTGAAGCGCCAGCGCTACCCACAAAGACCCCGTATGGTATTTCATCGGCACCGGGCCGTCCAAACCTGTCGAGGAGATGCCGTACGTGCCGATCATGTTTACCATGTCGGCTTCCATTAGAACGTCGGCATGAACCTGTCCGGCCAGCATTGCCTCGGGATAGACAATCAAGTGTTCCCCCCCGGAGCGCCAGTACATGCTTTCTGCGTAGACCCCTAGCGCGAGACCAAGGAGAAGCAACGATGTTGTGCGGAGCAAACCAATGCGTCTGGTTACAGCGCCGAGATTCAGGAGACTGGCGACAACGCCTGCGCCACTAATAATCCATCCAACTGGCGGAAATGAAGCTGCGTGTGACAGTCCGATCAGCGAAACGCCGATGAGGGTGACAAATACCAGCATGGGGCCGGAGAGCATCCAGCGCTTGTCCGAGCCGAACGCAGCGACGTTGAGCGCGAGAAGAGATAGACCCGCAATCTTTACCAAAGGGTGTAATGGCGTTGAAAATCCATGCCGTAGGGCGACGACTGTGATCAGCATGAGCACCGGAATGGGGCTGGCAGCTGTGCAAACCAATTGAAGCACGCTTTTCACATACGAAAGAGGATTGCACTCGTCGTTCGGCGGGACTGATTGCATATTTGACGCTAAGTGTACAGCCTGGAACATCGCTTGCCCAAATTCTCGCGCTCCCTCGGAAATGAATCAGGGAATCACTTAAACCGCTGCGTCGACCGGTTCCGGGGGCCGCACTGATGGGCCGTGCAGCAGGGAATTCCAGTTCCGAGCGACGACCTGCCAATCGAAGATTTCGCGGCAGCGCTGATGTGCGGCATGCCCAAGTTTGGCTCTGTACTCTGGATTTGCGAGCAACCTGGACATCGCATCCGCGAAACCGCCGATGTCCTCGGGATCGATCAGAAGGCCGGTATCAGCCAAGACCTCAGGTATCCCACCGCGTTTCGATCCGACGACTGGAGTCGCGCAGGCCATTGCTTCGGCGTTCACCAGACCGAAGGGCTCCTGGAAAATTGATGGAGAGGCGAAGAAAGTCGCTCTCTGAAACCAGGCGGGCAGGTCCCGATCATGGTGGAGATAACCGGTAAATTGGACGCTTCCCGAGTGGTCCTTGACTATCGAAGCGGCCAGAGCTTCCACCTCGCGGACATACGGCGTGAGCACATGATCTCCAAAGCCAGTGCTGCCGCCAATCACCAGTTTCGCATCCGAGTGGACTTTCAGGACCCGGGCATACGCTTGCACCAGCTGCAGTAGGCCCTTCTCGGGGTGAAGTCTCCCGACGAAAAAAATCGTCTTGGGTTCACGCACTTGTTCACGCGGAAAAAATAAACTCGTATTCACACCGTTGAAAATCACTTTCGTCTTCGCCGCCAGGGTTGGGGACTTTGCCGCGAATGTGTTGCGCAGGTAATCGCTGCAGACCGCAACAACCTCCAGATATCGGGCTAGCTCGTCCAGCATGCTTGCGGTCCAATGTCCCAGGTGATCATTTTGAAGATGCAGAACGATGGCGCCTTCGTAGCCAAAATCGCGGAGCAGTTTTATCCATTGCGGCCGGTTGTGAATGTGGATGACATCAAACACCCGAAGCCGGGAGAAAAGGGCTCGCAGCCATAGGCTTTCCTCATATCGGCGAGCACCGGGAATTTGGGAGATGAAGTCGCAGAGCTTCCAGGAGGAACTGGTTGCATGCGGCAGCGGATATAGGTCCTGAGGTGCGGTTGGATAACCAAATACGGTGACATCGAGGTCGTTCCGGAGCCGGCTGTACACCTCGTAGGTCCAACGTGCTAGCGCTCCTCCATAATAAGCGCTGAACTTTTCCCGACTCGAAAGCAGGACCGCGACCGTCACTTTTCGTCGTTTTGAACTCTGTACCATGGACCCGGCGATCTTAGGTGATATTTCTGAAGTCGCTCCTGTAGCCCTTCCGATCAAGTTCGCGAATTCCGAAACCAGCGGACAAATTTCTCCAGACCTTGCTCCAGGGAGGTCGCTGGATGGTAGCCCAGCATTCGAGCGGATTTGTCTGTACTGGCCCACGTGATGGGCACGTCACCGGGTTGCAATGCCATCTGATTGCGAACTGCGACGCGGCCCGTGACACGCTCCAGCGCTTCGATTAATTCGTTAAGCGAAACCGGATGCGAATTGCCCAGATTGAAGA
>Ga0206803_1007_pt2 | contig 31985 bp, 36 predicted proteins | sample Alteio_BWOrgCont_61_FD_152909 | JGI IMG/M metagenome (GOLD analysis project Ga0206803, IMG submission 152909) | Enriched cells from forest soil in Barre Woods Harvard Forest LTER site, Petersham, Massachusetts, United States -... | ecosystem: Environmental > Terrestrial > Soil > Temperate forest >... | reverse complement strand
CGACAGGAAAATCGCCGAAATGGACAGAGTTTTGATTCGAAGTGTTATTCCAAAACATCTGAGGAGTGATATTGATGTCGCACCAGGGAGTGAGGCCAAAAAAACAAAGGAACTGAGGATTAAAGCTGTAAAAATTCCGCGTTGCTGTTTTAGCATCCCAATCTTTATTGTAAGTACCCGTGTTCGTCGTGAAGTAGAGATAGGTTTCCACTTCAAAATCGCCGTAGGGAACGACGGCTCCGATCGGCGCGATTAAAGGGCCGGTAAGCCAGGGCGCTGGAGGAGGAGGTGGTGGTTGAGGAGGCATGTAGGGTTGCACTGCGTCCTGCGCATTGAGGAGGGAAATCAGGGATAGGAGTGTGGCGATTTGCTTTTTCACGGCTGCACCATTTTTTCTAAGGCTAAATTTAGTTGAAGAACATTGACTCTGGGTTCCCCAAAAATCCAAAAAGTTCTCCCTTCCGTATATTTGTCGATGAGGGAATTGACTTCATCGTGAGACAGGTTTCGCGCGGCAGCGATCCGCCCGGCTTGAATCTGGGCGTTGGCGATGCTGATGTGCGGATCGAGTCCGCTCCCCGATCCAGTGACGGCGTCGGCGGGAATATCCCCCGTCCAATTATTTTGGGACCGGTAGTCTTTGGCCCGCTGCTTAAGAGTATCGATCAGCTTTTGCGATGTGGGTCCAAGATTGCTTCCCGATGAATTCGAAGCGTCATAGCCATTGTCCCCCGCTGCTGAAGGGCGGGGATGGAAAAATTTTGTCTGCGTAAAATTTTGACCGATCCATGCGGATCCAAGGACAGTCCCCCCTTGATAGTAATAGAGGGTTCCATTGGCTTTTTTATGAAAAAAGATCTGCCCAATGCCCCACATAAAGAGGGGATAAATAACTCCGACTAAAACGGTGAGAAGAATCAGAGAAACGATCGAAGTTCTTAGTATTTTCATGCAAGTCCTAATAAGATGAGGATCATATCGATCAGTTTAATGCAGACAAAAGGAAGGGCAATGCCTCCCAATCCGTAAATCGTTAAATTCCGTCTTAAGATCACATGCGCCCGATCGGTGATCATCTTTACGCCGCGAAAGGCAAGAGGGATGAGAACGGGAATGATAACGGCATTGAAGATCACAGCGCTTAAAACCGCGCTTTCGGGAGTTTGCAATTGCATGATATTGAGCGCTCTGACGCCAGGGAAAAAGGGCATCAAGATGGCGGGTATAATAGCAAAATACTTGGCGACGTCATTGGCGATCGAGAAGGTCGTAAGCGCGCCACGCGTCATGAGCATCTGCTTGCCGATTTCAATGATTTGGAAAAGCTTTTCTGGATGGGAATCGAGGTCGATCATGTTGCCAGCTTCTTTGGCAGCTTGCGTCCCCGAGTTCATCGCGACGCCTACATCCGCATGAGCGAGTGCTGGCGCATCGTTCACTCCATCCCCTGTCATCGCAACCATGAGTCCTTCTTGTTGCAACCTCCTTACAGTTAGTAGCTTATGCTCTGGCGTTACGCCTGCCATAAATTCATCGACACCTGCTTCTTTCGCAATCGTTGCAGCAGTGACGGGGTTATCTCCTGTGATCATGATGGTGCGGATTCCCATTTTGCGGAATTTGACAAAAAGTTCCGAGAGTCCTTTTTTCACGATGTCTTTTAACAAGATGACGCCGAGTACTTCTCTATGAGAGCAGACGACGAGGGGGGTGCCACCTAGTTCAGCATAGGCTTTGACGGCAGCGGCAGCTTCATGAGGCAAGGGGCGCCCTGTGAATTTTTCTACCGCGTCGGCAGCTCCTTTTCGGAACTTGTCGTGGCCTATATCGACTCCGCTCATCCGCGTTTCGGCTGAAAAAGGGATGAATTGTAAAGGGGGTGTTTCACTGGGCAGATCGCGAGGATGATGATGCTTTAAAAAGTCGATGATGCTGCGCCCTTCGTCCGTTTCATCGCGGAGCGAGGTTAGGTAGGCTGCCTGAACTAGATCTCGCAGCGGCTGATTGGGAACCACTGTCATTTCGGTCGCGCGTCTATGGCCCAATGTGATTGTTCCGGTTTTATCGATGAGAAGGACGTCGACATCGCCAGCGGCCTCCACGGCTTGTCCGCTGAGGGCCAAAACGTGTTTTTTCATCAACCGGTTAATGCCGGCAATTCCAATCGCGCTCAAGAGACCTGCGATGGTGGTGGGGATTAGGCAGACCAAAAGGGCGACGAGCATGGTGACGGAGAAATCGATATGGAAATATTTGCCAAAAATCTCCATGGCGACTACCACGACGAGGAAAATAAAGGTGAGTCCAGACAGGAGGATGGTGAGTGCGATCTCGTTGTTCGATTTTTTCCGTTTGGCTCCTTCGATGAGATTGATCATCCGATCGAGGAAACTATCGCCAGGTTCCGAAGAAATTCTTACTAAAAGTTGATCGGAGACGAGCTTTGTGCCGCCGGTTACAGAGCTATGGTCGGTCCCCGATGCGCGGATGACGGGAGCCGATTCTCCGGTGACAGAGGATTCATCGACAGAGGCCATCCCTTCGATCACTTCTCCATCGCCGGGGATAATCTCTCCGGCAGAAACGCGGACAATGTCCCCTTTTCTTAAGTCTTTCCAGTTTACGGAGTGGAATGATCCATCTTTAGCTTTGAGATGGGCCATCGTATCAATGCGGCCTCTCCGGAGCGATTCAGCTTGCCGTTGATTGCGCGATTCAGCGACCGATTCGGCGTAGTTCGCAAAGAGAACTGTGAGCCAAAGCCAAAGGGAAATTTGGGCGTAGAAGGAGGCGTGATCTCCTGAGAAAAAGATCCATTCATAAGTTGTGATAATGGCTCCGATCTCGGTGATGAACATGACCGGATTATGCAAAAGAGAGTAAGGATTGAGTTTTTTGAGGGATTGGAAAAATGCATTCATGAGGAGAGAACTCCTTTTAGCATGAAAAATTGCTCAATGATCGGGCCCATCGTCAATGCAGGCAGGAAGGTCAAAGCGCCTACTAAAAGAATCACGCCGATGAGAAGCGAGATAAAGACAAAGCTTGAAACGGGGAACGATCCTGCATTTTTCGGATGCATTTTTTTCCGCGCAAAGGAACCTGCAAGGGCAATTATTGGAGCGATCACTAAAAACCTTCCCAATGTCATGGCTACGGCTAAAGTGAGATTATAAGCCGGTGTATTGGCTGAAAGGCCTGCGAAGGCGCTTCCATTGTTCGCGGCGCATGAGCTGAAGGCGTAGAGGATCTCGCTAAAACCGTGGGGTCCTGTATTCCCAAGTCCTTTAAGGCCCCAGTCGCTGAAAACACCCCAGCAAGTGAGGGCATGAACGACAAGGACAAAGGGGAGTAAAGCCAGCATGGTCATTTTGATGTCGAACGATTCGATTTTTTTGCCTAAGTATTCAGGGGTGCGGCCGATGATCAAACCAGAAACGAAGATCGCGAGAAACACAAAGAGAAGCACGCTATAAAGTCCCGCGCCCACACCTCCGAAAATCACTTCGCTGAGCTGAATATTGAGCATCGGGATAAATCCCCCCATCGGAGTGAGGGAGTCGTGGCAGCAATTGACCGCTCCACAGGAGACGACTGTTGTCACACAGGCGTAAAGAGCCGAACCAAAAATCCCAAAACGCTGCTCCTTCCCTTCCCAATTGCCTCCTGTGAGGCCTAGCTGTTCCATTTGAGGATTTCCCACTGTTTCGCAGTGAGAGCAAACCCAGACACCCAAAACAAAAACCACAGCGAGGGCTGCAAAAATGCACCAGCCGTGTCTTGTGTCTTTGACCGATTTGCCAAAATAATAGATTTGCCCTGTAGGAATGAGGAAGATCAGGAGAAGCTGAATGAAATTGGCCAGCGGTGTGGGGTTCTCATAAGGATGGGCTGAATTTGCATTGGTGTATCCTCCGCCATTGGTCCCTAGTAATTTAATCGCTTCTTGAGAGGCAATGGGACCCTGCGCGATTAACTGCGTGGTTCCTTCTAACGTTTGCGCTTTCACGTAGCTTTGGAAATTCTGCGGCACTCCATTTGCGATAAAAAGAGTGGCTGCAACGATAGAAATAGGGAGTAAGAGATAGAGACAGATCCGGACTAAATCGGCCCAAAAATTGCCGATTGTATGACTCGCATGGCGAGCGATTCCACGGACGAGAGCCGCTGCGACCGCGAGGCCCACTGCCGCAGAGACGAAATTTTGGACAACGAGAGCCACCATCTGAGATAAATAGGAATAGGTCGATTCGCCGCCGTAGCTTTGCCAGTTAGTATTAGTCATGAAGCTGAGAGAAGTATTCAGATTCAAATGCCAGGAAGGAGCGGCGAACTTTTGTGGATTGAGCGGAAGGTAATATTGAACGGCTAGCAATACGTATACAAAGATCGTCGATATGAGGCTAAAGCCGAGAAGAGAAAAAAGGTATTCTTTCCAATTTTGTTCATGGTGGGGCTCTATCCCAGAGCAGCGATAAATGCATTTTTCGATGGGCTTCAGCACGCAATCGAGAAATGTCCTTTCGTTTGGATCTAAAACTTTGCCGATGTAAAGGCCGACCGGCTTCACGAGGAGAATGACGACGATGAGAAAAACGGCGAGTTGCAGCCAGTCCATCAAAATTTCTCCGGCCAAACAATTGTAGCCAAAAGATAACCCAGCAATCCGATTGAGAGGAAGAGAAGTGTCAATTGAAAGATAGGCATATAATGACATATACCTAATAGATTTATTTTGAGCTAGAGATTTTAGAAGACTTTTTCAGTGATTCAAAAAAATCACTATTCCTTCAATATTTGGATTGATTCTTTAAATTGGGACGATTGGATGTTTTTCGCCGCTTCATTTAAATAAATGTACGCAAATCTCTTAAAGTCCTCTACCGTGTAGGTTTTCGAACTTCCGTTAAAAACGTCCAGAATAAAGTCTCTATAGTTTGGCAAAGTCTTAATTTGCTCTGGAGAGAGCTCTACTTTTCCTTGAAGAGTGGCTCTACGCAAAAACTTAAATGCGTAAAAACAGAGACAAACTTGTTTCATTAAATAGAGTTGAGCTTTTTGCTTGTCGGTAGGAGGTCCTGAAAAGTACTCCGATAAAAAGATCTCTTCTTGTTTAGGATTAAAAACATAAAAGTTGGAAAGAATGGCCAAATCGACGAACGGATCGCAATTTGCGGCTGTTTCCCAATCGATGAAATAGAACTGATTCCCATCGTATAAGACATTATTGCTGTTCAGCTCTTTGTGAGATGGAACACTCCTAAAATAAGGCTGTAATAGAGCCTCTAGGGGCGAGACGGTTTCCATTACTTCATGAGCTAAACCAGGTAGATTTTCCGGAACGCCCCCCTTCGCAGTTTTTTCCATATCCCTAAAGACATTTGTGTCCTCTGATAGAGTTGGGCCTTCGTGAAGCTTCTTCAGATTTTGAGCGAGAGCTTGGTGCAAACCGGGATCTTCCAAAGAATCGATAGTTAATCTTTGATTTTCGATGAACTCCATAATTAAAACGCCTTCTTTATCATTTGCATAAATGAGTTCTGGCGTCACTTTGAGAGAATCAGCAATTTTCATCCTTTTGATTTCACTAGAAGGATCGATAAAAAAATGGGGCCGTGAATCATCAGTTAGCCGAATCACGTACTCTTTATTACCCATTCTGAACTTTAGAATTTTAGAAGTTCCTCTTCCCCCCGCAACAGACTGTATTTCTTGAATTTGATGAATCTGTTTTGAAGAGAAACTTTCTCGGATTGCTTTAATAACTTGATGGATCCGTTCTTGTTGAATGTATGGTTTCAGTAAGTTTGAAAGTTGATCTGTTTTTGTAATAGGACATAAGTGAACTTTGGACTTGATCGATCCCCAGGAAGGAACATAATTATACATCCCTCGCAAAACATTTATTCCACTCTGAATATATGGAGCAACGTACTTTGAGACGCCCAGATCACTTTTAACGCTATAATTTAAATTTAAAACAGAAGTCATAATAATTAACCATACAATTTTTAAGACATTATAACAACTTAACAAATTACAATCAATACATTAATACTGCGTAATTAATTTTTAATTATTAGTAAATTATTTTCTAGAAAGCATGAAATTGATTAAGCCGCCAGCGAGTAAGATCTCCCGTTCGTGAACAGTCAGGGGACATTTCATCTGGATCGTTTTCTTCTTTGTCTGATTGATCACCGGGATCTCTTTTCCGGACTTCACAGATTCGAGGATCCTCTCAATGACTAATACATCCCCCTGATCAATCCCCTTCCAATCCCCCTCGCTTGCAAAGATGAGAGGCAGAATGCCGAAATTCACTAAATTACTCCGATGAATCCGCGCATAACTTTTTGCAAGAATGGCTCTCACGCCGAGATAACTCGGAGCTAGAGCGGCATGTTCGCGGCTGGAGCCTTGCCCATAATTAGCTCCCGCAACGACAAGCGATCCCGTTTTTTGATATTCCATGGCTCGTTTGTAGAAGGTCTCATCGACGCCCGAATAGGTAAATTTGCTGATCTCTGGAATATTGCTTCTGAAGGGAAGCACTTTGGATCCAGCGGGTGAAATTTCATCGGTGGAAATATTGTCCCCCAGTTTCAAAAGAACGGGCCCTTCGAGACGTTCCTTTAAGGGACCCATTTGGGGAAGCGGTTGAATATTCGGGCCTCGAATCACTTCGACGTGAGTCCCCTCTTTAGGTGGAGGGTAGACCATTTCGCGATTGATCAAAATCTCTGTCGGTTCTACAAAATGGGGGTATTGGATTCCCATCTTTTTCTCGAGATCGCGCGGATCGGTGATTACGCCTGCGATGGCTGAGGCGACAGCGGTTTCCGGACTGCAGAGATAAACTTTATCTTCTTTTGTGCCGGACCTTCCAGGGAAGTTGCGAGGCACTGTGCGCAGAGAGATCTTATCAGTCGCCGGCGCTTGACCCATTCCGATGCAGCCGTTGCATCCCGCTTGATGAATCCGGGCTCCCGCTTGAATCAGGGCCATCAAATGGCCTTGCTCTGTGAGGTTTTCTAAAATCTGCCGCGAGGTGGGATTGATATCGAGAGAGATGCGAGGGTGGATGCGCAGGTTCTTTAAAATCAGTGCAGGGATGGCAAAGTCGCGCAACCCCGGATTGGCCGATGAGCCAATCATCACTTGGAATACTTCCCTTCCCGCCACTTCGCGAACAGGAACGACATTCCCCGGACTGCTCGGGCAAGCGATCAGCGGTTCTAATTGGGAGAGATCGATTTCATCATGGAGATCATAGGTGGCTCCTGCATCGGCTTTGATCTCCGTGAAGTCTTTTTCTCTTTTTTGCTGCTTTAAAAAGACTTGCGTCTGATGATCGGAGGGGAAAACCGTTGCTGTGGCGCCTAATTCTGCGCCCATGTTGGCGATCACATGTCGGTCCATCGCTGTGAGCTCACCTAGCCCAGGGCCGTAATACTCAATGATCTTCTCCACTCCCCCATCGACATTGTGGCGGCGGAGCATTTCTAAAATCACATCTTTTGCGCTCACCCATTTGGGGAGCTTTCCCGTCAATTTAACGCCAAAAATTTTGGGCATTTTGATATAGAAAGGTTCGCCGGTCATGGCGAGAGCTACTTCAAAACCGCCTGAGCCAATCGCGAGCATCCCCATCGATCCAGCAGCGCAGGTGTGGCTGTCTGAACCGATCAAAAGTTTTCCGGGAATGCCAAACCGTTCCATATGGACGGGATGACTCACCCCATTGCCTGGAGGGCTGAACCAGATGCCGTATTTGGCAGCTGAAGTTTGTAAAAAGATATGGTCATCGGCGTTGCGGAAATCGTTTTGGACCAGGTTGTGATCCACATATTGAGCGGAAATCTCGGTTTTAACCCGTTTCACTCCCATCGCATCGAGCTCCAACATCACCATCGTGCCCGTTGCGTCTTGCGTGAGAGTCTGGTCCACCTTGAGGCCAATCTCCTCGCCGGAGACCATTTTTCCGCTCAATAAGTGGCGCTCGATTAGTTTTTGAGCGACATTCTTAAACATCTATTGCTGCCAATAACGGTGGTGGTGGTGATAGCGCCAGTAATAAGGCCCACCCCAATAACGACGACGCCATGAGTAGTAAGCTGGGTAATCATCGTAATAATTGCCGTAATACCAACCTGGACCATACCAATAGTCGTAGCCAGGGCCCCCATCATAATACCCACCGTCATAGTAATAGCCATCAGGGCCAGGACCCATATCGACTCCTGCGCGAACCATCGCTGAAAGAGAGGTTCCGCAGATCATAAAAGCCAATAGAAAAACGATTTTTTTCATTGTTTATTCCTTTTTAATTAGTGATGGTGTCCGCCGCCGTGGCCGCCGCCATGATAATGCCCACCGTGATACCCGTGACCCCAATAACCCCTACCACCCCAATAATTACGACGCCATGAATAATAGGCGGGATAATCAGCGTAGTAATTGCCATAATAATAGCCGGGACCATACCAATAGTCGTAGTTATAGCCATCGTCGTAATAAGGCCCAGGCCCAGGCCCATCTGGACCTACATCGACCCCTGCGCGAACCATCGATGAAAGAGAAGTTCCGAAGATGATAAAAGCCAATAGAAAAGCGATTTTTTTCATTTTTCCCTCTTAATTAGTGACCGTGGCCGCCGCCATGACCACCACCATGGCCGCCGCCACCGTGATGGCCGCCGCCGTGGTTTCCATGGTCTCCGTGGTTGTGATGATGATGATTCCAATAATCATCTTCATTATCTATGTAGACACCCCAGTACCAGCCTGGACCCGCCCATACTGGATCGCCGTAGTCTTCATCATCGTCATAATACCCCTCATCGCCGGGATTGATATCTACCTCAACCGCAGCATTGGTCATGCCAAAGAGAGATCCAACAGTGATCATGAAAAGAATTGCCACTTTTCGCATAGTTACCTCTAAAACCGGACTATGGGAATGGAAGGAAAAACTTGCAATAAATTTTTTTAATGAATCATGAGATCTGCGACAACGGGCAGATGATCTGAGGGGAATTGTCCATCGAACGTGTCGCTTAACACGCCATGGAGGTAGACTTCTATTTTGGGGCCGATGAAAATGCAATCGGGTTTGATTCCTGGCTGACCGGCTTGCTTAAAGCCTGACCAGGTGCCAGTCGGGCCGTGATGGGGAAACTGAGCTGACGATTGCGCATCGGCAAAGTCTTGGGTCAAGAGTTTATATGTCTCCTCTCCTCCAAGTTCTGGGAAGAGATTGAAATCTCCTGCGATGACAAAGGGTGTCTTCCCTGAGATTTCAGTCACCTTCTGTTTTAATAGCTGAGTGCTTTCATTCCGCGCTAAACGGCCATGGTAGTCGAAATGCGTATTGAAAAAGACGAACTCTTTCTTCTTTTTTTTATCGAAAAAGCGGGCCCAAGAAGTCGCGCGGACAAATTTAGCATCCCACCCTTGGCTCGGTTGATCGGGTGTCTCTGAGAGATAAAACCCTCCCGAAGAAATCAAATGAAGGCGGCTCTTTCGGTAAAAAATGGGATTGAAGATTCCCGCAAAAGATCCAAATTCGGGAAGGGCGCGGGTTAAATCATCGAGTTGCGCCTGCCCCGGCTCCTGTAAGCCAATCAGATCTGCATGGTGAAAGCGGATGACGCTCGCCACCCGATCCTTTCGCTTTGCCCACACGTGGATCGGATCGTCATCGGAACGGACATTGAAGGACATCACTCGAATCGCCTCATCGAAATGGATTTGCTCCGGATCGATAGTGGCTGTATTCGAGACCGGATCGCTCTTAGGGTGATAAGGATTGTCGCTCATCATAGATGCAAATACCGTTAAGTTTGTAGATAAAGAAGTCGAGCATACAGGAGCCAGGACTGAAAGGAAAGGTGCTGTTGCTAAAAGAAGCTTCCCAAGCATGGATTATCCCGTTCTTGGATCTTGCTCGATTAGGCTAGAAGTCAGTTGAGGAGGAGGTTGGGGCGCTGGAGCTTCAACAAAGCACCAAGAAAAAGGAGTTCCCGAATGGCGGCCCGAAGAATAGGGCGAAACGCGTGTATAAAAATCTGCTAGATTTTCTGTATTTAAACCCAAATTACCGGGAGTCGTTCTGCCGCATCGCAAAGAGCGATTCTCGGAAAAACGGAGAAGATCTCCGGTTGCGTCCTTATGCTTACAAGAAGCATCCAGTGCAGCTAAATAAGGTTCCACATATTGAAGAAGTGTGAAGAGGGAGAGCTTTTTTTCAGTGTAAGCCAGTTTTGCCGCATCCAAAGCTCTTAGCTTCTCACTATCCAAATCTTTAGGAATCGGTCTACCATTGGCAATGAGATCGACTGCCCAACAAAAATTCTTGGTTCGATCGGCCCTTTCGACCACTGTTTTTACTTGCTCATCTTTAAGTGCATTTTTTTCTGTTTGAATATCAAAGCGGAGACCATCTCTAATGGGATCCGTTCCATCGAAGTGGCTAATATCGTTAATTAAGTCGCTTCCTTCTTCAACAGTAAAAGTAGAGCCAGTTTGGTCTCTATATATTGGGGGGCCGCTCAGTTCAGGTCCAATTTCATCAACTTCGTCATCGGAGGAAACATCTCCAAAATCGAAGCCACAATCGTCATTTTTCTTTTTTTCGGTCTTTTGGAACTGAGAGTTTGATCGGAATGCATTTCTATCATTGAATTCGACCTCTTCTTCAGACTCAGATTCAGATTCGGAAACAAGATCCTCAGAAGTTGGATTTTCAGCGATCCTGTCTGGAAAACGGATTTGCTGTTTGCGTAAATTTGCTTCAATGGCATTTAAGTCCCATTTAGAGACGATCTGTGCTAGGCGCGAACAGATTTCGGGAGAGAAATTTTCATGTAAAAGAGAATCATCCAAATAAAGCATATCTGTAATAGCGGGTTGGTGGCTCAAAATTTGACTCAATTGCTTTTCATTCTCTCCCCCTACAATAGGATCAGCTCTTCTAGCAAAACTTTCTTCTGCATCAAATAAGGTGTCTGTAGCTTGATCCGCACTATCCGGTTTTACGTCGCGCACAGACCCGGCGATCAGCAATAAAACCAATTCAGCGCGAGAAAGAAGCTTTGATTCCGGAGATCTTTCTATTTTTCGAGGATGAATGTATTCTTGAACAAACCCCACAATTTTGTTGGGGTTGTCTTTGTAGATCAGAGAATCTCCGTTCCAAAGCCGCACAATGGTCTTGCTTAGCTCTGAATCCCCATTAAGAGCTGGCGGATTCTCTAAAACGGCAAATCTTCCCGTTGCATAATGGTCCCCAAGCTTCAATTGATCGCTAAGATTGAGGAGCGCCGTTTCTGTAGAGGCGCGCCGGCTTCCTGCCGCTTTAAAAATCCCCACGATTTCTTTCTTATCTTTTAGTAAATAGACACCCGTATTTTCACCGTCTATCCCATTGGCTAAAGGAACGACTTTCAAAGGAGTTTTGCGATCGTGAAGCTTCAGAGCCAACTGCCATTGCTTTTTGATCCTTTCCTCATTATGAGGATTGATCCCTAACATCCCACAGAGTTTGGGGAAATCTTTCGGAACTTTCTGCTTATTTCCCGATTCTGCAACAAGGCGTTTTATTGCATTTTCAATCCGAGCCACCCGTTCAAAAGCAGGGTTTTCGGGATTGCCGACATACTTTCTCAAGGTATTTACATTCGCAGCTCCTGGATTTACATAGAGTTGCGCACGAGGTCTAGAAGAAAAGCTATTGATTGAGGCCATAATTACAATTAAATTTAATTTGATAAGCTAATTATACATCAATTTAGATTAAATCTGATCAATTAAAATATTAACTTACCAAAGGCCTAAAACTTTCCACCAAAGGCCGCCGACAATCATCCAGATCCCTATATTGACAAGGCTGGCGATGAACCCCATTTTCCACCACTGACCGACTGTAGTGAATCCTGTCCCGAAAAGGATAGGAGCGGGACCGGAGCCGTAATGGGTCAATCCGCCAAAGAGGCTGCTGAAAAAAGCGAGAGTGAGGGCAGCTAGCTCAGGGGGTGTCCCAAGAGCGACGGCCACGATGAGAAGCGGCGCATACATAGCTCCGATGTGGGCCACGTTGCTCGCGAAGAAGTAATGAGAGTAGAAATAGATCAAAGCGACGGCGACGAATCCGACGATCCATTCAAATCCAGAGACATTGCCTACGACCCATTGACTAAACCAAGTAGTCAGACCGAATTTATTGAGAAAGGTCGATAAGGTGACGAAGGTTGCAAACCAGATAAATGTGTCCCAAGCGCCTTGCTCTTCGATCACATCTTTCCATTTTAGGATGCCGCTGAGGAGCAAAATGGAAAGACCGATCATTGCTGCAACAGGGGCTTTAAGACCGAAAGGGGGGCCGAAGATCCAAAGAAGAAGGAGCAGGATGAAAGTGCCGAACATGATCCATTCTTGAGTTTTCATGGGGCCCATGTGTTTTAGTTTTTCCGTCGCCATTTCCTTGGCATGGGGTGTTTGGCGGATGGTTGGCGGAAAGATGCGATAAATCACATAGGGGACGAGAATTAAGCTGATCAATCCGGGAACGATTGCAGCCATTGCCCAACTAGCCCAAGTGATTTGGATTCCTTGGTTTTTTGCCAGTTCAGCAATGAGAGGATTGCCGGCCATGGCTGTGAGAAACATGGCGCTTGTGATCGCGGAGCCTTGGAAAGCGGTCATCGATAAAAAGGCTCCCATTTTCGGGTCGTGCGATTTACCGGTAAAGACTTCTGTCAGCGCCTTGACGATTGGATAGACGATCCCACCGACGCGCGCCGTTACGCTCGGAATCGTGGGGGCTAAAATCAAATCCGTTGCGACAAGGCCGTAACCCAAACCCAGGCTATTTTTCCCGAGCAGGCTCATTACCTTATAAGCCATCCGATTGCCGAGACCGGTAGAGATGAATCCGCGGGCGACGAAAAAGGCAAATACGACGAGCCAGACCACATCGTTGCTAAAGCCGCTGAATCCTTCGGCAAAAGAAAGAGTATTAGTCATGATCGCGATAGTGAGAGCAAGGATGGCGATCACGCCCATCGGATAAGGTTTAAGGATCACGCCGATCATCATTGTGACAAAAATGGCGAAGAGGTGCCAGCCTTGGGGGTTGACGCCGTTGGGTTCTGGCAAGAACCAGATGATGAGTCCAATCAGAGCTGCTAGAGCGAGGTAGAGAGCATTTTTCATTTGAGTTCCCCGACAAAGAAAAAATTATAGTCGATATGGATCTTTTTTCGCATCTTCGATATGATGGCTGGCATGAAATGGCTCTTTTTCCTCTTTCCTTTTTTCCTATTCGCGACTCCCCAAGAAGAGCTATTAAAAATTTTCGATATTCCCTCTTCTGAAATCGTCGAAACGACGAAACAGCTTTGGATGCAACAAGGAAAAGAGCGATGGCAATTTGAGCAGCGCTATGAGTACCTAAGACCTCAAGTTTGGCCTCTCTTCGAAGAAATGGGGATGCTCTCTGAAATCAAACCCGCTCGAGAACACTACGACGCGGTTCTGGTTTTAGGCTCTCTTTTATCTACCTTTCAAGCTCGGGTACAATATCTAGAGGGCCAGCAGATCCATTTTGACAAAATCGTGTTTTTAACAGGAGCGCGTCCCCTGCTCAATTCCGAAAAGGAAAGATTGCCTGGTTTGGAAACCGAAACAGAGATGGTCCAATGGGTTTATGAGCATTCTGATCTTCCGAAAGAGGTTCCCGTTCTCTTTATCGACACGCCGATGCAAGGAACAAAGCGCCCGACAACGGTGGATACGGTGATCGGCTGGCTCCAGACCTCCCCTTCCGTTGGAGATTATCTGGCTATTTCAAACCAACCGTATGTCCACTACCAAAATGCGGTTTTAAATCGGATCGTTCCTTTTGCCGTAGAGACGGTTGGTCCCGCTCCGCGTGGCGACCCATCGGTCGATTTGATGCTCGACACTCTGGCTAAACAATGGCTTTATGAAAGTGAGGAAGATTAATGGCTCATCCAGCAGTTCACCAACACCCGCAAATACCGGAACCAATCCCCCGTAGCAAAGAAGAAAATTTCTGTGATGCCCACTTTGCTAAAATCGCATTTGCTGTTTCGACGGTCGCGCTTTTAATCCTAGCTCCTCTGAATCTTTTCCTCGGAGCCGCGGTAGGTGCGGGGCTCCATTATTATTTCGAGCCGCAATTGAGGCTCAAGCCCGATGATAAAATTGTGACATTGCCCAATACGATCTTCGCGATTGTCGGCGCCATGGCGGCGCTGGTCGGTTTGACGCCAGCAGGTGCAATGGGTGGTTTCTTATTCCAAGCGATCCCCTTCCTCACTTCACTTGCAGTCGGAAGCACCGGCTACCGCGCTGCGGCATCGTATAGAGCATGACTCTAAACTTCAATTCCAAGGGAGAGGGTTGCTTTTGCCCAAAGATCGGGAGACCAAATGGGATCTTGAAGAATGGTTTTATTGGCCTCCCAATGTTCCCCTTTCTTCATGCCGCAAAAAGCAGTGCAGATATTGGGTGTAGAAAGGACGAATTCAAGAGATTGCGCTTGAGGCGATTTTCCCGGGGGAAGTTTTTCGAAAACCCGTTTGCATAGTTGTCCTACCTGAGCCTGCATCAAAGGAGCAGAAACCATCACGGCGATCCCATATTCCTTCGCCGCCTGAATGAAGGTTTTTTTCTGTTTAATCGCCTCTAACATGACGAGGTTATAAGGCAACTGGATTGCTTTCAGATGGTGCCCCTCTCCGCCCGCTTCGCGCGCGCATTGGATGACTTTGGCCAGTTGCAGCCCTCCCTTCTTTTGCCGAAACCCATTCCAGGTGGCTAAGCCGTAGCGTCCAATCTTCTTTTCCTGCACCTTTTGCTCAAAGAGCTTGAAGCTCGCTGTAAGACGCCGATAAAACTCCTCTTCATTCACCTCAGCAAATTGGGTTTCTGGATTGTGGAGATAATAGAGATCGATGCAGGCAATCCCTAGATTTTTGAGACTCGAAGCGATCTGATTGTCCAGATAGGCGGGACTCATACAATGGGCTCCCGCAACAATCTCTTTTTCTTCGACGATCCCCGTATCTAAATAGTGGGTGCGGACATAATCTTCGAGAGGCTCCTCACCGTCAGTGGGAAGAAAGCCCCCCTTTGTAGCGATCACAAGCTGGTCGCGGAGGATCCCCCGTCCCGCAAGTTCCCGAATCACCTTGCCTAAAACCCGCTCACTTCGTTGATTGCGATAGTTGATGGCTGTATCGAAAAAATTGATGCCGCCAAGTCCTGCTTGCAAAAGGGTTTGGCTATAGAGCTTATCGGTAGCATCGTCAGGAGGGCCTAAATAGGTGCCAGCACCCAGAGCTGAGACCGTAAGCCTGTCAAATCGCCGCTGTTTTGACACGTGTACGGAGATCCACTGAAAGTACTTTTCCGTTCCCAACTCTGTAGCCCACTTCTCAGCCATTTTTCTCTCTACAAATAAGATGCTCTTATTTGTGTAATAGAACAAAAGCTGTGCAGCTGCAACAAAATTCAATTAGCTCGCGACTTTCCCCGCGGTCTGGCTTTTTAAATATTTCAATTCAGCGTTCTTTTCTGTGTAATAAAATAACAGTCCTACAGCTGCTATAAAAACTGCGACATAAAGGCGCCACCTTCCGATCGGATAGTGGGTCACTGCGATATGATCGTCTCGATCCCAGCTCGTGATTTGGAACATTTTGAGCTTATTGAAGGCGATTAAGAGGCAAAAGACATTCAGAACGGGAATCCCCATCCCTAAGCCCCGGAACCAAACAGAAAAACTGCGACGAAGAGCTGTGGTGAACGCAAGCCTTTGTCGCTTCCCCTGCTTGAGTTTAGTTCTCAAGAAGAACTTGCCAGGCGTCGTTCCCCAAGTGCTCAATAGGCAAGCCTCAATCGGAATCCAAACAAAAAACTCAAAAGGAATCAGATGCTCATATTTTCCGAAAGGAAGATGGCCGTGGAAAAACTTCCGAGAAGCCAAGAGGAGGAGAAAAAAAAGAGCATAATCGAAAAATCGAGCAATCAACCGAATCCAAGGATTGACATGGGTGATGTTCTCCTTCGGCTTGCTTCCTTGCTCGACGAAAATCTCGGACGGCTCAATGACTCGATCGGACATAACGCCTATTATACAAAATCTTGCATTTAAATCGATTATAAGAGCACACTCGCGCCTCTGGCAAAAAAAGGAGAAAAAAATGCTTCCCGTTCACACAACGAGTTCTTCAGCTATTTTAGAGACAAAACCAAGCGTCAGCAAGTGTGCAATCATCAGCCGAATCATCAGTATTGCAGGCGGAGTTCTAATCGGCCTGATCGCTTACTCCTACTTTCCGCCTGAGTCTTGCCGAGATCTAGGCGCGCAACTCTGCAAAAGAATAGGCACCGAGCAACTCGGGTACAATGTGCGAGATGCTTCCTATACAGAGAGCTCTAGGATTCCCCAATGCCACTTGAGCGCAGATCAGAATACATTCGCTAGATTTCCCTTTACAGATGCAAGATTAAGACAATACAGCGTCAATGAATTTTCAAGACATTGCTTTCCGAAGCTCACTGAAAAGAAAATATTGGATATTTTTGCCGAATCCCAGGAAACGGCGCCAGCCCCCCTTTCTCAAAGAATGAAGAATTTTTACCGCCGAATTTTCCATTGACAGTTAAGATTATTCATATAAAATATTGCCCTTTTATAGGAGGTTCATATGTCATCTGTATCAAATTTCAATGATCGAGTGGGTCAATTAGCGCAAGCCATCGCTGCAGGAAAGCTGATCGATGATCAGTTGCAAGTGATCGATAAAGGATGGATCTGGAAAATTAGATGTTTCGTCCTGACCCTTTTATCTCCTCTCTACAGTTGTTTGGGGAAAGATCCTTTTGCCCATGTCCGCGTGAACAATGTCGCCCAGTCTCTTTTAAAACAATGTAAGGAGAATCAAGTCTCCTCTGAACTCAAAGAAAAAGTCGTCAATGAGATTCTCAACCCTCTGGCTGCGAAAACTAAAGGGAAATACAATTTAGACATTGCTACTATTGCTGGTTCCATCCGCTCGATTGTTCAAGTATCCCGCGAGGAAAAGCAAGCCGTTCTTCAGGCGATCAATAATTGCGCCCAACAGCTGCATAGGAAGATTGCGGAAAGTTCGGCAACTAGCGTCTGTTTTGCCCCTCTGAGCATTGCCGCCGTTCTCGGCATGGTATTGAAGGCGATGCCCGATGAGCGCAAACAAGAGTTTTTGAGAGCTATGGGTTTAGAAAACATACCCGAAGCGAAAGTTCATGCAGCGACCATGCAGATTTTAGACGATTTAGTCAGCGCCACCGGAGATCAGTGTAAGATCCATTTTGCCAATGCAGTCGCCTTAACGCCTGGAGTGGGAAATGGGATCCACCCTTCCTTTACAGAGACTGTCGAAGGAAATTATAGAGGCCAAATCTTCCTGATGGAAAATTTGGAAGTCGTCAATAAATGGGTCGCTGAAAAGACGCAAGGGAAGATCGAGAACTTTCTTCAAGCAGCTGATATTCCGCCGAATCTGATCGCTATTTTGCTCAATGCGATGTACTTCTCGGCAAAATGGAAAGATGAATTTGGCAAACCATTCGATGCTCCGTTCACTTTTGCGAACGGAAACAATATCCCAGCCAAAATGATCTACCAACAAAATACTTATAAACTTTACGACGGCGGCTATTTCCGCATGCTGGAAATGCCCTATAAATCTCCCGAAGGGCACGAACTCACCCATGTCATTTTCTTGCCCAATGAGGCCAGAACTCTTTCCGAACTGGAGGGGCAATTCACCCATCAATTTGTCAATGAATGTAGAAAGCAGGCAGTGAGCCAAGAGGTTCGCGTCACGATGCCTAAGATCGATGTCAATGTGAAGGAAGATCGATTGCTCTCCATGCTGCAAGAAATAGGGCTTCCCTTACGCGGAGCGCTCCCTCTGATTAGCCAAAGTGCAGAGCTCTCAAAGATTGTCCATCAAGCGATGCTCAAGGTCGATGAAAAAGGATCGGAAGGCGCAGCTGTCACTGGCGGGTTAATCTCCGAAAAATCCTGCCCTGCCCCTTCCCAAGCGTTCAAGGCCGACCATGACTTTGCCTACTTCATCATGGATAAAGAGAGCATTCTGTTTCAGGGCAATGTCAGAGACACTAGTGCACTAGTGCACTAAACCAGAGGCGCGGAGGAGGCGGTTCATCAGCCCCTCATCGTTTTGGACGGTGGGGTCGCAATAGATCTCGATCTCCGGCGCACCCAGTCGGTCTCCCTCTCTCAGCTGAGCATAAAAAGTCTTGGCATTGAGCGGGCGGACCGACTTTCCCGGAACGGATACAGCTGAGAGAATGAACGATCCTCTTAAATCCTCGGCCTTTGTCACGACTCTGAGAGCTGCTCTTGGCGAATAGTGGCGGTATTTCATCCCTGGGGAAAGAATGGGGCCAGACGGAGAGGGCAAAGCCACCGGCATTCCCAATACCTCTTCTAACATTTCTCGCGTGATTTTCCCGGGACGGAGAAGAACGGGAACAGAATCAAATACGCTCACCACTGTCGATTCGATCCCCACCTCGCAATCTCCCCCCTCAATCGCAAACCTGACTTTTCCATTTAAATCCTCCAGCACATCTTCGAGCCGCGTAGGGCTGGGTCTACCCGAAAGATTTGCTGAAGGGGCCGCCAAAGGCTCCCCCACCGCTTCAATTAACCGACGCGCGATCGGGTGGGACGGCATCCGGATCGCAAGAGTCGGATGCCCAGCCGAAACAATCGCAGGCACGCAAGAGCGTCGCTTTACAACCATCGCCAAAGGACCTGGCCAAAAGGCTTCTGCCAGCATGTAAAACCAAAGCGGCAGTTCATCAGATAAGCGATTTGCCTCATCGAGAGACGAGATATGGGCGATCAGTGGATTGTCGGAAGGGCGCCCTTTGATCGCAAAAATACGCCGAATCCCCTCTTCATGGAAAAGAGGCGCTCCCAAGCCATAGACAGTTTCTGTGGGAAAAACAACCGGCTCGCCGCTTTTCAGACACGCAACCGCACGACCTAAATCAAAATTTCTTAGAACGACAGTCTCCATGCCGAATACGATAAGCGACCCCGCCATTCTTTGCAAGTTCTTTAAATTTTAATTAAAACCGTTCAAAAAAATGGCGGAATAGGCTAAACCTTTTATTATGTCCGTAGATCAATCACAGCAAGATTCTCATTCTCTGACTTCGGTCCGTTTCTTAAGACCGAGCCACAGGACCCGTCCTGAACAACTAGTCGGATTAGGCATTTATCTGATCCTCTGCCTTGGATTTCAACTCCTAGGCGGATGGCTAGCCCAATTCTCAAATCCGGTTTACACTCTTCTTTGCGCCGCCTATTTTTTATCTCTGGGCTTGAGTATGTGGAGTCTTTGGCGCCGCAACTCTTTGCGGGTTTTGAAATTGGAACTGTCCCTCTTTTTAGCGCAATTCCTCTTTCAAATGCTTTGGTGCCTGAGTTTTTTTGTTCTTCAGCAAACTCTTTTGGCCCTTGTGGCTATCCTCCTTCTATGGAGTCTAACCCTCTTGGCTGGACTTCTTTTTTGGAAAAAAGAGCGTCTCTCTGGCGCGCTGCTCCTCTTTCCCATCTGCTGGGTTTTTTATTTAGTCGGACTGAACATGGTTATATGCATTTCCAACCCTTGAGGCATCTGTGATAAAAAAAGCGACGAGCTGGGCTGTACTCATTTACGGCATTCTAATTATTCTTCTGGGCTCTTGGGGTTATTATGAAAGAGGGAGTAACGTCTCGCTCTATTCAGGAGTCGGATTTGGAGCTCTTCTTGTACTCAGTTCTTGGGCTCTGTTCGCCCATAAAAAATGGGGTTCGGTCGCGGCGCTGATTCTGACGCTTGCCCTCACGATCGTTTTTGCGATTCGGAGTTCACACACCGGCGCCCCCATTCCATCCGTGATGGCCGTTCTCAGCGGAGGTATGCTGCTCTTCCTCCTCGCCCGCATCACTCGTTGGAAGAGATGAAGAAACTACCTTTTCTCTTCTTTCTGCTACTGGCAATCCCCCTGATGGCACAAACAGAGACGAACCATAATCCTTCGATGGTTTCTAAGCTCGCCATTTTAGCCGGTCTTTCTTTGCTCCCTTTTGCAATTATGCTTCTCACATCGTTTATGAAGATTGTGGTCTGTTTATCTCTCCTCCGAAGTGCCTTGGGCCTTCAAAATACCCCTCCGAATCAGGTCATAAACGGCATGGCGCTCATTCTCTCTCTCTATGTCATTTTTCCAACAGGACTTGCCATGTACCACGCCGCAGAGAAAGTCATTCAAACAAATCCCCCCACAGAAGTACTTTCCGATAAGTCAGCTCTTTATGTGATTAACGTCATAGACAAAGCCAAAGAACCTTTGCGGGAATTTCTCCAACGAAACACGAACTCTAACCACATACAAAAATTTTTCGCCTTAGGATCTAGAGTTTTCCCAGAACAGTATAAAACGCTCTTTAAGAAAAATGATTTTATCTATTTAATCCCATCATTCATTATCACTCAATTGCAAACGGCCTTCCAGATTGGAGTCTTGATCTATCTTCCCTTCTTTGTGATTGATTTAGTTGTATCGAATATTTTGCTGGCGATGGGAATGATGATGCTCTCCCCGATGACTATCGCATTGCCGATCAAACTGCTTCTGCTCGTAATAGTCGATGGTTGGACGCTTCTGATTCAAAGCTTAGCCCTGTCATTTAAGTGAAGTCATTCCCCAATCGATATTGGCGAAGAACGGTTCGATGAGTCTAGATTTGGAGATCACGACTCAGATTTTAATTCATTTTCCGAAGCATTTATGCTGCGATTTGTTGCTGTAAGTTCGTTTTGAATCTGCTCAGCTTTTCTTACGGTTTTACTTCCGTCGACTTGATTAAATCCAAAAAGATTCAATAGACCAGCTATAGCAGCGACTCCCGCCAGAGCTATTCCAACTGGTGGTATAAATATTCCTACTGCAACCGCTCCTACCACGCTCGTAGCACTGGTGGCCGCAAGAGCTGCAGAGGTAGTATTGTTATTTTGTAGATTTTTATTTAATTCATTCTTTTTGGCTTGTAAAGTTTCGGCATACGCCCTGTCCTTATCAATTCTTGACGTAATAGCGGCTTTGCGTGCCGCAGCTTGGCTTCGTCTATTTTCTTCTTCTCGTTGAGTTATTTGTTCAAAATTAATTAGGTGGGGTTCCAATTTCTCTTTAGGTTTTCTTGCACAAGAATTGACAATAGCTTTCATTGCAAAATAGCTTCCTGCCACTAGAGCAATACCTGAAATGCTGCCAATACCTATCATCCCTACCGTAGAAGCGGTATTTACTGCAGCATAATAACTCAGACCTGCACCAGCTGAAATAAGACCCGCCCCCGAAGTGAGATTTGCACAGGTATCTACTTGATCGACTCTATCGACAACGCATCCTAATCGAGCATTATCGTATTTATTATAAGCATGTATTGACATTGTAATAATCCTTTTCTAAAAATCACTAATTCTTTGATCTAATAGTCGATTTTCTCTTCTCATATTCTCTGCATCTTGCAGAAACTGAGCACTCGGAGGCGGGATATCTAATTTGATCTGATCTCTAGGCGTAGGTTCTGATAAAGGCTTATTTTCAGAAGGTAAAGAATTAGAAGAATCATTGCTCTTTCTGCAATTCAAAATTTCTGAAATTATCGCTCCAATAAGTGCCGCTCCACTCAAGCCGAGCAATAATGGTATGGATCCGAAAATAATTCCAAATGCTAAAGCACTGACGCTTATTACAAGTAATGCTAATGTTATTACATTTTTTTTCAGAAATGAATTTTTATTTACAGATAAATTATCAACTTGTGTCTGAATCTGTCCTGTATTTGTTATAGAATTTGACATATTTAAAAACTCCTTTAATTTTTCAAAAACTAATTGTTAATTCTTTGATCTAATAATCGATTTTCATTTCTCAAATTCTCTTTATCTACATTTTGCTGAAATTGCGCACTCGGTGTAGAACTGTCCCTAGCCATTTTAGCTCTAGGAAGAGGCTTACTTTCAGAGGTCAAAGTAGATAATACTTTAAATCCTATGTATGCAACGGCCAAGCTGGCGGTGGCGATTGGTAATACTGCACCGGCTGTTGCAGTCCAACATAGAGGACTTTGCGGATCCTCTTGGCATGATTCTTTTTTTAGAGGGACAGCGATATAACGACTAATTAAATAAATTGCTGTCTGCACTGTTATAGCTAGAGCCCACTGACTCCAAATATTACATTGATGTTCTAATCCTTGCCCTGCATCTACAACTAGGTTTCTGCCTACTTTATTTGCTTTTGAAATCTCTTCGTTTACCGTGTCGCCAAATTTTTCGACTACTCTCCCACCTATTCCAACCCCTTTATCCAATGCTCCGCATTTAGCTTCATTCCATTTGATGTCATTATAAAACTGAACGCCTTTCCCGACTCCAGCTACAGCGATCGGCCCTATACCTGGAATCGCATTCACGAGACCAACGGCTCCAATTCCTAATCCTGCCTTAACTGCCATAAAAATATCCTTACGCATTTCCGTTTTGCATTAATTATATTATAAAAAGTAATTAACAAAAACTAAAACAAAATAAACGCAATAAAAAACAAACGAATCAATAAATTACATGGTTTACATTACAAAGAATTCTAAAAAGTGGATATTTTAATACCTAGATTGGCCTAAAGAAATCTTCATGCCGACAAGACCGTGTCTTCTCAATAGATCAAGAAATTTTTCTATACTCCGCGCGGCTAGGTTCTTAATTTTTTGGCGGCGAGATTTTGCGTTCCAGTAGTGTTGCGGAGACACGAAGCAAACTTAGAAAGTTTGCGAGTGCGAGCAATGCGCTGGAGCGCAAAAGATCCCGATGAAAAATTTTAAAGACCTTGCCGCGCGGAGTATAGCGAACTAGCTACTCCCCAAACCTCTCGGCGGGAACGCTCCAATCGATGTTGTTGAAGAATGCTTCGATGTACTTCGCTTTGTCGAGTCCGTATTGGGGCATGTAGGCGTGTTCGAAAACATCCATGATGAGGATGGGACGCCCTTGAGCGAGATGGCCGGTATCGTGTTCGTTGACCCAAACATTCACCAGTCGACCCTCTTCTGCATCTAAATAGAGAACGGCCCAGCCGATTCCGCGCATAGAACCGGTGGCAATAAAGTCCTTTTTCCATTTTTCATAATTGCCGAATTGGGAGGTGATTGCGGAATAAAGAGCTGACTTTTTATCGAGAGTCCCATTTCCTCCCAAATTGCCGAAGTAGAGTTCGTGCAAGCGCATTCCGTCAAATTCCCAGCCAAAACGGCGCTTAAGGGCCCCATACTCATAAGAATTATCGGCAACTGTTTGCAGCTTAACCAAAAGGTCATTGGCATTTTTGACATACCCTTCATAGAGCTTGAAATGGATTTTGAGCAGATTGTCGCTAAATCCATTCATCCCAATGAGGTGGCTATAGTCTTTAACCGTATAATTCGGCAGAGCGGCGGCCATCAGATGGCCCGAAAGCAAAAGAGCGAAAAGTGTTGTTTTCATAATTTTAATGGGTGTTTAGCCGTATGGCTTAGTGTATGAATGAGGCCTTGCGGCGAAGGATGATAATGATAATCAGAATCTTTCAGATCGGGATTGTCGTGATAGAGAGTCCAACCTTTATCTGTTTGCAGAAGAAGAATATCGGAAATTTTTTCCTCTTTCTCAACTACAGTCATTAAGTAGGGATGGATCGAAAACAAATTTTCCTCCGCAAAACGAAAGGAGATCGATACAGTGATCTCATCGCCTTCCCGAAGAAGATAAGTCCCAACCGGTTTTCCGATCAATTTCTTTTCCGCGTCCAGGCGATTTAAACTTCCCACCCAGCCAGGAAGGTCTTCAATCTGCTGTTTTGTGGGCGCGAGATGAATGGAAGATAGATCATGGAGAACCGCTTCTTCAGGAAGCTGGTCACTGGGCATCTCTTTCACTTCCTTAGCCTTTAGATTGAGGACGCTGACCGTCTCACTTGCAATTCTCCAGGCCATGGGGTCCAGATCGGCTGGCTTGAGAGGATGATTCTGATTGTCGAGCACTTCAAAGTGAACGGGATCATGCCCCGATTTCTGCTCGACGATGAGATGGATTTCTTTCCAATCTTCCGGAACGCCTTTGTGAGATGTCTTTTGAGAAATATGGTGCTCGATCGAACTGATTTTTTGGGCAAAGCGCATATCTCCCGTGCGTCTGTTGAGCAAAACCTTATAGGTTCTTTCCTTCTTTTTTTTCTGTTCCTCTTGCTGCTGATTCCTTTCATCCCGCCTTTCTAAAAGATTATCTTTGAAGCGGATCAGATTGTTCAAAACTTCACGCCTAGTAATTTCAAGAACCATATGCACCTCTAACGCCTTCTATACACAAATGACTTCGAAAGTTGGGAATATGCCGAGGAGGCGCCCTGAATTTTGGTCAGCTTTAGCGGCGCCGAAGCAGCTAAACTTAAAAAGTTTAGCGATGCAGGCGGACTGAAATTCAGCGGCTGTCCGACGAAGGTAGAAACCAGCTTTCGAAGTTGTTTGTGTATATACCCGAGAGAGAATTATTTTTCCTCTTTTTCTTCCGGTGGGAGAACCGGCTTTCGATCTCGATGCCCAATAATGACCAGACCATGGTCGTCGTGCATCTGATCCTCCTGTTCTAAATTTCTCAACTGTTCAGGCTTTAGCAGCTCATTTTTTACCGGCTGCTTTTTCTCTTTCATAAGTACCCTCTTCATTTAAAAATTGAATTCTATGTCGAACTCGTTTATACCTAAAGAGGAAAAAGGTGTCCAATTTGGAAAAGCAACCCAGACGTTTTTTAGGCGTATTTCTTCTCGCCATGCTCAACCTCTCCGTCATGACGTCGCTGCGCAACTTGCCGATTGTCTCTGAATATGGCTTCGGCTCTCCTTTCCTTTACCTTTTAGTCGCTCTCATTTTTCTCTTTCCTGCGGCTCTTGTCTCCGCGGAACTGGCGACTGGTTGGACCCGCACCGGAGGTGTTTACATCTGGGTGCGCGAGGCCTTCGGCCCAGGATGGGGATTCTTTGCAGTATGGATGCAATGGATCCACAATGTGACCTGGTTTCCCGCCATCCTCTCTTTTTCAGCTACGACCCTTGCTTATCTCATCAATCCAGCGCTCGCGGAAAACAAGTTCTACCTGATCGCGTTTATCCTCTGTGGTTTTTGGGGATTTACCTTCTTCAACTATTTCGGCTTAAAGACATCGAGCTGGTTCAGCGCGATCGGAGTGATGGCCGGCACCATCATCCCAGGCTTTCTCTTGATCCTCTTGGGCATTGTTTGGGTCGCCCAAGGAGCTCCTCTTCAAATCGAATTTTCGGCAGGAGCCCTGATCCCACCCATAGGAGATATCCAAAACATCGTCTTCCTCACCGGACTTTTCCTCGCTTTCGGCGGATTAGAAGTTTCAGCTGTACACGCCCGCGAAGTCAAAGACCCGCAAAAAACCTTTCCAAGGGCCATTGTGATCGCAGCAGGAGTTTCCCTCCTTTTATACGCAGTCGGCGCCCTCGCGATTGCCATCATGATCCCCAAAGAAAAAATCAGCCTCGTCGCCGGCCTCATGGAAGCCTTCTCCCTCTTTTTAGGCCATTTTCACTTGAGCTGGCTCCTCATTCCAATCGGCCTCATGATCGTTTTAGGCGCCGTCGGAGAGCTCAACGCTTGGATCATCGGCCCAGTCAGAGCCCTTCATGCGACTTCCAAGCATGGCGATCTGCCTCCCATCTTTCAAAAGCTCAACAAACATGGGATGCCGGCTCACCTTCTTTTCTTTCAGGGAATCATCGTAAGCATCTCCACCTTCGTCTTCCTTTTCATGCCCTCTGCAAGCAGCGCCTTCTGGATCTTGAGCGCCATGTCCGTTCAGCTCTATCTCCTGATGTACATCATGATGTTCTTGGCCGCCATCAAACTCCGCTACAGCCATCCTGACGTCGTCCGCACTTACCGAATCCCCTACCACATGCCCGGAATTTGGCTCGTCGGCTCGATTGGCGTATTGAGCTCAGCCTTTGCCTTCATCGTCGGCTTTATCCCCCCGAGCCAACTCAAAGTCGGCAGCTTAGTCTTCTACGAATGCTTTTTGATGATCGGTATCTTTTTGATGGCCCTCATTCCCTACTTAATCTACCGCTTCCGGGATCCCTCTTGGCATCCCGAATTTGAAGAAACAGACAACTCATCGGAGAATCCCCACTCATGACTGATAAACTCTCTCCCGAAGTACAACACAATAGAAAACCCGACCATCCGATCCACCCTCTCATTCTCAATCGCTGGTCGCCGCGCGCAATGACCGGCGAAGAATTGCAAGAAGCGGAATTGATGTCCCTCTTCGAAGCCGCTCGCTGGGCTCCCTCCTCCTACAATAATCAGCCCTGGCGCTTTCTCTACGCCAAACGAAATACCCCTCACTGGGATAAATTCTTCGATCTCCTCATCGACTTCAATAAAGGATGGTGCGCCAAAGCTGCGGTTTTGGGCCTGGTTGCCTCCCATAAGATTTTCGAGAAGAACAATAAACCCTCTACAACGCATAGCCTAGATGCCGGCGCAGCCTGGGAGAATCTCGCCCTCGAGGGAACCTCGCGCGGACTCGTGGTTCATGGAATGGAAGGATTTGACTATCAAAAGGCTAAAAAAGCCCTTAAAGTGCCCGATGAGTATGAAATTCTATCCATGTTCGCCATCGGCAAAAAAGCCCCTAAAACAACCCTTTCCAGCGAATTGCAAGAAAGAGAAGCCCCCTCTCAGAGAAAAAAAGTGGCGGAATTTGCTTTTGAAGGTGGATTCAGATAAAAAAAAATCGAGCTGGCCTTGAGGCCTAGCTCGATCTAAAACACTTGAATGCAAGAGCTTACTCTTGAGCGGCAGCCATGATAGCAGCTACTGCATGAGATTTACGTCTGCGTTTGTGAGCTTTTCTTTTGGTAGCTTTTCTAGCTTTCCCTTTTCTAGCTTTCACTTTGCGCTTTGTTTTGGTCTTGCGATGAGCTTTTGTTTTACGAGCTTTGCGATGAGATTTAGCTTTCGTCTTGCGATGAGCTTTCTTCTTCGCTGCTTTTTTTCTGCGTTTAACCATGATAATTTCCTCCATAAGGTAAGGGACCAGAGATTCTTTTCGAGTAAGACACCTTCTTACCTTCGGCGAGGAAAACCTCGCGCTCCAAATCATCCTTACAAACTCTAATATACATTTTTTTTGTAATAAATTCAAACAACTTATCACGATTGCTTTGTTTTCAGAAAAAACTAATGTAATTAAAATCTCACTGAGAAACCATTCTGAGGGCATTTTTCGAGTTATAAAAATTTTTGAAAATATTTTTTAGTGAGATAAAAATAAGCAAAAAATTAGTGAAAAACCACAAACCATTGATAAACAGATATTTACATTTTTATCAAATTTGTAATGTATTGGTTGCAAAAAAGATAAGATTTAGTATCCTTGATTCATGAATATTCCACTTTCAGAGCGTTTAAGACCCAAAAAGCTTTCGGAAATCGCAGGTCAAGAGCATCTGGTCGGAACTGACGGCTACATCACTCGCATTGTGCAGACGGGCAAAGCGCTTTCGCTTCTTTTGTTTGGACCGCCTGGCTGTGGTAAGACGACGATCGCCCGCCTTTACGCAAGCAGTTTCGGGCTTCCCTTTGTCAATTTAAGCGCTGTTTTCAACACTACGACTGAGTTAAAGAAGATTTTGAAAGAGGGGCAAGAGACGCCTCTTTTTTCTCGGCAGACAGTCCTTTTTGTCGATGAGATCCACCGGTTCAACAGAGCCCAACAAGACATCTTTCTCCCCTTTCTCGAGGAGGGGAGTCTCATCCTGATTGGCGCTACGACTGAGAATCCTTCCTTCGTGTTGAATAACGCTCTTTTATCCCGCCTGAGGGTCTTGAATTTGGAACCGCTCAATCCCCTCTCTTTGGAAAAAATTTTAGCGCGGTACGAATCTTTGGTCCAGCCTCTAAACCTCACCCCAGAAGCGCGTCAGTTTCTCATTTCTCTTTCCCAAGGCGATGGACGCCACCTGCTCAACCTAGTCGAAAATTTAGAAGGAACATCGGAGCGAGATCTTGCATCGATCTCTCGGGTTCTCCAAAAGAAACCGGCCCTCTATGACCGGCACCAAGAGGGGCATTTCAATCTGATCTCCGCTTTGCATAAGTCGGTCCGGGGCTCAGACCCCGATGCGGCCCTCTACTGGTTTGCCAGAATGCTCGAAGGAGGCGAAGATCCCCTCTTTTTAGGCAGACGCCTCATCCGGATGGCCTCTGAAGATATCGGCTTGGCCGATCCTCAGGCCCTCAATGTAGCTTTGAACGGCTGGAATACGTACAAGATGCTCGGTTCCCCTGAAGGGGAGCTAGCCTTAGCCCAAGTGGTCGTTTACCTAGCTCTTTCACCGAAAAGCAACGCCCTTTATGTGGGTTACGGAGAAGCAAAGAAGATCGCCTCTGAAACAGGACATCTAAATCCCCCTAAACACATTTTGAATGCCCCCACTCCCCTCATGGAAGAAATGGGTTACGGAGAGGGCTACAAGTACGATCCCGATACTCTCCACGGTTTTTCAGGGCAGGAGTATTTCCCTGATGAGATGAGCAGACAGAGCTTTTACCGCCCTGTCGAAAAGGGATTTGAGCGGGAAATGAAGAAACGGCTCGAATATTTTGAGCGCCTCCGCATTCACTTGCAGCAATCTACTCATTGAGCTATATTCTTTCTTAACCAAACGCACTGGGTTATGCTCGAATTAAGTTCTGCTAAAAAGAACAAGGTCAACCTTGCCGATTACAATTGCCAGCAGGACATCGAAAATCGGATTTTCATGTCTGATTTCTCTACGCTCGATGTAGAAGTACTCGAAGAAATTCTCTTCAGCTCTTTGAAAATCTCTCTGAAAAAACTGGCCCGCAACATCGGGTGTGAGGAAACTGAACTTTTGGCTTCTTTAGAGAAGCTTTCAAAGACAGGTCTCCTTACAATTCAAGAGGATGCGATCCTTGTCGACAAGGAAAAGCGGAAGTATTTCGAATTTCAAATCAGCCGCTTTGATCCTCAGTTTAAGCCCGATATGGAGTTTTTGCAGGGCCTTTTCCGCAAAGTGCCCATCCACCTTCTCCCCAATTGGTACGCCATTCCCCGCACCTCGAATAATATTTTTGAGTCGATCGTCGAAAAATACCTCTTCACCCCCCATATCTATCAACGCTACCTCGCCGACCTCAATTTCGGGGACCCGATCGTCAATGCGATCATCAACGATGTTTTTTCTGCTCCCGACTTTAAAACCTCTTCGAGCGACCTGATCTCCAAGTACAACCTCGAAAGACGGAGATTTGAAGAAATCCTTCTCTTCCTCGAATTCAACTTTGTCTGCTGCCTTTGCTATCAAAAGGAAGATGACCATTGGTTTGAGTACATCTCCCCTTTCCATGAATGGTGTGAATATCTGAAGTTTGTCAGAGCCACCGAAACGCCCCGCATCGCCCCTAAAGAGCCGATTAAGAGATATAAAGAATCTGATTTCCACTTCCTCGAAGAGATGAGCCAACTGCTCCTCAAAGCCAAGAAGAAGCCACTACCTATTGAAAAAACAGCCGCTGTCGAAAAGCTCTGCCTCGTCAAATTGGCCGTTTGGGATGAGGGGAAGCTTCAGGCTCTCGAAGCAGCGGACGAATGGCTTGACTTCTCCTTAGAAAACCGCGCCCTCCATCTCTATCGACATCCCCACAATCGGATTTTAAGTAACGGCGCCGCGGAGCGATATATCCGCGAAGCAGAAAAATCGATCAAACGGGTTCTCCATGGAGAGTGGGTCTATTTCGATGACTTTATAAAAGGGGTCCTCGTCCCCTTGAATGAGGATTCGGTCGTGATGTTAAAACGAGTTGGCAAGCACTGGAAATATACCCTTCCCACCTATGGCAAAGAAGAGATCCTCCTTTTAAAGGCGACGATTTTTGAATGGCTCTTTGAAATGGGGATGGTCTCGACCGGAACCTGCCGCGAACGGGACTGTTTTTGTGTGACCGCCTTTGGCAGATTTTTCTTCGATGAGTGACTTTTCGGATCTTTTCCGCTTAGTCACCCTCGCCTTCCTCGAGATCCTCCTCTCCGCCGATAACGCGGTCGTCCTAGGAGTCCTCACCCACTCGCTCCCGGTCCCTTTAAGACGGAAAGCCCTCTTTGTCGGAGTCCTCTCCGCTTTCTTTCTCAGGGCCGCAGCCCTTTTCCTCGTCGCCTATCTCTTAGAATCGACCTGGTTGCAATACCTAGGAGCCGCCTATCTCCTCTACCTCTCCATCCGCTATTTCACCAAAAAACGAAACCTCACCCACTCCCCAAAAATCCACTCCTTTTGGAAAACCGTTCTCCTCGTCGAGCTCCTCGACCTCGTCTTTGCCATCGATTCGATCCTCGCCGGGGTCGCCTTCATTGAAAACAACACCTCGAAGCTTTGGATCGTCTATATAGGAGGGATGATCGGCCTTCTCGTCATGCGTTATGCCGCCGGCCTCTTCAGTTCCCTTCTCGACCGATTTCCCCGTCTGGAGACAAGCGCCTACCTGATGGTCGGCTGGATTGGCCTAAAACTCGCCCTCCACGCCCTCAACTGGCAAATCCCCCCTCTCCTCTTCTGGGCGTTCGTCGCTTTCTTCTTTCTCCTCGGCTTTTTAACAGGCAATCGTTTAAAATCTAAACCATGAGCAAAGAAAAAGACGCCCCTAACCCAGAACTCGTCTCCAACAGACGCGCTTCCTATGACTATGAGATCCTCGAGACTTTCGAGGCAGGGATGATTCTTTTGGGGACGGAGATCAAATCGCTCCGTAACCACGGCGGCTCGCTCCAAGACTCTTATGTCGACGTAAGGGACGGCACCCTCATGCTCTTAAATGCCAGTATCGCTCCCTATTCATTCGGCAATATCTTCAACCACGAAGATAGACGCCCTCGCAAGCTCCTGATGCACAAACGGGAAATCGAAAGACTCCGGAAGCAAGTCCAGGAAAAGGGACTTTCCATCATTCCCCTCTCTATCTACCTAAATAAACGGGGCCTAGCCAAGGTGCGCATCGCCCTTGCCAAAGGGAAGAAGGCCTACGACAAACGGGCCGCCCTCAAAGAGAAAGAAGATAAGCGCTCCATCCAACGCGCTCTTGACGAATAATCAACCATTCTTCTAAGGATAAATAAAAGGAGGCATCTCTATGATGGCCGGTTTATTTATCATCTTTTTGATTTGCTTAATTTTAATTCTTCGCCGCAAGAGGACTGCAGCTTTTGGGTTGGTGATCATCAATCTGATTCTCTGCTTCCTGATGCTCCTTCATCATGCGACAGACATCTTGAAAATTCGGTTATAAGGGAAATCTATGGTGCAATTTCAAAGAGTGTTGAATCTCCTTTTTATTTTCGTCCTCTGCGGCGTTCTTTTGGGAGCCTACTCCTACCAGTTCATCAAGCACGAAGATCCTTGTCCTCTCTGTCTTCTCCAACGGCTAGGAATGATTGGGATTGCGATTGCGCTCCTCATGAATCTTCGCTTTGGAATCAAAGTGGAGCATTACGGCCTCGTCATCTTAAGCGCCATTTTAGGCAGAGTTGTATCACTCCGACAAATCAGCCTTCACGTCTGTCCCGAATTTCCCACATTTGGCGAGCCCGTCTTTGGCTATGACCTCTATGTTTGGGCCTTTGTTGTCTTCACCAGTTCGATTTTCGCCACAGCAGTGCTTCTGATCATTCATGGATACTCAAGACATCACGACTATAAGCCCACATGGGGCCTTGGGGAAAAGATCGCCTTTTGCCTCATCGCATT
>Ga0206803_1042_pt1 | contig 32575 bp, 37 predicted proteins | sample Alteio_BWOrgCont_61_FD_152909 | JGI IMG/M metagenome (GOLD analysis project Ga0206803, IMG submission 152909) | Enriched cells from forest soil in Barre Woods Harvard Forest LTER site, Petersham, Massachusetts, United States -... | ecosystem: Environmental > Terrestrial > Soil > Temperate forest >... | reverse complement strand
CTAGCGGGTAGCTCCGAGCAGCGTGCACCGAAATCTCTGGGCAGTGATCTGATTCCGATTACGACCAGCGGCGGCGAAAACAACGTTAACCCTGTGGCGGCACGAGACGCCCTGCAAAAACTGAAAAGCATTCGTTCCCTAATTCAACTTAAAGGGACGGACAACCAGATTCGCGCCTACAACGCCGCCATAAGAGTGGTCAAAGAACAGATTGCGCTCGCGGAGAAATTCAATCCCAGGGCTAGCGCCTATGACTCTAAGTCCCGTCGTAGGTCGGAAGCGGCATCATTCGAGACCAGCGCGGCGCGATTCCACGGCAAGGCTGTCCAGTTACATTCCGAAGTCAACGCTGTAGAAGACGAACACAGAGGCATGGATTCCGACCGGCGCGAGGAAACGTTTGATGAGGCTGTCGAACGTGTTCGCCGGGAGCAGATCGAGCGGTATACGCCGAAGCGTCGGCGCTAGAGATTCGGCGGTGAGTTTGGGACTTCTCCTCCCTCTGGTTCTCACTGCCGATGTGGGCGGGTCTTGACCTCATCTTCTTACCCGCCCACAGATTTTCTTGAGTCGCTGGCGGGTTAACTCTCTTTCAGCGCTGAGGCTCAAGAGGACGCCGGAGAGCTGGGAGGGGCGACATTTTTCCTCCGATAGTTCGCCTCTCCCTGCCCGCGTTTTTAGGAGGGTTTATGAGTGTCGTAGAAATGCCGATGCAACCCGAAAAGCGGGAGATTCTGGGCAACATGTGGACAGTGGATGAAATGCTCGACTTTCTCGGTGACGTGGTCGATTCAAAAATCAAACACGGCAAGTGTCCAGCAGAGGAACGCGAAATGGAGATTACCTACCTGATGCACGTTCTGTGGCATCGTGCACCGACAACGAAACGGTCGTAGCAGGGCGCTATACGGCGACCACAGCGCGTCCTTAGTCTAAGTCTGAGTGTCAGAGCATCGCGCAGTAATTGAGGAAATCGCATGGCAAAAATAAATCTTTGTCATGGAATTGACAGGCCTCATTCCCATTATGTATGAGTGCAAACATGAAGACAAAACGTAAGTACCCCAAAGGATTCACGCGGAAAGAATATCTAGAGTGGCGCAAGGAGTATTACGCCGCCACTCGCGAGGCGTATCTCCAACGAATGCGGGCTGGTTATCACAGGAGGAAGGCGGAAGCCGAAAAGAAAGCCGCGCTCCCAGTTAAGAAACGCGGCTCGGCGGTATCACGATCCGGCAGGAAAGTGGATACGCATGTCTAAAACTACAACACAATACGTCTGCGGACTCAAGGGTCTATGTTCCAGCCATCTTCTCGCGGAGGTGTGCTGATGGCCCGTTACACCATTGCGGACTTTAAGCGCCTCGGCGTGTATCAGAAAGTGCCTGAGACGGTCGAGATCGGAGAGCTAGCGGGCGGAACAGTCGATCACGATCTGCCGAGCAAGTTACAGGACCGACTCGATACGCCAGGACTCGGAAAGTACAAGGACGCGAGCCGCGAAGACGCCTCTTGCCTGTGCGCTTTGCTTAGTCATGGTCTTTCACCTGAGGACACATATGCAACCTTTGTGGCGTCACAGCGAGGGGAGGATGCTCGGGACCGCAAGGATTCTCACTTCGAGGATTACATGGCTCGCAGTATCAAGGCAGCCGTAAGTTATGTCGGAAAGGAACGCATGGCTAAGAAAGAAAAAGAAAAGGAGGCGGATTATCACCTCAGCGATTTGGGGAATTCGGAGAGGCTGGCTGATCTATTTGGGGACAGGCTTCGGTACTGCGCCGAGCAGAAGGCTTGGTACTGCTGGAATAACAAACATTGGGCCAAGAATGATGTCACAGGCGTTCCGATGCGGATGGCAAAAAAGGTAGTAAAGCGCATGTACGTACAGGCTAATGAACTACCAGATGATGCCCGACTGAAGCTAATCAAGTGGGCCTTTCAGTCGGAAATCCGTCAGAGGCTGGACGCAATGATCGCCCTGTGTCGGGACATCTCGCCAATTCGCTTAGAAAAGTTTTCTTCGTTCGACCGTAATCTGCATCTGCTGAGTTTTCTCAATGGCACCGTGGACCTGCGCACGGGACAATTGAGACAGCATGACGCGAGTGATCTCATCACCAAGCTTATTCGTTACGACTATGACCCAAGAGCTACATGTCCGAACTGGATTGAATTCCTGAAAGAAGCTGTTGGCGAAAACAATGTGCCCTATCTACAGCTGTGCCTGGGCTACTCGATTACTGGGGAGACTCTGGAAAAAAAGATGTTTCTTTGCTGCGGGCCCAGAGACAGAGGCAAGACGACCCTTCTGGCGACCTTGAACGAGATTCTGGGCGATATTGCAGCGCGAATCATGGTTGAGTCGCTGCTGGTCACCGACAAACACGGATTCAGCAGTTCGAATACGCAGTCTGATCTGTCGAATCTGGCAGGGGCGCGCCTAGTCACGAGCAGCGAGCCGGAGAGAAGCGGAAAGCTGAGCAGCAGTCGGATCAAACAACTGACTCAAGGCATGGGTTCGATGCGAACCACGCGCAAGTATGAAAATACGGTTGAGTTTCTGGAGACCTACAAAATATGGCTCGATATGAATGGTCTCCCCGCAATCGAAGACGATGATGCTACCTGGGCGCGTCTCGTACCCATCTTCTTCCACAAGCCAGTGAGCATAGATAAGAAACTGAGGATCAAGTTACGTGCCGAAGCGCAGGGAATTCTAGCTTGGCTGGTCAAAGGAGCGCGACTCTGGCATGAGCGTGGATTGGGTGAGATGCCCAAAGATTGGAAGGCTACGCACAGGTCGTGGCGGGAGCATCAAAATAAATTTCATCAGTTCGTACACGACTGTTGCGAGCTAGTCAAAAATGCGTCAGCGACTTCGCACGCTTTGCAAAAAGCACAGCGCATATGGGCGGGCCACAATGATGCAATGGCGCTGAATAGCAAGAGTCTGGCTGATGAATTGGAGGGTATTGGATGCGCTAAAGATCGTGCTAAAGGTGGTGTGCGCATCTGGAAGGGCATCAAGATGAAAGATCGCAGCGTAGAACAAGAAAGTTGAGGAGGTGACGTGGGTGACACGACTTGCAAAAGTAAGCTGTGAAAAATCTTATAGATAGTTTTGCAAGTCACGTCACCTGTGTCACGCGCCCTTGACGAAAAGGAGATCAAAATGGCAAAGAAACAAATCAGGAATCGCTCGCTGTAGCAAGTCCTCAATAAGGGGCGGACCTAAATGAATTGCTGCAAGGAATGTGGTCAACATCTTCCGCTCGACCGCTGGCTCCGCACTCAGAACCGCACGCTGTGGACTACGGCTGAGTTGGTCGAACGGTATGGTTGGGAAGACTCCGCAATCGGTCGCGAGTTGAAACGCCTAGGATTCAAGATGAAACCAATGAGGGTCGGTCAGCGAGGCAAGCGTGGCTATAAAGTGGCCGTATATATGGTTCGCAAAAGCCCTGCTTTCGCCAGTGAAGCATCATTCCTAAATGCCAAGCCTCAAGACGTGCGACGCGCTCTATCACATGAGCGATTCACAGAAAGCCAAGCCTATAAGACTCTATCAACCGCGGCTGCCACCGTACCAGCAGCCAGAGACGCCCTAGCGCGTTTTGCTGTCACGCTTGACTCTGATCACATGTGAGTGCTCGAAACTCGCCATATGGCGCTGTAATAGAGCCTCAGGATACGTTCAATTGAGCGATTCGACTACGCTCGACCCTGCTAAAATACTCGAAAATCAGCCTGTGAGTAGTACAGGCGTAACTCCGTGTGATCTTCGATGCTGACACTCACAGTCAAATCATCAGGTTGGCGGTGTCAGGATCCTGCTGTGATAGCACAGGATCGTGCTAGAGTGTGAGTATGAGAATGCCCGTATGAGCTCCCTCCCACCGCTTGTGATCTGCCCAGTGTGCCACCTGCCCATCGACCTAGAAAAGTCCAAGACAGATGAAAACGGCAACGCAGTGCATGGGGAGTGCTACGTGCAGAGACTGAAAAAAGCGCTTCGGCCGAACTGATCGAGGCTGGGTTGGCGCTCAGGTCCTAGACGATCCAAGCATGCTTATTCTGGCTCGCTCGGTGACTCTCGTAGTTCCTGAGGATTTTGGCGAGGCTTGGCTCAAAATTTTTTCCGCCGAAGCTGCCGCCCAGGTCAATGAGTGTAATGGGGATTTAACGTCAATCACGATGACGTGCGTCGGCCTGATTGTCTACAATAGTGCTGTGTGGCGCAAACTTCACATTCTTAGCCCAGTCCAAAGTCTCGTTCTGGCATCTGTTTCTTCGGCATTAATCTCCCTGCCATTGGCGGTGCAGTCCGTATCTCGTGACCAGACCGCACTGGTGCGCAACCTCTTCTGGCCTGACACTCTTAACCCTTACGTAACATTCTCACTGATTTTCATTGGTGTGGTGCCAGCCCTACTCGGCTACTACCACCTAGGACGGTTGGGCTTTTTGCTGAACGTCGCAGCGGGGTTCGCGTTGGCTTGGATGATAGCGGTGTGCGGGATTCTGTCCTTCGTATATCTCGCGCACCATTTTGGAAGCGTATGGCTCAGCACCGTTGCTTATGCCGCGTGTGTCGTACTGGCTTACCTGATCGTTGCGCGGCTCCATTTAAGGGCTGCGACGTCTCCCTCTGTGCGTGACGCTCAGCGAAAGCTTCACCTACCTCCCATTGGAACGCTTTAGCTGTTGAAAATTAGGCGATTACACTCATTGACTCAGACTTGGGCCGTTTTCTAAAGGCTTGGCTGAATTTTCTCCGCCTGAACTGTCTGCGGGGGACCCGCCTTGTGCACATCTCGCAATGCCTTCTTAAGGTCAGTCTTCGGTACATAACCGCGCGGTGCTTGGCGAAGGATTTGCGGCACGATCTGCGAAGCAACGGCGCTCTTAGTGCGACCGTTCAACCCCACTTCAAAATACTGGCAGTTCTCTTCTCCATGTTCGCGGACACAATGGTCGCATCCAATCTCGCAGCGATACGACACGAAACGACCGCGCTTGTGACCGATTGACTCTGCACTACGCCATTGCCATAAAATCTCTATCCTCGTGGCTTCCTTGCCACAATTACATAACCATTCCATAATCCTCTCCCCGCCTCACATTGGCGTTTGTAGGCCACCATGACAGGCGATCTTCACAGGGAAAAGAGTACTAGTGGGAGTTAGTAGTAACTGAGGTCACTTACTAAGTAGTAAATCACTAAGTGGATTTGGCCGCTCAACCACGAAAATGCCCACATCGTACTGACTGTGGGCTTTTCGCTGTGCTTATGCGCTGGGTTGCTCTGCGTTATGCGTGTCGATCAGCTTGCGAAGTTTGGGTACGTCCGACTCTGTGAATTCGTAACGTGCTCCGCCGTTGGCCTTGCTCGCCTGCGACCGCAGAATCTTGCGCAGTTGCTTCGCGTCGATCTTCAGGCGCTTCGCAATTTCACTGGTGCCGATGACTTCTTTCTCCTTAGCCATTGTGTTTCTCCTTTGTGAAAGTGTCTTCTCTGCTAACTACGGACGATGAGTGATACGCGCTTCTCGTTCGACAGAAGACGCAGGGCGAGATGCGTGTAAATTGCCGCTCTTGCTTCGCGCAATGTGTTCACTGTCGCAGCCACTTGCTCGACGCTGAGGACTGCAAGCTGCTTCCTCGTTTCGAGCGTCACGGCGTAACGAGTGCCGTGCTTTTCGATCACGTAGACTCTCATCGTTGCTCCTTTGTGAGCTTGAGACTCACAGAGAAATGCTAGGATTTTGGGGCGATTTTCCGAAGGAAATTCCCGGAAGGTTACTTCACCTTGTGTTCGGGGTAAGGGGATGACGTGCTAAGAAACCAGAACTCTTCAGGGCGTCCTATAACTATCGTACTTACTAACGCCATTTTCACTTACTACGGTAATCTTGTCTAAGTTAAATAGGTCTGTCAGCGTGACTTATGAACGCCAAAGAGGATACTCATATGCCAGATTGTGAACCAGTCAAACTGATATCAGATTTGATTATTCCTGAGTATGTAGACAGGTGGGATGAATATTTCTCCTACATGGCTGCGGTGGTCTCTATCAAATCGAAGGACGAGACCTGTCGGGTAGGTGCGGTAATTGTGTCGCCCAGCAATGTGGTTCTATCTACAGGTTTCAATGGTCTGGCACGCGGAGTATATGACGATAAAGAGATTCTCGGAAATAAGGACGAGAGGGACGAGAAACTGAGGGTTATGTGTCATGCCGAACAGAACGCCATCCTGAATGCAGCACGGGTTGGGATAGCGGTCGCGGGTGCATCTATTTACGTGACGAAGTTTCCCTGCCTTGCCTGCTGCAACGCTATAGTCCAAGCGGGGATTGTTCGGATCTATACCCATGATGATTGGTATTGGAAGCATGATCCGTTCGACAAGGAGCACTGGCGGAAAAAGAGCGTACTCCGACAAACACACATAAAAGTCGAGGCTCCGTTTCATCCTGACTATTCTTCAGAGGAGCCGATCACGGTTGAAAATATAAGGGTTACAAATATTAGGGTCCCAAAGAAACCACCAGGGCGTGTAACCGCCGTGCCCAGAAGGACTCAGAGTCGCAAGTCTCAGGGATAATGAGTTCTTGCTTACGCCTTCAGCGCCGGAAATTTCGCGACCGCCAGAGTCATCGCATCGCGTGCCGCGCTGTTCTGAAGGCGGGCATACACCTTTGTGGCTGCAAGAGACTTGTGTCCCAGAGCTTCGCCGATAATCGGAAGAGAGACTCCCGACATCGCCATCCAAGAGCCAAGCGTGCGGCGCAGATCGTGGACCGTGAGATTCGCCAGCTTGGCGTCCTTCTTCAGTCTCTTCCAGCCGCGCTTGATGTCACGAATGTGACCCGACTTCCCATTTGACGGGAACACGAACGGACTGGAAATCTTCTTTTCTGCCTCTTTCGCTTTCGCCGCTTGTTGCCTTTCTGCGAGAACTGCGACTGCCTCCGGCAGCAGTGGAACGACATGCGTCTCTCCGTTTTTCGGGTCCGATATCGTCCACTGATGCTGTCCCGTAGCCGTGAGCGACAGGTCGCCCCAGCGCATCGCGCTGACATCGCCCCGACGTTGACCCGTGAACAGGGCCAGACGGATGAAGTCGCGTAGATCAACATTTTTCTCCGCAGCCAAGGACTCGAATAGACACTCCAATTCATCCGTCTGTGCGAAGCGCTCTCTTGGCTTCTCTTTGTTGAGCTTGAACTCGAACGGGTTTTCACCTTTCCAGCGCTCCCCGCCTTCTAGAGTGCCCGCCCAGTTCACAACGCGACGACCAAGCTGGATCGTGCGGTTGGCTGTCACGAGCCCGCCCCTGTGCCGCTTTTTCTTGCCGTCGGGAGCTTTCTTGCTGATCTCACTGTGGAGGTCGAGGAACTCTTCCGGGCGAAGCGAGTCCATTTTGCGATTCGCCCAAGGCTTCAGGTGGAGATTAAAGCGTCTCCGTTCCTCAGGCAGCCGGTCGGGATTTTTCGCTTGCGCCTTGCGGTAGACATCATGGTACAGGTCGAACAGTTCACCGAACGTCACCCCATCTCTCTGCTTGAATGGCGAGGGTCCCGAATAGCCTGAGCCTTTCCACTTCGCCAAAGCTGTGTTGAACTCGCCAGCTTTGGTGCGTGCATTCTCGACCGAAAGGGCAGGGAACTCGCCGATAGTCTTTCGCGTGGGAACGCCATTGACCCGACGGAACCAGAAGAATGTCTTATTTCCCGTGGGATGAACGAGCAGACCGAGACCTGGCGTCTCTGGATCCGGGTAAGCTCTGCGTTCGGCTTCGGGTTTCAGCGCTTCGATCTTTTTCTTGGTAAAGCTCTCAAGCTCTTGTGGCATAGTTGCCTCGCTGCATCTGTCCTGGGTTACGTTGGAGTTACGCTGCGCGTCAAGAACGCTCAATTTCGAGCAATGCGCGTCTATCGACTACGAGTCGATTATAGGAAGTAAACTCAGTGTTTGTAAAGGGTTAGAAAGAAATGTAAGACCAGATCAATTTCTATCAATACGGGTGTCCCACTCTCTTACAAGCAGGAGGTCGCAGGTTCGAGTCCTGCACTGCCCACCAAAACCCGCCAGTTAAATCAAGTTACAAATGGTGACTTCAAATCACGAAGGTCGATTGACCTCCTGCTTTGGAGAAACCATCTTACAGAGATTCGGGCAGTTCCTCAAAGACGTCGATACATCACAAGCGTCTCCCCTTCAACGATTGAATGGTACGACGACGCAATGCCGGACATACAGCCTTGACAAAGGGGTCCACGGGAAGACTCGCTCGGGCAGTCCGCAACCGAGTGCTCGAGGACTTGAACCGAAACGGATCCGAGATCTTGCCATATTCGCTGCAGCGAGAGCTCGTCCGAAATCTCGCAATCGCAGCAGAGGCTGAGGGCCGGGCAGATCTTGTCCCGAGGTGGGCTGGGTAAAGCGCCAATCTTTCGAATTGCATGGATGTATCGGATTTCTTAACCTCATTGGTCGAGGAGGTGTCTGAAATCGCGGCGCCCATCATCCAGTGGAGCGCAGGCCACCGTGAAAAGCAGAGTTCTTAAGTAAGGAGAAAAAGAGAATATAAAATGTCAAATATCACCGACAAAGTTGTACGTATAGTGCTGGTGTTCTCTATGATGCTCGCAGTATTTCAACTGCCGGCCCACTCCCAGGGAAAGGAACGTCCCGTGAAAAACTCCACTTTCTATCGCACGATACAAGTAGATGGACTTTCCATCTTTTACAGAGAGGCGGGGCCGAAAGATGCGCCGACACTTCTCCTGCTGCATGGACTCCCGTCTTCCTCGCGGATGTTCGAGCCTCTTTTCAGCCAGCTTTCCGGTCGCTATCACCTGGTCGCGCCCGATTACCCGGGCTTCGGACACAGTGACTGGCCAGATCCGAAAAAATTCGCGTACACGTTCGATCACATCGCCGAAACCATGAATCACTTCACCGAAGCTCTTGGACTCTCGCGTTACACGCTTTACATGCAGGACTACGGCGGCCCTGTGGGTTTTCGCATGGCGCTGGCGCACCCGGAGCGGGTCGAGGCGCTCATCGTCCAAGACGCAGTGGCCCACAATACGGGTCTGGGGGCAAATTGGAAAACACGACGAGCTTTCTGGGCCGATCGCGCTGCCAACGAAAGCGCGCTGCGCGTAAATCTCTTATCGCTCGAGACAGCACGAAGCCGCCATGCTGGTAACGACCCAGACGCAGCACGCCACGACCCTGATCTCTGGACGGACGAATTTTACTTTCTCAATCAGCCCGGCCAGGTCGAGATTCAGAGTGACCTCTTCTACGATTACCGCACTAACGTCGAAAACTATCCCAGGTGGCAAGCTTGGATGCGTGAAAAGCAGCCGCGCCTGCTGGTGATTTGGGGTAAGTATGAGTCTTCGTTTGACCCCTCGGAGCCGGAATCCTATCGGCGAGATGTGCCCAATGCTGAAGTCCACATTGTCGATGGGGGTCATTTCGCACTGGATACGGCAGCGGATGAAATTGCGGCTCTGGTAAGTCAGTTCATGAAGACCCAGAAATGATTTGGAACATCCACTCTTGAGAAGTGCAAGGAGAAGAAATTATGGCAAGTGAAACGACAGCCCGCCCACCCTTGCCTCGTTCACACGCGAGAGTGCGATTCAGAAGGTGCGCCTCGCCGAAGATGGCTGGAATACTCGCGACCCGCAAAAAGTGGCTCTTGCCTAGGCGATCGATTCACGATGGAGGAATCGGGCCGCATGGTTTTACGGCGGTTCCGTTTGCTTTTACTTCCTGCTTCGCCGACAACGGCCAAAGCTATGCCACTCTGAGCGCCAACACTTGGTTTTACAACTTCGCCACGGCGCTGGCGATGCCGGCGTTGGCGTTCGCCGCTCTGTTTGGTCGGCAAAGAAATACTCCTTCTTCTTCGGGCACTCTTCCGACCCATGCTTTTGTCTTCGGTCTCCTACTAACGATCACTTTGATAATCACGGTGGCCCTGAGCTATCTTCCTGCCTTGGCCCTCGGTCCAGTGCTAGAGCGATTGCTCTTGGGAAGTGCTCCGCGGTGAGCCACTCGCAGCAATCGTCCCAGGCGAAAACGTCGGCAAGCTCGAGGGCGCGATTGATCGGAGAATTCACATCGGACGTCACCGCACGCTTACGCAAGATAGCGAGTTCGGCATCGCGCAGGTTGTTGAGATCGCGATCCGTGCGCCGTCTCCTGCCGTCAACGATACGTTCACCGGCATAGCCTGCGTTGACTGGCTCGCCGACACGCTGCTCACACTGGCCGAGCGGCCATCGCTCGAAGGGAGCTCGTACGACACTGGCAGCCGGCTCCGGGTGTGGATACCGCCCGTGCGGCTAGAGCGCCTCGCCAGGCTCGCGTTCGATCAGATCCATCAGGCCTCGTCGACGACGCCCGCTGTACTGATCCGCCAGCTCGAAGCGATTCGCCGGCTGGCACCGCGACTTCCGGACGCTTGCCGTCAAGCGCTGTCGGATCAAGCGGACGCCATCCTCGAAACGGCGAACGCACTAGTCGCGCTTGATCGCCGCGACCTCGATGCGGCATGGCATCGTTCCCATACGGATCTCGTAGCGGCCAAGCAAGTCACAGGCGCTCTTCTCACGTAGAGGCAGGAGTGATTACTGCCTCCTGCCCTTTCGTGTTCTGCGAGAAACTGTTAGGATATTTTTCGTGCTTAATCTCTCCTAAAGTTGTATTGGTGGCTTTGCCCAGGTTGGCTGCAAAGCCGATCCCCCTGCAGCAGGGAGAGGCTGAAATTTGGGGGCGGTTCGGACAGGAATCGCGCCGTTTTGGGCAACAAAGGGAATTCCAAGCACGGTATGCAAATTGCGCAAGACCACATAAACACTGGCGATTTCGTATCTCATTGATTTGATAAGTGGGGACGTAGTTCAGTTGGTTAGAACGCTGCCCTGTCACGGCAGAGGCCGCGGGTTCGAGTCCCGTCGTCCCCGCCAATTCTTTCAAGTACTTGCAAGGAATTGGCGATTTCGGTCATGGTGGAATTTGGTCCAGTTAGGCCAGCGCCTCTCTCTTGTTGAGCACCATCCGAACAAGTTTGCTTTGAGCCAGCCGCTTGTTCGGCATTCCCGCCTGAGCGCAAAGATCCAGCGTTAATGCGACTGTTCGCATGACGTAGGAGCTCCTGCACCACTTTCACTTCCTCAGTTAGTTCTGAGTCAGACCGGTTGATCGCTGCTCCTCATGGTGGGCGCGTCGATCGTCATTGCCTCGGACAGAGAAGAAGTCCTCGCGGCAACACCACAATTCTGCAGCACGACATCGACTCTGCAAATTTCGTAGGAAAAGCATTAAGCTACTATTGACAAGAAAAGTTGTCAATGCTAGCCTCTCCTCGTGCTCGACATCCAAGTCATCGATGATCCGGCAGCGGCGACGGCGGCTCTGGAGCCCGTGCGAGGTCGACTCCTGTCCGAGCTAGTCGTCCCCGCCTCGGCGGCGACGTTGGCCACGCGGGTTGGCCTGACTCGGCAGAAAGTCAACTACTACTTGCACGGACTGGAGGCGCACGGGCTGGTGCGGCTGGCCGGGGAACGCAAGTGGGGTGGGCTGACGGAACGGCTGCTGGTCGCGACGGCCGCTTCCTACGTCGTTTCGCCTAGCGCCCTGGGGCCGGTTGCCGCGGATCCGAATCGCGAAATCGATCGGCTCTCCGCGAGCTATCTCATTGCCCTGGGTGCGCGGGTCGTCCGTGAAGTAGGCGATCTGGTTCGTCGCGCGAAAGAGACAGGTAAACGCCTGGCAACCCTGGCGGTGGATACCGAGGTTCGCTTCCGGTCGGCGACGGACCGGGCAGCCTTCAGTAACGAACTCGCCGAGGCCATCACGAAACTGGTTTCGAAGTACCACGATGAATCCGCGCCCGGCGGCCGCGCGCATCGCCTGGTAGTCGTGGCGCACCCCCTGCCGCACAAATCTCATTCCAAGGACAAGGAGCCATCATGAGCGTGAAGAAAGAAGCATCGGGACGCCGTTCAGTCAAGGTCGAAGTCGAGGTCCCCGGCACGCCGGAGGAAGTCTGGAAGGCCATCGCCACCGGGCCGGGTATTTCGTCCTGGTTCGTGCCCGCTGAGTTCGAGGAGCGCGACGGGAAGCCGGTTGCGGTGAAGTTGAACTTCGGTCCCGGCATGGAGTCGAGTTCGGTGGTGACGGCCTGGGATCCGCCGCGGAGGTTTGCCGCCGAGGCCCCTGGCTGGGTCCCTGGCTCGCCGATCATAGCGGACGAATGGAGCGTCGAAGCGCGCGGCGGAGGCGTTTGCGTCGTCCGCATTGTGCATAGCCTCTTCGCCGAGACCGACGACTGGGACAACCAGATCGAAGGCACCGAATCCGGATGGCCCGCCTACTTCCGCATCCTGCGAATTTACCTCACGCACTTCCGTGGGCAACGCTCCGCGATGATGCAGTGGATGGCTCCCGCCGCGGGAACCGAAGCAGAAGCCTGGGAAACGCTGACTACGGCATTGGGACTGAAAGGCGTGAGCGCCGGGCAGAGGTGGACCGCGGTGGCGACTGCGCCGGAGGGCGTTCCGGCGCTGGGCGGAGTGGTGGAGCACATCAGCCAAAGTCCGTACAGCGCGCTGCTGCGGCTCGACAAGCCGGGGCCGGGCGTCGCCGCGCTTGGCGCCGTCAACTTCGGCGGCCAGAGCATGGTCACGCTAAGCTTCTACCTCTACGGCGATCAGGCGGCCGGTACCGTCGCCCGTGAGACACCGCTCTGGGAAGCGTGGGTTTACAAACGCTTCCCGACGCCGGCGGAGACGAGCAAGAGTGAGAGTAAATGATCGCGTGATCATGCGAGCGCGTTTCGCCGTCGCCGCTCGCTCTCCTTTATTATCTCGCTCAAATCCATAACCGGCCGTATCTCAATCGGCCCAAGCCCGTACTTGAAGCCTGGTTGCTGTGAGACAAGCTGAACGGCATGATTGAGGTCCCGCGCCTCAAGGATTTGAATGCCGCCAAGCTGTTCCTTGGTTTCCGCATAGGGGCCGTCAGTGGTCGCGACTTTGCCGTTTTTCCAGTACAGGGTCAACGCGGTCTCCGGAGGCTGAAGAGGTACTTCGGCAACAAGATGTCCGCTGGCGCGCAGATGGTCGTTGTACTCAAAGCAATCGTCGAACGTTGTGTGTCGCTCGTCCTGGGTCATCCCTTCGAATTTTCCTGGCTCGAGGTATCCCAAGCAGATGTATTTCATTGTTCTTCTCCTGCTTCTTCCGGGTAGACAGCAACTAGACACTGTGGCATGACTTCTCCTTGAGTTAGTGCGGAGGGTTTTCTTACTACTGGCGCATCTCAGCGGCCACGGCATCGCCGAACTTCTTTTGGATCTCCTTTTGGGTCTCGGGATCGAAGTCGGTCATGTCAAACATCCGGCGAACTTCGACCATTTCGGTGTCCTTTCCGGGGATGCGCGAGGCCCATTCGAGTGCCTCTTCGCGCGACTTCACCTGGATGATCCAGTAGCCGCCCACCACTTCCTTTGCTTCCGTAAATGGACCGTCGGTCACTTTCGATTTTCCGTCTTTGAAGGTGACGCGCGCGCTCATCGTCGCGGGCGGGGTCAGCCCGTCAAGCGCGAGAAGCACGCCCGCTTTCCCTAGTTCCTCGTTGTACTTCCCCATCGCCTCCATGTCTTTGAAGTCGGGGGCCGTGCCGGGCTTTGCATTTGCGTAGTTTTTCGGATACATGATCATCATGAAGCGCATAGTGTTCTCCTTGTGTAGTGAATATTCGGCGGACACAGTATCAGGGCCGTTACTTTTATATAAGAGCCGCGGGTGTCCTGCCTTCACGATATGGTCGAACGGCCGGACCGGAATTCGACAAATCGTCCAGGAAATTTTGAAAGTTGGCCCACTCGGCCACCTTATGGTTCTTTCGGAGGAAGGGGTGGCCCGCCTTTGATGATCTTTGCGGGCACCGTTCCCACTGAGGGTGGCCCATCCTTGCGTTCTTTGCAAGGGTGGGCTGCGATGCTGCGTGTGCTATTTGATTTGTTGTGGAATAAACCGGAAGGTCCTCAAGTCTTTCGACTAACGAGATTGGTAAAAGTCCCACACTGCCTCCTGTCTTCAGTCGGCGATCATGCTCTTCGCTTTGTGGTCGAGAATCCTGCAGACTTGTCGGGCACGACCTGTCATCAGCGTTTCCTTGCCTGCCCCGAGCTGAATGAATCCCGTGCCGGGGTTGTGGTGACGGACCAGCAAGGCACCGAAGTCTTTCCAACCGGGATATTGCAACCGATCGTTCACCGCGCGGCGGAGAATCGTGGCCAGAATGTCTGCGAGCTGCAGTCCGAGCGAATTTAGCGAATCTTCAAACGTTTGCTGCTCTGTGAGCAGCAACTTTGCGTTTATACCAAGTCCGTCATCCTCACCAAGCGGCCCGTTTTCGGAAACTGAACGCAGCCACTCAAGGTGTCTCAGTTCTTCCTCGCCAATCGTCGATCGGTCGAATCCATACCTCGCATCGAAATATGAATAGTCCTCCTCCCGAATGGCAATGAGCGGTTCCTCGGCAAACCGTCTTTCACTCACCGGAAGAATTAACGTGCTCCACGTTTCTTCCATCTGGGTAAGAGTCCGGTCCTTGCGATCTATAATCCAAGCGATATCGCCCAGTTCCTGCGGCTGCCGCTGAACGTAGTAGGCCGTTCCCTCGCGAATCGTTCTTGTGATCAGCTCCCAAATTGCGAAAGATTGAAGGAATTGCTGATTCGACATCTCCCGTACCGCTTCGCCGAGTTGGTGCAAGTGCGGGATGGGTCCCGGATGGTGTTCGCGCGTTATATTCGCAGTAACGGCGTCAGCTTGTCTGTTTTTAAAATCCTCGACCAATGTGTCGGGATGCGTGTTGGCGTCCAATGCGATGAACTGGACCAACACGTCGTATCTCAGGACGAGGCTGATGAGCTGGGCGGCCTGCGATTCATTCAGGCTGCTCCCCTTGATCTCGACCCTTTGGTTCGGCCAGGTATCGCGAAGGCGCAGGAATTCATAGAAAAGTTCCTGCTCAATGGATGAAGGAATAATCAGCGACAGGACGAGTGAAAACAGTGAACGTGGTGGCTGCGGAGGTAAGAATGGTCCAGCCTCATCGATGTAGATTCGCATACTGCATCTGCTTTTTTTATTTCAACTGACGGGCGGGCGGGTGGCCCACCTTTACAATCTATGCGTGCACCATTCCCGCTGAGGGTGCCCCATCCTTGCGTTTCTTGCAAGGGTGGGCGGCGATGCGGCGTGTGCTCTTTAGGCGCCCCAGATGCTTGACGCGGCCTTTACTTCGATTTCAAGAACTTTTGTTAGGGAGCGCCCTAGGCCGTCGATGTCTGGGTAAATTGTTAGCTCATCTATCCCAGAGAGCACAAGTTGCTTTCGTATTTCGGTCTCGGACGATGAAGGAATGACCACCTTCAGCAGCCTCGAGCGCTCTTTGCTAGCTATCTTCTCGAACGCCTTCGGGTCTGATCCGTGGACTGTGAAGCAGGACCTCTGCATCCCGATGCGGGGAACGGTGTAACTTGGGTAGACGGCAACTGGGAGCTCGGGCAACTGGACCTTCGCGAATCGCTCCGGGAGCCACGGCTTGTAGCGTTCGGCGTCCTTTTTTAGAATCCCGGTTGCCATGCTCGGAGTGATGACCTCTGGTACCTCAACAGCTAATTCATTAAGCCACCAAGGATCGAGTACCCACACAGCGGCGTCGAGTCTCGCATCGCTGTCACGCGCGGCGTCCCGCACGGCGAAATACAGGGCAATCAGCGATCCTTCAGTCCAATCCAGCAGCCGCGTTGGTGCTCCAGAATGCTGCATCAGAAAGTACCAATCCCAAGCATCCTGAGGAGGCGTAGCGATGAGGCTCGGAGCCCGCATGACGAACTCCTGCCGCAGTTCGTCCTCCATATTTCGCGAGTCGTCTACTGGACGAGGGTCCTTCCAGCATCGCGGAAAACTCGGGACCAGTTCATATTCGGAACGGCTGAGTCCACGAAACCAAGGTCCCCATGTAGGGTAATCGGGGAACCACTTCTCTCTGATTTCGGCCACAATGGTTACAAACTCCGACACATCGACCGCAGTTTTGGTCTCCATCGTTTCGCCTCCTGGCCGGACGTTCACCAATCTCCATTCATCTCATCGAAAAGCTGGAGAGCGTTCCGTCAGTCCCATTTTGCATACCAATGCTTATTTCAGCTGCCGAATCCGCTCCGGCAGGAATTGCCGGGTTCTTGTTGCGTCAGCGCCAGCGCCTTCTTATAAGGCGCACGAAGCCTCAGCTGTCCGCCGAGCCTGCACGAGGAGTCGATGCCCTATCTCTCCTCCGTCCGCTTCTTACCCTCCATCATTACTCTTCTCAATATCCGGTTAATTCGCGTCTGGTAACCCGGGCCTTTGGACTTGAACCAGTCGACCACCTCGGAATCCAAGCGCAACGAGATCCTCCGCTTGCGTGGACGGTTCCAGCGTGCCTCTGCACTCCCCTCCTCCTCCGCCAGCAACAATAGATCGTCCTCAACTGATGCTTGCAGCTCGATAAGCCTCCCAGGCCGCGACCGCGCCTTTCGCCGCTTTGCTTTCTTGCGCTTAGCTGTCATGACACAATCGTATACCCCTTACCGTCATGACGTTATGTTCCAGCAGGAACATTGGCACAGTAGAGGCGAGCCTCTTACTTCAATTCTTCGAGCCGCCTGGCGAGGAATTGCCGCTCTGGTTCCTGTTGGGTTAGGGCCAGCGCCTTCTCATAAGACGCCCGAGCCTCAGCTGTCCTGCCGAGCCTGCGGTACATATCTGCACGAGCTGAATGCGCCAGGTAATAATTTGCCAGTTCGCCATCTGCCAACACCGCGTCGATATGCGCCAGACCGGCCTCTGGACCATCGCGCATTGCAATGGCCACGGCACGATTGAGCTGTACGACTGGCGAAGGCTGAACTCGCATCAACCGGTCGTAAAGCGCAACAATCTGCCGCCAGTCTGTCACAGCGACCGATTCCGCCCCAGCATGAACGGCCGCAATCGCAGCCTGCAGTGTATACGAGCCAAAGCGGCGGGAGTTCTGCCCGTACTTCAGGGCTTCCTCCAGCAATGCCACTCCTTCCGCAATCTGCTCCCGGTTCCAGAGCGCGCGGTCTTGATTCTCCAGCAAAATCAGCTCTCCGGTCGAAGAGGTTCTCGCGGCGCGACGGGATTCCTGCAGCAACATCAAGGCAAGCAGCCCAATCACTTCGGGCTCTGGCCGGAGTTCCATCAGCAACCGGCCCAGTCGAATCGCCTCGCCGGTGAGCTCGGACCGCGTTACCTCCGCTCCCGCCGCAGCCGAATAACCCTCGTTAAAAACAAGATAGATGACCTGAAGCACCGCGCCCAGTCGCTCCGGCAATTCCTGCGGCGATGGTACCTCGTACGGGATTCGTGTCTCTCGAATCTTTGCCTTGGCGCGCACAATGCGCTGCGCCAGCGTACGCGGAGTGGTGAGGAACGCTTTTGCGATCTCCTCGGTTGTCAGGCCGCATACCTCACGCAAGGTGAGCGCAACGCGCGCTTCCGGCGCGAGAGATGGATGACAGCAGACAAAAATCAGGCGCAGCCGGTCATCCTCGAGGCCAAGCTCTTCAAGCCTGTCCTCTTCATTTTTATTGGACCATTCCGCCGCACTCCATTGCTCTTCGAGGTATCGCGCGAGCTCGTCTTGAGAAGCATCAAATCTTGCGCGGCGACGCAAAGTATCAATAGCTTTGAATCGAGCCGTCGAAATCAACCATGGTCGCGGGTTGCCCGGTACTCCACTCTTTGGCCACAAGCTCAGCGCGGCCGCGAAGGCTTCGTGCATCGCCTCCTCGGCAAGATCAAAATCGCCGAGCAAACGGATCAGAGTTGCCAGGATTCGTCCCGAATCCACGCGATAAAGAGAGTCGAGCAATTCGCGTATCTGATCGGGGGAACGCTCGGATACGACACGCTCGGACATGACACGCTCGGACATTGACGACGACCTTAGCAAACCAGTTGCCCCGAATCAATTCGGCCACGCCGCGGGAGGTCTGTTATTCCGCTGGGTCGTAGTTCAGGTTTTGCCCGAGCCATCGCTCGACTTCAGCTACGCTCATTCCCTTGCGTTTGCTGTAGTCGGCGACCTGGTCGCGGTCAATCTTGCCGAGGCTAAAATAGCGCGATTCAGGATGGGCGAAATAAAGGCCACTCACGCTTGATCCCGGCCACATCGCGAACGATTCCGTGATCAGCATTCCTATATTCGCCCGGACATCGAGCAAACGCCAGAGCGGACCCTTCTCGGTGTGATCCGGGCATGCGGGATAACCCGCTGCTGGCCGGATACCGCGATATTTCTCTTGAATAAGATCCGCATTACTCAAACCCTCCGCACAACCATAACCCCATTCATCGCGCACGCGTTTATGCAGGCATTCGGCGAAAGCCTCAGCCAGGCGATCGGCGATGGCCTCCGCCATGATCGCGTTGTAGTCGTCGTGCTTGGCTCTGTACGAGTCACACAGTTCCTTCAAGCCGATCCCGCTGGTTACTGCGAACGCGCCGATATGATCGGAGAGTCCGGTTTCTCTAGGGGCAATGAAGTCGGCGAGAGACCGGCAAGGCTCGCGGCCTTCCTTGTTCGATTGCTGGCGGAGAAAGTGAAATCGCTCGAGTACGGTCTCGCGTTTGTCGTCCGTATACAACTCGACATCGTCGCCCACGGCACTGGCGGGAAACAAGCCATATACCCCCCGCGCTGTGATGAGTTTCTTTTCTATGATGAGATCCAGAAGAGCATTGCCTTCGCTGAAGACTTGGCGTGCCTGGACGCCATGCTCCGGGTGTTCAAGAATCCGAGGATAGATTCCTTTCAGTCCCCAGGTATGGAAAAATGGACTCCAGTCGATGAAGTTGCGCAGCGTCGCCAGCGGAAAATTGTCGAGCACGCGCACACCGGTGAATGAAGGCGTGGGCAGGTTTTCCGCGCGCCATTCGATCGGAGTTCGCCTTTTCCGCGCATCCTCAAGCGAGACAACGCTTAACTTGGGCGCGGAGTGGGCTTTGCGAAGCGCCTCGTAGTCGGCGCGATGCTGCTCTACGAACGCAGATTTACCTTCGTCGCTCAGAAGGCTGGTAGTTACCGGCACAGCCCGGCTGGCGTCGAGGATGTGGACTACCGGCTCGCTGTAATGCGGTGCGATTTTGACGGCCGTGTGTGCCCGGCTCGTTGTTGCGCCGCCGATTAGCAGCGGCAACTTGAATCCCTGACGTTCCATCTCCCTGGCCACATGTACCATCTCGTCGAGAGACGGGGTGATCAGCCCGCTGAGTCCGATCATGTCCGCTTTTTCCGCCTTGGCGCGTTCGAGGATCTTTTCGCACGGAACCATAACCCCCATGTCGATCACTTCGTAGTTGTTGCAGGCGAGGACCACTCCGACGATATTCTTTCCAATGTCGTGAACATCGCCCTTGACGGTCGCCAGCACGATCTTGCCCTGGGCCTTGACCACCTCCCCGGCCGCAGCTCTAGCTTCTTTCTCGGCTTCCATGAACGGCGTCAGGTGCGCCACGGCCTTCTTCATCACCCGTGCAGACTTGACCACCTGGGGCAGAAACATCTTGCCCGCACCGAATAGATCGCCGACCACGCTCATGCCGTCCATTAACGGACCTTCGATCACCAACAGAGGGCGGCCGAGCTTTACGCGAGCTTCCTCGGCATCAGCTTCAATGTAGGTGTCGATGCCCTTGACCAGCGCGTGAGAAAGCCGCTCCTCGACGGTGCCGTTCCGCCACTCTTCGGCCTTCTTTTCATTTACCGCCTTGCCGACTCCCTTGAGCTTTTCGCCATAATCTACCAGCCGCTCGGTCGCGTCAGGACGGCGGTTCAACAACACGTCCTCGACCAATTCCTTCAGCTCCGGCTCAATCTCTTCGTAGACCTCGAGCATTCCGGCATTCACAATGCCCATGTCCATGCCCGCCGCGATGGCGTGGTAGAGAAAAGCAGAGTGGATCGCCTCACGGACTTTGTTATTGCCGCGAAAACTGAATGAAATGTTTGAAACGCCGCCGCTCACCTTCGCGTGCGGCAGATTGGCCTTGATCCAACGCGTGGCGTTGATGTAGTCGACCGCGTAGTTGTTGTGCTCCTCCATGCCGGTGGCAACGGTGAGGATGTTCGGATCGAAGATGATGTCTTCGGGCGGAAACCCGACCTCGTCTACAAGGATGCGGTATGCGCGCTCGCAGATACGGATCTTGGCTTCGTAAGTCGCGGCCTGGCCTTGTTCGTCGAACGCCATCACGACCACCGCCGCGCCATACTTCAGAACCTTTGAAGCGTTCTGACGAAACTTCTCTTCGCCTTCTTTCAACGAGATCGAATTAACGATACCCTTACCCTGCAAGCACTTCAGCCCGGCCTCGATAACTTCCCATTTCGAGGAGTCCACCATAAAAGGCACCTTGGCGACTTCGGGCTCACTTCCTAGCAATTGCAGGAAGCGTGTCATTGCTGTGACGCCGTCGATCATGCCCTCGTCCATGCAGATGTCGAGGACATTCGCTCCGTTCTCGACCTGCTGGCGAGCGACGCTTACCGCTTCTTCATATTTGCCTTCTTTGATCAGCCGCGCGAACTTCGGCGAACCGGCGACATTGGTCCGTTCGCCGATCATGATGTAGACGCCGGCCTGCTGGGTGAAGGGTTGCGATCCCGAGAGACGGAGTGGCTTTGCCTTCGCAGGCTGCGGCGAGCTTGCGCTGTCTGATTCGCTCACGCAGGACTCTCGATCTGGCGGGCGTAGGATACTTCAGAGTGTGCTGTCCCCCACTTCCGCGGAGGCTGGCCTTCAAGCGCCTTCGCGATCGCAGCGATGTGCTCGGGCGTGTTGCCGCAGCAGCCGCCGGCGATGTTGATCAGCCCTCCCCGTGCAAAGTCGCCCAGATAGCGGGCCATATCTTTCGGATCAAGGTCGAAGCCGGTTTCCGACAGCGGATTCGGCAAACCCGCATTTGGATAGCACGAGATCGCCACGTCCGCCTTCTCCGAAAGCTCCTCCAGAAACGGATACATCAGATCGGGGCCGAGCGAGCAGTTCAGGCCCACCGACAGCGGCTTTACGTGCCGCACCGCGTTCCAGAAGGCCTCAGTTGTCTGCGCCGAGATCATCGTCTCGCCGCCGCGCCCCACTGCCGCCGAGATCATGACTGGCAGTTCCTTGCCGTCCTTATCGAACACCTCGCGGATGGCGACCAGTGCGGCCTTGGCGTTCAGCGAGTCGAAGATTGTCTCGACCAGCAGCAGGTCCACGCCACCGGCGATGAGGCCACGTACCTGCTGAGCGTAAGCTGTCTTAACCTGATCAAACGTCACCACACGAAAGCCTGGATCGTCGGCATCGGGCGAGTTCGAGAGAGAGACAGTCAGCGGTCCAATTGCTCCCGCCACGAACCGCTGACGCGAGGTGGCGGTTCCAATACGATCGGCCCATTCACGGCACTGCCGCGCCGATTGCTCGTTGATATCCCAAGCCAGAGTTCCGAGAAACTGATCGTCGACGACTTTTTGATAGAACGCGGGATCCTTTCGGCCACCGCGCTCCCGCGGATCCTCGACAAAGAATTCGCTCTGCGTGATGCTGGTCGCGCCGAAGGTGTTGGTCTCAATGATGTCCGCCCCAGCCTCCAGAAACCGTCGATGGATGTCGCCGATCATCGTTGGTTTAGTCAGCGAGAACAGATCACCATTGTTCAGAAGGCTCTTCGTCGCGTCCTTGAATCGCTTCCCTCGGATGTCCGCTTCCGTCATGCCGTAGGTGCGGATGGTTGTGCCCATCGCTCCGTCGATGATGGCGATTCGATTCTCCAGGATCTTTTCCAGAGGATGCTGGTGAACTTTCTTCATGTCTTTTTGATGACTCTAAACAGCCTTCGATTCGGCCTCAACTTGGCGACACTTCCGCAAAACTCGCCTCCTTTATTATAGCGATTAGCAGATATCCAGGCCCCGGCGCGTGTAATCACTGAAGTAATCGTGATAGCGTTAAAACTGGCTTCAGACCTGAAAGGGCTGACGCAGAAGGTTTTCATCCCTGACGCTTTCATATCAAGACCTTGACGACAAGGCTTTCCACGGAGAATTGAAAAGAGTGCGCACTGAAGCCATCAAGTCTCAAACCAGTCGATTGCCATTTGTCGCGGCTGGCGCGGTCACAGGCATTGGCAGCCTGCCTCTCATGTCGATTTCGTCGGCCGTTCGCTCAGTAGCTGAATTATCGCCGGAAGTTCCTTTTTGGCCCCAGTTGCCTCAACTCTCAGAACGAGAGAGTATCGTTGGCCAAGGCCTCGGTATTGTCGAAACCCTGATTGAACCTCGTGATGAAGGCTACGGTTATCAGGTCAAAGAAGGCCAGATCGATTCGGTTCTCGAAATTCTTCACCGGAGTAGTGGAGAATTGACATCGGCAAACGCGGCCGGCTTCGGCGCGTTCGAAGAGGCGTTGTCATCCGGCCTGTTCAGCTCCGCAGTCGCCGTCAAGGGCCAAATCGAGGGCCCCATTACCCTGTCGGCGTATCTTTTCCATAAGGGTCGGCCCTTCCTGGCTGATCCGGCGCTATTTTCTGCCATCGCATTTCATGTCTCGCAGATCATCGGCTGGCAGATTGACCGTCTGAAATCCGCTGGCCTGCCAGTCTTGCTATTCGTTGATGAACCAGCGTTGTGCCTGGACGCACCAGTGACGAATGTCGTCCCAGAGGAACAGAGGCTCGACGCATTAGCGGCCACACTGCAGGATGCTCGCATTCTCGGGGCCTATGCCGGACTGCATTGCTGTGCAGCGCGCCCCTTCGAGCGCATGTGCCGCGTGCAGCCAGATATCATTTCGTTCGATGCACATGTAGGACTGGACTCGTTCTTTGCCGATTGGCATGCGCTGGACTTTATGCAACATGGTGGAACCGTCGCTTATGGAATCGTGCCCACCCGGCCAGGACTCAACGCGGTCGATTCGGCAAGTATCTTCGTTCGCTGGCTGAAAGCCGCGTCGCTGGCTGGTGATCCCCAGAAATTTGCCCAGCGTGCGATGATCACAGCAACCTGTGGACTTGGCCTACTCGACACCTCCGCGGTCACAGAGTCATTCAACGTCGCGCACAGCGTCAGCAAGCTGATCCGGTCCTTGGCAGGTTCGCCAGAACTGGATGAAGAAGTCGCAACTGGAACCTAGTCTCGATTTCTTCGAAGTGTTTCTCAATGCCGCGGGTTCGGGTCCCGTCGTCTCATTCTTCTAAATCGGTTCGCGGAGAGGAGCGACTCCTCTGCTGCCGCATGCGAGCGGCGTTGCTTGCAGCGAGAATGCAGTCGCCGCCTCCCCCCTTAACGAAAGAAGAGGTCGGGCGCTTCCGGAATAAGCAGGGTCTTCGCCCGGCCTGTCCTTTGCGAAAACAAGTCTGTATCTTCCCCTCGACCCCGTCAACAGATTCCCAGGTGAGAGCTCGTACATGTCCACGTAGTCCGCATATCTCTTTGAATGGCCTTCTTGTCCATGCTGCGTCCTTTTGCGTCAAAGATCATGCTGTCGCCGCGAAATATTGTTCAAAAGGTCGGCGATCACCGGGCGCCATCGCATCGTTCGTCTTGCGTGATCGTCTTGCCCAAGGCTTAGCTTTTTTAAGTTCTTCAGCAAAATGCCTCCGTTGTGAGTTAAACGCTGGAGGGACACTCATAGTCATTCCCGTCTCGGGAGTCTTCCCGCCCTCCTCATATGTTCCATAAGGCCTGATTCGAAAGACGATCAATTCTGACCAGCTTTCCGAAGCCTGAACGTTGATACTCACCATCACAGGGTTCTGACGACCACAAGCCTTAAGACCAAGATTAGAAAAAAGGAAGAACTCGGAAAAGGAAACGACAATGACGACGAATCAGCAGGTTAAGTGTGCCCATCTACCTTGCCGTTGCTCGGTCCAGGCCGGCGACAAATACTGCGGTCAGGTCTGTAAAGATGCGGGGTCTAAGGAGATCGAGATTGCGTGCCAGTGTGACCACGGAACTTGCCCGCTTACCACATGAAGAACGGTAACTTTTTGAGGTGCAGGATGCGTCATCGATTGATCAGCAATTTCACCATGCACATCCGCCGAATAATACTCATGTTGCTGGCAATCTCTGCCTTCGCGGCTCTGCCTTTGCTGGCGAGGGCGCAAACCCTGGCCGATTCGTCAGAGCCCTCGAGCCCGGGCGCGGTTGCAAGCACGACGCCAGCGCCACCAGACCTGACGTACACGCGGCCGACCCAGGCGACGAAGCTCCACAACTACATTTTCGACGCGTTTGGACCGTATCCCATCGCTGGCGCAGCGTTCGCAGCTGGGATTGGCCAGGCCTACAACACGCCGCCTGAGTGGAAGCAAGGTGCTGCAGGCTACAGCAAACGCTTCGGCTCCGACTTCGGCATCGCGGCAGTAACCACTACGACGCGCTATGGGCTGGCCCAGGCTTTCCACGAAGACACGGTGTACTACCGCTGCGAGTGCAAAGGTGTGTTCCCACGACTGCGCCATGCTGTGATCTCGACTTTGACAGCACGCCGCGGCCAGGACGGCCACAGCGTCTTCTCTTTCCCTGCGCTGGTCGCGCCGTATGCCGGCACCATGACTGCCGTTTACGCGTGGTATCCCAACCGATATGGCGCCGAAGATGCACTCCGGATGGGCAACTACACTTTCCTCGTATATGTGGGCGGAAACATCGCCCTGGAATTCATCTACGGCGGACCCCACTCTCTGCTTCATCGCATGCACCTCCCGAATGGGCCCGCCGCGCCAGCTCCAGGTTCAAACCCATGATCGACCAGCAAGCAATTGCGGTCGCAAGCTTTGACCCTCCACTTCCGGTACCTGAGGCCGCAGTGCTATCCCCCACCGCGAGCTCGTCCAAGGGCTTGATCATGCAGTTTCTAGAGTGGTTCGGCGATCTTGGAATGTTCTTCTGGCAAGTAGTGCGGGCCGCGGTGACGCCGCCGTTTGAGTTTCGCGAACTGTTTCGACAACTCGACGAGATTGGGTCGAAGTCCCTGCCTCTGGTCGCCCTGGCGGGCGCTGCCACGGGTGTCGTTCTCTCCATGGAAGCCCGTTACAGCCTCACTCGATTTGGGGCCAAATCTTTGCTTCCCGCCGCTATCGTGTTCTCCGTTATCCACGAGACCGGCCCCATCATCACCGGCCTGGTAGTGAGTGGCCGGGTGGGCGCGGGCATTGGCGCGGAGTTGTCGTCGATGAAAGTCACCGAGCAGATCGATGCCATCGAGGCATCCGCGGTAAACCCCTACCGCCTGCTGGCCGCGACCCGCATTCTGGCTTGCATCCTGATGCTGCCCTTGCTGACCCTCGCGGCTGATTGTTCCGGCTTGGTGATGGGTTGGGTCGCTCAGGCCGCGGTTGAGCCGCTCTCATTTCATCAGTTCATCAACAGCGGTTTTAAAGGCGCGGATTTCAGCGATTTTCTCCCACCCACGTTCAAGACCATGTTCTTTGGCCTGATTATCGGACTGGTCGCATGTTTTCAGGGGATGCGGACCCAGGGAGGCGCTGCCGGTGTGGGGCGTGCGGCTACCAGTTCTGTGGTTTTGTCGTCGCTGTTCGTGATCCTGGCCGACGTGGTGCTGGTGAAACTAATCCTTATATTTTTCCCGTGAGCATTCAATATAAACAGCTGGCGAAACAATCATGGAAACGATCGATCAAATCGCGCTGAGGCAAGAAGAAGCTGAGAAAGCCGGCAGCGCGCCGGTTATTGTCGCGGAGAACCTGCGCAAATCTTTCGGGAGTCAAACGGTTTTGAATGGGATAAGCCTGACCGTCCACCGCGGCGAGACGCTAGCGGTGCTTGGCCGGAGTGGTACCGGCAAGAGCGTATTACTGAGGCTCGTCATCGGCCTCGAGAAGCCTGACTCCGGCTCGATTTGCATCCACGGTCAAGACACCGCGGGTTTGGCTCTCGACCAGATGGGCGAGATCAGAAAGAAGATGGGTTTTGTGTTTCAGCAGGCGGCTCTTTACGATTCGCTGACCGTTGAGCAGAACGTGGCCTTTCCGCTGCTCCACCATAAGAAGGATATGTCGAAAGCTGAACGAAGCGACCGGGTCATGCAACTGCTAGCGGAAGTGGGCATGGAAGGCAACCTTCGGAAGATGCCTTCGGATATCTCGGGGGGCATGCAAAAAAGAGTAGGTCTGGCACGTGCACTGGCTTTAGAGCCGGATGTTCTGCTGCTCGACGAGCCCACCGCAGGTCTGGATCCCATCAGTTCCGGGGAAATCGACGATTTGGTTCTCAAGCTCCAACAGAAATATCACATGGCGTCCATCGTGGTGACTCACGATTTGCACAGCGCGAAGGCGATTGCCGGCCGTCTCGCCCTGCTCAATGAAGGAAATGTCGTAATCGAAGGTAGCTTTGAAGAACTCCAGAAGAGCAATGACAAATTCGTCAAGGAATTCCTAAAGCAATCGTAGGAGAACATTATGTCCAGAGCGGCGCGGTTAGGGGCTTTCATCGTTGCGACACTGGCAATTCTGGTGGCCGCCATTTTCATCATCGGGGGCAAGCAATATCTTTTCAGCTCCACGTACCAATTGAAGGCACAATTCGACAACGTCGTGGGCCTCGACGCAGGCGGCGATGTCCGCGTAGGCGGAGTTCACGTCGGAACTGTGCATGCTATCGTGCTGCCCCACAAACCCAGCGAAAAAGTCACCATAGTCATGGATCTGGGCAAGTCAACTCACCAGATCGTCAAGCAAGATTCGGTGGCCACAATTGAAACCGAGGGATTATTGGGCAATCAATACCTGGCGATCTCGTTTGGATCCGCCGGCGCAGCCGACGTGCGGGATGGCGACATCATCGCCAGCCAGCCGCCCCTGGAAATGTCAGCCCTGTTCAAAAAGACGAGCGACATCCTGGATAGCAGCCAGCAAGCCATCCAGAACACCACGCGGGCGACCGCCAATCTACAGTCGATAAGCGCAAAGATCGATGCGGGTGACGGAACTGCAGGAGCGCTGGTTAATGACAAGCAACTTTATGACAACCTCCAGCAGACGACGGTCGCTATGCGCGACACGATGATGCACGCGCAAGCTGGGGTGACCGACTTCCAGGAGAATATGGAAGCCATGAAGCACAATTTCCTCCTGCGCGGGTATTTCAAGAGCCGGGGATACGAAGATTCCGCCGAACTCGCCAAGAATGAGATCGAGCGGCTCCCGCAAGGCACTCCGACAAAGCAGTTTACCTACTCAGCGAAGCAGCTTTTCGATAAGCCGGATTCGGCCAAGCTGAAGAATCAGAAAACTCTAAACGCGGGCGGCGACTTTCTGGCAAATAACCAGTTCGGGTTTGCGGTAATCGTGGTCTCCGCTGGTATGGAAGGTGACACCCAGAAAGACTTGGTGCTGACCGAAGCGCGGGCAATGGTGGTTCGCGAATATCTGGTCGAGAACTTCGGGTTCGATGATAGTCAGCTCAAGACCCTGGGAATGGGCAAGCAGACAGACACGAATTCGGATGCGGGCTGGGGAGCGGTGCAGATTGTCATCTATCCTGCCGGCACCGAAATCCCACCCAACAAGGTAACCCAGGCAGGAATCGCATCCAAAACAACCCTAGACCAACCAGCTCAGGCTTATGCCGCCACCACACCGAAGCCACAGTAGAAGGTGCCCGGAATTCCATCTCGGGACCACGCTCCCAGAGTGACTCTTCCGCGCTTGAAGTTCGGTTTCTGCTGGAAGGCTTTCCCATCGTCGTTTCTCTGCAAGTCGACAGCTAAAGCACTCTGATCGAGGACGTGGCCCAGCGGTTATTACCGGGGTCAGGCCGGACCGTTCCTCTCGAGCAGGTGCCGCTAAGGTTCGGAGACTGCTGCGCCGATAGACAACGAGTGACAACCCCTTCCTCTGCACCGAACTCCGGTGAAGAAAAACCGGGAGTCCAACCCGGAACCCATTTTGTCGCCCGCCAGCCGATTCTTACGACAGACGAGAAGGTCTTCGGCTACGAACTCTTATTTCGCGACGGCATCGAAGATTTTTTTCGGAGTCCGGATTCCGACGCGGCCTCGCGCAGCACGTTGAACAGTTCGATGCTGCTTGGCCTCGACGTCCTTTGTGACGGACGCAGGGCTTTTGTGAACTGCACCCGCGAAATCCTGCTTAAAGATTACGTAACGTTGCTGCCCGCCGGCCAGACCGTCGTAGAGGTTCTGGAGACTGTCCCCGCTGATGACCTGGTAGTGGCAGCCTGCCGCCGGCTGAAGGAAGCCGGATACATGATCGCGCTGGACGATTTTGCGGTGAACGACGAACGAGAAGCGCTCACCGATCTTGCCGATATCATCAAAGTCGACCTCAGGGCAACCTCGGTCGCTGATGCCGCTGCGATGGTGCGGCGCTATGGTCCCTGGCGCTGCCGGCTGCTGGCGGAAAAAGTAGAAACGCGCGCAGAATTCATCGCCAGCACGAAGGCTGGCTTCGTCTACTTTCAGGGCTACTTTTTCCGTCGCCCGGAAATACTCACCGCGCACGAGATTCCCGCCAACCAGCTCAACTATCTGCGCATGCTGACGGCAGTTTCGCAACCTGAGTTGGACGTGCGTGAAATCGAAAATCTGGTCAAGGGCGAGGCGTCGCTGTGCTACCGTCTGCTGCGCTATCTGAACTCCGCTGCCTTCGGATTCAAGGCTGAGATTCATTCCGTGCGGCACGCACTTTCCATTCTGGGCGAACGGGAAGTCCGCCGCTGGATCCGTCTGGTGGCCAGCCTGGGAGCTGGCCAGGATAAGCCGAGCGACCTGGTGCTGGCGGCGCTGGTGCGCGCTCGTTTCTGCGAGCTGCTCTCACCCAGAGTTCAGCACAACTTTCGGCACAAAGTTCAGCCTGAAGATTCCGACCTGTTCCTGATGGGTATGCTTTCGCTGATGGACAGCATCCTTGAGATTCCAATGCGCCAGGTGCTCGACAACGTTCCCATCGATCAGGAATGCAAAGCCGTGCTGCTAGGCGCGACGAGTCGCCTGCGACCGTTTTATCAGCTTATGCTGGCCCAAGAATCCGGAGAGTGGACGGTTGTCAGGGAACTTGCCACCCAACTTCAGCTCTGCGAAAGCGACGTTTCGACTTCTTACTGGAAAGCCATGCAATGGGCGCGCCAGGTAAGCTCGGGGACATAGCCGACCTTAATCAGCTGAATACATTTTGTTCGATGCTTGGCGCGCTATCTCCTAATTCGGTCGTATTCGGGGCGAAAGCAATTGGGATGCTGGTTCGCCCGCTTCGAGTCTCCGCAATCGCTCACGTATGTCACGGCGAAGCAGCGTCACGGAAATACCGCCAAACGATGCCGGATAGCGGTCGAGCCTCCGGAGTGCAGCTTGCAACAAAAGCCTGGTCCCGAGCGGATTGTTACGCTGCAAGTGATGAAACGCCGCCGTCACCTGAATCAGTCCCTGCAAGAATGTTTTCTCCGGCTCTGGCAGCCCCAGCCAGACAGTCTCCCACGCCTCATGTGCGGTGAAGAACTCGCCCGCATCATACAGTCGTAGACCTTCCGCCAGAGCTCCCCGGGTCCAATCGAATTTCATCATCTCCCGTCCATGCTAAAAGCTAGCATGGACCCCCTCCTCAATCCCTTGACCTCGGGGGCCCAGGACAGGTGTATAGTGGCTGGCAGCATTCGAAGCCCACAGAACCCTGCCTGTGGGCACCTGACTGAGTCCGCCCTGCCTTCCCCCGGCGATGGCTGGAATCTTATGAGGAGTTCCCCGGAAGCCAAGCGGCCCGTTGTGCCCAGCAGTATGGCGGCAAGCGTCCTCTGCGTCCGTAGGCTGGTTGCTTGTTGTCTGTTGTCCGTGGTCTGGTTGTTCGCCGTCTCCACCAATGTGCCCGCGCAGAATGCTTCTCAGTCGGCTCCTGCTCCAAGCCCCACCCCAACTCCTGAGACTAAGAATTCGGTAGAGCTTGCTTCTCACGACGAGCCCGCCACATTCAAAGTGAACGTAAAGCTGGTGGTGGTGCGCGCCGTGGTTCGCGACTCCCAAGGGCACGCCATCGGGAATCTTCGCCAGGAAGATTTCCAGATCTTCGACAAGGGCAAGCCGCAGGTGATTACTCAGTTCGAAGTCGAGCAGCCTGGAACTCTGGCGGCGAGGGCGCATCAACAATCGGTTGAGAACTCCGGCGACACTGCTTCGATTGATACCTCCTCCAGTGCCGGGAACGTGCCTGCTGTGCCCGAGCGTTTTGTGGCTTACCTGTTCGACGATGTACATCTGGAATTCGGCGATCTCGCCCGGGTGCGGGAAGCCGCGGAGCGGCACTTCGCCACGCTGCGGCCTACGGATCGCGCCGCTATCTTCAGCACATCAGGCCAAACAATGCTGGACTTCACCGACGATCATTCGCAACTCCACGCGACATTGCTTCGTCTCCAACCCCGCCCGATCGCCCGCGGGTATGGGCACGATTGCCCCGATATCAGTTACTACCAGGCAGATCTGATCATCAACCGGAATGATCCTCAGGCTATACAGGTCGCCACCGAGGAGGCGATTGCCTGCAACGGAGACCCAACGCTTGCAACTGCCGCGGCGATGGCGGCGGCGACCGTGCAAAGTACCAGCGCAAGCGTATTGAGTGCCGGCGATCATGAGACCCGCATCTCCCTCGGCTTGCTGAGCGATGTGGTCCGCAACGTATCCCGTAAGCCCGGTCAACGAAGTCTTGTCCTGATTTCTCCCGGATTCATCACTCCGCAACTGGAGTACGAATACACTGAGATCATCGATCGTGCCGTGCGCGCGCAAGTTGTGGTCAATACGCTCGATGCTCGCGGGCTGTACGTCCCGGCCCCGTTCGGAGATCCAACCCAAACGAGCGCGGTCCCTGGTGCGGTCCCTATCGTGACTGCGGGGGCTTCCGCTCAGGACCTTCAGGCCCTATCGCGTGTGCCCTCTGGCGGTAAGATCTTCATCGAGACTGCGGCGGCTTCCGCTCAGGACGACCTCCTCGCCGTCTTGGCAGACGGTACTGGAGGAGTGTTTTTTCACAACAGCAACGACCTCGACGAAGGCTTCCGCCGCGTGGCCGAGACTCCTGAATATTCCTACGCACTGGCCTTCGTTCCGCAAAACCTGAAGCTTGATGGCAGCTTTCACACGCTGAAGGTGACCCTCAAGAACCCGCAAAGGCTGACGTTGCAGGCCCGCCGCGGCTACTACGCGCCTAAGAGCTTTACCAACCCCGACGAGCAAGCCAAGCAGGAAATTGTCGACGCAATGTATTCCCAGGAGGAGTTGCACAATCTACCGGTCAACCTGCACACGCAGTTTTTCAAAGCGAGCGATCAGGAGGCGAAACTTGTCGTCCTCGCCCATGTGGACGTAAGACGTCTGCGCTTTCGGAAACTCGAAGGCCGGAACAACAATGTCTTGACCTGCGTGTCGGCCGTGTTTAATCGCAATGGCAATTTCGTTCAGGGAACGGAAAAGACTGTGACGATGAATTTGAAAGATGACACGCTGCAGCACAAGCTTGACTCCGGTATTACGCTCAAGACCAGCTTCGACGTAAAGCCGGGGAGCTATCTGGTGCGGCTGGTAGTAAGGGACGCGGAAGGACAGCTCATGTCCGCAGAAAACGGGACGGTTGAGATTCGTTAAACAGGCATCTTGGAGGGAAGTTATGCGCGATCGCCGGCTGGTTCTTCTGATTGGCCTGATCTGCCTGGCCAGTTGCTGGATATTCCTCGAATTAGGTTCGAACAACTCCGTGGCATACGCCCAGCAGTCCGCCGCGGCCGACACGGCCGACGTCGGGGTGATCCGGACCGAGACCCGTTTGGTTCTCGTGGATGCCGTCGTCACCGATAAGAAAGGAGAATATGTACGCGATCTTGCTCAGAAAGACTTCAAGGTCTGGGAAGATGGCAAGGAACAATCCGTCACCAGCTTCTCTTTTGAGGAGAACACAGGTTCCGCCAACCCAAAGCCCCGCTACCTGGTCCTGTTCTTTGACAACTCAACGATGGATATAGGTGACCAGGCCCGAGCCCGGGATGCCGCTGCAAAGTTTATAGATGCGAATGCCGGTCCCGACCATTTGATCGCCGTTGCGGAGTTTGGCGGCACGGTTCACATTTCGCAGAACTTCACTGCCGATGCCCAGCGCTTGAAGCAAGTCGTGGCAGGTTTAAAGGGATCGTCAGTTTCGCCGAACGCTCCGCCGGTCATGGTGGCGTCTCTGGGAACCCCATCCCTCGGGCCATCACTGGGGAATGCCGAGGCTGACTTCGGCGTCCAAACCGTGTTGCTTGCACTGCGCAGCCTTGCGAAGGGGCTTTCCACTGTCCCCGGGCGCAAGTCGCTGGTCATGCTGACTTCTGGCTTTGCCATGAACCCCGAGTACCAGTCGGAACTGACTGCAGTCATCGATACCTGCAACAAATCGAAC
>Ga0206803_1027_pt2 | contig 32807 bp, 27 predicted proteins | sample Alteio_BWOrgCont_61_FD_152909 | JGI IMG/M metagenome (GOLD analysis project Ga0206803, IMG submission 152909) | Enriched cells from forest soil in Barre Woods Harvard Forest LTER site, Petersham, Massachusetts, United States -... | ecosystem: Environmental > Terrestrial > Soil > Temperate forest >... | reverse complement strand
AGTAGTCCTACGCCTTCGATGCGGGCAAGACTATGCAAGGCGATGGATTGAAAAACCCTCGATTCAATATCACGAACAAAAAGCGTGTCAGGTAGCTCGAGTTCTTTCGTATCGATTTGGTTGAGCTGCTTGTTGTACATGGGCCCCTCAAGAAAAATGTTACACACATTTTACTGGTCAATGCGCTTGATCTCAAGAGGAATCCTGATATAATGGATGTAAAACAATTTTGACAGGTCTATGGACTACCCTATACTTTTCTGTTTATGGCTTATACAAGGTTCGATCGCTGCTTATTATGCCAAACGCAAAGGGCGCAATCCTTATCTCTGGTTTGCTATCGGCTGTTTTTTCGGCCTCTTCGGCATTTTTGCCGTCTTCTTTTTGAAAAATCCCAAAAAGGCTGCGGCTCCTGTGCAACCAGTCCCAGAAGCCCAGTTGCGCAAAACCCTTCCCCACCGCATTTGGTACTATCTCGACCAGAACACACAGCAGGTCGGCCCGATCAGCACCTCTGCTTTGGAAGTAGCTTGGCAAGAAGGAAAAATTTCCCTCGTTACCTATGTCTGGCATGAAGGCATGGAAAATTGGAAGTCTTGGCAGGAAGTATGCCAGGAAAGCGGCGTCACTCTAGAAAGACCTCTGGAAACACCCGCGACATAAAAAAACGACCTGTAGCCCTCAGCGGATTTCGAAGATTCAACGCAAAGACGCCAAGCCGCGGAGACGCAAAGAGCAATACATTTTTAATTTTCTCCGCGTCTTCGCGGCGTGGCGTCTTTGCGTTGATACCATCTTTCGATCATTCAATACAGGGAAGTGATTATTAGCGCGTTGCGCTTATATAGGTTGACACCTATGCCTGAAAGGCTGCAGGAGAAACTCAATTCAAGACCCAAGGCGTGAATAATCCCTGGGCCTATTGAAAAATTTTACCAGCTGGCTTTGAAGACGCCGGGGATCAGGCCTTTATTGGCCATTTCCCTAAAGCAAAGGCGGGAAAGCTTGAACTTACTTAAGAAACCGCGACCGCGGCCTGTCAACTGGCAACGGTTTCTAAGCCGTACGCGCGAGGAGTTGCGAGGCATCTTGTTCAGTTCCATTTGCGCAGTGCGCTGATCTTCTTCGCTCGTAGTGGGATTGCGGATGATCTCTTTCAGTTTTGTTCTTTGTTCGCGCTTCAGCTCGACGAGTCTTTCGCGCTTCTTTTGCCTAGCAACTACAGATATTTTTGCCATATTCTCTCAATGTTATTTTTTACGCGCGGGGCCTTTTTGCCTTTGCTTACGGTTTGGATCGATCTTATTGATCACATAAATCCGGCCACGGCGCCGTACGGTTTTATCCCCTTTAGAGGGATCAGCTTTAATCGATGCTCGCACTTTCATATAGTCCTAGCAGTGAGATAGAGTAAGGTGGATTTTATAGCTTTTTCGGCATTTTCCCGCAAGACCCCATTTTCATCGGCTTTTCCCTCTAATCACCTCCGAGTGGACATTTCTAAAAATGGCTTATAAACACATTTTTTAGTATCACGTTCAAGTATTACACGCAACTAAACAAACTCAAATCAAAACTAGTTATAACATCTAATCCGCCATTGACTAGATAAGGTTAATACTTCCACAATGCTCTGCAAAAATGGAGGTTTTATGTCTGTTCAATTAAATCCCCAATCGCCAATTTCCCATCAGACGCCTGAGGCCGGTCAAAGCCCATCGATCAGGCGAACACAAGTCAACGCAGCAACTGCTCATCAAGACCATATTTCCTCTGCAGCTGCAGAACCTTCCTGCTGCAGTACCATTTTCAATTATTTCCAGTCGCTGATCGACTGCATCCGCTCTTTCTTCAAAAAAATCTTTCAAACTAGTTCTAGCACACCCGTAGAAAAACAGGGGCTTACTAGAAGACACACGACCCAATCCACCCCTCTTGCCACTACCGACATCTCTTCGTCGTTCCATAACAACAATAAGCTGTTCGCCTATCAACAGTTATTGCAAAGAGCACCTGCCAACGCCCTTCACGCCAAATTCACAAAATACGGACTGGGCAGCACCACCGCTGTTGCACAAACCCGGTTGTTAACCTCAAACGCCCCAACAGTGCATGAAGCGGCTGGAACATTCACTTATGATCCGTCCACAGAAGCTACCAAACACTGGACCGCCAATTTCGCAGACAGAAATCTCTTCGGTTTTGGGTTCGGCGCTTTGCTTGCCCAAGACGAGCTGCAGATCCTCGAGCACCCTGGGCTCTACCAGCTAAAGATGCATTTGAGAAATCAAAGGATGGACTATCTTGGCGCCAATGAGATTGCCTTAATAGAAAATGTCCTTAGGCTTGGCAACTTGGACACACAAACGCCACTTCCCACCGGCGCAACGCTATACGGAAACACCTTCGCTCATGCGACCCAAGACCAGATCGCTTCTAAGCTAACCCGACTGACCCCACCTCATGCTAGCAATATCTTTGCGATGCCTGCACCGCATATTTCCGCAAGCCTCCACAACCAACCCTATCAAAAACAGCACCTGGAGCAGCTTTTCTACACCTGCGATACGGCATTCTCAGCGTGCAAAGAAAATTCAGGCGAAGCCCAATGTGTTGTGCACACAGGAAAGTGGGGAGCTGGAGCTTTTGGCAACGACCCTAAAACGGTCGCAGTGATCCAGATTGCGGCAGCCATGCATGCTGGAATCGATGAATTGCGGTATTACGCGCTAGGCAGCCAAGACGCCTTTATAGATGCACAGGAACTGGTTAATCAAATTACTCTGCAGCACCCTCAATTCACCGTTGACGAATTTTTATCCCATCTTGCAGACAATGCTGCAGCTTACGGGTTACGCTACGGGCTTGGCAACGGGACTTAGAGTCTGTCTGCGAATTTCTCAATGTTGGTTTTTGATCTTTTTCCCGCCGGTTAATTATATTACCTTGCCCTACTTGTTCAAGTATGGTGCTCGGCAATAAAATTAACCGGCGGAAAAAATCTCTAAAAAACCTCCTATCGAAAAATTCGCAGACAGACTCTTAAAAAAATAATTTGAACTGATTTTGCAACCGGTTAGGGCGCAAAATCAGTCCAAAGTCCAGTATAGTTCCGATATCTGGACAAACTGCCTCTTGCGGGATATCTTTTTTTGGGGTACATTTTTCGCTATATTTCTGAAAAAAATTGTTTAGGATCTACACATGAAGCGCACCTATCAACCCAGCAAAAAAAGACGTCAGACCGCATGCGGCTTCCGCACCAGAATGAAAACTGCCAAAGGGCGTGCAGTCATCAACAGAAGACGCCGTCAAGGACGCAAGAAACTGACGCAGGCGTAATGACTTCGACTGCAAATTCGGTCGATTATTCGTTCCCCAAAAGTGCCCGTATTCTTGAACGTGCCAAGTTTTTGAAGATCATGAAGACCGGGACAAGGGTCTCTGGATCTTCTATCGTCATCTTCTACCGGCGCAAAGAAGTCGGCTTGGCGCGTCTTGGCATCACCGTTTCCAAAAAACACGGCAAAGCGCACGATCGCAACTATTTCAAGCGCCTTGTACGCGAGGCGTTTCGCCTATGCCGGCCCCAATTGCCTACGGATATCGAAATCAACGTACAGCCTGCGGGGAAAAGAGAGGACCCAAGACGCCCCCTCTCCCTGCCCGGCATGATCGATGACTTTTTGTACTTCTCTCACAAAGTACGTATTCGGTAAACTCCGCTCTCTGTGAAGAGGGAGTTGCAAAACTCCACGGCAGCGAAAAATCGATGATTTTCGACCATGTTGCGGCGGGGCCAGGCTTTGCCTGGCTGAACCGCTTCGACAGTGGCCTGCCCAAAAGAGCAGGTCGAGGAGAGCGGGCGCAACATGGTCGAAAAGGGCGATTTTGCGCGCCGAAGAGTTTTGCAATTCCCTCTGGAATATTACTGCAAGGTAAAGACACTATGCAGGGAGAAAAGAGACTAAACGGTTTAAATGCCGCTCAGAGCCAAGCCGTGCGCACGACGCATGGGCGCGTTCTTGTTTTAGCTGGCGCGGGCAGCGGAAAGACGAGCGTCCTTACGCACCGCATCGCCTATCTCTTGCGCGAGCAGCAGGTGTCGCCACAGGCCATCTTAGGCCTTACCTTTACCAATAAAGCCGCATCGGAAATGCGCCAGCGTGTCGGCGCCCTTGTCGATTCAAAATCTGCCCGTCATCTCACACTGTGCACCTTCCACAGCTTTTGCATGCAGATCCTGCGCAAGGAAATCGAGCTCCTTGGCTATACCTCGGATTTCAGCTTATACAACGAAAAGGACATGAAACGCCTTCTGACGCAAATGGCGCGCATGATGCTGGAACACGAAGGGGAATTACCCTCTCTTCAGCCTACTTTCGATAAGATTGCTGAAGCGAGAAGCCAAGGCGTTTTTCCAAAAGCGCCTCCTTCGGCTGACAAACCCACTTGGCATGATACTTTTGCCGCTGATCTGTTCTCGAGACTCGAGGCATGCATGCGCGCCTATAACGCCGTCGATTTCGACAGCCTGCTCGTGCTCACCGTACAACTTTTCGAAGAATATCCGGGCGTACTCGCAGCCTATCAACAGCGCTTTCAGTACCTCATGATCGATGAATACCAGGATACGAATCCGATCCAATACCGTCTTGCCTCCCTTTTAGCTGCCGGACATCGCAATCTGTGCGTCGTCGGCGACGATGATCAATCCATCTACGGATGGCGTGGGGCGGAGATCAAACATATTCTGCACTTTGATCCCGATCATACCATCAAGCTCGAGCAAAACTACCGTTCTACCTCTACGATCTTGAAAGCAGCCAACGCCGTGATTAGCAACAATAAAGAGCGGCATCCCAAAGAATTATGGAGCAGCGGCCCTGTAGGAGACGCCATAGAACTTTTTCATGCGCCGACAGAGACCGAGGAAGCCGAAGCCGTCATCCAACGCCTCGTCAAATTGCACACCGAGCAGAAAATTGCATGGCGCGACATGGCCATCCTATACCGGTCCAATGTACTTGCCCGCCCCTTTGAAACTGCCCTGATCAACGCGGTATGGCCAGATCCGGACGCTGACCAATCGAGCGATAAAAAAAAGTGGCTCCGCGGGATTCCCTACCAAATCTTTGGGGGCACAGAATTGTACGAGCGAAGTGAAATCAAAGATCTCATGGCCTACCTCCGCACTGTCTGCAATCCATCTGATGAAGAAGCTATCTTGCGCATCATCAATGTCCCTAGACGAGGTGTCTCCGATCAGGCGCTCGATAAGATCACCGCTTATAACCGCGAAAAAAAAATGCCTCTATGGGAACTCTTGCAGAAGCTGCAAAAAAAAGATGCGGCAGTTGCTGCGCTGCGAGAAGAACTCTCTGAACGGGGAATGAAGGGTATCGAGGGTTTTGTCGCCTTGATCGAAAAATACCGCTCGGCGTTTAACCAAGACCCTCTTCATACAACGCTCCTGAACTTACTGGAAGAGATCGACTATAAGAAAGCTATCTCCGAAGATGTCAAGAGCGACAAGATGCGGGGATTTAAATGGGAAAACATCGAACAATACGTCGAAAGCCTAAAACGATTTACCGAAGAACATGCCACTGGCTCCTCGCCAAGAGCCCTTGCCGATTTCGTCTCTGAAAATCTTCTCAATGACGACCACTGGCTGAAAGCCAATCGCGGCCTTCATGAGGATAAACTCAACCTCATGACCTTCCATAGCGCAAAAGGTTTGGAGTTTACCGCCTGTTTCCTGATCGGCCTTGAAGACCACATCATTCCCCATGAGAAAAGTCTGATGGAAACAGGCGTCGAAGAAGAACGCCGGTTGATGTACGTCGCGATTACGCGGGCGAAAAGGCATCTCTGCCTCAGCATGGCGCGCAAAAGAAAAAAAATGGGGCAGGAGATCGACAGCAATCCTTCGCGCTTCCTCTTCGAGATCCCCAAAGATCTCGTTAAAGTCACCTCCTGGCGCTTTTCTTAACCTTCTGCGTTATTCAATAGAGATAATGTTGAAAAATTTATTACTGAGGATTTATGTAAATATTTTTTTTATCATACATTAATACGAAACTATGTCATTATATAATAACAAAGATTATTTTTCATATTACTTTAACAAAAACAGGTGGACTCATGTCAATCCAAGCTTCTTCTAGTTCGTCATCTTCTCCTCCGTCATCCGAAAGTCTGCGCAAGACTTTTGGTGAGATGACTGAAAATTTGCAAAACCAAAGTCGCGACTATACAACACGTCCATGGCGGACGCGGGAAGATAAACCGATACGAATTTTTCATGAAGCCCTTAAGAGAAGCGGCAACGCAATCGCTGATCTCAGAAACCACGTTGAACGCACCACAGACCCAACTGTTCAAAGTAAATTCCAGCTTTTGTGCGATACTCATCAAGAACTAAACACCTTACTCACAACAGAAGCAACATCGGCCGCACGAGTATCACGTGCTGCGCTTGCGGTCCCGGAACTTCTACAGCATATTGCGCAATATGTTTCTCCAGAAGACGGCGCGCATTTAGCTAGCACTTGCTCATACCATCATCGTGGGATGAGCCTTAACAATTTCCTTTTTCATCACAAAACAGGCTTAGTTACTCAGTCACCCGATAGATCAGCAAGACAATGCTGGGAATCTTACAGAGCCATCGTGCGATCCGGAGTTCCCCCTTTTCTGGTTGATCGCTTGGGAGGCGTTTTCCAAGCAGGAAAAGCATTCAATAGACTGCCACGCTTAGTCTTTTTCACCAATGCGGACTACCCCAGTTTAGCCCTTGCTGACCTACCAGCCCCAGTTTGCCGGGGTGTGTTTAGAAGACTGCCCGAGCCAGGAGTCGGGATTGCCCCTATTGATCTAGACGGTCCTGCTACCTTTGCTGATATTGAAGACGCACGTGCTATTCGGAGAAACCAAGCTGATACTGCAGCTCATTATCGTCCGTTTATTGCTATGCGAGTAGAATCACGCACTTTACGTTACATCAAAATCCAAACTGCGAAGGACCTGATCACCCCTGAAGAACGTGAAATCCGCTTGCGAGTGGCTATGAACTTACCCACCCCTGCAGAGCGTGAAATCGCAGTGCAAAACATTATGAAGACGCCGACCACGCCTGCTGAAGAGCGTGAAAAGGCAATAGCAAAAGCTAAGGCAGAACGAACGGATAGATTAGTTGAGACCTTTACTTGCCACCCCAGCATACCAGATTTATGGGAGACAATAAACGCTTGCGACGAGCCTTTTGTTCTTACAAATCGCGGTCCAATCCATTTACCAGCAGATGGGAAACCGCTAATTCAGACATTTGGCGATAAGTTCACCCGTCTTTTGCTAGGTGGAAACGTGGGAGATCACGAATATACGGGGGCAGATAGATTTTTTTCTGAATCAGCAGCTAGGACAGTTCCTTCCAATGAAGATGGAACACCAGAATCTATTATAAGGCTTATATAATACATTGATTCCTGAAGAGTGATTTTCCCATAGAGATAAAGTTAAAAAATTTATTACCATAGAGCGCTCAGAGATCACCGTGAAAGAGAAAAAAAATACTAGGTTCTTTTGCGTTCGGGTGTAAAAGTTTATTTCAATATTATTTCCTGATAGCTTAAAAAAAAATCTTTTATTGTATTCATTGTGAAAATTTGATATTATATAACAATGTTTGTTGATTGTTTATATCAGATTTTAATACAAATTTTAAAAATTAATAACAGGTGAATTTATGTCTATTCAAAGTAGTTCTTCTAGCTCCTCAAGTTCTAGCCCTATGGTACCGGCCAGGGCATCAAGTACTGCACTTGCGATCCCTGGACTTCTACAGCATATTGCGCAATATGTTTCGTCAGAAGACGGCGCGCATTTAGCTAGCACTTGCTCACGCCATCATCACGGGATGAGCCTTAACAATTTCCTTTTCCACCACAAAACGGGCTTAGTTACTCAGTCACCCGATAGATCAGCAAGGCAATGCTGGGAAGCGTATAGAGCCATCGTGCGATCCGGAGTTCCCCCTTTTCTGGTTGATCCCTTGGGTGGTGTTTTTCGTGCAGGGAGAGAATTCAGTAGACTGCCACGCTTAGTCATTTTCACTAACGAAGACTACCCCAGTTTAGCCCTTGCAGACCTACCCGCTCCAGTTTGTCGAGGTGTGTTTAGAAGACTGCCCGAGCCAGGAGTCGGGATTGCCCCTATTGATCTAGATGGTCCTACTACCCGTGCTGATATTGAAGACGCACTTGCTATTCGGAGAAACCGAGCTGACACTGCTGCTCATTATCGTCCCTTTATCGCTATGGGCGTAGAATCTCATGCTCCACGTCACTTCAGCGTGCTATATGCTATGGACAACATGTCCACCCCTGAAGAGCGTGAAAAGGCATTAACAACAGCAAGAGCTACGCCTCCAGAACGTGAAGTTGAGATCTTTACGCGCCACCATTCAATTCCTGATCTCTGGGTGACAATTGTAAAATACCACAACATTGTTATGGCCAATAAAAGACCGATACTTTTACCAGCGCGTGGGAAACCGCTAATTCAGGCAATGGGCGATAAGTTTACTCGTCTTTTGCAGGGTGGAAACGTAGGATATAACACTCCCGACGATGAAAGTAGATTTGCTACTGAATCAGAAGCTAGGACAATCCCTTCCGGCGAAGATGGAAAAGAACAATCTATTGTAGCGCTTATTTAATGCAGCTCTTTTCGATGAGTGAATTTCCCATAGTGAAATTCACTCATCAGGAATGCATCTTTAGCGCTTCTCGCCTTCCGCTTTTTTTCTTAAATAATCGAGGGACTGCGCAATCTCGCTGCGGTATTCTTCGGGAGCTACGTTATACGAATTTTTCGCATGGACGACGGCCTCGACAACCTTGTTTTTGCTGAACAGAAACTGCGCGATCATCATCTCGACGCGCCAAAGGTTTTCATTGTCCTGGCTGCCAAATTTTTGGAGAAAATGGACCAGGGGGGCAATGGCTCGCTGCGGATCTTCTTTTTTCTTTAACTGACGGACGAGTGTATTAAATTCCACTGTAGCTAGTTTAAACTGTATCCCTTTGCTGCCAACGGGATCGCGCGCAGTGATTTTTTTCTTTAGCTGCAGAACTGCGGGATCGTTCAATGCGTGAGTTGCGAGAAGATGTTCGTATTGCTCCATCAGAAAAAAAGCGTCCTGGTCCGATTTCAATCCCGCTTCGAGGATTTGCTGCCGTACGGCTGTTACACTTAGAGTATTGGCCTTTTTGTAGAGCTCCTGGATTTCGTCGCCTCTCATGGCCAGCAGACTTGGGCTTCCGACGAGAGCTTTTAATTGCCGATAATCGGCAAGCGATGTCATCAGGCGGGCTGCAAACTCTCTTGAACCTACAGGCATGTATCCCATCTTGACAATCTCGTCACCCGATGGGTCGACAAGCACAAGCGTCGGCAATTCCTGAATCCCATAGCGCTTTTTCAGGCCAAAATATTGTGTTTTCCTCTCTATAGGCAAAATATCCTTCTCGGGAAAATCAATGCGCACGAACAGGACATTTTCCCGCAGAGCCGCGCTGAATTCAGGCCTCGCTAAAATATCTTCTTCCATTTTCATCGACCATGGACACCAGCCGGATCCTGTGAACGCCAAGAGAAGCGGTTTACCTGTAGCTTGTGACATTTTCAACGCCTTGGCATAATCATCGGCCCATTGCGTCCAAGCGGGAGCCCCAGAGAAAGCAGCTCCAGGCACCCGGGATTCCCCTGTGGCATGGGCGAAAGAGCAAGCAGCTAAAGCCGAAACAACCAGAAACTCTCGTAAGCGTAACATGAATATTTCTCCTCCTGATATACAGGACTTAACCCGCGTATAAAAAAATGTTTTGTTTTTTGCCTACGATAATCGTACGTCATCGTAAAGAAAATTTGAAAAAATGCAGCTTGCGCGGTTTGGAAAGCCGCAGCGATTGCGTGTTTGTGCGCTATCCCTGCAAAGAGCTGCCGCCGCTAGACGGCTATCTCGTGCTCGATTTAGAGGGAGGGGAAATCAGCGAAGAAGATCAGGGGCGCGGGATCTTGCTCATCGACGCCACTTGGCGCTATGCGGAACAAATGAACAAAAATCTTTCACTTCCGGGCACCATCGTAAGAAGAAGCCTGCCTCAACACTTCCGCACCGCCTACCCGCGCACCCAAACGGGTTGCGCATCGCCCGACCAAGGGCTTGCGTCGATAGAGGCGCTCTACCTCGCCTACCACCTCATGGGCCGATCTACAGATGGCCTCCTCGATCATTACTACTGGAAAGACGAGTTCCTAAAGAAAAACTCCGCAATCTTATCGTAGCGTAGACTTTAGAGGTCCTAAGGTGAGTTTTATTTAGGTCAAAGTTGGAAATGAGCCGCCCCTCTGTACACGACAAAAATTAGTTTCATCCGTTAACTATCATCTCTTATGGCCAGGGTTTTTCCCATAGTTTGACCGCGAAGCGGTGATTTGCCGGGAACCGGCTACAGTGGATAGCTGAGGGGCCCGTTTTCGGGATGAGTAAATCTCATTCCGAAAATGGGCCCCTCAGCTATCCACTGTAGCCGGTTCCCGGCAAATTACCGCTTTCGCGGTTAAGTGATCGTCTTTTTTGTCGTGTACAGAGGAGCCGCCCGTCTCGTTTATTCTAAGTAATTTAACCACAATTAGTTACAAAAGTCTAAATGATACATGATATTTATTTATTAAAAAGTAATTAAAGTTATTTAAAAAATTATATTAAATATGGTATAATAATGTTTTTATGAATAACAATTATTGCAAGAAGGGATAATGGCATCAGCAATAGAAAGAAGCAGATCTGGCGATTTGGTTGAGTTGCCATACGATTATATCGCGCCTCCAGGAAACGAAACATGGAGAAACGCCTACGTCAATCGCATGTGCGGCTGCTTAGGTGCTGGCCCGCTCTATGCGCAAACAACAAGCGAGAAAGCAAGGCGAGGGATACGGGTTAGGCCTGAGGATATCGTTACAGAACCGATTCCAAACGCTGTCTATGCTGGCATAGCCCGCAAAGCCTTACAGACTGCTGCTGGGGGTTTACGTGAAGAGGGCTATCTTCGTTCAAAAGACCCGTTATTCAGAACGAAGAGCGATGAATTTTCCGCCCATGAGCGCGAGTGGAAGCGCGAATGGACCCGCCTTAACGACCTGCAAAGGGAGTTTGAGAGTTGGCGTGAAGTGCTATGTGAAATACCTGTCATAGGCCAGATCTTCCTTTTTAACGTATGGCTACTCAAAATGTTAGGCTTTAAGGACCCGCAGGAGAGAATGCTCGCTCTCGAAGGAACGATGGATGAGCTTATAAAGAAAGAACGTGCTCAGATAGACGCGGATTGCCGAAGATACGGTGACGTGAATAAAGATGCCGAGGGAAACCCCCGTTCATTTGTAAAGATAAATGGAATAGAGTGTGCTTCTAGTGCGGATGTCGAAAAGGCTATGGACACTGCAAGGGTAACATCCAAAACGCAGCGGTATGCGATATTGCAATTCGCAAACCAGCACCTATTCAGGCCTACAGATCGTTTTAGCGAGCATTTAGTACGTCTCGCAACTGAGCACGCCCCACTTAGACCTATTTGGGCCGAAACAGGCTTAAAGGGCTTCGAATTTTGCCCTCAAGAACATCTTGCTGATCAGATGCCTTATTTCCCCCATGCATCGGTCGGGGACTATTCTATCGATATAACCATTGATGACAGTCTCGTGCATGTAGAAGCTCATGCGCAACAACATTTGAAACCAGAAGATTGCCCTGGCTATAAGGCAATGGAGTTCGATACAACATTAACACTCGATATGAATCGTCAAGACAATACAGTGCGTTATTCCATGGGCACTCAATTAGTCCCGGGTAAATCCAGGGCTTTCGCCCTAAAAGCCCACCTATAAAGTCACTCAATACTTGCCTTGGCCCACGCTAAAGGTATAGGCGACGCTGACGATGCCAGAAACAAACTGCCCGGTGTTGCGGCCGTAAACATCAAACCAAACCCCTGCTAAGAAGTTGAGTATGGGGGTTGGGTTGTATTCGATTGCGGGAGCAAAGCTGAGCTGGTCATTGGAGCCGCCTCCGACTGTAGCTAGGGCTCCTGTCGATGTAAATCCAGGCGTGCCATGAAATTTCGTTTTGTTCTTCCAAGTATAAACGGCATCAAGCGCAAATACCCACTTCTGGGTAAAACTATATTCAAACGCTGCGTTGGCCTGCTGATAGTTTCCCGGGTTGACAGTGCCGGCTGTTCCATCAGAACCCCCGTAAGAGTTAAATTCTCGAACGTGGACTCTCGAAGGAATGGTATAGGAATACGCAGCGCGTAAATTCACAGGATGTTTGCGGGACCAAAAGTAAAGTTTGCTGATGCGGAGGCCGAATTGACTCTGAAAAGAACCGGCCCCTGTCGCATCGAGTCCGATTTTGCTCGGATTGAGCCGTTGATACTTGCCGGTGGGGAATGTTTCATTGAAGACGAATTTAATCGCGGGTTTTTTTAAATCCTCTTTCATTAGAGGGAATCCTACCCCAAGCGTGCAATCCCCATATCCTCCACCGTCTCTCACTTTGTCATGACTATCTCTCTGCCAGTTATAAAAGCCCTGTATGGAAAAGGCCATGTCCAACCAATCCGTCAAACCAACCAGGATGGGGCTGATCGAGGGGTTTACACTCCAATTGTCATGTATATGGACAGTTTTGCGTTCCGAGTCCCATAAGGCATAAGTATCTGTGACAAAAACATACGGCTGGATAACCCCGACCCCCGGCGGCATCATGTGCGCGCCGCCTGTCAATAACGGGCCGGCGTACCAAGGATTGAACATCTCTAGCGCCTGTTTAAAGAGAATCTCGTCTTGTTCCAAATCCCTCTGGATTTCCTCCGGGGTCTTGATGGGCTCTTCGTATTCCGTTACGCCCTCTTTTTGCGCGAGAATGGGATCTTCGTACGCAGTCTCTCCATATTGCGTCGAACTCTCTTCTTGGACAACCGCGGGAATTGGCTCCTCGTATGTGATCTTTTCTTGGGGAACTGTCAGAAATGGAATTCCCGCAGTCAATGCCATGGTCGTGAAAAAGTGTTGCATTTTGAACCTCAAATTATTTTTTTATTTTACTTTTTGCCATTTTTAGGCAAGTAGAGAAATAAACATACGAAGGGAAAGTCATGACAGAATCCATGGGAAATACTCCAAGTCCACGACCGATAACCGCTCAAGATAAACAACTGTACAAAGAAGAATACCACCATGGTGTCGATCTTTTTAAACGCGCCCTTAATGAATATTCCACAGCCGATGAAGTGCATAAAAAAGATGCTTTCCGCGAAGTCATGGACAGGGCGCTGCAAGTGCTAAATGACACGGCACGAGGCCTTAAACGCACCGATCTCCTCGCCCAAAACAGCAAGATCAGGGAAGATTTTGATTCTTATCAAGCTTCGCAGAAGGATACGGAGAAAACCCAGCTTGTCAAAGATTTGGACCAAGCTGACAAATCCGTGTGATAGATTATCCGGTTATCAATAAGTAATTTCTTTATAAAAAATTGATAAAATCTCCTTTTCTTGACTTTTTGCAAAAAGTATAGGAATATCTTACTCATTCTATCAAAGACTTCTGAAAAACAGCGTTCTCGTGCAGCAAACGATTTATCAAGCAGGCGATCATTCTTTCCCTCTCGAACAAGTAGACAAGGACGCCCTTTACGTAATGGAAAAATTGCGTAACGCAGGGCATTTGTGCTACCTGGTAGGAGGCAGCGTCCGCGATTTACTCCTGCAGAGAACACCCAAAGATTTTGACATATCCACATCGGCCCTGCCCGAGGAAATCCGAAAGATATTCAGAAACTCCATCTTGATCGGCCGCCGTTTTCGGCTTGCGCATATTCGTTTTGGCCGCAAGATCCTCGAGGTGTCCACGTTTCGCTCCGGGGACAATGAGTCCGAAAACCTGATCTTGCGGGATAATGAATGGGGAACGCCGGAGCAGGATGCCCTGCGCCGCGATTTTACCATCAATGGGTTGTTTTATGATCCTTTTGCACATACGATCATCGATTACGTAGGCGGTTTTGCGGATCTTAAACGTGCGCAGCTCCGTACAATCGGCCAACCGTTTTTGCGTTTCAAACAAGATCCCGTCCGTATGATCCGGCTTGTTAAATTCGTAGCGCGGTTCGGCTTCGATATCGACCCTGAGACCAAAGTAGCATTGTTCGAATGCCGATCGGAAATCGCCAAAAGTTCTTCCGCCAGAGTTCTGGAAGAACTCCTGCGCATGCTGGAATCGGGATCCTCGCTTTCCTTTATCGAGCAGCTCACCCATTATGGCCTGCTTCAGTTAATCCTACCGGTTTTGGGACAGTTTTTAGAAAAACCGGCAGGCCAGGAAATCTACAATTATTTGCGCGAAATCGATACCACCTTCCATGCGCCGCATCTTCCTCCTCTTGATCGGTCCATCTTGCTCTCTTGCCTTCTCTATCCATATTTACAAAAGAGGATTGCATCGCAATTCTTGGAAAGGGAAAGGATTCCTCATCTGGGTGAAATCCAACAGGAGGCCTTCGACGTCATCGATGAAGTATTCCCCGAGAGCTTTCGCATCCCCCGCCGCATGAAATACGGAGTGGCCGGTATTTTGATCTCCCAGTACCGTCTAACCCCTTTGGAAAAGCGTCGTTCCTCTCGCCTCCGCGTACCTCAGGATCCCGATTTCCCCCTCGCTCTTAAATTTCTCGAAGTGCGTTGCTGTTTGGAACCCGGACTGCAGCAAATCGGCGAAGAATGGCAGGAGGCCCTCAAAAACACAGGCGAGGCGCCCGTCAAAAAACGGCGGAGAAGACGCAAGCGAAGTCCAGCAGCCCCAAGTGAAAATCCCTCGCCATGACCACCTTTACAAGCATCGATTTCGGAGAGGGGCTGGAGATGGGAGTCTCGGGGCCACCCCTTACCGAAGGCCCTCTTCCCGCCTTGTTCTATTTTGCTCTTTCAGCCAAAGATAGCCTGTGCCAGGGCCCCTATAACCAGCCTGTCGCCTATCTTAGCTCTAGACGCCTGCGCGTTTTTTCCGTTACCTTGCCTTTCCACCAGCCGCCTCTCGATCCTCAGGATGCCTTGACACACTGGGCCCAAGCTTTTTTGCAAGGCCATGATATCCTCGCCCCTTTTATCCATAACGTTGTCCGCGTCATAGAGAAGATCGCGCAACTAGGCTACTCTTCGAAGATGGCCGTTGCAGGCCTTTCTCGGGGTGCATTAATTGCGGCTCACGTCGCAGCCCATTCCACCCTCGTTCAGTATATCCTTGGGTTCGCCCCTTTAACCAGGCTTGGGAAAGCGCGCGAATTTCGAGAGTTTGCCCCTCATTCTCTTATCGACGCCTATGATACGCACAACCTGCTCGCGCGGCTCATTGGGAAACCGTTGCGTTTTTATATCGGAAACCGCGACGAACGCGTAGGAACGGCCTCCTGTTTTTCTGTCACCCAGCAACTTACCGAAGCCAGTTACCAGAGCAAAATTCGTTCCCCTCAAGTCGAGCTCGTGATCTTCCCTTCGATCGGCTACCATGGGCACGGTACCCCTAAAGAGATTTTCGAACAGGGTGCCGAATGGATCTGCCAAAAACTAGAGGGTCCTTGAATGCTTAAAGAAACATGCGATCTATTTGTATTTGCAGGTGAAAAAAGCGGAGACCTCCACGGCGGAAATATCCTGCGCGAACTCCAATCGGCGCGCCCTCAGGTAAAAATCCGCGGCGTTGGCGGCCCCTCCATGCGCGCTGCAGGCCTAGACTGCATCCTTCCCATGGAGCGCTTCCAGGTCATGGGCTTTGTCGATGTGTTTCTTGCCCTTCCGCGTTTGGCCCGTCAGTTTTATTTCGTGAAAAAATTCATCCTCCGCACGCAACCACCCGTCGTCCTTCTTATCGATTATCCCGGTTTTAACCTTCGCCTTGCCGCCCACTTGAGAAAAGCAGGATACAAGGGCCGCATTTGCCACTATATATGCCCCTCCGTTTGGGCATGGGGGAAAAAGCGAATTCCCCATATGGCAGAGACGCTCGACATGCTCCTCAGCATTCTCCCTTTCGAAAAATCCTACTTTAGCGACACTCCCCTTCCCGTTCACTACGTCGGACATCCTCTAGTCGCCGCTATTAACCGCCACCGCCACCAGCCGCTAAAGGGGTTTTCCGGTAAAGTCCTCGCTCTGTTTCCCGGCAGCCGCCTCAAAGAGATCGAAAGGAACCTCCCCTTTCAACTCGCCGCCGCCAAAAGATTGTGCGAGAAAGATCATCTACAGATCGCCATATCCTTCACTAATTCCGCTTTTCTCCACCACATTCAGTACTACATCGAACAAGCTGGGCTGACTGACATCAAGCTGATACCCCCAGAACACACCTACGACCTCATGCACCGCGCCCACCTTGCCCTTGCCAAATCGGGCACCGTTACCCTCGAGCTTGCCCTACACGGAGTCCCCACTGTCGTCACTTACGGCATCTCTACGCTCGATCTCTTCATCGCCCGCCGCATCCTCCGCATCGAACTCCCTTACTACTGCCTGGTCAATATCCTTGCCGACGAAAACGTCTTCCCCGAACTCATCGGCCCCAACCTCACCTTCGACGCCCTCCACCAAGCCGCCAAAACCCTTCTCGACAATCCCGTTCTCTACGCCGATTGCCAAGAGAAGTGCGAGCGCGTCAAGGCCCTGCTCGGACGCGAAGACGCCAGCCGCGCCGCCGCGCTCCACCTCGCCCCGCATCTTAACTAAGCCCCGCTTCTTTATGTAGCGTAGGCTATAAAGAACGCAGGCTGAAGCCTACGCTACATAAAGAAATGTCCGGCCTTACATTCTTAACTGCATATTGTAGAGGTTTGCATAGGTGCCATTTAGTGCGATTAGCTCTTCATGCGTTCCTTGCTCCTCAATCCCGTTATCGGTTAACACAAGAATTCTTTGCGCATTTCTGACGGTTGATAACCGATGGGCGATGACAAGTGTTGTGCGGTTGTTTATTAACTTCTCCAATGCATTTTGCACAGCCTTTTCACTTTCATTATCGAGCGCACTCGTCGCTTCATCAAAAATGATAATGGGTGGATCTTTCAAGAAAACGCGTGCCACGCTTAAGCGTTGCTTTTGTCCACCTGACAATTTGACGCCCCGTTGGCCAATATCTGTTGCATACCCCTTCGGCAACGCCATAATAAAATCATGGGCATTCGCCTTTTTGGCTGCCGCAATGATTTCCTCCTCGCTTGCATCAGGTTTTCCATAGCGGATATTGTCAAAGACTGTTCCCGCAAATAGGTATACATCTTGCTGGACAATGCCTATATTCCTTCTTAACGAGCGCATGCTGATACTAGTAATATTCTTACCATCAAGCAGTATTTGCCCTTTGCTTACTTCATAAAATCGGGGAATTAAAGAACATAGGGTTGTTTTTCCAACACCTGAGGGGCCTACCAAAGCAACATATTCCCCGACTTTGATATTTAGAGATATATTCTTTAGGACATGGTCATAGTCTTCTTTATATTTGAAACTTACGTTTTTAAATTCTATATTTCCTTGGGTCTGTGTAAGTTCGATCGCATCTGGCGCGTCTTGTATATCGGGCTCTATCTCTAAAACTTCCATAAACCTCTCAAACCCGGTAATTCCTTCCTGGTACAGCCTGGCAAAGTTGCCCAACCTCTGTATGGGTTCAATTATGATAACAATATAAAGGATAAATGTTAGTAAATCGGCTAAATCTAAGGACCCCTTAACAATGCTGACGCCGCCAAAGATGACAACAGCTACAGTCATGAGTTGCGTAAACGAAATCAAACCGTCGTAAAAAAATGCCTCATTTTTATAACCCTCTCTTCTGCTTTCGACAAAACGGGTGTTTTCGTAGGCAAACTTCTTTTTTTCGATCTCTTCGTTCGTAAATGACTTTACAACCCTGATGCCTGAAAGTGTATCTTCAACTTGCGCATTAATATCTCCAATTCTGTCATTGCATTTTCGTAATGCACCCCTCATTTTCTTGCTAAAATAAAATGCATGTATACCCATGATTGGCAGAAAGAGAAGGACAATTATGGCAAGCTTAACATTGATATTGAGTAAAATGACGGCCGCACCGACAAAATTCAGGAATGAAATGACGATATCTTCAGGACCATGATGATATAACTCGGAAAGGTCAAAAGTATCGTTGGAGATCCGCGTCATGAGCTGACCGGTTCTGTGTTCATCATAAAAATTGAACGATAGTTTTTGGTAATGTCCGAATAACTCAGTGCGCATATCGCCTTCCATCCGCGCCCCCATCACATGCCCCTGATAGTCAATAAATGCGTGGCATGCAGTAAAAAGAACAACTAACCCAAGCATGACGGCGCCCATCATGTAGATTTGGCTGAGTGCACCTTGCGTATCTGGAGCTAACAAATTTGTGGTGATGTATCGTATGCATAATGGGATCGCAAGAGTAACGGCTGATACGGTAAGTGCGCATGCCATGTCTGCGCAAAACAATCCCAAGTACGGTTTATAATACGACAGAAATTTCTTAAGTCGCGAATTCACAGAACTTCTCCTCGGATATTCAATTGCACATTAGGCCCTAAGAAATTAAGGGTATCCCCGAGGCTTATAAACTGCTTCTAGAAAATCGGATTTTGTCTCTTTTTCTCGACTTTTTTGAATGGCGGCTATTTTCGAAAGATCGAAGGAGCGGAATATCGATCTGAATTCATTATTTGGGATATCCAATTTCTCGAGGATAAACAACCGAATGCAGGTCTCTGTAGTCGGCTGGATTTTGGCGATTTTGTCTCTTCTGTTTTCCCATTTTATGACCGCGGCATGAGTGACGCCAAATTGTGAGGCGAAATTCTGCAACTTCATTTCGAAGATTAAACAGATTGGAAAGCCGAGACCTTTGTAGAGATATTTTTCCTCAATTTTCTGTTCCTTCATTGGTTTCTTACTTGGCATGTGCAATCAGAAATACGACGAGAAAATAGGAAGTGTAACTCAGTAACAAATTTTATGCAGATGTTTTTTGTCTACATATTTAAGATCGGAAGATGCATCGACAAGTCGATGTCTTACAAAGCGGCGCCAGGTCGCGCGCACTCCAAAAAAGAAATGCACAAACTATAGGACTCTTCACGCTAAATTGTAACTCGCGAGTAGTTGTTTAGTCTGTTTCATCGACAGCTTCAGGGCCCTTGGCTTCCTGGGCTTCCTTCGGAGGTGTGAAAAGGAAATCTCTTAAAGACTTCGGTGGTTCCCAATCTTCTGAAGCAGGAATTGTGCGGGCGAGCATGTACTGTTCTACTATGTGCCGGTAAGAGGCTAATTTCTCTAACCCGTCTCTGTGATATTTAGGGGTAAGAACGCCTACACTCAAAATGGATTTACTAGGATCAAATTCGACTCCTATATCTCTTATCGTTCTGAAAGTTAAGCCCTGTTGCTCATGATCATAGGAAAAATTTAATGGAGTGTCTGGAAAGAGTAAGTCAAGATTGACCATGTCTATTGGAAGAATAGACGAAGGATAGCTCTTTTGCAGGTCTACCCACTCTTGGGGACTAGCGCCTCGCTCCGGTGATAAAAGCGGGTCAAGCATTTCTAGAGATCCATCGGCTAATCTTATGAGAAGAGCTACATGGAATGACCATTTTTCTGGGGCTCCCTCAGCCCTAAATTGCTGCGGTATTGATACATATTGCCGGCACATATTTTTTAGAGACAATCCGCTTAATGCTAGCATGTCGAGGAGGATCGACGTACGGGTAAAACAGCCATCGAAAGGGAAGTCCAAGGCCAACAGTTCCTTTTGCCTACTAAGAGTAGAGGCTAAAACGTCCACCTGTTTTTTTGTTAAGGGAGGAGCGGATTCTGCAATCGCAAGATATTGAAGTATGGCCGCAGGCGTTACGTAGACAGAACCACCGTGGAAAGGATGGCAGTCGAGGGCAGCTGCAGCTTCGGGAGTCATAAGCCTACAGTCGGGCAGTTTTCCTTTTCCATAAAGACGTGTAACAACAGGGATATATCTTTTTTGGACGTTTTCTCGCTGTGCTGCCCGAGAATGGCGCCACGCCTTAAGGATACGATGTGCGGCATCTCTTTTTCTTACACCTTCTAGTTCCTCATGCGGGGGTGCGGGAATATAGGGTCTGCAACTACTTAGTTCTGAAAAGCTTCTTATATTTGACGCTGTCATATAAATTACCATTTTTATTAATTCAATAGTAATATTATATAATAATTATCACATAATTGTAATATTATTATTAATTTAAAGAATAATGGTAGCAAAAAACTATTTTAAAATGAGGCTTTGCCAAAAGAGCCGGCGCGTGGTAAAATTTCCCTTTTTCTCAGTACGAATATGAATAAAAATTTTGTTATCTATATCGACCGTCTGAGAGATGGTCAAACGTTGAAGATCGACGAAGTGTGCCCGACGGACTTCCTCGAAATCCACGAGGACGAACTTTCGTTTTTGGAGCCTGTGACCATTCAAGGCAAGGCCTACCTCGCTGACGACCACTTAGTTCTGCAGCTCGATATACGCGCCCAGTTTGTCATGCCGTGCTCGATCTGCAACGAAAAAGCTACTCTGCCTATCGAGATAAAAAATTTTTACTACGTCGTGCCGGTCGAGGAGATCCCGACCCACATGTTCGATTATTCGGAACTCTTGCGAGAGGAGATCCTCCTCCAAGTGCCGACTTTTGCCGAATGCCAAGGTGGAAAATGCCCCGAACGGACGACGCTGACCCCCTATCTCAAAAAAGAGGACAAACTGCCAGCCTCTTTGAAGAAAGACCATGTTCATTACCCATTCGCGGATTTATAGATGCTAGAAAAGACGGATTTTCTCTATACTTCCGAGCAGCTTTTATAGACTAAAGGATTTATTATGGCCGTACCACGTAACCGCACCTCGAATGCCCGTAAAAATTCACGCCGTTCCCACCATGCAAAAAAACCTGCAAATGCTTCCGCATGTTCCAATTGCGGCAAGCTACGCCTGGCGCATCGCATTTGCGCTCATTGCGGGTTTTACAATGGTCGCGCCGTGATCCATGCGAAAGAAGCTTAGAGCCAGTTGCAGAACTCCACGACAGCGAAAAATCGATGATTTTGGACCATGTTGAGAGCCCAGGCGAAGCCGGGCCAAACCTCGCCGACGGTGGCCTGCCCAAAAGGGCAGGCGAGAAGGCGAGGGCTCAACACGGTTCAAAAGGGCGACTTTGCGCGTCGAAGAGTTTTGCAATGGGCTCGAGAAACCCTGAAGAAGCTTTTCGCATAGGCATCGATCTAATGGGCTGCGATACGCAGCCCGAGCAAATTGCCTTAGCAATCGCTGATCTGATGCCCGATCTCCCCCCTTCTTTCTCGGTTGTCCTTTTAGGAACACCTCTTACGCTTCCAGCTCATCCTCGCATAGAGTATTTTCTTGCTGAGGAGTTCATCAGCATGGATGAAGACCCTCTTCATGCCATACGCCGAAAAAAAAACTCTTCCATTTGCCAAGGGATCCAAATGCTGCGCGCAAAAGAGATCCAGGCTTTCATATCCGCAGGCAATACCGGGGCTTTGATCGCATCGGCTACTCTCTCTTTATCTAAGCTGCCGGGCATTCAGCGCCCTGCCCTCCTCACTCTTTTACCCACATCAGGGATGCAATCTGTCGCTGTTCTGGACGTAGGCGCTAATCCCACTGCTAAAGCGGAGCATCTTTTGCAGTATGCTTCTATGGGCCTGGCTTTTCAAAAGAGTGCCGGGATCGAAAACCCTACAGTTGGTCTTCTTAACATCGGAACAGAGGCCGGGAAAGGGACGCCGGAGGTTCGGGAGGCGTACAGCAAATTGACAAGCTTGAATGCCGCCGATCCTTCGCGGCCTACCTTTATCGGCAATGTAGAAGGACGCGACGCTTTTAACGGCCATGTCGACGTCATTGTCACCGATGGCTTTACTGGGAACATCTTTTTAAAGACTGCTGAAGGAATCGCTTCTTTTATTTTAAGTCAGATCGAATCATCGACGGCAGAGAATAAAGACGCGAGTCACCTTTCTGATCTTCTTTCCGGACTGCGCAAGCGGCTCTATTATGCAGAGTATCCCGGCGCCGTCGTTTGCGGAATCGAAGGGATCGTCATGAAATGCCATGGGGACGGCAAGCCGAGCGCTTTCCGCGAAAGCCTCAAAGAGACCTGCCGCCTTCTCGAAAATGACTTTCTCACGAAAATCAAAGACAGCTTTTAAATGCCAACATTAATTGATTTTTACACTCGGCCTCTGCCGATTTTTTGCTGCGATCCGAGATTGGCAGACCGACTGATTCATTTGGCAATTTAAAAGCATTTTACTTAAGATTTGCCCTTCGGTGTCTCACCTTATCCTTTAGGCAGCTCCATGGAAGAAATTCTTTTAAATATCGAATCGAAAGAAACAAGGTACGCCCACCTCAAGCAGGGTCTGCTTTACGATTTAATCATCGAACGCAAGAAGAGCCGTCAGCTTACCGGGAATATCTACCGGGGAAAAGTCACGAATATTCTGCATAACATCCAGTCCGCCTTTATCGATATCCATGAAGGGGAAAACGGATTTATCCATATCTCGGACATTCTGGAAAATACCCAAAAATTCCAGGAGATGTTTGAAATGGACTTTGAGATCGACGAGACCGTTGCCGCAAAAGCCCCTAAAAAAGAAAAAGACACCGACATTGCCAAACTGCTTAAACCGGATCAGCCGGTGCTCGTCCAAGTCGTCAAAGAACCTATCGGCTCCAAGGGGGCCCGCCTGACTTCCAATGTCTCGATCGCAGGGCGTTATCTCGTCCTTTTGCCGAATACGTCCCATCGCGGCGTCAGTCGCAAAATCGAGGATCGCTCCGCAAGAGACCGGCTGAAGAAAATCATCCGCTCTTTCGAAATGCCCATGGATATGGGGCTTATTTGCCGAACAGCTTGCGTCAACGCCACGACAGAGATGCTTGTCGATGAGGCGAACGATCTCCTCGCGACTTGGCAAAACATCATGGAGAACTTTGAAAAATCCTCCCGCCCTACTTTGCTTTACGAAGAATCCGATCTCATTAAGCGCGCGGTCATGACAGGCATCGATAAAAAGTACGACCGCATCCTTGTCGACGATTACGCTACCTACCAAACGTGCAAGCGCCTGTATGACAAATACAAAAGCGAACACCCGCTAAAAATCGAATATTACCGCGATAAGGCGCCTATGTTCGAACGCTTTAACGTAGAGAAAGAGATCGATCGCGCACTCAAGCGGAAAATCTGGCTGCCGAGCGGCGGCTACCTCTTTTTCGATCGCACAGAAGCGATGACGACAATCGACGTCAACTCAGGACGCAGCGCACAGAAAGGGGGAGCTGTCGATGTCGAAGAATCGCTTGTACGCATCAATATTGAAGCTGCGGAAGAGATCGCCAGACAGTTGCGTTTACGCAATGTCGGCGGCCTTATCATCTGCGACTTCATCGATATGAGATCGCGTAAAAATCAGAGGCGCGTCCTTGACCATATCAAAGAAGCGATGAAAGAAGACTCTGCAAAATGCACCATCCTCGGCATGAGCGAATTCGGCTTGGTAGAAATGACACGGCAACGAAGCCGCGAATCCTTGATGCAGACGATTTTTACCGCATGCCCATATTGCACCGGCCTCGGAGTCATCAAGAATTCCGAGAGCGTCTCCATAGAAATTGAGCGGGCCGTGAAAAAGCTTGTCTGCCAGCAGCAACATTTCGGACTTGCTATCGTTGCCCACCCTGAGATTGACAATTACCTTTCACATACCGATAAGGAGCACCTCAAGAAACTGGCCGAAGCGAACAATGCCCAAATCCAGTTCTCATCTGACGACCGCTTACATCTGAACGATTTCCACTTTTATTCGACGACGAGTGGTAAACGATTGGAAGTTTGAGGGATACTCCGCGCGGTTAGGTGCTTAAACTTTTTGGCGGCTAGATTTTTTAGTTCCAGTAGCGCTGCGGAGGACGAGGTAAGGGACTGTCAAAAAATAAGATGAAGTATTTGGACTCTGCGAGACAAAGCCCAATCGAGGCGAAGCATTCCGAACGAGGAAGCCCTTCCCCCCGTGGGAAGGGCGATGAGGAGGATCGATTGGGCAAAGTCGCAGCCAGTCCAAATGCTTTAGGTTATTTTTTGACAGTCCCTAAACTTGAGAAAGTTTGTGAGTCCGAGCAGCGTTACTGGGCTCAAAAGATGCCGATCAAAATTTTAATGACGATAGCCGCGCGGAGTAGAAGTATGGTTTTTTTCGAGCAGCTGCATGAAGATACTGCAACTGGGCAAATTCCAGAAAAATTTTCGCAGATCCTCGGTCAGTTTTACACCAATTATAGGCGTGAGCTCGAAGCGCATAATATCGACACATCGCCTCTTGAGCCTATCTTTTCCGTTTTCCTTCAACTGGTAAAACAGCAAATCAGCGCTCCCTACGCGTTCCAACTCTATCACCAGAAAATCCGCTCCCCCTTTGACTACTACGGCTTCGGGCTGGATTTTATGCGCTATCTTATCGATTTTCCTCTTTCCTCGATTTCCGGCTTGGATCATCTCCAAGAAATCGACCTGCATGTAAAAAATGGCAACAATGTTATTTTGCTCGCCAACCACCAGATCGAGGCAGACCCGCAAGCGATCAGCTTGATGCTTGAAAGCACCTATCCCGAGCTGGCAGAAGACATGATTTTTGTCGCTGGGATGAGAGTCACTACCGATCCCCTCGCCGTTCCTTTTAGCCTCGGACGCAACCTTCTTTGCATCTATTCCAAACGCTATATCGACCACCCTCCCGAGCTTAAACTGCAAAAACAGATGCACAACAGGCGGACAATGGAACTCATGAGCGAGCTGCTCAGCCGTGGCGGCAAATGCATCTATGTCGCGCCCAGCGGGGGAAGGGACCGCCCCAATAAAGAGGGCGTCGTGGAGGTAGCACCTTTTGACCCCCAAAGTATTGAAATGTTTAACCTCATGGCCAAGAAATCTACTCACCCCACTTTTTTCTATACGCTGGCCCTTAAGACATATACCCTCCTCCCCCCTCCTGAGACCATACAAGTAGAGCTGGGAGAAACCAGGCGCACAAAGCGGGCCTGCGTCCATCTATGTTTCGGGCCGCAAATCGATATGGACCATTATGAAGGATGCGATCATCCGGATAAACACCAGCGGCGTATGAACCGTGCCGTGCATATCTGGAATAGAGTGGCACGCGATTACGCCAGCTTTCCTGAATGAAAAGATGTGTATAGTGAGGGAGTGGCAAAACTCCCTCATAGTGGATAAGTGAAAGATTGTTTATAAGATATTCAAGAAAAAAATAGGATCATCATGCGCTCTCTAATTGGGTTCACAATGCTTGCGGGCTCCCTACTTCTCGTAAATCCCTCCCTTCTTAAAGCGGAAGCGGAGCATCCCGTCTCCCCTACGCCCTACGAAATCATCGAAGACAAAGCCTCGGTCGCTCTTTTAAACCCCTCGATGCAAAAACGGCAAACTGTCAAGCTGCGCCTCAAAAACGGTGTGCAGGCCTACCTCATCTCCGATCCAGATACAAAACACTCTGCTGCTTCTGTCGCGGTAAAAAGAGGTTCTTGGGACGACCCGCGGGCTTATCCGGGAATGGCCCATTTTGTCGAACATCTCCTTTTTATGGGGTCTAAGGCCTATCCCCAGGAAGATGGCTTTAGCCAATACGTATCTAACCACGGGGGTACGCATAATGCATTCACGACGACCGATCGAACCGTTTATATGTTCTCCATCAATCACGAGGGTTTTCCAGTCGCTCTTGATCAACTGGCCCATTTCTTTATCGATCCACTCTTGTCGCTCTCCTCGATCGGAAGAGAGCTGCAAGCAGTCGATCAGGAACATGCAAAAAATATCGAACACGATGGTTGGCGCCAGTGGATGATCCTCAAAGAGACAGGCAATCCCGAGCACCCCCACGCCAGCTTTAGTACCGGCAATGCCGAAACACTTGGCGGCATTCCACAGGAAGCTGTGCGCAAATGGTACAGGGAAGTTTATACGGCAGATAGAATCTGCGTCGTCATGCTCTCCCCCCTTCCTAAAGAACAACTCATAGAATTAGCGGTGCGCGATTTCTCCGCCGTTCCTTCGGCGCCAGTCAATACAGCAGCAGTTACCTCTCCACCCGTATCGATGTTTTCGGAGCAGCAGCTCGGACGTCTTCTCTACATCAAGCCCGTACGCAGTCTGCGCGAACTAGCCCTGATCTGGGAACTGCCGCGCGGTCTTGACCGTCAGCAAAAAAAAGACGCCCTTGCTCTGCTTACCTACCTCCTCAATAGCGAACATGAAGGGGGGCTCGTCGATCAGCTCAAAAAATTCCAAATCGCGGAATCTCTTCGCGCAGGATTCTTAAATATCGGCGATGAAGAGACGATTTTTTCCATAGAAGTGGAATTGACAGATCAAGGTCTACAAAATCCTGATCGTGCCATCGAACAGATTTTTTCGGCGCTGGCTCTGATACGGCAAAAAGCTACAGAAACCGGTTTTGCCGAACTGCGCCAACTCTCGCTCCTACATTATCAGTACCAGACTAGGAAAAATGCTTTCGAGACCGTCAAGGAATATGGACGTAGTATTTTCGATGAAGATCTCGCTACCTTCCCTGAAAGAAGATCCATCCCTCAAGCTTTTGATCAAGCGCACTTTTCGGGGCTTCTCTCCTTTTTTACGCCGGCAAGCTGCTCCTTCATCTTGACTGCGGACCCGGGATTGACCAAAGTTCAACCTGATCGGCGCGAAAAATGGATGGGAGCCGAATACGCAATTCGCTCGATTCCAGAAAAAAGACTTTTCAGCTGGCAGAATGCGCTAATTCCATCCACGCTTTGCCTTGCACCCGCGAACACGTTCATACCCGCAAACCTGACACTCCTTCCTCCGTCCCCTGAAGGGACAAAAGAAAATCTTCCAGTCTTATGGGAAAAAGAAAATGGACGACTGTACTATGCAAGGGACTGCATCTATCAAGTGCCGGAAACTGCCAGCAATTTCCGTTTGTATTCCCCTCTTCTCGACGGCAGCCCCCGCTCTACCGTACTCAGTCAATTGTTCTGCCTCAGTTTCCTGGAAAAAAATTCTCCCGACTTGTGCATGGCAGAAGCGGCAGGCCTGCGCGCGTCATTGAATGCGCATGCGCATTACATCGCCCTTTCCTTAGGGGGTTATAGTGAAAAACTTCCCTGTCTGGCTGCCGGGCTATTTTCTACGTTGCCCAGGATAGCGCCATCACGCGAGCAATTCGCTATTTACCATAAAAAACTCGAGATGGCTTTTCATAATGCCTCAAAAGATATGCCGATTTCCCAGGCAAAAGAGATCGTCAGCAACGTCCTATTATCTTCTACGCCCACGCACAGCCAAAAGCTAGAAGCCATCCGAAAAATCTCGTATGAAGATTTCTTGGAATTCAGCTCGAATCTTTTTACCAAGGCGTATATTGAAGGTTTTGTCTATGGAAACAGCTCCGAAGAAGACGCCCGCAACTTGAGCCTTACTTTAGAAAGCGCTTTGCGCGCAAAAACGTATCCGCGGAGCGAAATCCAGCAGTCTAAAATTCGCGTCTTCGCCGAAAACTCAGGCCCATTTATCATTGTCGAACCCACGGAAACAATGGGCAAAGCGACGATTCTCGTCATACAACAGGGACCTCGTTATTTTGCTACTCATGCAGCGCAACTACTTTCTAATGCTGTTATCCATGAGATGTTCTTCGATAATTTACGCACCAAGCAGCAAACTGCCTATATTGCAGGCGCGAAAGCGCGGGAAATTGAGGGACAGCTTATCCAAATGTTCATGGTGCAGTCGAACACGCACCAGCCTCAGGAGCTTCTGGCCAGATTCGATCTGTTTGTCGAAGACTTCCTTCAGCGCTTTGATGAAAATCTGTCGCAAGAACGCTTTGACACCTTGCGCAGCACGCTGATCCAGGAATACAGTTTGCCTCCCGAAAATCTCCATCTTATGGCTGGCCGTTTAACGGACCTCGCCATCGATTATCAAGGGGATTTCCAGTTTTATCCCAAACTTGTCGCCTCTTTGGAAGGGCTCGAGCGTCTGCATGTGAAATCGTTTTTGGAAACGACGCTGTCGCGTAAGAATACCCGTCGCTTAGCCGTTTTGATCGAAGGCAAGCTGCCGCCCATGAATGATTTCTCGTATAAGCGCCTCGCGAAAGAGGACATGCAAATGATCGGCGAACTCGAGGGCCGCACCCGCCGCTAAAGCGGCTTTCGAAAATATCACGCAAAGACGCCACGCCGCGAAGACGCAGAGAAAATTGACAATGTATTGTCTTTGCGTCTTCGCGGCGTGGCGTCTTTGCGTTAATATCATCCGTCTGAGGGCAGACCTTTAATATGGTCGAAAAAGGCGATTTTACTCGCCGAAGAATTTTGCAACTTCCCTCTAAAGCCCACCGCTAAAGCGGCCGTGATCTATGCCGCTTTTCGGGTCATCAGCTGGATCTTTTGCGCGCTTAAACACATGCTGTTATCCGAACCGGTTTTGAGTGCAAATCCAAGCTTTTCATAGAAAGGTATAGCAGACGGATAAGATTCTAGAGTGATGCCCATGCCGGAATCTCGCAGCTCAGTTGCTAGATGCTGGATAAGAGCGCTTCCTGCACCCTCAACCCGCGTTGTTTCTGTCTCATTCAATGACGAGCGCACATTGCGAGGGTGAGTCGCAATGAAATCGATATTTAAAGCTGAGCGGAAGATATCATTGTGCACAAAGGCGATTGTTTGAATTTCCTTGAGCGCAACGTCTTCGCATACATAAATAGATCCACCATACAGGCCGTCATATGCTCTTCCTATAAAAGTTTGGATAGATTTGGCAACTTCCAATAAGTTGCAAAAAATCTCGGGATGAGGTTTAGGAACTCCTGCCAATTTTTCCCCGATTATTTGTTGCCACTGCCTAGCTGTAGCAGCTACTTTTACATACGTTTCGTAATTGCAAGGTAACTTGGACACCGTTAATGCTCGCTTGGGAGACAAGCCGATCTTGGGTGTAATCGGTGGCGGAGGTGTGGTTACACTCTCAGGCTCCTTTTTTTTAGAGCGGCTTACATAGCATTTTACACGATTCTGCAGGCATGCGAGATCCCGGCGAAGTATACGAAAATCACATTGGAGGGATGGATCATCGATAGAAGTGATTCTCGCCCCTATTTCCTGAAGAGAGGAGGCGGCGCTTGTAGTATCAGCCATGACAGTCCGCAGCCACTCCGCATCAAGTTTGGTCCCTGGCGCCCCATTGAGCGTAGCCTGATGCCTGCGCACCGTGGCGGCCAGGGGGCCTATCACAGCTCCTATCTCATGCGACTGCTCTGCAGGGCTAACGCCTGTACGTGGAGCAACTGCTAGTAATGACATGTAAACTCATTTATTATAAACATATTGTAATATTATACAATTAATTAAAACATTTATCAATATAAAAACAATTTATATATAATTATAATAATAATGATACAAGCGGTAAAAGGTACGGCGGCGGTGATCTAGGCCGCTTTTTGGCAAAGCAACTCGATCTTTTGCGCGCTTAAATACATCGAATTTCCAGAAGTGCGCAATGCCGGATCGCGTTCAAATCCAAGCTTTTCATAAAAAGGTATACTCGACCACGTAGCTTCTAAATAGATGTCCTTGCCGGAGCCCAGCTGCTCGGCCGCCAGATGCCTGATGAGAGCGCTTGCCGCACCCTCGACCCGCGTTCTTTCTGTCTCATTCAACGGAGAGCGCACATTGCGAGGGTGAGTCGCAAGAAAACTGATTTTTAAACCCTTGGTATGATTGCACACAAGAGCGATCGCTTGAATTTCCTTGAGCGCAACGTCTTCGCAAATATAAATACTATCCCAATCGCTTTCATAACCTGGTTTGGGGTACTTCATATGGAATGCGATGTGTTCGGAAATATTCTTTAAGCTCTCAAAAATGTGAGGATTGAGGACAGGTGCTGGCTCCAATTTTTCCCAGATTATTTGCTGCCACTGCAAAGCCGTTGCGCGTATTTTTTCATACGTTGCTGGATTGCAAGGCATCTTGGAGACCGTTAACGCTCGCTTGGAAGGCAAACGGATCTTCGGTGCAACCGGCGGCGGGGGTGTGGGCGCACTCTCCGGCTCCTTTTTTTGGGAGCGGCTTACATAGCATTTTACACGATTCTGCAGGCATGCGAGATCCCGGCGAAGTATACGAAAATCACACTGGAGGGATGGATCATCGATAGATGTGATTCTTTCCCCTATTTTCTGAAGAGAGGAGGTGATTCTTGTGGTATCAGCCATGACAGTCCGCAGCCACTCCGCATCAAGTTTGGTCCCTGGCACCCCATTGAGTGTAGCCTGATGCCTGCGCACCGTGGCGGCCAGGGCGCCTATCTCATGCGACTGCTGGGGCGGGCTAACGACTGTGCGTGGAGTAACTGCTAATAACGACACATAAACTCATTTGTTATAAATATATGTCAATATTATACAGTTAATTAAAATATAGAATCAATGTAAAAAAAATATTCACATATAATTATAATAATAATGATACAGGAGGTAATTTGACGACCTTCTTTTTGTGAACTGCTGCCGCTAGAGCGGCTGTGATCTACGCCGCTTTTTGGGTCATCAACTGGATCTTGTGCGCGCTTAAAAACATGGCACTTGTTTTACAACTAGAACCGAGCTGCTTAGGAACGTGTTCAAATCCAAGCTTTTCATAGAAAGGTATAGAAGACGGCAGAGCTACTAGAAGGATCTCCCTACCGGAATCGCGAAGTTGGATTGCTATATGCTTGATGAGAGCGCTTCCCGCTCCCTCAACCCGCGTTGTTTCTGTCTCATTCAATGGAGAGCGGATATTGTGAGGGTGAGTTGCAATGTAATCGATTTCTAACCCTTCGGGATAGGTAGTATAATCACGCACAAGTGCGATTGCTTGAATTGTTTGGAGAGCAACGTCTTCGCATACATAAATACTATCCCAATCGTATTGATGAGTACGTATGGACTCCTCTATAAGCACTTCAAGACATACGGACATCTCCGATAAGTCGTTAAAAATATCCGGGAGAGGAGCTCCTGCGAATTTTTCCTGGATTGTTTGTTTCCACTGACAAAAGGTTGCGCGTATTTTTTCATACGTTTCGGGATTGCAAGGTAGCTTCGAGACCGTTAACGCCCGCTTGGGAGACAACCGGATCTTCGGTGCAACCGGCGGCGGGGGTGTGGTTGCACTCTCCGGCTCCTTTTTTTGGGAGCGGCTTACATAGCATTTTACCCGATTCTGCAGGCATGCGAGATCCCGGCGAAGTATACGAAAATCACACTGGAGGGCTGGATCATCGATAGATGTGATTCTTTCCCCTATTTCCTGAAGAGAGGAGGTGATGCTTGTGGTATCAGTCATGACGGTCCGCAGCCACTCCGCATCAAGTTTGGTCCCTCGCACCCCATTGAGCGTAGCCTGATGCCTGCGCACCATAGCGGCCAGGGCGCCTATCTCATGCGACTGTTGGGGCGGGCTAACGACTGTGCGCGGTGTAACTGCTAGTGATGACATATAAACTTATTTGTTGCAAATAGATTGAAATATTATAAAATTAATTAAAGAACGAATCAACATAAAAAAAATATTTACATGCAGTTATAATGATGATGATACAAGAGGTAATCTACCGAACTTCTTTTTGTGATCTACGCTGCTTTTTGGGTCATCAACTGGATCTTGTGCGCGCTTAAAACCATGCTATCGGCCTTTCCGGCAACGAGTTCAAATCCAAGTTTTTTATAGAAAGGTATAGCTGACTGCCGAGAGTCTAGATAGATGTATTTGCCGGAATCTCGCAGCTCGGTTGCTAGATGTTTAATGAGAGTGCTTCCAGCACCTTCAACCCGCGTTGTTTCTGTTTCATTTAACGGAGAGCGCACATTGCGAGGATGTGTCGCAATGAACAAGATTTTTAACCGTTTGTGCATGGTGTGACCGCGCACAAGAGCGATCGCTTGAACCTCTTTGAGAGCAACGTCTTCGCATACATAAATACTATCCCAATGGCTGAATGTGGGGTTCACCATATTGCATGCGATAACTGCGGAAATCATCGATAAGTCTCTAAAAATCTGAGGATCAAGGACAGGAGCCCCCGCCAATTTTTCCCGGATTATTTCGTGCCACTGCAAAGCCGTTGCGTGTATTTTTTCATACGTTTCGGGATTACAAGGTAGCTTTGAGACCGTTAGCTCACGCTTGGAAGGCAACCGGATCTTCGGTGCAACCGGCGGCGGGGGTGTGGTTGCACTCTCCGGCTCCTTTTTTTGGGAGCGGCTTACATAGCATTTTACCCGATTCTGCAGGCATGCGAGATCCCGGCGAAGTATACGAAAATCACACTGGAGGGCTGGATCATCGATAGATGTGATTCTTTCCCCTATTTCCTGAAGAGAGGAGGTGATGCTTGTGGTATCAGTCATGACGGTCCGCAGCCACTCCGCATCAAGTTTGGTCCCTCGCACCCCATTGAGCGTAGCCTGATGCCTGCGCACCATAGCGGCCAGGGCGCCTATCTCATGCGACTGTTGGGGCGGGCTAACGACTGTGCG
>Ga0206803_1041_pt1 | contig 32853 bp, 60 predicted proteins | sample Alteio_BWOrgCont_61_FD_152909 | JGI IMG/M metagenome (GOLD analysis project Ga0206803, IMG submission 152909) | Enriched cells from forest soil in Barre Woods Harvard Forest LTER site, Petersham, Massachusetts, United States -... | ecosystem: Environmental > Terrestrial > Soil > Temperate forest >... | reverse complement strand
CCGGGCGTTCATCCTCCGGCCATGCCGCCGGGCAGCCCGGCCATGAACCAAGACGCAAACAATCGTATGGCCGCAAACCAACAACTTCCGCAGCTTCCGAAATAATTTAGGAGAAAACCAATGTCAGGAAATTTAGAGTCGGGCGAGTTCCCGGTAAAACAATATCGCAACATTAACATGAGCACCACGGGTGCGATCATCAAGGCGGCCAAGGGTCAAGTGTTCTTCTACGTTTTGTGCAACAACGCCGCGACGGCCCGCTTCGTGAAGTTGTACGATAAAGCCACAGCGGCTACTTCATCGGATACGCCGGTGATGACGATTGAGCTTCCGGCGACGATGACGGTGCAGCTCGCACTGCCGCAAGGAATAGAATTTCTAACGGGGATCGGCATTCGCGCCACGAATCTTGTGGCGGACAACGATAATACGGCCCCCTCAGCGAACGATGTGGTTGTAAACGTCGGCTGGCTGTAAAATTTAGAACAATTTCTAGGAAGTACCCCACCTACCCGCATATTCGACGCGGAGGGTTAAAGGAGAAGAACAATGGAAGTCCCCAATATTGCCGTACCCGCTACACCCGCCGCACCAGCCGTAAACGCCGCACCTGCCGCAAAAGCCCCGGTCGCCGCAGCCCCAGAGGTTAAGGCCAGCGCACCGGTTGACAAAGCGGCAGCAGACGCAATCAAGACAACGACGGCGGCAGAAAAAACCGTCATCCAGAAGATCAAAGTTGGCGACACAGAGTACGACGAAGCCACTCTGCGTTCCATGATTGAGAAGTCCAAAGGCGCGGATAAGAAGTTTCTTGAAGCCGCCCAAGCCCGCAAAGAAGCCATGCGGTTCTTCAAAATGGCGAAAGAGAATCCCCGAGAGTTCTTAGAGAAGACGGGACATGACCCGCGCAAGTTCTCGTATGACGAAGTTGCTGCATGTGATCTAAAATGTGGGCGGTGACGGCCAAACTGAGAGGGTTGTTCGGGTCGGGATTATCGCGGATTTCCGGCGAGTTCAAAAGGACGGTATGCTCCCGCATGTGCAGCGGGTGGTTGTCGGACGCCATAGCCTTAACCGGCTTCCCGTTCTGAAGCTGCTCGTTCTCTTCTTTGAGCTGCATGACTTGGGCGTTCTCATACGCATAGGCCGGTTCAAGCTGGCCCGTCATCAGGACGTTCAGATACTCTTCCTTAGTCGTCAAGCCCGCTTGGAGCATGTCCTGTGCCACTTGGATGCGTCCGGCCAGAGTGTCGGTCAACGGATTTCCCGCTTCGACGATCACGCGATCAATATCCGCAATCTCTTTGCTCGTGAACTGCGCGGCCTGCGCCTTGTTCGCTACACCGGAGATGAGAATCATCCGCGGTGTTGTCGCGTACTCTTTCAAAATGTCAATGATACCCGTCCAGGTGTCTTCGATGAGCCCGTTATAGGAACGGGAGAGAGGGCTGATAAAGGTGAGGGCCTGGGTTGCCACAAAGGCGAGCGCCGTGCCGCTCTTCAAGTTTGCTTCAGGATTGCCCTGGATGGTATCATTCACACCGGAAATTGTACCCATTTTCTTCTCAAGGTATTCAATCCAGTTGAACACTTCCTGCTTATTCATCAAAAGGTTCAGCGGCTCGGGCTTGGCACCCTGTGTGACGGCTGAATCGTAGTAGATGGCGTTCAATCCCTCTGTCAGTTGGCTCAATGATATCGCCGCGTCCCGAGGGATCAATATGTTTTGAACGCCAAAAGCGGCCTGGTTAGTGCAGATAGCGGAACAAAGAGCGTTGTAGACTTTTTGGATCGGAAGGAGATCCATGGAAACCGAGTAGGCGAACGGGCTGTCGATCTGATCGTCCGCGGAGATGCGCGAGACGGGAATGCGCTTGTAGGGAATCGGACCGTCGAATAGACAGGTGTTGCTGTCCAAAAACATCGTCATGCGCCCGTCTTGCATCGCCGCGCTCTTTTCGTGATAGAACGTGTACAGCGGAATCAGATCGTCGTTCTGTTCGTTGATGATGTGGCCGAGACGATGGCGCTTAACTTCGGGAGCGACGGACATGCTCTTAATCTGATCGGTATAGGCCGGGAAGCGGGCAATGAGATCCCAGCGGTTGACGTATTTACGGAGGATCTTCCATTGGCACTCGTCATAGCTGCCTTGGGCGAAATCAAAGATAACGTCCAACCAATTGTACACACTGGTCTTGAAGTCGCCTTTACGCTGAACCTGACCAGCCTGAGCGGGTGCGGCGGCTACAGGAGCCGCAGCGGGGGTTGCGCCGGTTCCGGCGGTGGCCGTGTAGGGCTCGCCAATGCTGGCGTCCCACTCGCGAGCAAGATAGGCTGCGCCAAGGACGATTGCGATCTCCGTAGCAGACTCAAACTGCTTGTCGAGCTTTTTTTCTTTCCCGAGATACCGGAGAATGTTTTTGCAGAAATTGACCTGGGCCTGAGATTTGTAGTCGGTGTTCGTGGCGATCGGTTCGGGAGATACCCGCTGCGCTGTCACCAAGGACAACATGTGCTTGAGGATGGCCCGGAAATGGTTTATGTTTAGCCGCTTAAAGCCGTCTGCGCCGAACGTGGGGAAGGTGTAGTTGGTTTCGTTGATGAGGAAATAGTTGTAGTACAGGTCGCGGGCGGTGAGCCAGCGGCCTGACATGTCGAGATGGCGATCGAACAGGCTCACCTTGTCAGACAGGAAGCCAATGAGCTTAATTACGTCCGGTTCGGAGGCCCAGTAAATATCGTTTACGAATTTTTCCATTACTAAAACTTCCTTTCAAATAGTTTTCTCAGCTCGTCATCCTGCTTGTTAGGATGGCTGTAGGGAATCTGGTTATTCGGAAACATCGTCGTTGCAACATTGATCTTGTACAAAGGCGGTATAGGGTTGACATTCTGTACACTGGGCATTAATCCTGCGATCAGATAGACCAGCGCATCTATGAAATCGTAGTGGCCCAGCTTCTCGCTTCTTGCGAACTCGGCGTGGCCGCTCTTCCAGATACCAAACTCCAATGAGGCTATAAGCATCTTGCAGCGCGGGTGGATAATGAGTTTTCCAGCGTTTATCCATTGTCTTGCTTGGCTAACCATCCACTCTTTTCCCTTCCGGTCCGTACCGCTTCCCGTATTTTTACTGACAGGAGCAAAAGGTAGCTTATGAAGACGGGCAAGATCAGCAACCAAATTGAGATTATTGTTATCAGAAATCCGGCGTATGCGCGTTTTATTAAGCTTGGTGTAGTCACCTTCCAGCTCCTTAATGTTCTTGGCGAGAAGCTCTGTGGTGAAGTCATTCTCTTTTAGCGCGTACTCGTGCTCTATAATCAGCTTCGAGTTCTGAAAGTCGAAATAGCCCAGGATAAAAGCAGTAAAGTCTCGATAACCAATGTCCAGACCCTCAACAATCTGGTAGAACTGAAAATAGTCGTCCTTCTTGACCTCAGCCACGAACTCAGGATGTCCCGACCATTCCGGTATAATGTGGAGGGCAGAATCAACGACAAATTGGGCCAGGTACTCTCGCTTCCAGGTTGTGGACTCGGCGCCTCCGGCTTTGTGCATGAAGCGGTCGAGTTCTTCTTTGGGATAGTCGCCATCATAAATTGTGAAGTGCGAATAGGCACCAACAGCCTGTGCGTCCTCGGCATACTTCTTAAACGGGTGATCCGGCGTGGTCGGCGGGGTGCTGGGCAGAATCAAACGCTTATATGGATTCTTGCTGCTTAGAAGCTGCGGAAGAACGACGCTGTTGATTACCTCGTCCAGCTTGTCAACCTGAGCGGCTTCATCGAGAATGAACAGATCGGACTTATTCCCGCGGAGGTTGTCGAACTGCCCGTTATTGGCGCCGCACAACTTAATATAGCTGCCGTTCTTAAATACCCACTTGCTCTCGAGCTGCTTCCAAGTGGGTCGTAGGTCTTCGGGACAGTCCTCAAGGACCGTACGGAAAATGGGAAGCAGGATGTCTTTGAGGGCATTCTGGAAAGGGGCTCCGAAGTGGCACTGAAAGTTTATGTTCCGCAACGCTGCTTCTACGGCGATCACAACCATACAGTGCGTCTTTCCAAGACGGCGGCTGCAATTGACAACGTAGACTAAATCTGTGCTCGATTGAATGGCGTCATAGATTTGCTTCTGGGCCGGCTTCAGGCTGTATTTGAGACGCCCCTGGCGCCATGCTAGTTCCTTTACCGCTTGTGGGATGGAATCCATTGTTCTCAATCTCCTGAAGCAGTTTGAAAGTTTCCTCGGCGGCTTCCTTCGCCTCTTCGGGTGTGGTCTTCTCCGGCGCACTCTCCACCGGTTTCTTTGTCGGTTCAAAATACTTGAGCAGGTTGGTCCAGATCTGAACCGCCAGTTCGGGGTTACTCGCCGTCACTCGATTGGCAAGCTCCACCAGCTTGTCCACTGGATGGGTCTGCCATTTGCCCAGGAGGCGTTCTTTGACCTGGGGATGGGTCTTCTTCGACAGACTGCCTTTCGGCCTTCCGCCGGGGTTCAGGCTCTTTCCAGGGGCTTGGTCTTTGAAAGCAGGATTGCCTTCGGTCTTTTTCTCGAGGCCCATTAACAGGTCGCTTGACCGGACGTATAAGTGATTGGACCCAGAATCGCCGGATTGTAGGGCCGGTGACAGGTGGGGCAAGTGCCGCACGTCGGGCACGGAAAGGAATAATATCCCTGGAGCGGCTGTAAATTCTGGGCTGCGACGGGATCTATCCAAAGGTTCTGCTGTCCCTGTAACGGATTATATGTGTATCCCTGATTATCCAAGTTTCACGTTCTCCCGCGGTTTCTTTACTTTCTCGAATTCAAGCGCCATTTGGGCCAACAATAAGAATAGTTCTTGTCCAGTTGACAGGCGCAGATTACAGCGGAGTCCTCAATCAGGCGAACGCCGCAGAAGCTGGAACGGCGCCTACCGCTGTATCGGGCATCGATGGCGCGAATATTTCGTCTTATTTAAAGAGCCAGCTTGGTACACAGGATGCAAATTTCTTGGCGACTCCCGGCAATATGTCTGACATCATCGCCGGAAAGGTTCCTCCTGCATCCGCCGCTCAATTCGCCCAGCAGTACATCGACGCCGCCAATCGGCAGGGTGTTACATACGCAAACAGCCCAAATATCCAGAAGATGTTGGCCGATGCTATAAGTACGCAGAGCACTATTTTGGGACAAGGCGCAACTGCGAGTGATCCCCGCCTTCAGGCGTTGCAACCCGTCATTGCTGCTTTTTCTCAGTTCGCCCAAGGCGCGACGACCGGAGATACTGCGGCAACTCCTGCCACGCCCGGTCATCCCGGAACTCCGGCTACCCCCGGAACACCCATCGCTCTCCCCGCCGCGCCGCCGGTTGATGTCACGCAGCCCAATACTGCGGGCGGAGGCGTACATGCTACTCCAGTAACTCCCAGTACGTTATTGAAACCCACTCCTATATCCAACTTTACCGACAAAGTGACGCAAAGCCTGAACACGCAACTAGCTAAGAACATCGGCGGAGATACTGGCATGATCGCTGCGAACAAGATGAAGCAAGACGCAGCTACTCTAACGTCGCTGTATAACCAGTATCAAGCGGGAAATATCAACGCGACAAATTATTTACAGCTTCAACAATTGCTCAAGCAGTTCAATATTCAATAAGAGGGAAACAATATGGCTCTATTCGACGCATTATTCGGAACTCCTACCAGTGACGCGGCACAGAAAGCGCGACAAGATGCGCTCAATGCCTTTAACGCGGTTCAAACACCGGAACTAAGTGCCCTCCAGGTTCAGCTCCAGCAAGAGGTGGTGGCGGGAACTCTAACCCCGCAACAAGCGAGTGCCCAGCTTCTCAGCTCGAATGCCTTCAATCAGATCGCCACTGATCCTTCCCTCGTAGGCGCACAGAAACAGGCCATTCAGCAGCTTCAGCAGATTGGTACCCAAGGTGGCTTAACGGCGGTTGATAAAGCCCAGCTCAACGACATCAACAACGCCCAGAACCAACAGAACCAGTCGCAGAATCAAGCGACGATGCAGCAAGCCCAACAGCGCGGGATGGGGAACTCAGGAATCAACCAAGTGAACCAACTCATCAACGAACAGGGAGCCGCCAATACTGCCGCCAATTCCGGGCTCAATGTGGCTGCTCAGGCACAAGCACGGGCCCTACAGGCCCTCCAAGGTGCTGGTACACAGGCGGGTGCCCTTCAGGGTCAAGAATACAGCCAAGCGGCGAATGCGGCTCAGGCGCAAAACGCCATTGACCTGTTCAACAAACAAACTCTGAACAATACGAATCTTTACAACGTCAATGCCGCCAATCAAGCTCAAGCCGCCAATCTTCAGAACGCACAGACGGTCGGCAACACAAATACCAGCATCGCAAATACACAAGCGCAAACAAACGCTCAAGCCGCACAGACGCAATACCAAGATGCTCTGAATAAAGCGACCGGTATCGCCAATATTGATACGGGTGCAGCGAACCAAGAACAGCAAACAGCCAACCAGCAATACGGAGCAAACGTCGGCCTTACTTCTGGTCTTCTTCAAGCCGCCGGTACTGCTGGTGGTGCCGCTCTCGGCGGACCCGCAGGAGCCGCAGCAGGAAGCGCCGCCACGTCGGGTGGAATATCCAATAGTGGCGGAACGGGCGTAGCCGGTTCGACCGATCCATACGGAAACCCGATGCAGAATTTTGCAGAGGGCGGCGAAGTGACATACGATCATCCTAGCCACCCTGACCATATGGCGATGGGCGGCACCGCGCAGTGCTATGCCTACGGCGGAGATGTTCACCACCACCCCGCTTGTTATATGGCTGAAGGCGGAGACGTTCCGGCAGATGGAACACCCCCGGACAATGCTTCGACCGACGAAATAAACCAGTCATTTATGCGTGGCGTGGCGGAGCAAGAGCAACCGGCGTCTTCTCATCCCCTTGAGTGGAACGAGCAAAGTCGCCAATGGGACTTACGCGACCATACCGGTAACAAGATTGGTTCTTTTCCCACCTACACGGGTGCACAAAAATATGCCGACATGGTAGCGTCCAAAGAAATCCCGCAGAAGATGGCGAAAGGTGGCAAGATTGGTCCGGTCAAGAAAGGTGCCCTTCACAAACAAATGGGCGTTCCGCAAGGACAGCCGATGCCCGCCAAACGTCTGGAACAAGCAACCCATTCCGACAACGAACTCCTGCGTAAACGTGCCCAATTCGCAGAGAATGCTAAACATTGGAACCATGCCGCAGGCGGAGACGTTCTTGACTTCCGCGCCGGTGGTCCCGTCCCCGGTGTCCCCAAAGTGCCGCATAACAGCTTTCAAAACGACACGGTTCCGGCCAAGCTCAGTCCCGGTGAGGTTGTGGTGCCGTTGAACGCCCAAAAGAGCGACGACGATTTCGAAAGCTTTATGAACCAATTCAAGCCGTCGAAGAAAGCCCAGACTCCAAGAATCGCGCCAGATGCGCCGCTTGATAAACTGGCCTTGAGCAATCTGCACAAAAAGAAGGGGGCGTAATATGAGCGTCTCGGACTCCATAAATTACGTTCTCGACTATTTCAAAAACCACCCGGAGGATCTGAAAGCCGCCACCGGTGGATTGCCGGGTGGATCCGCGATCGCAGACATTGGCAACAATGCTCAGGCCCTTGCCGCCACCCCGACTGTCCAAGCAATGGCGAACGGCGTCACCGGTGCTCCCATTACGCCCGATGTTCCCAATCCCGGCAATCAGGTGTCTGGCTTGGCCCAGGGTATGATAGCTCCAACGACCCAGGATGCTCCACAAGCCCCGCAAACGCCGCCAATGGCTCCTAGCCCCACCCCACCGGTTTCCGCGCCTCCTAGCGCAAATACCCCCCCAATAGATGCACCTCAATCGTCCGTTACCCCCTCTCCCGCAAGTAGCCAACCTCCGGCCACCCCAATAACTCCTCCTGCTCCTATTACGATCGACCCAACCGAGGATCAACGGCGCCGTGAGGCGTCCGACGCTGCACGTGAACATGCTCGTCGTATGGCTCTTCTCCCCGGTGCCGTTGCCGGTATTGGCGATGCCATTGCCTCTGGCGGCAAAGTCTATGGCTTGAACAACCCCACAAACGTCCAGAACCAAGTTATAGAAACGGCCAAAGCTGATTCAGCGGATAAAAGTGCCACTTTCGAAACCAAGCTGAAACAAGACCCCAATTCAGACGTGTCCAAAGCCTACCGAGCCATGGTGACACAAATTGCCCCCGAGGTTGCGAAGAACCCCGCGCTCGCCAATATGTCGGCGCAAGACATTGGCGACAAGCTCCCTTTGATCGACACAATGATGAAAGCTCAAGCGCAGAAAGATAATCAGGCACTCGCCCTAGAAACCGCCGAGGACGTGCGTGAGAACACTCGCGCCATTCAGGCTCAAAACAGAAGCGACACCGCCGTCAACCAAGGAATTGCTCGTGTTGCCGGGGTGCGCGGGGACGCTTCCCTCGCCCGTTCGGAAATGCAGCGAGACGCCGCGGCTACTGCTGTCAATCGTATCGATGAAGTACACGCAGCCGGTCAAAAGCTTACACCCTTCGATTATACCGATATTCTCGGGCAGTTATACAAAGCCCGGTCGGGACAAGCTCCCGGCGAACAAATTATGAAAGACATCCGCCAACCTACGGGAACCGCGAGCTTCAATAAAGCTTGGACGTATCTTACGGGCCAGCAGGCTCCGGGTACGAGCGATAGCATCGCCATGAGTTTGCGGAATGCCGCGGCGAGCATGGGCAAACAAGCCGACGAATTCCATGACGGCTATATGAAGTCGCATTTAATTAAACCCGCTGGGGTGTCGGATGAAGCTTGGGCACCGGTGGCCGCCACCACTCGCGGAACGAGCTACGCCGACAATGTGGCGGCACATCAAGCTGCGTTACAGAAAAACCAACCCCAGCAACCAGGTGCTCCCGCCACAAATGGTCAACGCCAAACGGCAGCGGGACACACCTATTCGGTGAGTCAATAATTATGGCTACCCTCCACGTTCAAGCTCCCGACGGAAAGACACTCAATATTCCCGTACCGGAAGGAACAGATCCGTCTAAATACGACTCCATCGTAGACGACGTGATGAAGGATTATACGGCGAATAATCCCGATACGCCCGACGAGCCCAGCAAACTTGGCTCTTTCGGTCGTGGAGTGCTCTCGGGTATTCCCGGAGCGGAAGCGGCGCAATCCGGTCTCACAGCCGCGTTTAATCCGAACAAAACCTATGCTCAGGCTCATCAAGATATTGAAGACGCACAAAAGAAAGACTGGGCCACAAATCCGTATTCATACGGGGCGGGAAAGGGCGTCGGATTGATCGGAAGTGCGGTGGCGGCCCCTGTCGCGGAAGGTCTCGGCGGCGCGGCTGCCGTTGGCGCAGGAATCGGTGCTTTGTCCGGTGCGGATGCCGCGTCAGATGTCTCGGATATTCCAGGAGCGGCTTTGAAAGGTGCCGGAACAGGCGCATTGGTGGGCGGAGCCGGTAATTTGGTCGGGAAGGCCGTCAGCGCAGCTCCCAATGCGGCCAAAAGCGTTTTGGCATCTTTGGGCAGTGAAACCACGCCCGCCGATATAAGCGAGTATCTAGCGCGGCCAGGAGCGATCAATGCCGCCCCCACACAAGCTGAACTTGGAACCAAGATAGCGAACACCGCGAACGACATCACCAAAGCGTCAGGGCATTTAAGCCAGAATGCGCGGGGTCTTCTGGGGGACAAAGCCGGTGCGATGACGGGCGACGACTTACAGAACCTAATCGAACAGGCCAAACAACAATACATGCGAAACGGCGTCGTCAAGACGGGTATGGAACCCGCCGTGAACGCGCTCGACAGCGAACTCGAAAGATTTCAACAAATGTCCGGGAGTGGCGGCGGCCCGTCTGAACAAGACGTTCGTGGCTTCATCGACGACTTGCAAAAGGCCACCAAAGACAGCACATTTGGTAACCCCGACGCCGGAGCAAAACAAGGTGCGCTGAAAAATCTAAGCGGACAAATGAACGACTCATTGCGGGCCGCGAATCCCGACTACGCTGAAGCGATGGCTCCTTCCGCCGAAGCGGCAAATGCATCAAGCGATCTCCAAGATCAGTTCAAACTAGAAAATGGTCAACCGACCGACGCCACATATGGCAAGGTGGGCAACCTCACGAAAGAAGGGAAATCGGAGGGTGCAAACGCATTAAAACAGGCACAAGGAATTACGGGACAAGATCTCATGCAACAGGTTCACGATGCCGGTGTGGCGGATCGTTTCAACGCCCCCGGTGCTGGCGGTGCTTTGAAAACTCTTGCTGCCAGCATGGGCTTCGGACTCGGCAAAATGACCGGCGTTCCCTATGGTGGTATCGGCGGTGCGGCTGCCGGACGTTTTGGCGTCGAAGGAATGGCCGGAGCGCAAAGCGCCAAAGGAATTCTCGACGCCTATATGGCCGTTCGTAACAACCCCGTTGCGGGGGCTGCGGGTAGTGCGCTTCAGAAGTTTGGACCGATCCTCGCCAAAGCAGCGCAGACAGGCGGCAACGAGCTTGCAGCGACTCATTTCGTCCTCGCCACAAGCAATCCCGAGTATCAACAGCTCGTCGAGGACCATTCAGGAAACAACGCACAATCCGACGGTAGCGGCGGATATCACCCGTAACACTTCCAGGTTATTACCGGTTAGCATGGTTGGTGGGATCTACGTCCCCGGTGCCTAGAACACCGAAAAGTTCCGGTTCCTCAAAAAACCTCCAACCGCACTTTAATCACAGGAGACAGTATCATGCCGAAGAACGATTGGATCGAATATAAGCGCCTCATCTTAAGTCACATGGAAGAAGACGAGAAGCGTTGGATTAAGATGTTCGAGATTGTTAGTGGAATCAAAAATGACGTGAGCGGCCTAAAAACAAAGGCGGCCATTGCGGGTGCGTCAGCGGGTATTGTGGCAACGGCAGTAATAACAGCGGCGGTAGAACTGTGGAAATAACCGGAGGACGATATGTGGAAATCAAACAACAGTATCAAGTGTCCGGTTTGCAAAACTTTTATAGGATGGCTCATACCCGATAAGGCCGCGTCTTTTCCTTGCATCGAGTGTCAGTGGATATTTAATTTTGACGCAAAGGGGAAAGAAAAGCCCCCCACCAAACTTAACCCAAGGAAACCTGAAACCTGTGATTGCGGAGGATGCAAGTACCGGGATGAGCAAGACGCACTCAAGCACATACGCAAACTGTAATAGAGAATACCAGAGGAATTTATCAATAATGTATATAGCGAGATTTTAGTCCCTCCAAACACCCCTACCGTAATCAACGGTCTCACCGTCCCCACCCGAGGCGGCTATAGTCTGAAAGGGCTTATTGTTTGGTGTCCCGCCGACGTAGAAATTACCATCAAGAAGAACCTCGACACAATCGGAGGGGGTCGCGTGAGCGGCGCCGTCCAAACGCTATTCCTGGACTATTCGGCTTCCCCATTTGGCTTGGAGGATCTAGATACCGTTACTATTTTGGCCCTACAAGATGACGGACTGACACCGCCTGGTTCCTACACAGTCGCCAGTACGTTATTGGTGGAGCAGCTCTAATGTCGAACATTACACCAATACGCGTCACAGGCACATTTGCGCCTAGCGGAACGCAAGATGTCAACATTGTTGGACCCGACCCACTTCCAGTACAAGTTGTTTCCGAAGTTAATTTTGCAAGTGCGGTCAATATTTACGCCGAACTTCTCGTGCCCTACGCGACTGTTACCACAATTCTTTCTTACGCTGTTCCAGCCGCTGTTACATTCTATGGTACGCAAGTTATTGGGTGGGGCGACACTTGTGGCGAGTTCTTAATCAAAGTGGATGGGATTATTGTAGGGGGCGGTCGGTCTACGGCGTCCTATCCAAATTTTATCGGTGACTATACAACGGCACCTTTTGTTGCGACCACGGGACAAATAGTAACCATAACCGCCGAGCAGTATCAGCCGAGTATGGGTACATACACTATGAAAGCCAATTTGATGGGAGGAAAACTGTAATGGCCGATAAACAAATAAATACTGCGCTAAGAACCAAGCAACTTAAAGTGCGTGTTCTCGAACTGGAACTGAATATGGAGCGTATGGATCTACGAAAGGCGGAAATAGACGAAGAGAAGATAAAGATAGACGAGAATTTAGTAGCGACACAGAAAGCAATTACCGACATTAAAAAAGAATTAGGAGAATAAATTTATGGCAGATTTTGACGCACAACAACCCGTACGCACTACGGCAACAGAATTTACGACCGAGGTTGCTAATGCAGCCGGCACGACTATTAATCCTGCGGAAGATTTTGCACAGGGTTCCACAACTTCCGGCCAATCGGGCGTTCTGGTCCAAGGTGCAGTTACGACAGCGGCTCCCACTTACACAACTGGCCAAACGGACCCGCTTTCTTTAACCACTGCGGGCGCTCTTCGTACCGATGGTTCGGCGACAACTCAACCTGTAAGTGGTACCGTTACAGCAAATGCCGGTACTGGTACGTTTGCAGTAAATCAAACTCAAGTTGATGGAACTGCGGTTTCAGTTAATACGGGAAACGCCGATGCAGGAACACAACGTGTCGTTATAGCGTCTAATCAACCTGCTATTGCGGTAACATTTGGCGTCGTAGGTACTCCGACGTATGACTACGCAACAACGCCCTCTCTCGCGAGTGGCGCAACTGCGACACATTCCGTGGCCGGTCCAATTACTGTGGATGCAGTAGAGGCGTCTGCCTCAGGCGAACTTAAACTAACCGTGGCATGGGGCATAACGGGAAGTGAAGTTACTTATATGCAACAATTCACTTCGGCGTCCAATAAAAACGCCGAATGGAAGTTTCCTCAATCCATTGTTCTAGCTTCCGGTTCCAGCATAAAACTAACAATTAAAAACCAAGATACGAGCGCGATGGACGTCTACTCATCGGTCGCTTGGCACTAAATTAGCCGGAGAAGTCTATGGCCGATCTTCCAATTGGCTCCGATGAAGGCGCCCAGCTTGTAGCCGTCGTAAACCCGCAGACGCAGGTTGAACTTGCTGTAAATTCAGATGGCAGCATCTACGTTCGAGATACAAACGTCGCTAAAAGCTACGGTACTTGGATGTATTATGCAGGTACATCTGGTACCGTTGCGGTTAGCACAGGCCAAAGGGTTCTTTCGATTAGCTGCCACGCTACAACGGCGGGAAGTGTAACAGTGAACGGCGGAGCGTCCATTCCAGTTCCGGCTACTGTGGGATTCTCCATAGAAATGACAGGTATTTTAACGGCACCTACCATTGTTTTTACTGGAACTGATTCCTATTTTGTCGAGGCGGTTTCGTAAATGGCTTCTCGGTATAGTAACAGCGCGGGCGGTTCTTCAACCATACCCGAATACACGTCCGATCCCGTTTCACCGTCTCCGGGCCAAACTTGGGTGCTCGCCACGTTAATAAGCATGACAGGCTCCCCGATCGGTTTGTTGATGGCCCTGACATACGCGACAACCACATATACATATCAACTTTCATATTATACAACTGAAGGAAACACGATACGAACTAATCTGAGTTAGAGGAAAAATTATGGCGGATAACATATCAGTAACACCCGGTACCGGTAAAACGGTCGCAACCGACGAGGTAGTAGATGGTACTCTTGGAACCGTACAGGTTCAAGTAGTCAAAATGATGGACGGAACGTTGGGCAGCACGAACAAGCTTATCGTTTCTGCAGCCGGCGCGGCTAAAGTGGACGGGAGCGCAGTAACACAGCCTATAAGCGGCACTGTCACCGCAACACAGGCGACGGGAACGAATCTTCATACTGTAGTGGATTCCGGCACAATAACCACGGTTTCTGCGGTTACGACAATTACGGACGCCCTGCCGGCGGGTACAAACGTTATAGGACACGTTATTGTGGACTCAGGAACGGTAGCAGCCACACAAAGCGGCACGTGGACCGTCCAGCCTGGAAATACTCCTAATACAACCCCATGGCTCGTGGGACAAATCCCCTCCGCGCTATCTGTTACGGCCACCGGAGCAGCCGCGGCAGCCGTTACGGCAACGTTACCCGCTGTTTCGTCTCAGTTTCATTACATCACGGGTTTTGAAATTGAGGCCTATTCCACTGCTGCGCGTACAGGTGGCACTACACCTATTCTCGTCACCACAACTAATTTACCTGGAAGTAACGTTTTTACATTCGCGAGTGCCGCCGCAATTGGCTCCACAGATACCAAGGAGTATTTTTTGAACAACCCGATTAAATCGAGTGTAAGTAACACAGCCACGACAGTCGTTTGTCCTGCAACAACCGCTATTATTTGGCGCGTTAATGTATATTATTACAGTGCCGCGTAAGCAATATGGCCCTTCAGACCATAACCACCATTATAACCGTAGATCCTAGTAATCCTGTCGAAGTTCAGACATGGCTGACGGCTAATCCACTCGTTGTGATTACTCAAATATTCATGTTCAATCATATCTTCTACGTTGTCCATGCATAGTTTTTCCGTTGCGTTGTGCGACAAAACGAAACCCCTATACCTCGTGAGAAGTATAGGGGTTTTTTATTGCCTGTACAGTTCGGTCCCGCTAACACGGGTGTATGGCAACGGAGCGCGGGTCAGCTACGAAGTCCTAGAAAGCGGTACAGATCGTCCAGGCGTTCAGAGACGCGCTTTAATTCGGCCTCTAAAGCCTCGATCTTATTGTCCACAGAACTTATCCACGAAGCGTTGGAACTCAATGGTGGCCCAAACCATGCCGATAACAACAAGCAGCGTGATAGACGCCGCCAAGACAACGTAACCGAGGTCGGTAAGTCGGTCTTTTATTCGCTGGTTCATTTCTTTCTCCGTTTCGGATACGGTGCGATTCTAAGCGGGAGAACTTTGTCGAGATACAAACCGCCGTACCGCAAATAATCCGTGCCGCCGTCAACGAACGTCCCATTTTTACACCCGCATCGTTTAAAGTCGTGCCGAGAAAAGCTCACCAGAATCATGTGGCACTCCAAACATTCAACCGCCCCAGGGTACGCCGTCTTCATAGAACCCCCATTCTCCGCGCTATTTCTTTCACCCGAGCGCCCCATGTCATCTTGCGCGGCGGCATCGTCGGATACCAAACTGTTTGTCCGGCAAGGAAGGCGGCCATCGTCGTGGTGGTCTTCGGCACTAACCATGAGTATGAGACGATCTTCTTGCGGCGTTTTGTGGGTCGTTTCTTTCGCGTTTTAGTCATAGTGACCTCCGATATAACAGCGAGGAACCATGTAGCATTTGTCGTTAGCGTCCCATCTTGCCCATCCGATGCTGATTTCCAAAACGCTCTCGCTCCCCGGAATCTTGACCACCACGCCGCCATCCCCAATCTTTGTCTGCTGCGGTTTAAACCGAATCCAGAAATGAAAACAGAGTGGCCACGCGATTAGGAAGCCGAACGGTGAGTCGTATTGCAAGTGCGTTGGTCCGGCAGTGGCGTTCTTCTGCCAGAAACGGAGCCGTTTCATAAAGCCGTCTGGGTAAATGTCGTGCTGACCATCAATCTCCCAGCGACGAACATCATAACCCAGCACACATATTGGATAAGGGCGCCATGTTGTAACTTTCATCTTAGTCTCCCCAGTTCTCTGTGACCAAGATCGTGATGTCCGAATTACCCAGTAACCGCGCCTCAAACTTCTGCACAACATTGTCTACGAGACCGCCTCCGATCTGTTCTTGGCTGAGAAGCTTGTCTCCCAGAAGAACGCAGCCTTCAGAGTCTTTGTACGTCACCCCAGAGTGGAACCGGATACCATCGCGTCCCGGAACGTCAATCAGCGGCATAATCCGGCCAAACTTTGGTGAGTAGGTCATTTCCACGGTGTACAATCCTGCCGGAATGTGCAGAGCGTCGCCCCGTTCCATCGTGTAGCAAAAAAAGTCCCCGTCGATTGACAGTTCGCCCTCGTATGTGTCGGGGCTCTTCCATTTCCGCTGATTAAGAAGTCTCATAACCCCGCCCTCTGAGTCCACATTTTTACCTGATATTCTGCGTATTGAAGTTTGCGGCGAAGTTCGTCTATCTCGCGCCGTGCGGTCTCTCTATCAGTGTCATTCCATGCCCGCACATTTTTTGCTACGGCGTATTCAAGATCACCCTTCCATGCACTGTAAAACCGGCGAAAGGCCAGATATACCACGTAAACTGTGGCGGCCACTCCAAGAAGCGCGAATAATTCAAGTATCATATTGGTTTCCCCCGCATAATTTCTTTGTTGGTGATCCGGTCCAGCAGAACGTACTCGCCTGTCTCGGAATCACGCGCCCACACGGCATCGATCCGCTCTTCTGGATCGGGTTCGCTCCGACGACCTGCCTGCGTCAAGTCCAGAACGTCGAACTTCGACTTCAAGTGTTCCAGATATTCTGCCGGCGTCTTGTTGGTCTGGGTAACCCCGTCCACGAGGCCCTCTTTGACCATTTGTAGGAGGATATTGTTGCGGTTCTCCTCGTTGTCCACTTCGAGGAGCCCAGCGCGACGGTAAAACTCCGCGGCGGCGGCCATAGTCATTCTGAACGCGTACATTCTGGTCTCCTATTGCCGGATATGGGCGGCTGCCCGCGCCAGGAAGAAAAAAACGGCGTCGAGATTCTGGGCGATCGATAAATGAGTCAGGCCAAAACCCGCAATCGCCACAGCCGTAAGAACCCCGACCATATTACCGTCGTTATCAAACACTGGGCTCCCACTGTTGCCGGGAAGCGCGCTACAGTCCAACATGAGTAGATCACCGTCGAGCTTAGCAACGATACCCGTTGATAGGGCGTCCGTGATGGCCAGTGGGCTCCCTAGGATAAACACCTTTTCTCCGCGAGTAATGACCGGGGCAGCTTGAAAGGCGGCAGTTTCACGGCGGTCGATGTGAATTAACGCCAGGTCGTGGATTGCCGATGTAGCCACAATAACGGCGGTATATGTCCGGCGGTCATACGTCACCACTTCGATCTCCGCGGCTTCCTCCGTGCAATGTCCCGCCGTTATGATGTCGCCCATATTCGATACGAACGCCCCGGAACACACAGCGTGACCAGCCTCCACTTGCGGAAGATTCTGGGTCTTCTTGCGGTATTTCGCTTCCGCCTCTGGTTTTGCTTTTAATGTGATGTGCAACTCGACAATTTTCTGCTCGACTGGAACGGCCTCTTCCGCCTTAGCAAATTGCAAACCGCAAATAACCAACAATCCCGCCAATAAAGTCTTCATGTTATCTCCCCTCCCTTAGGATACCCTGTTTCTGGTGTGCTGTGTACGCGTTTGTGGGGCTTTTCAGCCACTTTCCGCAAGCCATACACTGATACCGCTGATACCGTCCCGCAACCGTCGTCGCCCATCCCCGCGACTGTAGGTTATTATTTCCGCACTTACACCCCACCATAAAGTCGGTTACGCGGCCAGTTTTTATCCACGGCGCCAATTTGGTATAGGCTTCTTCCGTTGAAAGAACGTCGTGGACGCAATACTTCTTCATAACGGCCCACGCTCTCTTATCACCCTTCATAATCGCGCTCCACAGCTCGAACCCCGGATATTCCTCATGCTTGAGTTTCTTGTACTTGTCGTTCAAGACAGACGTGATGTATTCCAACTTGTGCGACGTGAACTTGAACACCTTACGTCCTTCCTTCAAGATGTCAATACTGCGGACGGGCTTAATCGGGGGCAGCTTGTTGATGATCGCACGGGCGTTCAACTTCTTGATATCAAAAGAATCGCCGTTCTGAGTAATCACAACGTCCGCTTCATTAATAAGCCGCGCCAACCCGGCGACCAGCATTTTATCGTCCTGGACGTTCTTGGACCGGCTGTTGTCTAAATACATCGTCTTAGACGGCGGATCCCCCAACCACTTGGCGGCCCATGCCAGCAGGTGCCAGTCGCTTTTGATCTGAGCAAGCCCGATATTTTGTTCAAAAAGCCCCCATGTAAATGCGGTAATGGGCGCGGTCTCGATATCCAGCGTAAGTATTTTCATAGGGCTCCTTAATTTAAATCCGCGCTAGGATCTTGCGGAACTTCTTCTACAGTGATAATGTTCACCTGACCGGGGAAGTTATAGCCCGCCGCTCTCAGGAATGCTTCAAATGTCTCCAGCACGACCGGCAATGAACTGTCGGGCGACAATCGGATACTGATCGCTGGGTGCTGCCCGTCATAGTTGAAATAAAACTCCATCATGCCCGTATTATCTTCCATCTGGATACCTCGCAATAAGTCTTTCTCCGTTCTCCATCACGAATTCGTCGAACGGGCGTAATTCTACTGGCTTGTATTTACGAATCTTCGACATTGTAGGCTTCATCTTCTTGAATGGTACAAACGGCACTTTTAAATATGCGGCTACGTTCGCGGCGTGTGGAACAGCCAAGTGGTCGTCGATGAACTTCACGTCATATACTGTAAACCGTTTCTTCTTTCCGTGAACCACGCCGAATATGGTGATCCGCGGTACCCCGAACAAAGGCAGCCAGTCGGTAATGCGCTCGATGGCGATCTCGTCGAACGAGGAGTCTATGACTTCCCGCGAAAAACTCACGCCGATCTCGTCGAGGGTGATCGTACCTTTTTGCCCGTCGAGTTGTTTGAGCGCGTACACTTCCGCGAATGTGAATATGGGATGATCTTTCGTTAGCATGTTACGCTCCGTGATGTTCGTCGAAGTCTGACGCTAGGCATTGCGAACAAAGCCCGTGCGCTCCGTACAGCTCGTCGAAACGGATCGGACGATGACACCCGACGCACTCAGACAGGACGCTCTCAGGTTTAATTTTATCCGGCATATTTTCCATCCTTTCGTTCCTGCTTAGACTTTTTCTTGTGACACGGCTGGCACATCCATTGTAGACCTTCAACCGGCACGAACATTCGTTTGTAGTAGGCGTCCCATCCGTCCCATGTCCGTGGAGCTTTTCCGATTGGTTCCTTGTGATCCTTATGAAACTTCTCCAGTCGGGTCGGTTTTGACCTCTCTTTCGTCTTACATTCCGCGCAAATTCGCGGCGTCTTCCGCAAAGCCTGAACCGCCGGACTCCAACCCCATATGCGCCGAGCAGCAGCAACAACATAAACGAACAATGGTTTGGCCATTAAGTATACCCCCAAAACCCCGAAATTTCAAGACTTATTTTCCTTGCGAACCCGCTGGCCGTTTGACCATCCTGCTATCCCATCTTTGCGCCCGTGACACGGGAGACACAATGTCTGTAGGTTTTCCATTGCGTTGTTCGACCGATCCCGGTTGATGTGGTCAACAGATAAGCGGAGTACCGATCCGCATTCGACGCACTGATAACCATCCCGTTCCAGAACGAGGTTACGGTTTCCACCAAAATTGCGAAAGTTTAGCTCTCGCTGGTGCTTTGCTTTCACTTTTTCGGGGTTATTCCGCCGCCATTTCGCGGTCGCTTTATTCGTAATTTCTCGGTACCGCTCGCGGTTTTTAACGCGCCAGATTCGCATGTATTCTGTTCCGGTCACTTGCAGGCCCCCCAGCTCTTTCCCCATCCGACTTCCGCATCGAGTTTCATGTTCGGCAACCAACTCGGACTCACCGACATAACTCGTTTCAACTTCTGTGCCGTCGGCAACTCCAACCCACGCCTACACAACACATGAATTTCATCGTGCATCTGACCGGTTACCTGGTCCCCGAAATGGGCCATAGCGAGTTTTGTTAGCTCGCCACCCAAGGCTTGGGCGATATTTTCGAGTAGGTGACCGCCGTAGATCGGTCTTGTCTGTAACTTACGGTCTTTCCAAACGTCAAACACCCACTCCATCTTTGGACGGCCATCCGGCCACTTGCCTTCGCGGCGACGAAGATTCTCGTAACGAGTCACTAGGCCGCTCGGCAGAATAATACTTTGATACGCAAACGTAACGACAAGACCGGGGGGCGAAATATGGCATCCCTTTTGCGTCATGGCCGGAAGAAACTCCTCCAGCTTCGCCCAGAGGGCCGGAACAGCCGCATGAAGCGTCCGGTAAACTTTAACGGCCTCTTTGCTCTTGTCGATGCCGATATCCTTGCCGACTTTGATCTTTATGCGCGTCTGAAACTTTTCGCCGCCCATCCCGTATCCGAGACCAATTTCGGCCTCTTTCCCTAGCCTTCGTTCAAAATCATCCGCCTTGGTAATTGTACGTCCATAATATGTCGAAGCGAAACGACAGTACACGTCTGCCGACTCGGTGAATAGACGCATCTGTTCTTTGTCCTGTGCGAGCCACGCGACAAGTCTCGGCTCTACTTGCGAGAAGTCTCCGACGACAAGGCTGTACCCCTTCGGGGCTTCAACCGCTTCGCGCAAAGCGCTATCTCGTGTGAAATTTTGCGGATTTCCGCCCGCGCCGCTTCCGCCCGAGAACCGATGTGTTTGATCCGCTCCGCTGAACTCAACGTCAAAGGGCCATCGGCCAGTTCTTCCGATAGCTGCAAGTTTAGCACTGCGAGTTTCAAGTAGAGTTGACTTCGCTGCGATACGGGCTTCACAAAGCGTCTTAAGTCTTTCATTTCCTTCCTCCGCCATTTCTAAAAATTCAGGGTCGCCCAGAGCGAGCGCCGGGATGGTCTTCCCAGTTCTGGGTGAGACTTTCGTAGGAACTTCGTAACCTTCCGCCAAAAGTAGTTTTGGGAACTTAGCATTAGACGCGAACTCTTTTTTATCAATACCGATTTCTTTGAAGATGGTTTCACGGCGTAATGCCTCCTCTTTGGCGGTCTTTTCCAACAACGGTACGTTCAGTTGCAGCTTCGGACTCACAAACATGCTCACGGTGCGGTGCATGGCTTCGTATTGCGACTCTGGGAAATCTTGCTTCAGCATGGTATAAATCTCGCGGCATAATTTCACATCGTTCACGCAGTAGCTAGCGAGCTCACTTTCCTGCTCCGCCGTCAACTCACGTAGACCGTCAGTTTTCATGATCCCCTTAGAGTCCAAACCATAATGCGCCGCCAGATCGGCCAGCGCATGTCCCTTGATCGACTTCGCAAAGACCGCTTTTGACATGGCCTTCGTGCAAACGAACTGGCCCGGAACGCACTCGTAAACCTCGTGCAGAATCGTCGAATCGAACTTATTATTGTGGCCTACAGTTACGACGTTCGGCCACCCGTACTTATTCGCGATATCCGAACAAAACTTCGGAATCTGCGAACCTGTCACCCAGACTATAGGACCGTTTTCAATCGCGTAGGCCAGTCCGAATGCCTTGAAACGCGAATCTCGGACATATTCGACCATGCTCATCTTTCGGAGAGTATAGTCCTTAGACGAAAATGCGGTTTCAAAGTCGATATAGATTAGCGTCTTGTTCATCTTACCCCTGACGAATATCTGGCATACGAATGTTTGAAATCTTAACCGTTCCCGCTACATTGCCGTCACAACACGGAACATCATTCGCTCCCGCTTTAAACTCCTGGAACATCTCCGCGTTCATTTTGGCAGCGAGTCCGCCTTTTACCATCTCTGCACCGGCGATATTGAAAAACACCGCTGCCCCATGATCCTCGTCTGTCTGCCCTTTGAACCACTGCATGAAATGGCGAAACGCCGATTCTTTGAACCGGTTCAGTTCTTGCTCCGTCGCGGCTTTGCGCCAATTGTTTTCGCCATATTTGACAGCCCCGCGACCCATCAATTCGGCCCAGCGAGTGAGCATGGGTTCGTCCACTAAATCGTAACGAGCTTTGTTGGTGGAAACGTCCCTCACCATTCCCGTCGAAAATTCTTGTCGTTGTCCGCTGTCTTTTGTTTCAAACGTCATTGTTTCCTCCTGGAAATTAAAATCCGGCGGTGGTGCCGGGTGGAAGTTAATAGACATCGCCATTTTGCTCGATCTTCGAGTCTTCGTAGATATTCGTGATGCGTCGCGTAAATTCCAGCTTTGCGCCTTCTACCGCGCCAACCACGTCGTTAATTGCCTGATAATTCCGTGGGCTGTTCTGCCAATACTGGATCAGCAACTTGGTTATCAGGTAATTGAGATTTCCCGGCGTTTGAATCGGGTGTCCCTGCTCCAATTTCTCCTTCGCGTTTATCGAGATGTAGGGCATTTTTGTTTTCCTCCGCACTAATTTGTTCAATCATCTGTCGAATCTTGTAGGCGTTCTCCGCCATCTTCTGGATGCGTCTCTGGTACTTCGCCAGCTCGTTCTCAAGCCTTGCGCGATAAACTGATTTACGAATGGTTTTCATTTATTTCTCCGTTTCAGATAATAGTTTAGCGGGTGCACCGCAAATGACAAAGCCTTTCCGATGTAAATCTCTAGTGTGGCCCCTCTCGACTTCTTGTATCCCGGCAATGTCGCAATGTCTGTGCAACTCGTCAGATGCCGAATATCGCGCCGCAAACAATCTTCCCACGTACGACACGGCTCGCCTTTGTCCAGCTCCGCCGGATTGACGACCCGATAGCCTTTCTTGCGGAGTGCCTTAGCCGCCTTGTTGAACGCGGGGACGTTGTTGTTTGGCATATTTGACATGGGACCCGAAATATAAATCTTCAAAGCCATCTCCTCTTGTTCTCGGTCATCTCGATAAACCGACAATTACCAATCTCGTAGTGCCCGTCTGCATCTATCCTGTCGATGCTCGGCTGCGTCATGTCTGCGGCGCCGTCCCTAAACCATAGTTGCTTTAACTCATCCGCCGATATCAGCGCCTTGATACCTCTCGCACCGTAGTATCTATACGAATCGTGGGACGGCTGGTTGCATCGTTTCCGAAGCGTCTGTAGATACCTATACCACGGTTTCTTTTCTAGATACTTCTCGGTTAGGCGCTTCTGATACAGTTTGTATCTGCACTTAACGCAGACATAACTGTAATGCTTTATCTCGCTAGGAGACCGCTCGTATGCCGCCCCGCATTTAATGCAATTTGTCATTGTCAGTACGCCTCGACCACAATTTCGCTTCCGTCCGGCTTTGCGTCTCGCACCCTCACCAAGAACGGCGCCATCTTTGTCCCCTGGGTGCACTTGGTGTGGTGAACAAACGACGTTTCCTCATCGTGTTTGACGATTCCTAGGCACATCTCCGCTGCCGCCGGTATCGCCACATTGCCTGCCAGGTCCAAGTAACTCGGCGCCTCACCTTCTCGCTGGCTCTGATACGACATTTTTGTCGCATGGTGAATCAGAACAATCGAGCAGCCAAATTCGTTACGAAGTTGCTTGATCCGCTCCATCACCTGTTGGATCTCCATGCGGTTGGTCTCCTGTTTGCAATGGAACGTAGCAAAAGAGTCCACCAGGACTAATGACGGTCGTATGTCCGACATCTCCTTTCGGAGTGCATCGAAGGATGGCTGTATATCTATTCTCGTCGAGGTCCCAGAGCGGACAAACAACGAATCTTTGATGTCCGCGGCACGGAGTCCCTTTCCCGCAAGCACCGCTTTGAACCGTCTCTGCACTTCCCCCTTGCTCCTCTCCTGGTCGATCAGAAGCACCTTGCACCCCTTGACCGGAAACTTCCCCATCCATAAGCCGCCTCCGCGCGCACATTCAATTGCCAAATCAACCAAAATCCAGCTCTTCCTGCTTTCGGGTAGACCGCCTACAATCCCGATGCTCTGCTCCGCAATGAACGGTTTGCAGATCCATTCAACCGGCTTCTCGTCTACGAGGAATGCTTCGATGCTCTCCCCTTGCCCCTCGAGCTTCGGGGCTTCGGGGGCGGGATAACGCCCGATACTGTTACAAACTGCCCGTAGTTCGTCGAGCGGGAAATCGACTTCTTTCGCTTTCGGTTCGAGGAGCGCGTACATTTCATCAACGGAATACCCACGCGCACGGAGTCCTCCCGCAAGGCTCGCAAACGATTGATTTCGGTTTCCAGGCTTAACAGCTCCCAAGGTAGCAAGGACACCGGCTCCGATTTCCCTTTCGCCCTTTCGGGGTAAGAGGGCCACCAACCAAGCTGGCGGAGCTGCGAGAGGCGCGAGATGTGGCGCCGTTTCCCAGCCGTACCACACGCAGTACCCACCGTCGCCTCGCGTATCGACTTTAGGAACGAGTCCAACTTTTGTCGTAACGTACCCGTCGAGTTCGCTTGTCCACCGGAAATAGTAGTGCCGTCCGTGTGGAGTTTTGACGGTCCAGGTCTTTGGAATGTGTTTTCCTTCAATTGATTTCTCCCCCTCCGGTCCGTCGATGTCCAAAACGAAAAGATTGCTTATTTCCCCAGTGACAATCCCGATATTCCCAGGCGCTCCATTGTCCAGGATCGCGGATTTCTCGGACGGCTCCTGGCGTACTTCTGTCAGGCGCTTCCAAGAAATGAGCGGCTTCTTGTCCCGTACGGGCATGACGTTGAATGCGTTGGGCAACATCATCGTGACTCCTATTTAGGTTCATACTTTTTCTCGTGCAGCTTCAGGAATTCAAAAGTTTTTCGGCAGCGAATTGCCTGCTGTTCGAACTCCGCCAACAATGCCGCGTCATCCACCAGTTCCGTCTCGAAATCTTCCCCGGTCTTTGAAAACCGCAGGATCTCAATGGCGTCCACCTGGATATTGCTCCACTCCCGCAAAGCGAGTCGATACGCTGCTAATTGGACTTTATGTTCCAAATAAATACTCGTGCTCGTCTTATAATCTGATAGCACAATCTTCCCGTTTCGTCGGCTCAACAAATCGAACTTACCACAGAACAAATGTGTCGGAGATGCGATCAATGACTCGGCCTGCATAAACTCACCACGGTTTTGCTTCTCCCACGCGAGATACTTCTGGTAGCATGAGTCAATCATCGGCCACTTCTCTACGGCTTTCGCCTGTTCGAGCAACGCATCGGCTTCTGAAAATAAACCTCGGCTGCGGGATTCCGCCAGCGAATGCAGGATTGTCCCCACATCTGCCGCTTCTTGAGCCTTTGCTCTGTCCGCTGCTTTGGCGGTCTTAAACAGCTCCGGCTTTGTTTCCAAGTCAACGGTCTGGTTTACGATCGCGCCCCAGAGGGACTCTAGAGCTTGCCCCTTCATCCAACTAATTAGTCCCTGTCCAGTTGGCAAAGACCCTTTAAGGAACGTGGTTACGCCCGTACACGCTTTTCCGTCCAGCTTGTAACGATGGGAACCTTCATTGAACTCAATGACATGTTTGCCGTCGAACGAACGCGCCACGGCCACCTTAGCCGGCGGGGCTTTAATTTCACGAGACATATTTCCCCCACGAGATCGAAAAGAATCCAAAGCCGATTGCGTAGCAACCAAACTGCGGTTGAAACGAGACGCCTAAAAAGAACCCACCGCCGTTATAAACGAATCTCATTACGCCGCCTTCCGCGCAGCGTCATCTGTTGGACGCTTAGCCCTACGAGCCGCCCGTCTTGTCTTGGTGTCTAATTTATTTTGTGCGAATATGGTCGCGCGTTGCGACTTGCGTTGCGTCCGCGATGGGACGGTAGTCGAATTCGGATACGCTTTCATGTTTTTCCCCTTCTGTTGTTGGCCTGTTCTATGCATGTTGCCCACCGGATATTCCCCGGTTCGTAATTGCCGTCATTGTTGATTCGATCGATTGACCAACCGCGCCCTACTGGGCGACGACCGATGTTCTCTTCCACCCACTTAATAAACGTCTCGTATGATATCCGCCAGGGCTTAAACACTCCAATACCGCGGCCACCATAACGCGCCCACCCAATGTCGCTCGGGTCATAACAGCGACGCCTGATATGTGCCCATGTTTTGTACTCGGGCGTTGCCACGCGAGACTCGCCGCGAGTTTTGTTCGACGGCGAAACACCTGTCCGAGTTTTCCGCATATACTCGCGGCGGTAACAACCACACGACTTTGTTTGGCCACTATTGATGCCGGAAATACGTGCCGAGAATTCCGCCCCGCAACTACACAAATACAACCCCGTCCAATTATGGTACTTATCTGCCCGCAGGCGTTTTATCAGCGTTACCGCCATGTATAGGCCACTCCGGCATCGGCGGCTTTCTCGACGAGTTTCAAGAACCCCTCAATATCGTCAAAGCGTAAACCGGCGATAGCTGGCGACTGCAACGCCGCCTCAAACATGACGCACTTCACTTTCCCTTTTGCTTCGGCGTCATAGTCCCGCGCTTTATACGCCGGTTTCGCTTCGGCTTTCGGTTTGCTCAAACGCTCAATGGCCGCCGTCGCTCCGCTCTCGGGTTGCGACGCCATCGGCACCTCACCTTTAATCGGATTCTCGTCCGTCAATGCCACTTGTGATGCTGTCGTATTTCCGGCTTTCTTCATACCCATAATTACTCCACCACCACTTTAAACAACTTTGCCGGCTGGCGCCCTTTCTTCTTCGGCCCTTCCCCCTGAAAAGTGATCGTCACAATTTCCCCCACATTGACCTGCGGGATCTTCTCGCGAAGCACAGTGCCACGTCCCACGAAGTCCACAATGTCCCCGGCGGCCACTTCAACTTCTTGGTACTTACCTTCTCCGAGAGAGATCTGCGTGGAGCCGCCTTCCAAATCGATCAGTTCGAGTGCAAGAACACGATTGACGTGCCCATACGAGTCTGCCGGAAGATCGCGGGTCGCGGTAACTTTGCCCTTTACATAGTCGCCTTTGGTTTCCAAACGAACGCTCGGCGGAAACTTACCGGTCGCTGTGCTGCCTTGAATTTCTCTTGCCATATTATTTCTCCCTTGTGTTGAATTTCTCTAAATAACTCGCGGCGTTTCTCAGCCGTTGCGGATCATCGTGCATGTTACCTATCGCAATGTTGCACGACTTGCACAGTAACCCCCGAATGGTACCTGTTTTATGGTCGTGGTCGACGGCTAACTTGTGTCCCATACAGCTACTTGTTGCCGAACAGACCAAACACTTTCCGCCTTGTTCTCGGAGCCGCGCGTTATACTGATCGGCAGTAATCCCGAAACGCGCTTGTAACTTCGTGTTCGTACTCGACAGCTTTCCTGCGGCGCTCTTCCACCACTTGGCACGTCGAACCTTGTTACAAGACTTGCACTCGTTTTGTAGATACCGGACGTTTGACCGGTAAAAGAACTCATGCGTCCACGGATGTTCTGTCTTGCAGGTGAAGCAGACCTTAGTGGTTGTTTTGGGTACCGGTATATTTTTCATATGTCCTCAACGAACTCAAACCGAGCATCCCTGTCAGGATCGGAGCCATGCTGCCGAAGTCGATGGCCGGTAATGCTACCGGATGATGCGCCGCATTGAACGCGAATACGAGAACGGGCTGAATAACATACTCGTACGCAAAAGCCGCACCGCACACCCAAAGAATGAACGGACGCGCGCCCGCTACAAACATATTCGTACTGGCGGCCTCTGTCGCGTCGATGCCGGCCTGTTGTTGGTTCTGCGCAGCTATCAAAGCCATTGCCTTCTCTTGGGCCTCCTGTAGCGCCTGTTGCGCCTCTAGGGCGGCTTTCGCCTTGGCTTGTGGGTCCGGTATATACGATAGCACCTTGTCGAGCAGCGGCGAGATCAGAGGAATCAAGAAGGGAGGCATACAAGCTCCTTCGCGGGAGTAGCTTCTTCCGCCGCACCACCCTCTACATTATTTCGTAGCCAATGGGCTATTTCTTCCCGCGACCATTTCCGGGTGTGTGCCATGACACCGTCGTTTCGAGCGTACACCTCGCTCAGATCTATGGTTGGGTACATCTTGCTTAGGAAACCATACCCCTCAAAATCAACCTGTATTTCGGGAGCTAGAACGCGAAGGGCGGCGCCGAGGGCGCATCGCTTCGTCCCTACCATCCCATCATTTCCAAAACCCTGTTCGCTAAGCTGGCATCCCGCCAATATGGCTTGATAAAGCTTCATGCTAGTTCTCCTCTTTTTCATCGGGTGTGTTCGGCTTCACCGTACAACCCGCGCAATAGAAATATCTGTTCCCATTATCCGACACTTGCTCAGTATGCTTCTGCCCTTGATATATTGGTTCGCCGCAGTCGTCGTTGTCACACCATCCGAGCAACTGCCACGTTGTCACTTCGTTCATAAATTTCTGTCCTTTTTGCTGCTGCGCCTATTGTTTGACTGTTCTTGTGCAGTTGACCACTTACAATTCCCTGGCTCGTAGTTTCCGTTTACATCAATTCTGTCTATGCTGTGTTGTGGCGTTGGTTTCGGTCCCATATCGTCACGGAAATCAGTATAAGAGCGTAGCCATCTGTCACAAACTATAATCCCTCTACCGCCGTAGTAGGCATACCACGCATTATTCGGATTATAGCATCGTTGTTTCATACTCTGCCAGCATGAGTAGAGGGACGTGATTCGTCGGACACCCGCGTCTCCGTGCTGGGTATTCGCCGACTTGGCTCTTTCCCGCTGCAAGCAGCCGCAAGATTTTGTCCGCCCGCGCTTTAAACTCGCTGCGACGACGAGGCGGTTCTTACCGCAATCACACGCGCAGACCCAATATCGTCCGCCAGCTATACTATGGGCGGCGGACAGTGCGCGTAGTCGTCCGAACCGCTGATTTGTAAGATCTAACATGCCGGCCCCCGTTCATTCTCTACCCCGTACCGAGCTTTCTATACCCTTTTTCGCCAGCTTCATTTTGATCGAGTTCAGGGTTTTCTTAACGACCGGCTGCGAGATGCCCAGAGCGAAAGCGGCCCTCGTCTGCGTCTTGTGCACACGAACCGCCTCTAGAACCTGTCTCTGACGCGTTGTGAGCCCCGCTAGAGCGACTTTAAAGGTACGCAATGCGTCTTCTCTCTCGGCCTGTGCTTCCTCGTCTCGTTGCGGCCAGAACGTCTGCTCGTCCGACAATACATCCGGGTTAGATTCTGCCCGCTGGGTAAACGTCAAGCCGTCACCGAACTCGTCTTCAGTTCGTTGCGGTGCCCCGAGCGTTTTATTCTGGCGCTTAACGCCTGGCGCATCACCCACTCGTGCCACCTCTTGTTTGCATTGGCAACAATGGTACATCGCATAGTTTGTGTGTTTCACGATATAGACGTTCCGTTCGCCGTCGCATTCCACACAGAATCTTTTTTGGTATATTTTCGTCATACGTCTCCTTTAAGCGTAGTGTCGCGCGAAACCCAAGGCGTCGGTGCTTAAGACAAGCGCCGCCAGCTCTCCGTATTTCTTGGAGTCTTTCTGTACGAACCGTATGAAATCACGGCGTAGGTCGTCCTCTCGGCTGTGTTGACGTTCGTCATCCCCAGCGTCGTCTTTTATGTCCTGTATTCGCTTCTTGATATCTTCTTTTGTCATAGAGCCTCCTAGTTTCCGCATTTGAAGCAGCGCGTCGCAAGCGAGCCCGCTTCGCTGTAATAATGGTTCCGATGGAACAACAAACACCAAATGAGCTTCATCATGGCTTCACCTCGATTTTCCAAATGTCCGTCGTTGTCCCTCTAAACCGCTTCTCAAATGCCTTCTCTTCCGCCAACGAACCCACCCATATGTCCAAGTGGTTCGTAATCGGCGTTCTCACCCATCTGCCCTTAACCTTGTGAGACGTATACGAGCCCATTACGTCCAGCACCTCGAAGTATCCCACGCCGTCGATATAGATCCAATCGTGATAGTGCAGCTGGCCTGTTCCTACCGGACACGCACAGCGTTCGTGCAGCCGTCTACAGTTGACGCATAACAGGTCTCTAGATACGGCAACGATCCCCGCTCGGACATGGGCGCCCGTTGAAGTGTTGAATGGTGTATCGTCCGTTTGTTCGCGGACGCTCCGGTAGCTCGTCAGTGTTTCTCTACCGATGTATTGCGCCTCGAAGGTTTTAGTACCGGGTGTCATGGATGAAGCCGTCATTGTGTCCGTCTTGGTAATCAAGACGATCATTGCGGCGATCATTATTTTTTTCATGGGCGTTTTGCGCCTCCTCTCTTATCACTTCGCGTTGCAAGATCTTAGCCGCCTCTTTAAGCGCGTCTAAGCGTGTCGAACGGTTGTTGTCGAGAAAGATTAAGATCTCGCTGTTCACTTCTCTAACGACAATTCCGCCTCGTTCTATTGGCTGTTTATTTTCCATGACGTTTCCCTCCCTCGCCCAACAACTCTAACCCATAGATCGCAATCTTTGTTTCCATTGCGCGTCGGGCAGCGTAGGCAGCGCCGGCAGCGTTGGCAGCAGCGCCGGTAGCGTAGGCAGCAGCGCCGGTAGCGTAGGCAGCAGCGCCGGCAGCGTAGGCAGCAGCGTCGGCAGCGTTGGCAGCAGCGTAGGCAGCGTTGGCAGTAATTTTCCCCGCCAAAAAGTCCTTTGCCGCTTGGATGGCTTTCCGTGGCCGGTCATCCGTCGGGTGCTCCTTTTCGAACGATTCTAGAACTTGTTCCGCCGCATAGATCGCCAAATTAATCTGCTGCGGATGCGTCATCAAACGTGGAAGCAGCCAAAACGCATAGCTCGCATGGCCGCTTTTGATGAGCGCCGGAACAATGCGCTTCAGCGTCCGCGCTCGTTGACCTTTAAACCACACGATTCCTGCTTCACATGCTCTCATTTCTTGCAATTGTTCCAGTGTAATCTTAATCATTTCTTCCTCCCATTCTTTCCGACAATTTTCTTAAACTGCTTTAGCATTGCTGCTTCCGACGCGTAAATAAAATCATGCTCGGTATCGTCGTCCACCTCAAAACCTTTCTTGGCAAGAATCCTAATCCAAACGTGCAGCATTTCGTGAAGAACCGTCGCCGCATAGCCGGCCAGCCGCTTGTTCCGCTTACGCGATATCGTAATGATGGCCTTATGTGGCCCCCGGAACTCACACTCCCCATAGTCGTCACCCAAAGCTTTAACGTGTCGGATCTTTACGATCATGGACGCCCCCTCAATACGCTCTCAATGGCGTCCAGACGGCGCTTTTGTTCTGCAATCGTTTCTTCGAATCTTTCCCATTGTTGGCCGAGCTGATCTACGGTCATCGCCCCATATTTTGTATAGAACGTATAGGCGCGTATTTTCTTCTCTTCCCGCGAGTATTTTCTCATAGTGGAATCTCCTCTACAGCGTCTCTGAAGTCCTTGTCGTGTATATAGTCCAACAACGTATCGATAACAGCAAGTGCATGAATTTTGCATAATTCTTCCCCCTCTACAACCTCGCGTAAGGCCTCTAATCGCGCCAAGGCTGCACGTTTACCAATCGAGCGGGCGTTCACGCGCCGAACTCGTCGTAGGGGTTTTTGCTCTCGTACTCCGGCATACTCCCAGACGGATATATCTCCGGTCCCTCTGCGAGTTTCCGCGCGATGCGCTGCCAAAGAACGTACATCGTCGTATAGAAGCCGATCGCCCTTGCAATCGCCGGGAATCCTTCTTCCGGTTGATGGCGCTTAAGCCGGCAATAGTCATTTGTCGCCGCAATCGCCATTTGCTCGTATTCCCTCGCTAACTGCGCCGCTGTTTGGTTTTGTTCCATAACTCCCCCTAGTTTTGCAGCATCGTCGCATCTAGGATTGCTTCCCGTTCCTTGCTTAAAAGATCCAAGACGACGTTATGGACCGCCTTAAGCGCCTCTAAGCGCGTTTCTGTTACTTCCCGGATAAGATAACCATCCGCATCATCAAAAACCGCCACACTGAAACCATTTGTAAAAGACTCAATCTTGAATTCGATCATATTTTCTCCTTAGATAGATCCTGGTATATGCTGCACACAACCCGCAACTAAAACCGCGCCCAATGCCCCTAGCATCGCCCACAACGCGACATCATGCCAGCTAACGAATGAAACCCTGTCCGCTTGCCTTCGCCCGTTGTGAGGCCGTTTAGACCGCTTCCCGACGACGCGCTTCCGGTAACGCTCCATCTCTTTATCGAACGTCATAATCTGCTCCGACGGGTTGATATGCCGTCTTTAGCGTTCGATACGCCACAACGCCGCCCACAATCAAGAGCAGGTTTAATCCCAGCACAAATATGTACGTTTTCATAAATCCCCCCTAAACCATTGCGTCAAGTTCGCTTTGTTCCACAATGCCCGTCAAAAACTCCGCTTGCGGTTTTGGAAGCCATTTGTTGATGTGGCGCGTTGTCGTCGCGCTCCAACGGCATGCGGTTTTGTAGTACGTCATCCCTTCCGGGGTAAGTTCGCGGTACGCAACCGGCGTCTTGTAACTGAACAAGATCGTCTTGTTTCCGATTTCAATTTCCGTCATGTTGCTCGCTAATGGTGAGAGTTTCATATTTACCGTCCTTTTTTCTCAAAATTTCGTTCTACAATGTCGCCCGCTGCTATCCGCACAATGCGCCGTAAGTTTTCGGCGTGGTCGTTTAGTTGTTCATCGTCCCACGCGCCGTATTCGTGTAGCTCCTTCACCAATACGTCCGGTTTTAGTTTCTTCAAACGGCCTTTAAGCGGTCCCGTTACAAGATATTCCACGTCGTCGTCGCATTGTGACGCGCGTTCCGCTTGCACCAATGTCATTTGAAACTCAATTCCGTAGTTTCCGTTCCACCACATATTTTATTACCTCACTTGTTTGTAAATCTTAACATAGTCTACACCCCAAACGATGACAAAGCCCGGGCAATCAAGCGCGTTCTCTGTGAAATCTTTTGCGATCAAATGGCGCGGAATGGTTCGTATCAATTTCATATCAACCCCTTAAGCGCGTCGCGTAGCCCCTGGCATCGGTTATGGTCGCATTTCTCGCATGTTGCGTATTGCGCCGCTTCGACAAGTTTTACGTGATTTTGAAGCGTCTTTTCGACACGGTCTAAGATGCTCGCGTGAAAGTCCAATCGTTCCAGCGCGTCCAACACTGCTATATTTTCCATAATCGTGTCGTTCGTATAATTGCCGTTCATATAATCGCCCA
>Ga0206803_1040_pt1 | contig 32878 bp, 23 predicted proteins | sample Alteio_BWOrgCont_61_FD_152909 | JGI IMG/M metagenome (GOLD analysis project Ga0206803, IMG submission 152909) | Enriched cells from forest soil in Barre Woods Harvard Forest LTER site, Petersham, Massachusetts, United States -... | ecosystem: Environmental > Terrestrial > Soil > Temperate forest >... | reverse complement strand
GGCATCCACTTCCTATATTCAGGATGCCACAACTGCACGGTTCTCTTACGTGACAACTATAAGCAAAAGACGGAACACCTCAGGTAGTTATTGAAGCATCGCCGTATGAACAACAATTCCCTGTTCCGAAAGTCAATGAGTGTAATCGCATTCCATGCAAAGGGTGGTCGGAATCAAGTGGGTTGTCTTGTTTTGTTTGGACAAGGTTGTTTTCTCGCCGGCGGTTCGCCACTGTCGCCTCTGGTCAGGGTGGCACCTCCTCCCAATCGGATGTAACTGACGGATTCATTCTGGACAGAAAGCCGCAACGCCCCCACCTTCTTGTGTTCGTGATGAATGTCACTTTGTTTCGTCCAGGATCATAGGAGGCGTGCGATCGCGGTATCCACGATTTGCTAGCGTTCTTAATATCACCAGATTGCTCCGGAGGTGAATCGCCCATAACGAAATAGTCTGAATGTATCGAAGGTCGAGAAGCGCGAGAGAACTTCGAACCGGGGACATTGTACAGCCGAACGGAAATGGGTAAGAGCTCGGTAGTGGGCTATTTTGAATTCTTGTCGCAGGAGCCGCTTGGCGGGTTGGTGGGCTCCAATTTCTCAAGGGAGCGCTGGATGGTCATGAGTCCTTCGCGGATAGGGTCAATCTGGTCGATCAACTCTCCGATGTTCTTGGGCGCGTCCTTAGCCATGAGCGAAATACTTTAAATTTCTCCTATCAGGTCTGCGGCGGGAGCGCCTGAAGTCGGCTCAATTTCGCCCTGCATTCCTCAATCCGAATCGCAATCACTTCCCGGATGTGGCCATCAGCGAAACCTTCAAACGCGGGATTCCGACTTCTTGAGCTCGTCCCTGAGCTTGGCTATCTCTTCCAATGGAAGGATGACAGTCCCCCTTGGACGAAGACTGCTGGCGCGTCATTTGTTTCAAGTCGCTCGCGGCGGAACAACTTCTCAGGCTTGCGCTTGCTGACCTTACTGCTCATTGAATCCGCCCAGACGGGAGTTTCGCTAGAACCTCTCGTTGCCGCCGCTGCAACCGTGCGCTCAACTCTGTAGACTGATGACGCACTAGGTGACCGAATTCGCAAACTTGGGTCTAGAGTTCGGAATCGCTGACTTGTTTGGGACGGGGCTTCTCGGCCCGTTTTCTCTTTCTTCGCCGCTCGGTATAACGTTGCCCTTCCCGGTGATCAGACATATGACTCGTTGCCTTCCCGTTCCGGGAATCGATTTCGACGTTTCTCCCAGTTAATCGTTGGGCAGACTCCCAACAGGATTAGACTGGACCTACGCGAGACTCGCGGGAGGAAAACCCCACAGGAACCGGCCTCGCGAGTGGGGAAGAGAGGAGAGAATCGTGCTCGCTGGTCTGATTCTCTGCTCCTCATTAAATTCTTGCCTCTGATTTCCGTGGGCGTATAATTCAGTTCGATTTCGGTGCCTTCCCCTCGCGGTATTTCCATACCGTACAATTCCCGGCACTGCCGAAAGGGGGTAGTGATCGTTGCATTCGGGTCGTTTGCACTGGCGTGCTCTGCGCTTGTGTGTTAGGTCTGGGCAATCCCCAGCTTCAACGGCTCGACAGGCTGTGGCTTTCGCCCAAGAACAAATCAATACTGTGGTTGATACGCCCGTGACCGTCGTTCCGGTTGTCGGACTGAATACTCTCAACGATGTCAAAATCGGCCTGGGATAATGCGATCGCAATCCGGCCTCGATGTGGGCCACGCTGATTCCGAGTTTGACGGCCGTAAGCGCGGCCGCTTGTAGTTGAGCAGGCCGGGTTCGATGCCCTTCATGATTTCGGCGGTCTGCGCCGACCGAGCTTGCATCGTGCCCACCGACTCAGGCGGAGTCCGGGAAGAAACTACCGTCCTCGCCGTACGCCGCCTTTCCTGCGCAACACGGAACGCTCGGCAACAGTTGAGCACGGCTCGAATCAAGTAGCGGAGTGGATTCGGATCGCATTCTTCGGGCCATCAGATCCATCCTCAGCTATTCCGCGCGTCCCTCCCTGCATCCTCCGCTTTGGGATGGCAGAGCGGCGCCAGGGATCGTTGTGATCCTCCGCGAACAAATGCTGTCAGAAGACCCTGGCTTAGTAGGTGCACTACTGTAATGCCGACTGCGATGCCTGCACCGCGCACCCGCCTGCACCCGACGTCCCACAAACCTGACCCGTGAGGGTGGAGAAATATACTTGAGAAGCGCCTGCCTCCGTTAACGCGCCCACGATGTTGTCGATGATAATACCGCTCGTGCCACCGGCCGCCGGCATGTTAGCGGTCGCGATCGTACCCGCATTCGTCCACATTACGGAGCCGTCGGTCGTTGTGCTGCCGGCAATTGTGCTCCAACCGGGCGCACTTGTGAGCCCCGAGGTACCCGCTATGGTTACCAGTTCAACGTTGCTGTTGGTGTCGAGGATTTCCACACCCTTGGGATAGTGATGATTCGGCTCCCAGGCGGCCAATGGGGAGGCGGACAGTGCGCCCTGATCCAGCCATTTCACACCGCCGTCCGTCGTGATCCCGTCCGCGGTTAGGCTCCAGAACAGGGTGCCGGCGCCTGTCGAGCCTGTAGCGCTAGTCACAACCTCAATGTGAAGGTTGCTGTCCAAGACTTCCTGCCCCACCGAATACGCGGTCGACGGTAGCCGGGGCGTGTCTTTGAAATTGAAGACGCATCCGCCACCGGAGCAGCCCGAGGAGAGCCCTTCGTTCTGCACGCTGGCGAACAACCACTCGGTTGCTCCTCCAGAAACGTTGGGATTCAGGACATCGGTCACTGGAGAGCACGGCGTTGCAGCAGGGGTGGAAAGAACCGGCCCTGCCGTCACCGTACCTAGGATCCCGTTTCCTATGGCAATCTGGAAGACTGTCGGAGCGCCACCAGTGTTCCCGCAAACATAGAGGTGTCCCGTTGCGTTGACGGAGTTCAGGTATGTACTGTCAAAGGCTCCAATGTACATGGGGTTTGGCGTCGCAGGTTCAACGGTGCTAGTTCCGACGACTGCGCCTGATCCGATATCGCCGCGAAGGAACGTAGTGCGCAGCTGGTGGACCACGGCGCAGTCTGCCCCGCCAGTGCAATCCCCGTTGCCGTCGCTCGTCGCGAACGCGTATACCTGTCCAAATGTGGAATCGACAATCGGTCCTTGCACGAAGCCCGGGCCAGAATCCTTTTCGGTGGAGAAATCCAATTGGCCAGATTGCATTACAGGGAGGGGCACCGTGGAGTTGACAGAATACAGAAATCCACCCTTGTCCTCCACAAACACATTCCTCGACCCAGCATCGTGAACCGGGCTGGTGAGAGGCGTAGGGGTTGCTGGGTTCAACAGCACGGGCCACCCTACTGTCGTCACTTCAGCGGGAATTCCGTCGAATACTGGCTTGAACTTATGAAGATATCCGAGGTCATCTCCTACATAGGCGGCATCGTTGCCGTAGTCGTAGAAGACGGATGACTCGGTGTTGCCAGCCGGTACGCCCAAATCCTCCAGGAAGAGCAGCGTCTTGCAGGGCGCTGTACAGGTCGGGAATTGAGCGGGCCTCACCTGCCTGGGTCTGCCTGGGGCTCCGCTGGTTTCAGTGGTCGAAGCTTTCCATTTCAACAGGAGCACGGCCCCATGCCCCGCTGCATTTTGTTGCGCAACCATAAGTCCTGTGCCATCAAACGAAAACACCGGGGAGGTCACAACCGTGGCGAAGGTGTCGTACGCCCAGTAGACCGAAGGCACCGTGTCTACGGTGGTGACTAGGTTGTCGATCATGGTCACGGCTGCCGTCAGGGCGATCGCTCTGCCTGTAACCGAAGCGCCGGAGTCCAGCGTGATCGAAGCGTCCGCAAGGATGTCTCCCACTGCAATGGCGCCTGCATCGATGGTGGCGGAGCTTCCCACCAGCCAAATCACGCTGCCGGCCGTCGCACCACCGGACAACACCACAGAGCCAGCGATTTCCAGCGTGCTGCCGATCTGGAAGATGTAGGTTCCGCTTCCATTGAGCGTCATGGTTTGTCCGGCGTCCAAGGTAAGGGTACTGGAGGCGTTGTACAGGCCGGGCGTGAAAGTCAGTCCGTCCAGAACCGGCGCAATGAGCGCTGCGCCGGTCAGCCCCCGGTAGAAGGTATACGCCGTATTGGCGTCAGCCTCCGCCTGCGCTGCCACGGCGTCCCCGAGGTGCTCCACCGCGGGAGCAGTAAGCACGCTGGGGGGGAACCCAGTGAGACTGGTGCCCGGGGAGATGCCAATGTTACCGCCCGTGACCACGGAGGCGCCCGTGCTCGTGATGGTCGATGACGCGAGCATTGCGAAGTTTGCGGCTGTGCCCAAATTAAGTTCGCTACAGGCGGAATAGAGATTGTTGTAAGCCACGAGGCTGGCTTGCCTACCTGACCCAGCGAGGCCGGTGCTGTAGACGACGAAATCGGCGACGCAGTTGGCCCTTGTTGCGTCAAAAGAATACTTTGCCGGGTAATTACCGGCCCCGACTGTCCCGCCTGTGCCCATATTCTCCGACCAGTCTGTATTGAGTTCCTGATTCTTGCTGGGGCGCGAGACGTTCGGACGATGGCGCCGCTCGTACCCAAAGACGCGGTCAGTCTCCACTCGATCAGTCGCCTCTGCGGACAACTGCAGACGGATCTGCTGCCAATAGCGAGGATCCTGCTCTACGCGCTCGGCCTGTTCCGCAGTGGCGGGTCGGGAGAAGACAACGTGGTGGTTACTCCAGTCAGAGATTGCAGGTGCGGCTGCCTCGGAATTTTGGGATGCCTGACCCAGTAATGCCATAGACAAAGCTAGTACAACGAGAATTGAGATACCCAACCGAAGTAAAAATCGCTGGTTCCGTCTCATTTTTTCTCCTAAATGCTTGAGGGCACGGTGCCCACTGAAACCATGGTAGTTTCAAGCCCCGTCTCCGTGGGCGTCTCCACATGGCTGCTTGATTTGGCGAGACCGACTTAAGCTTTGGACTTGGGGTCGGGAGGCGCCGGAAAGGCTTCTCCGGCCGCTCAGGATGCATTCGTTAATCAGCGTTGACTTCATCCCGATATCGTCTTTCATAGCATGAACCTCGCAACCGGGCTGGATACCTCGCGAAATAGGGGATCCTTCGTCTCTCTGTCGGCTCGATGCCGCATAGCTTCAGTGCCTCCTACTAGTCATCTGCGATGTCTCGCTGTCTGATCCGCGATTTACGAACGGCCGCATGCAATCTGAAGGCCAGTGAAACGTAGCTTCGAGTCGGTTAGAACTTCCAACTTCCGCAATTTACCGGGCTGTTGGCGGGAATTGTGATATGGTCCTTCGCTCATCATGCATCACGTTCCGAAGAGAGGTGGGGCAATGTCTTCCTTGGCTGTGCCCTCGAAAAAGGAAAACGGCAGACGACGGGGGAGTACCGCGCGATGTCCTTTTACAACCGATTACAACCGGCTCCGTGGCATCAATTTACAACCGTGGCATATTTGGGAATTGTTCACAATTGCACAGTTGTCTGAAATAAGTCGTTGCTTTCCCCATTTGGGAATGAAGTATGAAAGCGTGGCCCGCATCGGTTGAGCTTACAGATTTCACCAGAAACAAATAACCGGGACTACTCGAATGAGAAGATCGGCACTGGACACGTGTTCCTTCGGTTGCTTCAAGAAAAGAAGAGCCTCGCGGCGAAGATACTGGATAAACGGAACGTCTGTCCTGAATCAAGTCGCAAGAAGCCGGGCCCAGTGCCACAGGGTGATGCTATTAGGAAGGATTTGTCAGAGAACGAGGCTCGCTCCCGGAAGATGTCGTCGGGCTACAAAACTAGGTAAGGTTATCGCGAGCAGCCGCAATGATCGTATCAGCAACCACGACCTCGAAAAAGCTCGTACGCGCGGACGAGGAGCGCAACGAGCGTGACAAGTTGTATTTGCTTTGTCAACAGAAGAGGGACTCGTAGACTGACTATTTACGTAAGATCGCACCGACGCCGGCCCGCCGATCACAGTTTATATTGCGCTTGCTGTCGATCGATCTTCTGCGTGCTGGCCCGCTTGGCTCGGATCTCGGCTGCAATTCAAAGCTCGAAGGTCAGTTCCGCCAACCACTCGAACCAGCGCGCATGCCTACTGGCTTCCGCCCCTACGCGCGCTCTCATTCCTTGCGCTGCCAGGTCACGGTAGAACTGTTCCGCTTCCTCGAGTCTGGACCGTTCTCCCGTTTTGGCACTCTGAGTGATTTCAGGAAGTTTATTTTGCGACCGATCACAGAACTTTGCCGGTCTGTGGGTAGACAATCGGAGTGCAGGGCGCCCCTCCGACGGTCAATCGACTGCTGAGACCAAGTATCTCTATTTGATTCTTTGAGAGATGAGCAATTGTGAACAGTCCTGGAATTGCGAGTCACAGTAAAGTTTCTGCAATTTCCTCTAACGGGTGACCAGGGGGCTGGCCCTGCTGAACGAGATGAGCCGAGGAACTCAAACTTGCTGAGCCACGAACTTTGTCACAAAGCCGGTCGAGGTCTTCTGTTCTTCTCGCTGTGTCTTTTCGTCGCGCTCGCTTTTGCCGCCGGCCAGGTGAGCCAGCAGGCTGGTGGAAAGAACGCCCAGTCCGCCAGCGCACCTACGGCTGCTACGTCTTCTCCCGAAGCTTCCAAGTACGTGGGAGCCGAGACCTGCAAGACCTGTCACGAGGAAATTTATGACGCTTGGGCGAAAACACCGCACTGGAAGACCACGCTAAACACGAAGGGCGGTCCTTCGAAGCAGGGTTGTGAGGGTTGCCATGGTCCCGGAGCGGACCACGTGGCAGGCGGCGGCGACAAGACGAAAATATTCGTGTTCGAGGGGAAGTCGCGGCAGGAGACTAGCGCTCGCTGTCTGACCTGCCACGGCGAAGCACGCGCGCAAGCGCATTTCTCCGAATCCGCGCACTCCAGCAGCGATGTCGGATGTCTCGATTGCCACTCGCCCCATCACGCCAAAGAAAAAGAGTTCCTGCTGGTCCAAGAGCAACCCCAATTGTGTTACGGATGCCACGTCTCCGCTAAGGCAGACTTTGCCAAACCTTATCACCACCGCGTCAATGAAGGTTTGATGCAATGTGTGGACTGCCATAACCCGCATGGCACAGCAACCATTCGGCAGCTACGGACCCTGGCGAGCGGCGATGCCATTTGCTACAAGTGCCACGCCGATAAGCAGGGTCCTTTCGTCTACGAGCATGTGCCTGTGAAGACTGAGGGATGCACCAGTTGCCATTCGCCCCACGGTTCCACTAATCCAAAGCTGCTCAACGTGATGCCGGTGAACATGCTGTGTCTGCAGTGCCACACGTTCTCGACTACGTTAACGGCCGGCGGCCCGGCTGGCCCCGCGCACAATCAGTCGGCGAAGTATCAGGCCTGCACCATGTGTCACACGCAGATTCATGGCTCCAATTTCAGCGATGTGTTTTTCAAGTAGGGAGTGCCGATGGAGCCGATAAGAAAACTCGCCCTGCAAACTTCGCTAGCGAAGAGATGGGCGTGTCTGCGTCCGCAGACAGAGAGCAAGTCGGCGGGGGCCATCCGGGGTCGATGCAAGCGTCGAATCGCGACGGCTGTTGCGGCGCTTTTGTGCACAATTGCCGTGATCGTGTGGTCATCAGAAGCACTCTTCGCCCAGACTCCCGCCGCGAGTCCAGCCCCCGCCAAGGCCGGAGCTCCTCCTGCAGAAGCCGACGGCATAACCAGCAGCGGATACCAGATTCACTCCTCAGTTGAACTGGGCTACCGTTCCTCCGACGTGACCGGCAGCGGCGATATTTACGACACCCTGGTAAATCTGCAGACCGGACCGCGCATCCTTGACCAGACCCTTACGATGCAGTCGGTCGATCATCAGGGTCTGCTGTTCGACGATCTTTACCTCAACAGTTTTGGATGGGGAGGCGATCCCAACAACGCCTTGAGCCTGCGCGCGGACAAGAACAAATGGTACGACCTGCAAAGCAGTTTCCGTCGCGATCAATATTTTTCGGACTACGACTTGCTGGCGAATCCGCTGAATCCGCCGGTCCCACCTGCCCCCGGGGGCTCAACTCCCTCGATCCCGATACTCGACTCGCCGCACCTGTTCGACACCACGCGACGCACGAGCGACATCGATCTCACGCTGCTCCCGCAGTCAACTGTGAGTTTCCGTTTGGGATATTCGCATAACGATATGACCGGGCCTTCGTACAGCAGCATCCACGAGGGTACGGAAGCCTCGCTTCTGCAGGACTGGAACACAACCATGAACTCGTACCGCTTGGGAGTGGACTTTAGAATCGCGCCGCGAACCGTTCTCAGCTACGATCTGTTTCTCTACTACTACAAGGGAGATACAGACTACCAACTGAATCGCATCAACGAAGCGCTCTTGCCCACCACGCCAGTAAGCTCTGTTTCGTTGGGCTTGTCCATCGACACGGTGAACAAGGAACCCTGCGCCGTAGTGCCGCCGGCAACCAGTCTTATTTTCAACGGGGCCTTGACCAATGTCACATGCAGCGCTTACTTCAGCTACGCGCGGAATCAGCGGATTCGGACTTCCACGCCTACCGAACGCGTCAGCCTGCGAAGCACTTACTTCCAGCGAGTAGACCTAGTCGCTTCTTTATCCTACAGCTCTGCAACTTCGACCACGCCGTTGGACGAATCGTTCGATGGCTTGATCACCCGCACCGCCACCCGTGCGTTTCTCGGCACTGGGGAAGCCGATGCCAATAGAATTTCGGATGTACTCGATGTCGGGGCGACCGTGCATCTCACCACACATCTGCGGTTGATCGAGAAGTTCTATTTTTGGGCCTACCGCATCCCACAGAATGGCAGTTTCAACGAAGTCGACAGTGACTGTCCAACCACCACGCCGCCGACACCGTGCACACTGCTGACTCTGCTGAGCGCGACCGCCCCCACGGCGATCTCCACCGTTGTCCAGTCATCTTTCAACCAGACGTGGACTAAAAATCAGACCGAACTGGCCTGGGACATTTCGAAAAAAGCTGGGGCACGGATCGGCTACCGCTATGGCGACCGGGACTTCAATCACTTCAACGATTTTCTGTCCGGCGACTTGGACCATTTCGTGGGGTTGGAGAAAACCGAGCTCTTCGGGTTCTGGGCGCGTCCCAGCCATGCTTTGCGATTGAATTTCGATCTGGAGCACACGAACTACAACGCCGTGTTCGTTCGCCTGTCACCCCGCAAGGACGCGCGCTATCGCTTCCAGATGACCTATACACCGCGCTCGTGGGCAACCCTGGGTGGTTCCATCAATATCCGGCAAGAATCCAACGCCGACGCACAAACCCAGTACCTGGGCCACAACCAGAACTACGGATTGACCGCATCGCTGGCCCCACGCGAACGCTTCGGCCTGGATCTCGCATACAACTTCAACAGCGTGATTCAGAACGCCGTCATCTGCTTCAATGACACGCCGCCAACCGGACTAGTTCTTCCGTTCGTGAACAATGCAAACAACAATAATTGCGGAGGAAACGATACGGCCAACAACTTTATGGCCGACTCGTACTACACCAACCACACCAATTTCGGAGTGGCCACCGTCAGGTTCAAGCCCGCGAAGCGAGTGCTGGCTAACATCGGCTATAGCATCTCCGATGTTGACGGCAGCGTGCCACAGTTCAACATTCTGCAGCCTCTCGGCACAGTGCAGTACAAGTATCAGCAGCCTGTAGCCAACCTGAGCGTGGATATTGGCCATAAGCTGGCTTACAACATGGGCTGGAATTATTACCAGTACGGGGAAGGTTCCTTCGTCGGCCCGGCCGCGCCACGCTATTTTCACGCCAATTCCCTAACCGAGTCTTTGCGTTACTCATTCTGATGCTCTCGTTTTCAGGGCAGGGGCAAGAACAGAGAGGTATCGTAAGAACGCTTTCAGAGTTGCTATAGTTAACAAATTGAGGACGCGAATACAAATACAGAACCGATTGGAGCTTAAAGATGAAAACAAGCAGAATGCAGGTATTTGCCACGGTGACCGTGATCTCTCTCGGGTTTGTTGTCTCGTTGCCGGCGCAAGCGCAAAACGCGTCGCAGACGCTCTACAAATCAAAATGCGCCGGCTGCCATGGCCCCGACGGAACGGGTTCGGCGACGGGGAAGACAATGGGTGCCCACGATTTCAGCACAGCCGAGGTGCAGGGAATGTCCGATGCGGAACTCTCTACTATCATTACGAACGGCAAGAATAAGATGCCCACGTACGGAAAGTCCTTGAAAGCGGATGACATTAGCGGCTTGGTTGCTTATATCCGCACCCTGAAAAAGTAGCGACAAGTGTGAAGAGCTCGTTCAAGGCGAATACGATCCGCCGTGTCTTTGTGCGCGCCGAGCGTACATAGAAACTAGTTAAGGAGAGGCGCTCCCTTCAAAATGAATCCGCGAGACCGCATCCGAAACTGGTCGCAGCCAATCTATTTCCTAGGTCAGAATCCCGTCTCGCTCACCGGTGCGGTGATCACGACGAGCGCGGCGCTTACCACGATCGCCTTCTGGTTCTATGAGATCTTCCTGCCGGGACCGCCGCATCCCTACATTGGCATCTTGGTCTTTCTCATCCTCCCTGCCATTTTCGCAGTGGGCCTGCTGTTGATTCCACTCGGCATCTGGCTCAGGCGTCGAAGTCTGCGCGGAAGTGGGCTACTGCCGGCCAGTTTCCCCGCCATTGATCTTCATCTGCCTGTCGTGAGGCGCACCTTCGAATGGGTGGCTCTGGCGACCGGAATCAATCTCCTTATTATTGGCACCGCATCCTACCGCGGCGTCGAGTACTTGGATTCGACGAATTTCTGCGGAACGACTTGTCACGTCATGCTTCCCGAGAATACTACGTACCACGTTTCCCCGCATGCGCACGTGGCGTGCGTGGACTGCCACATTGGCCCTGGGCTGCCTTGGATGGTGCGAGCCAAACTGACCGGCTTGCGGCAGGTGTATATGGTCGCCACTCATACCTATCCGCGCCCCATCCCTTCGCCGGTAAAGGACCTCCGTCCGGCTAGCCAAACCTGCGAACAATGTCACTGGCCCGGCCGGTTCGCAGGCAATAGATTGCTGGTTCGCACCAGCTACACGGAAGATGAAAAAAACACACCGCAGACAGATGTTGTGATGCTGAAGGTAGGTGGAAGCAATGGTCAGGGAATGAGCGGAATCCATGGGCGTCATCTAGCTGACGCAGCTCGAATCCGCTACGTTTCAACCGACCCCCAGCGGCAGACGATTCCGGCCGTGTATTACACCGACGATAAAGGAAAGACCACCGAATTCCTTTCCGGTGACGCCAAGCCAACCAAGGAACAGCTGGACCGAGCCGAGCATCGCGTGATGGATTGCCTAGATTGTCACAACCGGCCCGCGCATGTTGCCGAGCTGCCCGAAAACGCCGTGGACAAGCAAATGTCGATTGGGCGGATCAGCCCGGATCTTCCCTACATCAGGAAGAAAGCGGTCGAGGTGCTTAAGGTAAATTACAGCACTCGCGAAGTGGCCGAGCAGAGCATCACCCGCGAGATCACCAAGTTTTATCAGAGCAACTACCCTGAAATCGATGGAGCACGGGGGGCTGCAGTGAAGCAGGCTGCCCAAGAAGTGGCGAATATCTACCTGCGAAACATCTTTCCAGACATGCGTGTGACCTGGGGAACACACCCGAACAATCTTGGGCACACTGACTCTCTGGGCTGTTTCCGCTGCCACGATGGTAGCCATACGAGCGCCGATGGCCAGACCATCACCAATGACTGTTCTGCGTGCCATCAAATTGTCGCATCGGGAGAAAACAATCCCAAGATCCTGACAGATCTGGGAATGAAGTAGCAGAAAGCGTTGAAGTCTGCAAGGAATAACGGTGGTCGGCGTATGTGGATAGGAGCAACAGGACAATTCCGCCGGTTTGCTTCACGATTCAATGAGCGCAACCGAGATTGAGGGTGGATGCGCTCATCCGAACTGCATAAGCGTCGATCGCACCGCAAAGGAGATCGAACGAAGGCGCCGCGGATGGTCCAATTCCCGGCAAAGCCCTAACTTCATCGGAAAGCATTTTCATCTCCGCCCAGGCTACTCGTGCATGTTCGGTAAAGTAGTACTTACCTCGCTCGGATCCAAAGAGCCGACGCCAGTAGGCGATTGCGATATCCCTCGGCATCCAATCGAAGATGGCCCGTAGGTTGATCGGCGGGGGCGGAAGGCCGAGTGTTCGGAGCGACCGTAGTCCTTCGCGGACGCCGTTGACGAACAAGACCATGGTTTCTGAGGATCGTGACAATGCGTAGTTGTCAGCGCCAGCGCAATAAAGCGCTCCGCAGATAGCGATCACGAACACTGCATGAGTTTTCAGCCAAGCATCCATGTTCTGGCTCGGGGCAACATTGAATCCACTTTCCTTCAGCATGGCTGCGATTTCCCGAATGCGATGTGTAGGTGGGCCTTCGATTTCGCCGAGCGTCGTGGGCTGTTGCGGAATTAGCAAGTACTTCACGACATTGCCCTGGCGGGAACCGCTGGCGCCGGCAAAACCCAACAGGACACGCTCTCGCCCGCCACCTGAGATGCTGTTATTGTCTGGATCGGTGACGATCCCGAGCAAGGAGCCTAGCGAGGTCCCATCTCCGTTGCCTGCTGTCCACTTCTTTCCGCTACGGTCGTAGATAACGTATGAGGCAGATGGACCGGGGACAAGTGTGTAGCCAGAGCCATCGGTTGTGACTGCCGGGCTGGGTATTGTGCCACAACCTGGGGTAGTGCTGACCCTCCACGAGAACGCAGGAAGGGGATGAATGGCTCCTGTCAAATCCGCCACTCCAAAGTTGCTCCATACATTATATGTGCCAGTTCCACCGCTGCACGTAGCACCTAGGGTAGTCTCAGCGCCCGAGAGGGCTACCGAAGTAGAATCGAAAAAATCATAGTAACCCAAACCAGTATTGATCTCTATGTCCGCACTTCCACCAGCCGTCGTTTGATAGGCTTGATTAGTTCCAAAAAAGTGTGAGAAGTATGGTATAGCTCCCGCCTTTGAGCGCGCTGGAATGTCGAGGTTGAGGCCGGAAGTGGCCAAATCGATACCAAACTCGCTTGTAGACCACATCTGGATTCCAGCGTTAGGGTCGGGGCCCTGCGCGTTCGATGCAGAGACCGTAAGCAGCAGAAGCGGGCCGACGAATCCTAATGTTCGAGCCGCCACACTCCAGACACTGCGAATTTCGCGAACGCGGTTTTGAGTGAGACTGCAACGGCGAGGCCAAAGGTAAGAACGAAAGAATCCGATTGCAACCGCGAAGCTAGCCATACACTTCCTCCTGACGAAATGAACAGACGGATTCTGCCCGACCTGCGCCGGGTAGGCGGTGCGACTACTTGTCCGCACGAATAGGCTGCCGCCAGCGAGTGGCCTGCTGGCGCAATCCATTCACACTTCTGTTCTCAACATCAGGGGAAGCAGCGAGAAGGCAACTTGACAGCAACCACAGCCGTCACCCGCCATCCGACTCGCCGATTGCGGCGTGCATTACGACCGATCATCTGTGGAAATCAAGCGAAAAATGATATTTTTCTCCGGAGGGCCGCACCTTCCCATCGGAGCCCGGTTTCTCCAACACATAACACTCAGTTCACGCGCGTGTATTCGAGAGGGTTGCAAGAACATCGGGAGGGAATGTGCGTGTTGGCATTCAGAACCCTAGTCTGCCCCAGTCTCCTAACGATGACTGAGCACGATCCGTCATTTTCTGTAGGGCAGAGCGCGCTCCGTCACGTAGGGGATTGTGTGCGACGGCTGTACAGGCTGCTTCTGCTGGGTGCGGGGATTTACTTCAGATGGCGAATCAGATTGTTTTACCAATGAGCGATACTGATGTGAGGCCGACTGGCGGTTATAAGGCAACGGCGGTGGCTCGCTGATCGAAGTCAAGTCGACGATTGCAATACCGTTGCCGGTGCCTGTAATGGCAACCAAGATGTTATCGGTGCCGTCATCGACGAGCGCGTCGTAGTTAGGCGACAGCGCCACCGGAAGTGAAATGCGATTCAACAGATTCCCGAGATAGCCGTCGAATACGTCGATGCCATTGGTAGACGGCTGGAAGAAAAGTCGCCCGTCTGGACTGAGCTTGGCGCCATACACATAGGAAATGTTCAGAATCTCGCGATCATTTTCCGTATAAAACGATTCAGCATTCAAATTGAAGTCATAAGAATAGCCTGACCCTTCAAGTCGCGCTTGGTTGCTTGACAGCGCCAGATCATAGTTGCCATAGCAACAGGGGGTGTAAATATTCGCCTGAACTAACTTATCTGTGGCTGTGTCGATGTAATAGGTGACGCCGAGCTCGTTGAGAAAAACGCGGGAGTTGTCAGAACTAATGAATTCTCGTAGATATTCATCGCTTTGACCCGCTCCCGGAGCATTCAGGGGGTAATTGATAATGGCTCCGGTGTTTGTATTCAGCTTGAAGAACTGGTAATCCCCCGTTTGCCCGATTATGAAAACGGCATAATAGACGTTGCCAGCGTCACTGACTGCAATTCCACACGGATTGATGGGGATCGGAGCCTCGGAACCCACCATGAAAGTCTTGACTGACGTAGGATTCGCGGGATTCAGAAGATAAATAGCGCCAGCGTTCGCGTCGGATATCGCCAGGTTGTTCCCATCCGGCGACAGAGCGATTCCCCACAATCTCTGTACAGCGCCGTTGGGAGCAGGAATGCCAATGGGAGACAACCATTTCCCCTGAGTTCGTGAGAAGACCTGAATCTGATTTCTGTCAGTGAAGTAATAGAGTCCGGTGTAGGAGTCGTAGATTCCCTCGGCTAGCGTGGAGCCGGCAAGCGGGAACTGCTGAATGGGCGGAAGATAGGTCAGCGCTCCAGATTCTGTGGTGCTTCCTGAATTAGTACTCGCGGACACAGTGACAACCGATCCGGATACGTTCGGAGGAATGGTATATGCGAAAGCCTGCAACGGAAAGGGTGGATATGCAAGATTATAGGCGTTCGAAGCGAAGCCGGTGATCTCGGCCGGTGCACCCCCAACCTTGACTTGCAAATCAGACGGAATCGTATTGGAGACAATCGGACCGAAACCATAGCCGTAGACGATGCTAGTTCCACCGCCTTCCTCCGTCGCCATGTTGGAGGTAACTTCCAGGATTGTCGGCCCGTAGCTGAACCCATCCGGAAGCAACTGCATTCCGCCATCAGCCGTGAAAACGTAGACCCCGGCGGGACCGGCGGACCCTGCAGGACTGGTAGCGCCAATGGTGGTGAGGTTGCCGGTTAAAGTCGCCGAAATGGCGCTGGCTGGCTGTGCACCAAAATCGATGCTTTGCAGATTGCCAATGGGGCTCTCATCGGACCACTGCGTTTCTGTGTCGCCCGAGGCGGGTCCCGTGGCCGGGTTCAGGGAGCCATTCGTAAATTGCGTGCCTACTTGACCCGTCTGCAAAGCGGAAAGATCGACAAAACCGATTCCCTCCTCCAAAGGCCCGACAAAAAGGCCGGTTCCATCCGTCGCCAGGAGATAGGGATTATCAACGGGCCCCAACGCCGCGCCGCTGCTGACTGGTTCAAGGAAGATATTAGGAGCCCAGCCCACCAATTGCTGCGTCGCCAGGCTGTAGGCGTAAATGATCGACTGGCTGGGAGTGAACAATGTTTTCGAATCCGCGCTCACAAAAAAGCCGGACGCAGACGAGGTGTCGCCCGAAACACTGAACTGAGCGACTGTAGCGAGGGTATGTGCATCAAGAACCACCGCGACCGATGGTTGTTCTGCGAGCGTTCTGTCGGGCACAACGATATACTTTCCGTCCGGCGTGACTACAACGGGAGGCACAAATGAAGCGTTTGTGTAGATTCCCGTTCCGGTCGATGCGTCCATCTCGCACAGAGGCCCGCCATCAAAAATGATTTGTGTGCGGTCCGCACTCAGTGTGATTGGGCCCATGGCACCACCATCTGTGGGACAGGGGAGCGGTAATGCCGGATGACTTCCGTTGACTCCATAAATCGTAAAGGAATTGTCCGCAGGATTCCAAATCGCGATGCTGGGCGTTTGTCCAAGGAGCGGAGTGCTCGGTCCGCCCGCAAGTGCCAGTTGGCCGTTCGCCAGGACTAGCGCGGTGTTCGCATAAAAACCATAAGGCCCAATCTGAGATGCCATATACCGGTTGGTCACGGTCATTGCGACAGGATCGATTGAGTAGACATCACCGATCGCCGTTCCAACGTATAGGAGCGACTGGTCTGGTGTAACATCGATCGCAAATGCCCCAGGAATGCCGAGGCTGGCGATTTTCTGCTCCGAAACCGCATCAACCACGATGACCTGGTTGGAGGAAGGATCAGTGACGAAATAACGTCCCGTAGCTGCGTGATAGAGAATCCAATGCTGATTGAGCCACTGATAGTACTCCGTGGTCGCATCCGTCCGCACGTACCGAGTCCGGGTTGGCAACCCTTCAAACGGAGTGACCGACAAACTTAATTGTGTCGCGTGATTCAGTGAACCCGAAGTGCCGGTAAAGGTAACCGTCTGTGTGGCGGCGGCTGCATTGGCGGCGGCTGAAAGGCTTACCTGCTGCGGAGTACCCGGTGCTATGGTAATGCTCGTGGGCGAAAAGGAAACGCCTGCAGGAAGGCCGCTCACTTGAACGCTGATTTGAGATGAGAAGCCGTTTATCGCCGTAGCAGATAGTGAAACTAAAGCCGAGGTTCCCCCGCTCACCGTCTGACTCGTCGGAGTCACGGCCAAGCTGAAATCGGATGTAGGAGGCGGTGGGGGCTGGAAGCCAGTACCTCCCGCTCCGCCGCCACAGGCCGTCAATCCTGACATCAAGAAGGACGACATGAAAAGAAGCAGCTGCGCTCGACGTGGGCCTGGAGAGCGATAGCCTCCCCGCGTGATTCCGCGTGCGTTCATAAGCCGTTTCGTCTCCGGGAGGGGAAAAAGGCGAACTACCAAGAAAGTCAGTATCTTAGATATTCTATCTCCCAAGTCAATAGCTGAGCAGGTTGAAGCCCGGACCAGTTCTCGCGCAATCTTTCCACACAACCCCTCTACCTAACTAACATTACCTATGTACGTAACGTCGGCGGCGGGCTTCGGCGATCATCTCCTGGTACTGGGGCCTGAGGGTTTTGAGTTGTGCAGTGGGTTCTGAACTGTTTGGAACATTCTTTACTCTACTTGGCCAAACCATCCGTGGATCCGCTCTGCCGCTTCGAGCATGGAACCATTACAGTTTTGCTACTGTCCAGCCGGGAAGCTGACCAGGTGAGCTCGCCCGCCGGTTTTGAAGATCACTCAGTGTGTTCTGACGCGTTATGAAAATCCTCCACCGTATCAGATTCTTTAACCGCTTACCAGAACTACGTTCTGATGCGTTTTGATCGACGCTGACTCGTTTTGAGCATGGAACTATCACGTTTTATCACAGCAAGATTTTTATGGGTCCCGCCGTTGAAGAATAAGAATCTCAATCGCTGACTCTCCTCGCGGTCAAGCGTTACGTCGGTGTTTCGCCAAGCAGAATAAATTTACAGCTTCGGGTGCGCGAAATCGCAGATGGCTTTGTCAGCGGCCCACGTTATGGCGAACCGGCTTCACCAGTCTCTGGGGTCCGGATTGTTGATCGCCGCTGACAAAAGGCCCAGAAATGAGGTACAGATTTCCAGCGGTATCGTTCACAGCTAGTCCATTAGTTCCCCAGCGGATGAAGCGGTTTAGGCCAGTGAGGTCGTCCTGCGCCGCAGAAAAAGGAACTCTGTTCATGAATGTGTAATGTGTCATGTCGAGAATTTCGATCGTGAAATTAGCATTCCCCTGCCATACGTATTTTGAGAGACCGAATACAGTATTGAGCGCTGAGTCGGGGGCTAGTGGCCACCCACCGCCCACCTCAAAAATACCGGCAGGCAGACCTGTGGAGGGGTCGATCGCATGGTAGCCGTCGTCGGAGTAGACGAGGCCAGTCCCGCTGTCGTAATGAATTCGGCCCGGGTTCCAGAACACTGACGGGTAGTCATAGTTAAGGACTACTCCCGAAGAGCTCACGGTCAGTGTGTAAAAGTCATACCCAGTGCTTTCGTTATTCGCTGCGTAGAGTGCTGTCGCGTCGGATCCCCACTGGATTGAGCCAAATGCCCCACCGCCTGGATACCCGTCCTCGGGTGTGCTAGTGGGCCTTGGCGTCGAATCATCGAAGATCGTAATTCCTCCCACCGCAGGACCGGATGTGTCTAGGACGCCCTTCGAAACGGCAGTCGTGTGGGGTGCGCCGGGTGCAACTTGAAGGTCTAGTGCGTAGTATGACTGTGCGGAGTCATAGTTCCCGAGCGAATAAGTAATATCGGGGACTAGGCCGGGCAAGGTGAAGCGTTGCACTGTCCCCGTCTCGTCTTCGCCGACATACAGAAATTGGCTGTCCTCAGAAATCGCAAGCACATCGGGCTCGCTACCTGCGGCTTGGCAGGTCACTATCGCCGCAGTCGTGGGGTTCAGGATACAAACTTGATTAGCATGCGTGCTCGCTGAACCGGGGACAGAGATGTAGATAACCTGGTTTACCGGATCCCAAACCAGATCGTTTGTGGCCTGAGTCACAACCGCCGGCTGATACAGGACTTGGTATTCCACAGTCGTGGTGCCTCCGCCGGGACCTGGATTGGAAATCGTGATCTGGGCAAAACCAGCAGTTGCTATATCAGAGGCGCTTACCTGAATCTGCAACTGACCCTGGGGGCTAAGTGACGCCGCACGGGGGCTGCCGTTCCACTGCACAACACTTGTTGCGTCGAAGGAATTTGTAAGGCCGCTCATCGACAAGGTGAACCCAGGGCTGCCAGCTGCAACGAAGGTTGGGTCAAACCCGAGAACGACTGGAGCTGGGCTAGACGCCGGAACAACGCCAAACGGTAGGGTAGTCGAGGTTCCTCCTCCGGGACTCGGAGTTACAACAGTGACCGAAACTGAAGCGGCGGTCGCAACATCGGAAGCACTAACTTGAGCCTGCAGTTGGCCACTGGATACATATTCAGTCGGGAGTTGACTTCCGTTCCACTGGACAGTAGAGAGAGACAACAAGTTCGTTCCGGTCACCGTCAATGTGAACCCGTTCACGCCCGCCGTTACCGCGCTAGGACTCAAGGCCGTAATCGAAGGAACAGGACTCGAATCGAGAGATTCGTATGAATGCTTTCCAGCCTTTGGTATGGGGCTGCTTCGCCGCGCAACCACCTTTGTCTGCCGGATCATCTTCGGACGTGACTTGGTTTTCGCAATCGGGCTTAGATACCGCAATGGCATCTTCACTTGTGAGCCGTCGGCAGCCACAAAAGGGTTGTTGAGAATGTAAACATAGCCAGCGTCGTCGTTAAATGCGAGCCCGTTTGTACCCCACAGGATGAAATGCAGAGGGTCCCCCTGGACGTTAGGCACAACAATCTCAGCAGTGGGAGCGAGAGTGGTTAGGTCAAACGATTCAATTGTGAAATTTGTAGTGCCGAACTGAGATTCGGTTTGCCCGAGGAAAAAGGCGCTGTTGAGGGTTGAATCCGGGACCATTAAACCGGCTGCCTGGAAGGTGCCAACTTGCTGGCCGTTGGTTGGATTAATCACGTAACCGTCATCGGTGTAAACAAGCTGAGTGCCGCTGTCGTAATGCATTGTGACGCCAAGGTTCGAAAATTCATTCGGATAGTCTTTGGTGACAACTACTCCGCCGGAGCTTACCGTCAGGACATAAAGGTCATAGCTAGTATCTTCGCTGTTAATCGCGTATATGGTCGTATCAGATGCCCATTGCAACGAGTCAAAAACTCCTTCACGATCGCCGGTAGTTGTCGGCCTTGGAGTGGCGTCGTCATAGATGGTCATCCCGGCCGCTGCGGAATAAGGGCTTGAGCTGAAGATGCCGCGCGATACTGCCGTTGTGTGCGCGAGTCCAGGCGCAACCTGAAGATCCCACGCAAAGGTGGGACCCAGAACTCCATCCGTTCCGAGAGAATAGCTAATGTCGGGCACAAGGTCCGGGAGTGCAAAACGCTGAACCGATGAAGAACCATCTAACCCCATGTACAGGAATTCGTTCTCACTGTCGATTGCCAGCACGTCAGGTTCACTGCCTGCAAACTGAGATGACGTGATGCTCCCCGTCATCGGGTTCAAAACGGAAACCGTATTTCCGTTGGACGCAGCAAGGCTGGGCACAGAGAGATAGATCACTTGGTGTGTCGAATCCCAGACCAAATCATTTGCTAACTGGCTTACAATCATAGGAGCATAGGTGATTGCAAATACCAACGATGTGGACGCTCCGCCACCTGGAGCAGGATTTAAGACAGCCACATCCGCGAATCCGGGAGCCGCGATTGCTGAGGCTGGAATCTGGACTTCAAGTTGGGTTCCAGAGAGGTAAGTGGCTGGAAGCGCGGCACCATTCCACTCGATTGAAGACGCAGGTAAGAAATTTGAACCGTTCAGAGTCAGGATAAATCCCGAAGTTCCAGCAATAACCGAAGACGGGCCTAGGGACTTGAGCGAGGGCACGGCGTTGGACGTTGCGCTTATTATGAACTCCGCCGAGCCTGAATCTCCGCCTCCGGGAGCCGGGTTGATCACGCTCACCGCCGCTGTACCAGAGCTTGCGATATCTGATGCGTTTATCTGCACCTGCAGTTGACCGCTTGAGGAGTAGGTTGTTGTCCGTGGGCTTCCGTTCCATTGCACGGTTGATGAGGATATGAAATTCTCCCCGGCAACCGTCAATGCAAAGGCCGTCGCACCGGCGTTCTGAGAGCTCGGGCTGAGAGAAACGATGGCTGGTACGGGGTTCGTGGGAGGTGGGGGCGGGCTGCCTCCGGAGCTTCCAGACCTGTTACCACCGCAGCCAGCAGAAAATTGAAACACAACTAGAGACGTCGCCGCAAAGATAACTCTAAGGGCTCCGCCACAGGTTAGGAAATCCCTGAGCCCGATTCGCACGAGTGGTCGCAACGCGAAGCTAGGCATAAACTCCTTCGACAACCCACAGGTAGGGTAGGGCCGATTTGTCCGCAACATCGTACCGTCTGCATCTCCTGGGCGCAATGGCCCACGGGGGTAATCTCCACTGTCGAAGCAGCCAAGCGCTCATTTGACCTCTTGACCGGAGGTTCCGAAACGAGTCGATTCCTACATGATTAGGAAACTACCCATTCCTAACGCCAAGAGTAGAGGTCGAGAACTCCAATCTTTACAGGGTTCGACGGGTGCGATTCTGGGCAGGTTTTCTAACATCGCGAAACCCTTTCCAATTGGATTCCCCAGTACCGTCCGAGTTCTAGATTCGTCGCAACCGGTGTGTGCCCACTCTGGCGCGAATGGAAAGCATGTGCCGATGCGGAACGATAGAAGCCTGCTTATTTTGCCTGCTTGAAAATTGTGATCCTTCAAACCGTTGCACGGGGCGCTTAATTATGCGGCTTGGGCACGCGAACCGAGCGACGGGCTGAACGGTCGAACCTGGGGAGGTTATGGGACCCTGATCTTATTAGGCGCGAGACAAAGAAGGGTCAAACCGGGATGGGATAGGGGATAGGAGACTTCAAAGTTGCACTCCATAGTGACACACCAGTAAACAGGGGGGCTCGCGGGACCGACCTGGTGGAGCGGGCGGGGGCGCCGGGGCCGGGCCGATCCATGCCGCATACGCTAAACTTCGGTCATGCCCAAGAGACACCTGCGGATCGTAAAGAGAGCTCCACTCCCCGCCATTGGCATATGCGAACGCTGTGATACTCGATTCAGGTCCAGCGAACCCTTGGAAATTGACATGCTCATGGAACTCACGGAGGCGTACACCGCTCATAAGTGCGAGCAGACAGATTCAAATCAGAATGCGCTGCGGATCGTGAAAGATTGAGGAATCATAGTTAAAGGTGTCTTTTGGAACGTCGCTTACGCCTCGGCGTCTTTCTTTGCGGACGCTGGCGACAGCTTCGTCAATCAGATTTTCCAATTCGTCTGCCATTGGCATGTCGGCGAAGGCTTCGCGGACCTCAATGATGGTTTTATCGAACAGAGGTCATTTGACGGCATCCTCCATGGACTTCGGAAGTGCGCCCTTTCTTGGACATGGCCTTATTGGACATTTGATCCCCAGCAATAAAATGCTCGCTGTGCATTTTAAATGCAGTCTCCCCTACGGTATACCCACAGCGCCCGTTGCTGTTAACTCGAAAGCTCTATCAGCGGTGGCCTTTGGACCGCGAAGAATTGCGAGACACGCCACAATTGTGACAAATTGGTCAGCTTTCTCCCTTTCTTCAACCAAAGATCGTTCTCTTTGATTCTAAACATGCACTTTCGAGGTGTCTTAATCTCAAGCTTCTTTGGCGGGTCAACTCCGGGGACCACATAAAAATCCTTGAACCCTCGATTGTCGACCGAACACCTGCAAATCAGGGTTACGTAGGAGCGCTCAAACTGATTCACGAACACATTCCAGCGAAGGCCGTGTGAAGTAGTATTCACGCATTGGCTAATCACAACAGAGACCTTAAGCCCGTCACTGAATTGCAAGACTCGCCGACAACCGCATTGCTCCCGAATGAGGTTAACGTGTCCCGGAAATGTTGCTAAGATACGACGCAAGAGGGTTTCTTTGACTTTGTTATGACGGCTCCTCATCGTCAATGCGCCTCGCATGTTGCGGAACTCTTCATAGCCAATCAACGCGTAAGCTTGCCTAATACCACCGAATCGATGCTGGTACGTGGCCGTCGATGGGACCGATCGTGAAGCATCGATGATGTGCTCAGAAAGTCTCCCTGCACTCTTCAGCAAGGCCTTGAGGCTGCGCAACAATTCTTCATTGGATTTGTTTTTGGTGCGATCCCGGAGCACGCACTGAGCTGCGTCAAAAGTCTGCGCATCGATCACGGCATTAAAGGCACCTGCCTTCACGGTCCATTTCTCTTTCGGAACATTCACACGTCTTATACCGAGGACTCCCGTGGTCCGACGCCATGCTGCACATCCGATATACTTAGGGTTCGTCAATATTTCGAGAATCCGACAAGAGGTCCACGGCACGTCACCACACATACTCCCTTTGCGATTGAATTCACGAGCAATCGAACTGGCGCTTCTTCTGTCAGCGATGGTTAGCCGATAAATTTCCCTCACCCGGGCAATTTCCTTAGCTGGACCTGGTACTAAAATCACTCGTCCACTCGCTACGCCTTTACGTTCGCCGTGTGTCAAAAGCTGTCTGGGAGACCCATCAAAATTGATCAACATCCGCCGCAAGCCGTACCCTGCCATACCACCCACTCGAAACCCGAGTTCAGTCATAATTACCTTTGTTCGACTGAGTCGCATGGAGAGTTCGCGACTGAATTCAGCCGCCATGACGCGCTTCAACGTTTTCATGATCGCAGTAGGGGGAGAACCATCATTCTCGAATGTCTCTGCGCAGTAATAAATGGGAAAGCCAGAGTTTCTGCACAAAAACTCGTAGTGAGCTGATTCGTCTGTGTCTTGAAATCGACCCCATCGGCTGATGTCATAAACAAGAATTGCTTTGAAGGTCTGACTACAGCTGACCACGTCGTGCAGGAGCCGGGCCAGACCTTTACGGTGTTTCAGCATCAGGCCACTTCTGCCGGCGTCTTCATAGGTTTGAACTATGCGGAAACCATTCTTATCAGCGTACTGTTTGATGGCCGCAGCCTGACTCCGCAATGAGAACTGTTGATGGTCGGTGGACATTCGGAGGTATTGCGCAGCGGGAATCGAAGCAGAGGTGGCTGTCATAAAACATTCCTTCGCTTGGCTAACGGCAATTGTTCACACAAACGGCAAACCGAACCGCCGCCGTTGCGAACATCTTAAGCGCGGACGCCCGGATTTGGCGGTAAGACAGTAACCTACGGACGCCCCTGGACTAACTTTCTCCAGCCGGGCCTTCAATACGCATATCGTAAGTCAGACTTTTGCTCCTCCAATGGTATGTGCCGCGTACACATTGGCCACAACTTCACAGAATGCAAGTAAATTATTGAGCGGCTTCCCGCGATTCAGCCACGGGTCTGCGAGAGACACATAGAATCTCTTTCGTCGATCCATCGAGGGAAAGATGTGAAAGTCTAGGAATGAGCGGTTTTCCGTATCCAGCCGTGCCAGCAAAGTTACAAACTCGCATTCCTGCCTAGCGGTGTCGATTCGCCAGCGAATAGTTTGTCTGATCGGAATAGGACGTCCAATAAGTACCGAAACCATCAATCCACTGCTCAGTTGTAATCGGGTTCGCCACTGACCGCCAGGTCGAGTAATCGACACCTCGTCAGGGAACATCGAAGCGATACGGGCAATGAGTTCTTCACGCAAGGCCTGTGTCCTACGGCGCAGGTCAACGGGGCTGGCAAAGTCTTCGGGGTGACCATAGCCAATCAGTTCGTATGCGCGATACAGGCTGCCAAAACGGTATATATATGTGGAAGGCGACGGGACTTCGGGAGAGTCCCTAAGTACCCGGCGGGACAGTCTGCCTTTGGCGGCAAGCAACGTGCGCAAAGCGTTGAGTAGATCCTCGTCTGACTTGTTGAGGGTGCGATCCTGTAGGACCCTCTGCGCCTCGGAAAATACCGAGGGATTGATCAGAGGCGTGAAGGCTGCCTGTGTGACAACCCATTCTGATCTTGGCACCTTCACCCTGGGGGTGGAGAGCCGGACGGACGTCCGACCGTAGACGTGGCATCCGGTGTATTTCGGCGCGGTCAGGACAGCTCTAACTCCATGGTAGGTCCACTCGGAACCACCTCTATATGCGATCCTTCTGCGATTCAGTTCCCGAGCAATCGCACTGATAGACAGCTTGTCGGATAAGAGCATCTGATAGATATCTTTGACAACCTGAACTTCGAGCGCAGGACCGAGAGCGAGGATGACGCGGTCGGTCGAGAGGCTTTTTTGATCCCCAGCAGCGAGTTCCTGTTTGGGAATTCCACTTGGGGATATCAGCATCCTCCTCAGCCCGTAGCCTGGAATGCCGCCTTGCCTGAATCCGAGGCGCGCTAGACGCTTATGCCCAGCTAGAACCTTCACACCCAATTCGCGGCTGTACTCCCCCGCCATGACTCGCTTTAGTGCCTTCATAATCGCGCTAGACATTGTCGCGTCATTCGAGAATGTTTCGGCACAGTAATGTATGAGCACGCCCGCCCTCTTACAAAGAAACTCGTAGTACGCTGCTTCGTCGGTGTCTTGAAACCGTCCCCAACGGCTTACGTCGTAAACCAGAATTACACGGTAGGATTGACGCCCCTGGACCACGTCGGTCAAGAGCTGTGCGAGGCCCTCCCGGTGTTTGAGGACCAACCCGCTCTTACCTGCATCGACGTATGTCTTCACGACGCTAAAATTGTTCTTCTCCGCATATAGTTGAAGGGCGGCGGTTTGATTCTCCAGCGAGAATCTCTGATGTTCGGTTGACATCCTGAGGTATTGAGCGACAGGAGTGGGAGAGGCGGAGTTCACGGGTGTGCTCCTTCCAAGCACTCAGTTTACTCGTTCTGTGGGTCAACCACGGTCGAAGGTTTGCGCCAGACAATGACCCCGAAGGGATGGAGACCAAGTGTAACGTATAAGTTCTCCCACAAAACCCTGCTAAAGCTTGAACGCTATCGCTGCCTTTGCATGTTTGCTCCATGAGATTTCGACAAATCTTTTTTCCAGTCATAACCTATCAACTCATATGCTCGGCCGAGCGTCCCGAACCGCCGCCTCAATTTGTAAGAAGAAACCAATCTCGGTGGAGCATCTATGATCGGGATGCTGAGTCGGCCATGTGAGGCTAACAACGAACGAAGATGCTGCAACATTTCCTCATCCGATTTTCGCCCGCTTTTTCTCAAATCGTAGCCGATGAAGTCGCAGGCATGACGTAGGCCACCGAATCGGAACGAGAAAGTACGCGCACTCGGCAGCCCGACGCTCTCGTCGATGATCTTGACGCTGAGCTTACCCTTTGCCACCAATAAAGAACGCAGCTCTTGTAAGAGTTGCTCGTTTGTTTTGTGGAGGGTTTGGCCAGCACGAATTTCCTGAGCCAGTGCAAAGGTCTTGGCATCCACAATCTGTCGATGAGCATCCGGACAGACGACCCAATCTGATGATGGTACGGGGACGGGGGCGGTACCTAGTCTCATCGTCGTGCGATTGAACACATTGCAGCCGACATACTTCGGATGCGAGAGCAGGGTCGCGACGACCGAGTGTGTCCAGCTCCTGTTCTTGACACTTGGCACTCCCCGCCGATTGAGGTCGCGGGCGATGGCTTTGAGGCTCAGCCTGTCAACGGTGTATTTCCGAAATATCTGCTGTACTTCCTCGATCTCGAAAGTCGGGCCCGGAACGAGGATGACGCGATCCGTGGCTATGCTCTTCAGCTCACCATCCGCCATGGCTTGCTTTGGTGTACCGTTCCCCGAAATCAACAAACGCCGGAATCCATATCCGGGAATACCACCTTGTTTGAAACCAAGTGCGGCCAGCCGCCTTTGACCGGCAATGACCTTGACGCCCAGCTCCCGGCTGTACTCTCCAGCCATGGCTCTCTTAAGAGCCTTCATTATCGAACTGGGCAAGCTGCCGTCGTTGACAAAGGTCTCGGCGCAGTAATGAATTGGAACGCCAGCTGATTTGCACAGAAATTCATAGTGAGCGGCCTCATCCGTGTCTTGGAATCTTCCCCATCTGCTTACGTCATACACCAAGATTGCCTCGTAATCGGTGTTGCCACCGGCCACGTCCTGTAGCAGGTCACGCAGTCCACGCCGATTCTTAAGGGAAAGTCCGCTTTTTGCAGGATCTGAGTAGGTCCGAACGACAACGAAACCGTGACCTTCGGCATATCTCCTTATCGCCATGGATTGGTTGTCTGGGGAATACTGCTGGTGTTCGGTAGACATCCGAAGGTATTGAGCAACCGGAATAAGCAAATTGGCAGTCATGGTGCCTCCTAGGTGCTTCATCGGCCTGAACCGGAAGGACTTTAGGACCACTGCCAAATTTATTTTGTGTGCAGTGCCGAAACGTCGGCACTCTGCCGAAATATCGGCGGATCGCTCCTTCTGCCAAAGACATCCCTTCCTGCGATATCAATCACTTGCAATACTTTCAATCGCGGGCTACCAACTGCTTCAGACCAGAAGAGGCGGGAAAGAGAAATGCACCCCGAATTTCCGAGCTGTGAGGAGAGGGTGGAAGCCTACGCCAGGGGGCTGTTGCGGGAACGCCGCCACCAGTTGGAGACCCTGGAGTCTGAACTCCAATTGATCGGAATGACTCCTTCCGACTGCCAGAGCTGTCGCCGCTCATTGCTCACTTCGGACGAACACGATGGCAACACTTATAATCTTAACGGTCCGGAGCCTCTGAGTGGTCCGAAAGCGGCATCGATCTGGAGCAAATTGCTCGGCAAAGAGATTCGTTACGCGGGTCACGACATGGATGCGTTCGAGGAGCAGATGAGAAATTCAGCTCCGTCGTGGTCGGCATTTGACATCCGCATGATGTTTCAAGGGTATCTCGAACGTGGTTTCGTCGCTGAGACGGGAGATGTCGAGAAGTTGACAAAACTCTTGGGGCACGCTCCGCGCCGCTACGAGGATTTTGCCGCGGAGACCGCTGCGCTTTGGAAGTAATGAGTCGCGTCAATGAATCAAAACAAGACCTTTGAGGAGAACGAAATGTCATCCGCTCAGCCGACAATTCCGCCGGACGATCCCAAACGTAGCCTCACCCTTGCTCAACTCGAAAACCTGCCTCACATCGGGCTGGTCGGCGATACCTACACCATTACCGTGACCGGCGAGCAGACTGCCGGACGCTTCTGCGTCATCGACATGCACATCCCGCCTGGCGGCGGTCCGCCACCGCACCGGCATGACTTCGAGGAGACCTTTATCCTCCTCGAAGGCCAGATGGAAGCCACATTCCGTGGCCAGAATTCGACCGTCCGCGCCGGCGAAATCCTGAACATTCCTGCCAACGCTCCTCATCAGTTTCACAACGCTTCTGGTGAGGTCGTACGCATGCTCTGCATTTGCTCTCCTGCCGGGCAGGAGAAATTCTTCTTGGAGGTTGGAGTTCCGGTCGCCACTCGTATCACGCTTCCGCCCAGGCTCTCTGAAAAGGATCAGGCGGCATTCATCGAGAAAGTAAAAGCGCTCGCCCCCAAGTACCGAACCGAACTGCTAAGAGAGGCATAAACCGGCCGAGAGGCTGTCTCATCTCCAAGGGCATAATTTCGGCCAGGCAGCGTGAAGTTGTCCAGAAGTAGCCTGTAGGAAGTTTCACCAGATAGATAACGGGAAACGCGCTTGTGTTTAGAGAACTGTCGAGGTTTAAGGAGATCTTCTGTCACAAATGGCGCGGATGTGTTGCACGCTTGCGTCATCTGATCCCAGCCCACAAAAAAGCAGACAAAACTCTTGACCTGGGGTGATCTTCAATGACTTACGGTGTCGTCCGTGCGTTCCAAGTCATTGTAAACACTTAATAGCTGAGCCCTGAAAAGGCTGGCGTCGGCGGTTCAACTCCGTCCCTGGCCACCATCTTTTCAATCATTTAGCTCTGCCGAAAATCTTAAGTCTGTTCCATTCTGTTCCAAAATTCCAATTCAGGCTTGCCGGAGTTTGCCTCGAATTCTCCGCAATTTCTTAAGATTGATTCCGAACTCTGCTGAAACGATCACTGCGATCATCGCGGCAGGAGTCGCGGGTAAGACAGACAGCCAGATTCGCGATCGCGTCGCGAGACTAGAGGGGGAGCCAAAGGAGTGTCTGCCACGACCGCGCGGAAGGCACAGCAATAGATAGTAGCTGCTACCCCTATTCTTTTGATTCTGGCGGACAAGGCGAATAGCGGCGGTCTCGAAGTTATTTCCTGGGGCATCGACAGCCTGGGCAACGTGACCGCGCGGCCAACCCCACGGTTTTCATTGACTTGCCTCGCTTGACAGACGTAGGATTCGCCCCAGTGATGGGCCAAACCATCTCGCATTACCGGATCGTCGAGAAGGTGGGCGGCGGCGGCATGGGTGTGGTCTACAAGGCCGAGGACGTGAAGCTCGGCCGGTTTGTAGCCCTAAAGTTCCTACCTGACGATGTAGCCAAAGATCCGCAAGCACTCATCCGTTTTCAGCGGGAAGCCAAGGCGGCTTCGGCGTTGAATCATCCCAACATCTGCACCATCTACGAAATCGACGACCAGCACGGGCAAGCGTTCATCGCCATGGAGTTTCTGGACGGAATGACGCTAAAGCACCGCATTGCGGGTCGGCCGATCGAGATCGAGACCGTGCTGTCGCTGGGCATCGAGATTGCGGATGCTCTCGACGCAGCCCACGCAGAAGGCATCGTCCACCGCGACATCAAACCCGGCAATATCTTTGTAACGAAGCGCGGTCATGCCAAGATTCTTGACTTCGGCTTAGCGAAGGTCATGCTCGCGGCCGGTTCTTCCAGCCAGTTCGCAGCCGGGCACACGCAGACGACGATGGACGAGGAGCACTTGACCAGCCCCGGCTCCACTCTTGGTACGGTCGCGTATATGTCGCCGGAGCAGGCGCGAGCAAAAGAGTTGGACGCTCGCACTGATCTGTTCTCGTTTGGAGCCGTCCTCTATGAGATGGCTACCGGTCAGTTGGCCTTTCGTCGTGACAGCTCCGCCACGGTATTCGATGCGATCCTCAACCGAGCTCCGGTAGCGCCGGTGCGACTAAACCCCGAAATCCCAGCCGAATTGGAACACATCATCAATCGCGCGCTAGAGAAAGACCGGAACCTCCGCTATCAGAGTGCGTCGGACATGAGGGCCGAACTGAGCCGTCTCAAACGCGACGTAGACTCGTCCCAGCATGTCTTCGCGGCTTCGGCGGACGATGAAACGTCGGCGCCGCGAGTTGCTCGAACGGACACATCCAGCACCAAGAGTCGGCGTGGGTTGTTGGATCAGCAAATGAATCGGACCGATAGAGGGGATCGATCGCATCCTTCTTCATGGAGAATGGCTGGTGTGTCGTTCTTGTTGGGTGCCGCAATCCTCGCCGGAGGATTTTACTGGCGCTCGCGCCATGCTTCCAAGCTGACTGACCAGGACACCGTGGTGCTGGCAGATTTCAAGAACATCACCGGCGATCCTGTCTTCGATGACACATTGAAGCAGGCGATTTCGGTGCAACTGGGTCAGTCTCCATTTCTGAACATACTTTCGGACGCAAGAACTCGCACCACCCTGAGACTCATGGCGAAGCCACCCGGAACCCAAGTGACGCCGGATGTAGCGCGCGATCTCTGTCAACGCGCGGGCGCAAAAGCTTATGTCGCGGGGACGATTGGAAGTCTCGGCAGCCAATACGTGATTGGCCTTGACGCCGTCAACTGCAAGACGGGAGACCTCCTGGTACAGGAGCAGGTAACGGCCGAAAATAAGGAACACGTGCTTAGAGCACTCGGCGAAACGGCGACCAGACTCAGGACGAAACTGGGGGAGTCCCTCAACACCGTTGAAAAGTTTGACATTCCCCTGGACCAAGCGACCACGCCTTCTCTCGAAGCCCTGAAGGCGCTGTCAATGGGAAGAACAACGCTGCAAGAGCAAGGCAGTGCCGCCGCTATTCCATTCTTCAATCACGCGCTCGAACTCGACCCCAATTTCGCCGCCGCTTATGCGGCCTTGGGGATCTCGTACTCGAATCTCAGAGAGCCCGGTCGAGCTACTGAGAATCTGCGTAAGGCCTATGACCTGCGCGACAAAGTGAGCGAGCGGGAAAGACTCCGGATCTCGGCAAACTATTATCTTCTGGCCACAGGTGAACTCGAAAAAGCAATTCAGACATACGAGATCTGGGCGCGAACCTACTCTCGCAGCAGCGAGCCTTTCGGGAATTTAGGAGTCGACTACACCTATCTGGGGCAATACGAAAAAGGAGTGACGGCAAGCTTGGAAGATCTCCGCCTCAACCCGGGAAGCGCAGCTGCCTACACGAACCTTGTCGGGCTGTATGCCGCACTGGATCGTCGCAACGATGCAAGAGCGCAATATGACCAAGCCGTTGCACACAAGGTTAACAATCCTTTCCTGCACGGGAATCGCTACGGGGTTGCCTTTCTTGACGATGACGGTTCCGGGATGCAGCAACAAATCGCCGATGCGAGTGGCAAACCAGGAGAGGACGTTCTTTTTTCGTTCGCGTCGGATACCGAGGCATTCCACGGCCGCCTCGCAAAAGCGCGTGACTTATCTAAACGCGCCTCCGACTCTGCACTTCGCAACGATTCACCGGAAACAGCTGCGGCGTGGCAAATGAATCTTGCTTTGCGCGACGCCGAGTTTCACAATGTTGCGCTCTCGCGGCGGGAGATCAGCTCCGCGCTTGCTACCGCGTCCACCCGGGACGTGAATATTCTCGCAGCTCTCGCGTTGGCGCGTATCGGAGATACTGACCAAGCGAAGCGCCTGGCGGACGACTTAGCGGGACGGTTTCCGCTTAACACTGTGATAAATCACTATTGGCTGCCTACCATCTACGCCTCGATCGAGATTCGGCGGAGCAATCCGGCGAGAGCTGTGGAACTTCTCCAAACCACAGCGCAGTACGAACTCGGCTCTCCTCTTCCGCAATTCGAGGTTGGCGGCACGCTCTATCCCATATACGTCCGGGGCCAGGCCTATTTGCTGTTGCAGAAGGGGACGGCGGCGGTGAGTGAGTTTCAAAAGTTTCTGGATCAGCGAGGGGTTGCGGTGAATTGCCCTCTAGCGGCATTGGCGCGGCTCCAACTCGCTCGGGCCTATCTGCTGGCGGGGGATTCCAAAATGGCTGGTGGGAGCTACCAAGAGTTTTTTGCTCTCTGGAAAGACGCCGACTCCGACATCCCCATCCTGAAAGAAGCCAAGGCGGAGTCCGCGAAGCTGCAATAGCGAGGAAAAGGTCTGACTCTTCCAAGAACCGTCCACCTGTTTTTTCCACATCGTCAAATAACTTGCCCCTGTCGACGAACTACATCAGCGGCCAGAACGGCGTCCGCTGCCTCTCCCCTTACTTGCCCGAGTGCTGCGACTGCGCTTAGCGCCAAGAAAACCCACGTCGCAAGAAGCGTTCCTGATTTCATGTTAATCTATCCGCCCCACGTGTGATTCTTCGCATAAAAGTCGCGACCGATTTTAGTCCAGGTCGGCCACTCCGGTCGATGATTGTCGAAATCAGGCGATTACACTCATTGAGATTGGGCTACTTGGTCAACGAGTGTAATGGCGATAATTCAACCGTGGACCGTCGCCATTCTGCCACGTGGGTAAATAGGCTATGTGAAGCTATTTATTGTCGACGAAGCCGAACCTATGGCGACGACTTAAGATTATGGAAAGAGATCGTCCCCGCTCTTGGGTCGGAGACAGGATGGTCTGCCTCGCCGTCGTTTCCGCTGCCCCGGTAGTCTGTCGCGGATGAACTTGAAGCGATGCGACCGACCCTACGGGGCTGTAGTCGCAATCCTCCAATCCGGTGTGATTCGAGTCGCACGGGATCAACAGGAAAGCGCGATTGTCGCCATTATTGTTGAGAATCCCATTTCCCGCAATCACGCCACTCTCATTGATCGACAATGCGAATTGAAGTTGGATTCCGGAACTGGAAGGAACGAGTGCATTGAGGTCAACGATTTCGCCGCTTTCCCATAAGAAGGCATGGGCCGTGCTCTCGTCGCAGGCACCAGAAGTTCCTACAACTTGATCGCTGGAATTCAGGAAAAATGCAAGGCTGCAAGGATCGCCATCCACC
>Ga0206803_1038_pt1 | contig 33317 bp, 24 predicted proteins | sample Alteio_BWOrgCont_61_FD_152909 | JGI IMG/M metagenome (GOLD analysis project Ga0206803, IMG submission 152909) | Enriched cells from forest soil in Barre Woods Harvard Forest LTER site, Petersham, Massachusetts, United States -... | ecosystem: Environmental > Terrestrial > Soil > Temperate forest >... | reverse complement strand
CTATCAAGACGTTCGGCAGACCCTCGTGAATTGAAGTTAGCACGAACACGTCCATTGAACAAATGCTTGCGCGGACGCTTGAAGTTTATCAACAGAAAAGCTCGACTTTCGACGCCGGCTGATTCGGGTGACAGGCTCATTTGGGTCGCTTCTCATCCGCGAAGCGCGAAACCGTGCCGATTAAGATGGCATTGGCTGGAATGCGAAGAGTGTCCCGCTCGGCCGCTCCGGCCTCCCGCAACGAGTGATTAGGAAAATCGCATCCATTACGGATAACCGAGATACGACTTGCCGGTATGCCGAGCCACGCTGCGTAATCGTCTCGGCCGGCGCAACTATTGTTCAACATCGTCACTTGTGGAAGTTCGAGTAAGGCTTTATAGGCGGGGTCCATATAAGTTCTGTAGAGCGAGAAGTTCGTTGGATTAACGTTGCGCCCGGCGATAAATATACGCGGTACGCCGGCGAGCGCCGCTGCCAGCCCGGCGCGAACATTGTTATCGTCAAGCCAAGCGTGCACAATTTCAGGCTTGAGATCCATGAAATCCCAGTACAAGTCAGCGATATCTGGAGCCAACCCTCGGGGCAAAGCGTGTGCAATTTCACGAAGTCGTCGTGGCATGTTGCCGGGATCACCTTCGCCAACTTGACGTCGAACTAGACGTACGGGGACACCTGCAGCTCTCAGCGTAGGAAGATAAAAGTCCTGGCGGTCAGACGGCGTTGAGGTAAGCGAGAAGCAAATAAGCTGGAGGCTTTCAAACGGTCGCTTGGCAAGACCGATTAGTGTATAGGTTTCCTGGCGCTCCGATCCGCCCGGCCCGAGACTGCCTCCTACGTGAATAAGTCGTCGCGGTACGAAATCACTTCGCGGAATGGAATCGCTCACTAGGTAGCGCATTAAATTTTCTACCGAAGTGCCTGGGACCAGGCATGTTCTGCCGGCTGGCACATCCCGTGGCTTGGCTCGGCGCAAAAAATAAGAACGGTCGTTGATGCGTGGATCGGTGTTGTCGGACGACGAGAAATACAGGCAGCCGTTCCACAACGAGTAACGGCCTCCCCCATCCCTGCGAATGAAGTCGTGCAAGCAATCGCCTGGGCCAAGTAGTTTATCATCTTCCCATAGCTCTAGCAGTGCGGAGCCGGGTTCCAATCTGAGGTCCGCGACATAACAGTGTCCGCTATCCGCATTGACCTTTTCGACTAGGATGTTGATTTTTTCGTATTCTGGTTTCACCTGCTCGGGCCGCAGTCGATAGGTACGCGCATTGAATCTCGGATCAGTCCCGTCGGACGTGGAAAAGAGAACAACATCCTGGCTGACTTGATACCTTCCTGAGCCGAGTTTACGTATATCGTCGAGCGGACTGTCTGCTGGGCCAAGGACACGGTCATCCTCCCACAGTCGCAACATTGCCGACTCGACGACGGTCCGCAAAGGCACGCTGAAACAGTAGCCGCGTTCTTCTAGAGCGCCGCATAACCGGATGTCTGTGCTGTCGTCGTCCTCCAGGGGCAACGCTGAATCGTTCTTGCATTCAGGCGCGATACGATAGGCGTCAATCGTACGATTAATCATCCGATCGATTCCGAACATATCGCGCGCATGTTTATATGCACTTCTCCCCATACGATCCGCGAGTTCTGGCTCGTCGATAAGTCGCCGGACGGCATCAGCCATTTTCTCAGATGTGCCTAAGGGCACGCCAGAGCCTGTTTCACCGTCAATAAACGTTTCCATCATACCGCCGGCAATGGGAGTGATGACAGGAATGCCCATGCCCTGAGCCTCGATCAAGACATTAGGAAGTCCCTCCAAGCGCGATGACAAAACGAATATGTCCATAATGGAAAGTGCAGCCCATGTTTCATCAGTGAGTCCGGGCAGTTTTATTACGTCTAACAGTTTGTTTGAGCTAACGAATGCGCGGCAGTCGTCAAGCAGTATACCATCCCCAAAAACAACAAAACGAACGTTTGGATGGGTTCGATGTATCGAGCGAGCCATCTCCATCCAAAGCTTTGGCTGTTTCTCTTCACGAAAGCCGGTTATGCTTCCAACGACGACTGCATCTTGTGGAAGTCCTAACTTGCTTCGCAGCGAGGCGCGCGGTTGGTGCGCTGTGCTTGGGAAATCAGTGCCATTATGAATGACGCGAAAATATTTTCTAGGAACTCCTAGCCAACGCGCATAATCGGCGGCCCCGGCCTCGCTGTTATTTAGAAAAATCACATCTCTTCGTTTGAGAAGTGCATGATAGCCAGGCGCCATATAGGGTTGATAAATCGAAAAGTTGTCAGGTGCCATTGAGCGGCCACTTAGAACAATTCTTGGAACGCCCACTAGATCGGCGGCTATACCGGCCGGCACATTGGAGAATTCCTGAAAAGTATGCACTAATCTCGGTCGGATTCTGCGCATTAGCATGGCGTGATGAAAGATCAAATAAAACAAATTCATAAATCCTAGTTCCAGGTAACAAGATTTCAACTGTTCCTGAATCTCTAGAATCTCAGATGACGAATATTCATCAGCCCACTCAGGCATCATACAGGTCGTGACGCCAGCGGAATCGACCAGTGGCTTGAAAAAGTCGTATGTCGGCCCTTGATCACGGCGGCTCAAATATATCTCACCAGGAAAACGCTTAGCCAGCGCAGCGGCAGTATTGACAGCCTGACGCTCTGCCCCTCCCGCTTGAAGACTTCCAGTTACGATGAGTACGCGGCTGGCCGAGAACGCCTCCGCTGGCAGACGTAAACGATGACCCAGTAAGCCATACATCTCTTCGAACGCGTTTTCATATGAAGCGTGTTGGAACGTGTTACCCCTCCAATTGCCAAACAGCTTTCTAAGTAGAGCGCTTCTAACGCCGATTGTACGTATGATCGACCCGTCGGCTTTTACAAAGTGGATTTGGTGGATACCTTTTAGCCATGCTTCCTGCAGCATCCGCTTGGTGATGTCCATTGCGGGGATGCCATTCAAAAAAATCATGGTCGGAGACAGATTGCCCCGGATGAACCAAGAACTCGATGTGCCGTCCTTCCACCAGCCGGCGATGAAGGGGTGTGAGTTTTCGCCTTGCGGCCTTTCTTGGGCGATATAGCCCTTTATTATCCCCTCAGTCGTTAAATCGCGGCAGACGATTTCGGGTAGAGAATAGGTCGCTGCCAGAATTGGTTTGTCGCCCGACGCACGGGCCGCTGTCGTAATGATTTGAAAGAAATTCAGCATCGGATGCCCGCTCCCGCAACTAGCGGTGTCTCGGCTGCAATGCAGGGACTATGACCACTTACGCCAACTCAGGCAATAAATAACGCTTACGAACCCGACTCTTTGAAGTTCGATGCGATCGATAATATCAAACATGTTGTTCAGCATAGGTTCGAACCAAGCAGTGTCGAAATGGAATAAATGAAACTGGTCGAAAGGAATAAAGTTGGAGTTGGCGGGATCAAACTTTGGCGCTCCAGGAACTGAATCAATCCACAGTAAAAAGCACCCTTCAGGGCGAAGAACGCGGTGAATCTCTGAAAGAGAACGATCGAGCGACAGGCAATGATCAAGTGATGTTGCTGAGATTACGGTCGAAAAGGACGCCTCTGGCCAAGGCAGATATTCTGATATTCCTCGCACAAATTCAAAATCGGGCGTTTTCTCCGGTTTCAGCGGGTCAATACCGGAAATGAGTTCCGCTGGATAAGCTAAAAGGTAATATGGTCGCCCGAAAACACCACAACCTACATCCAATACACGGCCATGCGCATAGCGATCTACGAAGCAACGGAATATACGTGATTTGACATCCCCTGCCCACGCTGCATTGCCAATTGTTGTCTGGCGGAAGGCGTCGAGCATCGTATCCAATCGCTCTTTCCATAATCGATAAACAGAAGGAAAATCACCTCTTGCCCGTTCCAGACTTGCATTCCAGTAATTGCCTTTTGTTGGCTCGTATTTCTCATCTACAAGCGCCTTCTGTTGTCGCTTTTGTGCGCGCGATTCATTGAAAAGGTTGAATTGTACGGCTATCAGTTCTTGAAGCTGGTTCGTAATAGCAGGCAGCTTCTCGTTTTCAAATACATTCAGCCTAGATTCGAACGTTCCAACGGCATGACTAAGCAAATTTCTAGTTTCAAATTGGTACGTCTCTAAACTATTCATTCTTGAATTCAAGCTCGTATTGCTCTCAATAAGCAGGTTCTTCGACTCGAATTGTAGCGTTTCCAGGCTGTTCATTCGCGAGTTTAAGCTCGTATTCAGTTCACCGATTAGGTTTCGCGCCTCTGATTGAAAAGTTTCTACGCCGTTCAGACGTGAATTTAAACTCGTGTTCAAATGAGCAAGAAGGTTTCGAGTTTCTACTTGGAACGTCTCGATGCTATTCATCCTAGAATTTAAACTCGTATTCAACTCTATAAGTATGTTTCTGGACTCCAGTTGGAACGTCTCTAGGCTATTCAGTCGGGAGTTCAGGCTCGTATTGATTCCCGCGACTATGTTTCTGGCTTCAAATTGGAAAGTCTCTAGCTTATTTATCCGTGATATCAGCTCGGAGCTCAATTCAGTAAAGCAATCACGGAGCCCAGAATGGCTCTGCGCTAGACCGTCGATCTGCGAGTTGATATCCACCTTCAAGGTCGCGATTGATTGCTGAACCTGCTGTAAGCTTGATCGAGAGTCCTGGATCGTCTCACATCGATTGACGGACTCTTGCAGCTCCTCGAGGCCGGTCTTCAGAACTGCTTCCACACAAGAAATTCGCTTTGTCTGATCGTGTAGCTGTGCAGAAAGTTCGCCCTTGAAGATAGCGATAGGCGCATTCAGTCTTTCAATCGCCAATTCAAAGTGTGCTATCGCAGCCTTAAGCTCGTCTCGGATCCCTGCTTTCAGTGCGCTCTGCAAATTGTCGAGATTGGTCCCAGTTATTGCAGAAAGCTCGCTGAGCCTATTCGAGATGTCCGTTATCTGTGAGTCGAACTTGTTCAACAATTCTGGCGTCGACAGGAGTGCCCGGAAGCGACGAATCGCTATGGCAATTCGATTGGCACTAAAGGGGCGCTCGTCAGGCATGGACATCGGCTTGCAAAATTATCGACATATCCACCTGGGTATCTGGCTTTGGGCTAGAACCCGCAAGGTGGCGACATAAAAGGTTCGGCATTGTATCCCGACGACCATAATCTGTCCTGGAGTTGTGTATGTCACTTCTCAACTGCTCCGTTAGTCCATCGAACAACAGGGTAAAAGACGGACGGTTCATCAAAGCTTTTGCAACGACATTGATGCGATAATGGCATCGGATGTATTTGTAAAATACATGCGGATCGGGCTGGTTTGGCAATATGCCGAGGGAAACAAAATATTCGCCGGCGCGTAGTTGCAATGGCTCAATGAGTGCTTCAAACTGACCGCTTCGGCCGAGATACTTACTAAACGATGCATTGAAGTAATCTTTTAGTTTCTCATCCGTGTGCGGATAATTGGTGTTATAGTACATCGCCGCGTCGAGATCGCTGGCCCGATGAGATGCAACAGCGAGCCCGCATGAATATTCTAGAACGGTAGGACTGAGACATACATAGGGCACTTTCGCGCGCATCGCCGCATCGGCACACCGGAATTCTACGACTTTCAACTGATCAGACGCCCAAGGCAGCGCCCTCGCTCGGCCAATTGCGCGCGCAAGCCTGTGGAGCAACGGAGGGCGTCTCTCGATCACGTCGCTCAACCTCACACAAGGAGCGAAGGAGGATCTTAGCGGCAGCTGCGGAAAAAGTCCCGATAGCGACCGGTTACGGGGCACGCAGCCGGAGCAAGGGGTGATTGAGTCATTACATGGCCGCATGAATATCAGGGAGACTGTGGCTTGTATATCCCATTGTGTTTGTCCAATCCCTAAGCGGCTTAGTTTTCGAAGTCGGAAATACGCCCTGCTTCTCCGTGAAACTGCGCGCCGTCAGCTCTTCGGCATTCTTCAATGTTGAGCCGAGGTCCGGCAGCTTCGCTGCAGGTTTTCTTTGAGCGCGTCCGATAAGGTTATCCAGACGAGGCCGCGACACGAGTCGACTTGTTCGCTTCCTTTGAGGACCAATCCGCGCCATCGACCAGCTGTCTCCCGCGGAAAAGAGCTCTCGTGTATCCACCCCCGATAAAAATGTATATCTCGAACTCGCAGAGAGTCTTTAGGGTCCACTCTCTGGTTCAGAATAAATAGTTACAGAGCGATCGGTGATCTTGACGTTTCGTCAGAAAGTTCTGGTGGGCCGAGACCAATCCAAAGTATCCCGCTACAGACTAACCATTACGCCCCGGTCCTTTTCCGTCTCAATTTCCAACTCCAATGGAATAGCCTCGTAATGGAACTGCGCCATAAGTTCTGCAAGTCCTTCAACTCTCTCCGTGAAATAGTCCAGAGACGGCAAAACTTCGCCGCTCGGCTGGTAATGCGAAGTGCCCGAGTCAAGAATCTTGATCCGCAGCTGGTCTTGCAACGCTTCCCTCCAGGAAAGGTTCATTGAATCCAGGAGGGGTTCCAAGGTTTTGCGCGCCTGGAAGCAGACATCCTCGTATCTGATTAGAAAGTAGCGGTTCCGGACCGCCCTCTCTCCACAGCGTCGAGTTATTTGGACCCACTCCGACAAGCGTTTCGAAATATTTTCAATCGTAAGTGGCTGGCGCACCCATCGGGCAGCCGATCGACAAACCGAAAACGGATTGCGGATCAGATGGACCCAGGTTGCTCTTGGAAATACGTGGTCATATATCTTCCACGCATAATCGAAGCTTTCGCTTCCATTCCAGAGTTCTTTGTAGCCCCACATCTTTGCATCATAATCCACTCGAAGCAGTTCAGCGGCGAAGTTCGCCACGACGGCACCTACATGCTCCCGTAAGTCGCGCTTCTCCCATTCTTGCAAAACCGGCAAGGGCTCAAATGCCGAATTCGGGCACTGCGCGACATAGGCTTCCCAGTTATGCCAGAAACGGTTCTCGAAGGTTTCTTTCCACAATCGTGGAATCAGAAAGCTGGTTTCGCCCCTGAAGTCGATGTCCGGATGTGACCGGAACAGCCGCATGACAAGTGTTGTTCCGGAACGACCTGCCCCAATCAAAAGCAGCGGTGCTTGGATATCGAGTTGGTGCAGCATGCCCATCTGAATTCCATCAAGGTGTGCTACGCTTAAATGCACACCATAGCTTGTAGTGGATCAAAGCCCCTTGCTGGCGTAACATTATGTAACATCGCGAATGGAACGCAGGCCCCTGCTTGGAGGCTCTCTTCAGTTTTCCAGCGGGCCATTCGTCCACTGCACTATGGGATAGAACACCGACGGCTCGTCAAAGCCGTTGGCGAGCACGTTGATGCAGCAATAGGCGCGCTCAAACTCGTAAAACTCGTGCGGGCCGGGCTGGTTCGGCAGCAGCCCGAGCGAGACATGGTATTCCCCGGCGCGTAGCTGCAGCGGATCGATCACAGCCTCGATCCGGCCGGTGCGGCCGAAATAGTTGCGGAACGGCGCGTCGAAATATCTCAGCAGCTCCTCGTTACTGTGCGGGTAATTGGTGTTGAAGTACATCACTGGCTCGAAATCTGTGGTTCTGCGGAAAGCGGCGGCGAGGCCGCAGGAATATTCCGGCAGTTCGGGCATCAGGCATTCGTAGCCGACCACGAGCCGCAGCGTCTCGCCGAAGCGAAACGTGTGGGTGCGCCGTCCGGCCCGGTCGAGAAATGCGATGTCGAGCATCCGGTACTGTCCGGTCGAAAATCGAGTATTGCGTTTGCCTTCGGCAAAGCCAACCTTGTCCTTAGCGGTCGCCGTCGGCCGCATAATTGCATCGACAGGGCTCTCGAATGTGCTCTCTTTCAGGGTGGCCTTCGGTGCGGCACATGCGTCCGAGCTTTCCAGCACTGATGGTGTCAGGCTGAAAGGCGCGCACGTCGCTAATGCGGTTTCCCCCACGACCAGTTTGCCGTTGGATTGCCCGCGGCTAAGATTCCCCGGTCGCGCCGGCTCCTGCACAGCCTCTTTCAGGCGCAATCGTTCCGGTGCGTCAGCGGCCAATTCTGCTTCGGCACAGCGGCCGACTTGACCGGTAGCGAGTTCCACGAGGGCGGGTTCTAATACCACCGCCTCGACCTGGACCGGAGACTGTGCGCCGATGGCTCTGGGGACCTCAGACTCATCCGCTGCCGATTTCAGCGCATGTGCGGAATTCAGCAACCGCTCGAGGCCAGCCGTTTCTAGCGCCGGGACAGGCGCCTCCACAGACGCTTCAGACATTGCGCTAGAGCCGCTTCGCCGATCGCCTTTCGTTCCGAGGCTCGCGCTCGTTCGCCCATTGTCGCGGGCAATGGCATCGAGCATCTCGTAATCGTAAGCGCGTGTGACGTCGATCGGGGCGCCATCCATGCGTATGCGTCCGTCGTCGATCCAAATGGCCCGGGTGCACAGCTGCATAACATGATAGGTGGTGTGCGACACAAACAGGGCGGTGACGCCGCTCTGGCAGATATCGTGGATGCGCCGCAGGCTTCTGGCCGCGAAGCGCACGTCGCCCGCCGCCAAAGCCTCGTCGATCAGGATAACGTCGGCCTCCACCGCGGTGGCGGCAGCAAAGGCGAGCCGCGCCTGCATGCCGCTCGAGTAAGTATGGAAAGGCTCGTCGATCACGCCCTCCAAGCCGGCAAAGGCGACGATGCTGTCGAATTTCCGCCGCACCGCCTCCTCCGACATACCGCGCATGAGTGCCGACAGGATCACGTTGTCGCGGCCGGAATAATTGGGATTGAACCCTGTCCCCAGTTCGAGGATGGCGGCAACCCGCCCATTGACGGCAATATCGCCTGCGCTCGGGGCGAGCGTGCCGGCGATAAGTTTCAGAAGTGTGCTTTTGCCGGCGCCATTACGGCCAATGATTCCGAGGATCTCTCCGCGCTGGAGCGTGAGCGAGATATCACTGAGAACGATCTTATCGCGATGATAGGAACGACCGGTTAATGCTTCTTTGAGAAAGCTGAATGGCCGATCATAGAGTTTGTAGGCCTTTGAGACGCCGTCCAGGCAGATCGCTACCTCGAGGGGCGGCCCCACTTGCAATCCATGCACGATGGGCGGAGTGGCGGTCACAAGAAATCTCCGAAGTGGTTCTTGGTAACGACGAAGATTCGCGCACCCAAGACAAAGAAGATGACCGCGAAAGCCACACTAACGACCCAGGCCCAAATCCATCCGACCTCACCGTAGAACAGGACATTTTGCCAACAAAATATCAAATATGAGAATGGGCTAAGATATATAATCGGCCGTACTGCTGCTGGAATGGCATTAGGCAAATACAGTATAGGATGGATAAACAGCCCGATTGTCAGAAAGACATTGACGAATTCTTTCAGATCCCGAACGAAGACTTGAAGGCATCCGAGCAGCAGCGCGAGACCCGCCAATTGCATACTTGTTATGATAACAAGCGGCGGCAGTCCGAGCAGATAGGCTGGGAGGATAGACCCTCTGGTAATCCACAATCCGTACACAATCAGAAAGACCAGAGAAATCCCTGCAAACATAAATGGGCCGGCGAGGGTCTTTATCGGCAACAACTCGAGCGGAAATGACATCTGCTTTACGATCGCGCCATTGCCCACCACGCTCATGGCTGAACGACTCATGACTTGCGAGATAGCAAGCCACGGAATGATTCCTGACAGCAGATAGACGACTGCATTTGCACCTGAGCCCGGAATCACTGTGACGCGTGTAACAAAAACCTCAGTGAACAAAAAAAGGTACACCAGCATTAGGATAAGCGGATGAATGAACGTCCAACCGATTGAAAGACCGTGGCTAACATATTCATCCGACAACTCACGCTTGATCAACGCAAGAAGTAATCGCCGGTGGGTCGTGATTGCGCGGATGCACTCGCCGGTCGACTTGGCATAGGTTGTCAATATCATGCTATTCCCGCCGAAAGTCATGCATTTTAACTCGCTGCAACTGCAGTTGCTGGCCTAGCCTGAAACTGTTTCAGGCGATTATCCATCAGCAGCGTCGATTCTTGCGTATAGCGATCAGCCGGAGCGGCAAGATGTGTTCGCAGCCAGATTTCCAGGATGAAGAGGTGCCAGCACGCGTACGCTGAAAACTCCCCGTTTTGATTATCCAAGAAAGTCGTCATGCGCTTGCGGTCGATCCAAGCACCGAGGCGACTATCCGGCGTCAATAGCAAGGGACGAACAAGCGGCAGGATATGCTCCTTGTTCCAGACATGCGGCGGCAAGCCGAAACCCCGTTTGGGCCTGGCAAGCCATTCTGCCGGCAAATAACGGGAAGCAACGCGCTTAAGGACCAATTTTCCCTGCCCATGTTCGTAACAATCATCCGCGGCCAAATCAGCCGCGAACTTGGCAACCTCAATACCAAGAAATGGCGTTCGGACCTCGAGCGAGTGCTGCATGCTCATCCGGTCGACTTTGGCGAGAACAGCCCCCGCAAGGTAAGTATTGGCATCGAGTTCGCGCAGTACGTTCAAAAGCGGACGTGAGTCCTTATTGAGCTGCTTTCTCAAGCCGCCGAGAAGATCGGCGAGTCCTTTTGGCACTTCCCCAAATAGCATCTCGATGTCTTGATCGCGAAATACAAGTAACCGACTCGAGATGTAAGCAGCGCCGGGGCTCCACCAACCAAGATTTAGAATTCCAGAACGGATTCGCGCATCCTCGTCGACAGTCGCGAAGTAGCGCCCGTATCCGCCAAACATTTCGTCGCCGCCATCGCCTGAAATCGCGACCGTGACAGTTTCGCGCGCATGGCGGCTAACCAAATAGGTCGGAAGGCAGGAGCTGTCGCCATTGGGCTCGTCGAGAACGCTGCCAATATGGCGCCCAAGCTCGAGCGAATAACCCTGCAAGACTTGCTCGTGATGCTCAGTGCCGAGGTGCTGCGCGATTGCTGCCGCATCAAGGTGCTCCGAATCGGGCTGGCCCGCGAATCCGATCGAGAATGTCTTCAGCGCTACGCCGAGCTTCTTTGTGATCAGAGCGGCAACCGTCGATGAATCAACTCCACCCGATAGAAAAGCGCCCAACGGCACATCGCTGATTAACCGACGCCGCAAGGCAGTTACCAGGATCGCTTCGAGCTCATCTGCCAAGTCGTCGAGAGACCGTTTCGATGTGCGAACTGAGCCCGTCTTAAATTGAAAATAACGCTCCACAATTGGTACCGCACTCGGTTTCAGCCGCAAAAAACACCCAGGCGATAATTTGTTAGCACGCTGATAAATGGTGTTCGGGGCCGGCACGTATTGAAAGCTCAAATATGTGGCCACAGTGTCAAGGTCGATGTGGCAATCGAACCCTGGCAGCCGAGCGAGTGCGTGTAGCTCGGATGCAAATGCGAAATATCGATCAGTTTCGACGTAATAGAGCGGCTTCTCGCCGAATGCATCGCGCGCCAAGATCAGCTCTCGATTTCGGGAGTCATAATAGCCGAATGCAAACATTGCATCGAGCTTGGGCAGCCATTTCGTTCCCCACTCGCGTATCAGCGATAAGAGTACCTCTGTATCACTCTGGGTCTTGAAGCGCTCGCCTTGGCTCTCAAGCTCGTATCTAATCTCCAGAAAATTGTAGATCTCCCCATTGAATGCGATCGCCGACTGACCATCGTCCGAGACCATCGGTTGATGTCCGCTCGCCGAGAGGTCAATAATCGACAGTCGGCGGTGGGACAGCGCGCATCGGCCGTCAGGGGACACCCAAGCGCCAGAATCGTCAGGACCTCGATAGGGCATGCAATCAGCCATCATCTTGGCTAGGTTTGCCAAGTCCGATGGAGCTAATCCCGCATCCTTGCTGACAATGCCTGCAATGCCGCACACGCCAGTTACTCCGTGGTCGAGACTGCTTTCAAGGTTTGGGTAAAATCGTCTTCCCCCGATCGTCTCTTAACGGGCTTTCGACGCGATTTCCAGACGAATTTTAGGAGAGAACTCTTGTGACGACAAGCATTTAACAGAGTTAGGGCTGGCCAGAGGAGTTCCGAGCAGTCAGCTTCATCGGGTCTGCAGCCAATCCGTAAATTTCTGCGACGTCCCCTATCATCCGCTCCAGCCCAAATTTCTCGCGCACGAACAGCGGCGCACGCCTCAGCACGTCGGCCCTTGCCTCGGGGTGGGCGTGGAGCCAGATGAGCCGGTCCGCCAAATATTGCGGCGAAACCGATTCTAATGCCCATCCAGTTGCGCCGTCCTCAATTGCCTCTTTTACGCCCCCGACAGCCGTCGCTACGACTGGCGTACCAACCCATTGTGCCTCAAGCAGCACGTTCGGTAGACCTTCTCCGAAGGATGTGAGCAGCAAAGCATCCATGATCGACATGACCGGGAGAATATCCGACGTCACACCGGCCAAGATAACCCGATCGCTAAGACCAACTTGATCGATCTTCTGCTCCACCTGGCGCAGCATCGGACCAGTCCCAAAAATGATGAATTGGGACTCCGGAACCCGGCCGGCAACGACCTGCGCCGTCTCTATCCAGAGCAGGGGTCGCTTTTCTTCGCACAGTCGAAAGACACCTCCGACAAGGAAGGCAGCCGGCGAAACCCCAAGCGAGCTGCGCAGCGTTCGCGCTGCATTTCCGATTAGCCTGCTACGGCTACCAAAATCGACTGCATTGTACACGACACCGATCATATCTCGCGGAACACCGATCCAATCGGCATAATCATCAGCTCCCGCCCGACTGTTATTGATGAGTGTAATATTGGACACCTTTGCTAGCGCCCGATAAGCAGGGTCCATGTAAGGCTGATAAAGCTCAAAATGTTTGGGGCTGAGATTTCGTCCAGAGAGGATAACTTTCGGCACACCAGCCAGAACAGCCGCAAGTCCCGCCCGCACATTGTCCCAATCGAGCCATGCGTGAACGATTTCAGGTCTAAGCTCAATAAATTCCAAATAGAGATTGTATATATCCGCAGCGAGCCCCGGCGGAAGAGCCCGGATAATACTCCTGAGCGGTGTCGGCATGCCGTTGAAATCGTGGCGCCCTGACCATCTTCGAATTTCTCGGACGTTGATGCCCGCCGCGTCGATCGCCGACTTGTAAAAATCCCGCTCTCCGCTGCGATTTAGAAAGTGACACAGCAGTTGGACGCTCTCTATATTTAATTGTGCGAGCCCGCGAAGCGTATAAACAAGCTGACGCTCTGCCCCTCCCGGCTGCAAACTTCCACAGACGTGAACAATGCGACGCGATACCGCGTGGTGTGACGATGCGGAGTTTTGGATCATCGCCTCAAATACGTATTGCAGGTCCGCCTCGACGAAGCTTGTGGTGCCAGCAATACGAATTGCCAATTCATTGGCGGTCGGCCGCATACGCAGTAGCAAGTCCGCGAGCGAGCGACGACCCTTATGTATGTACATCGAAATTGGTTCACGTGCGGACGCTGAAATTGGTCGTAATCCGGCGACGAGGGGACGAAAACGCCGGTGTATGGAGCGGAGCAAGCGAACCGGCACCGGCACCACTATCCAGAATGGGCCAAAGCAGATGCCTAATCCCGAAACGTCTGCTCGCACCGCGTCGCGAAGCACGTACATATTGATGCGATACCAGGGGCCGATAAAATATCCATACTCTCGCGCTGATCGCGTAACGCTCTGCCGATTATTCAGAGTGGTTTCAGGATTGCGAGAGATCTGATCGATCTGGCTTCGCTCGCCAAATAACAGCTTCGCAGAAACGTCACGTCGGGCCGCATCCGCTAGCGCTGAAGTTACCAGACGTTCGGAATCCGACACTCAGCGATCTCCGGTCTTGAATAGGCTGATTCCCTACCAAGTCGCGGAAACGCCCCGTCCCCGCCCAATCATTGAACATGTGGTTTGATTCGGCTCACACGCCAATTGTGCAAATTAAATGATTTGATATTAGGCTGCAACGGCAAATGGTAAACGCCAACGTTTGGCGATTGTTTTCGATAGGCCATCAAGGTTTCTATTGTAATTAATTGCGGCGTTAAGCTATTTCTAAGGGTACGTTAGGCGCTCGGGGCGGAGTGCTAAGCGATCACGCCGGCAGTACCGGAGGCCGCTAGAATGTCCCGCTGGATTATTCGGATAGTCGGCGCAATATGCATCGTTGCTGGGTCCTTCTTTGGCACGACGTTTCTTCTTGATGAATATTCAGGGCCGCCCAGCGAGAACATTACCGCGACTGTGGTAAGCGGCCCCTGTGGCGCCGTTGGTCGTATCCAACTGAGGCCTCCTTTTGCTGATTTTGGCGGTTTTGCCTTTTTGGGGGATTTGGCTAGATATCGCGATGCTTCTGATTCCGTAGATGCTCCGTCTCGGTCGACGCTCATATTGTGCGAGGATGGTAAGCCGCTTGGACCACCTCACAGTATGCATGCTGACATTCGTAGCAAGGGACTTGGACTATACTCACACTGGGGTCCCGATGTCGTTTTTTCGAGCTCCGACAATTCTAACCCTAATATCAATAACCGCTCGTATTGGGTTATTGCTGATCATTAGTAGAGGCAGCGACGTGGCTTTATTCGAATTGAGCAGGACTCGTTGGGTCACAAGGTCTTTTCCAGCTTAGTCTGAACTTCGAATTACTTGTGGATCCGGCTCGTGATTGGTGACGATGTCATCGAGCCGGTGCCCGCAGCCGCGAAAACACCTCGCAGGTTTGCACAACAAGACGCTCTGGCGAATAGGCCTCGATCTGCGTGCGGCTTTGGAGCGATAGTGCCGAACGCTGTTGGGTGGACTCCGCGAAAAAGCGAATGACTGCATCGGCTAAAGCAGACGGATCACCGGTCGGAATAACAGTGCCAGCTGCGCCGACGACACGGGGGGCATCGCCCACGGCGGTCACAATGCATGGCACACCACAGGCCATCGCTTCGGCAACGGTGTTCGGAAAGCCTTCGCCGAATGCCGATGTTGAGCAGAGCAAGTCAAATCCATTGTAAGTTTCGGACAGGTTATCTTGTGCGCCCAATATGCTTATGTGATCCGCAATCCCAAGAACAGCGCACTTGGCAGTGAGTCGATGTTGTTCCTCAAGCGGTCCGATAGCAACGCAGATCGCCCGCAAATCCGGCCGTTGCTTAGTCGCAAGCAGCATGCCGGCAAGGAACGTGCTTTGATCCTTCATGGGATCAATTCGGGCGACCATGCCTACGACCGGCGTGGCGTCCGCTACGCCCCAATGTTGGCGCGCCCAGGCACGAAGGCTCTTATCAGGTCGAAAACGAGCTAGGTCGACGGCATTTTCGACGATTTCCAAACGCTCGGCTGGTATGCCCCGCGCAACGGCATCACTGAAGCCCGCGTGCGAATTCACAATGACAAGGTCCGCCAAGCGGGCAAGCCGCGCTTCTAGCCGGTAAGCAAAGCGAGTCAGCCAATCGTAATAACCGAGTTGCATGGCCGAGGCTCGGATGCCCCATACGATATAGGGACGCGTCCTGCCAAATCGCACGATCAGCGCAAAGAGATTTGGAACGGGAAGATAGCTGTATAGGACGTCCGGTTGAAAGTTTCTCAAAATGTTTCGGAAGCGCCGCACAGTACGGAATAAACTATAACGATGCGGCTTTTCGAGATCGAAGATCGGTACCGGGACAGAGGAAAGTTCGGTCTCGAGCTCGCCTCCCTTGTAAAAAACGGATATTCCGACCCGATGTCCCGCCTCGGCGAGACCGCGAGCCAGAGCACAAACTTGCCGCTGCGCGCCGCCGATTTGGAGGTCGCGCATAACAAACATGACTGAGAAGTGTCGCGTGGGTGTCAACCGGCCGGTTGGGTTTGTGTCAAGCTCGCTCATAATTACGGCACGACCTTGCCTCTCGCGATTGGTTCGCTGACAACCAGCCTCATTCTGCGCGGCGCTGCTATCATGGGGTAGGGGACCTCGGCCTCCGTTACCCAGAGAGGTGGTGATTCGGCGCCGGGTTTATTTCCTTCGTGGGCCTCACACCAACTACGACCTTAGTAAATTATTCTCCGCGCTGGATACTATCCTATGTCATTGTATTGCGGGGTAAATTCCGCTTACAACAATCGTGCCTAGATCGGTTGAATGTTAGCCCAATACCATCTAATAGTACACTTAAGCTGCTGGGGAGTGGCATATGATCAAGAGCTGGGGGGCTTGTGATCAAGATTTTGCACCTCATAACTGACCTCGATAGGGGCGGTGCCGAGTATTGTCTTAAACGCCTCGTCGAGCGTATGGATACGCGACGCTTTTCATCGCGTATTGTTTCAATATTGCCGCTTGGTCCACTTGGAAAAGAACTCAGAACCGAACACATCCACGTCGACACACTAAATTGCGCGACGATCAGGGATATACCTCGGGCCTTCTGGAAATTGAGGCAAATAATTCTCACAGCTGAGCCTGACATCATTCAGACTTGGCTCTATCACGCGGACTTGCTTGGAACGCTTGTCTCTCTTTTGCGTAAGCGGGGCCGCCTCGTGTGGAACGTTCGTAATTCTGATCTGAGCCAGGAAAAGCGCGCGGATTGGCAAGTGCTTACGTCATTATTGGCACTGATGTCAGGGTTACCAGATTGCATTGTATCAAATTCGGTAGCCGGCATCGAAAGTCACGTAAAACGCGGGTACACGACCCCTCGATGGAGCCATATTCCAAACGGATGGAACATCGAAGACTCCGCCCCCCACTGCAGAGCGTCGCCGCAGGCAGCGTGAAATTTACGGCCTTCCCACTGACGAAGTCCTCATTGGACTAGTAGCGCGACGGGCACCACAGAAAGACTTCGGATGTTTTCTTTCAGCCGTCGCATTGCTGCACAATCGATGCCCGGGTCTGAAGTTTGTCCTCATTGGAAAAGACGTGTCGGAAGGGAAGCAGGAATTCAAAGACGCCCTGACAGGCATCGGCGTGCAAGATCGCCTGATTTTTCTTGGCGAACAAGCGAACGTCGAGTCGTTGCTACCTGCTCTCGATGCTGTCACGCTGACCTCGGCCTATGGCGAGGGTATGCCGAATTCTATCGGTGAGGCCATGGCTGCTGGGCTTCCGGTGATCGCTACAGATGTCGGCGACGTGCGGCGACTCATCATTGACGGAAACTGGATTGTGACGCCAAAGGCGCCTGAAGAATTGGCTAGCGCGTGGATCGCACTTGCTGGACTTGAGCCAGACGCCCGAGCGGCAATCGGTGCACGCAACCGCAATTGGATTGAAGAGAACTACACAATCGAACATATGAGAGAACAATACGAAGGTCTGTACGCTTGGGTGATGCAACCACAGCCCGTCGCAGGCTTAGAAAGCGCTCTCGCACAAAACGTCAAGCCGTCGGCGGGCGCGCTTGTCCGTGAATTGTGAGTTACAAGCCGCAGTTTGTTTATGAAATGGCAAACCGCTGCGACTCCCGACGAGCAGACGGACCGCAGTCGATTACCACGGCGCGAAACCAAAACTGGACGGGAAGATGTGGCGCACATCGCCATGGTACCCGCTGCTGTATGATGCGTTTGCGCATTGGTATGCCTGAGCTGTACTTGACACCCCCCAAGCGCCCACTCGCGCAAGCGAAAGTCCGCCGTCCAGACCAGAACGGCAAACCAAACAAGTTTGAGACCGATGTGCGGATTTTCCGGGTTCATTGATCTCGCGCAAGGCATACCCGAGACCAACCGCGCCGATCTCGCGATGCAAATGGCGAACGCCATTGCTCATCGCGGGCCGGATGACGCTGACTCATGGTGCGATCCATCCGCCAACTACGCCGTCGGCTTTCGGCGATTGTCGATCATAGATTTATCGGTAGCCGGTCGACAGCCGATGATGACGGCAAGCGGCCGGTTTGTCATCGTCTTCAATGGAGAAGTCTATAACGCACCGGATTTGCGTCGGGAACTGGAGCGAAGAGGCGCAATTTTTCGTGGACACTCCGACACCGAAGTGGTGCTAAACGCGTTTGAGCGGTGGGGCATCGAAAGGTCGTTGCACAGGTTCAATGGCATGTTTGCTATTGCACTGTGGGATCTCGCCGAGCGCAAGCTCAGTCTCATCCGCGACCGCCTTGGGAAAAAACCGCTCTATTATGGTCAAATCGGCAAGACATTTTTCTTCGGGTCGCAACTGAAGAGCTTCTTTTGTCATCCCGATTGGCGCTCCGAAATAGACCGAGACAGTCTTGCTGCATATTTTCGTTTTGGTTATGTGCCGTGCCCGCATTCCATTTACAAGGGAATTGCCAAGGTACGTCCCGCTGAATGGATCGAAATTCATGACGGCCAAGTTATTAGGCGCAAGACTTATTGGGATGCGCGGGAACGAGCGGCGAATTTTTCCCGCTCCCCCCTGCAGCTCAGCGACGCTGCGGCTCTGACACGATTAAAAGGATTGCTCGAAGACGCCGTGCGTGAGCGCCTCATTTCCGATGTTCCGCTCGGCGCATTCCTTTCCGGAGGCATCGATAGCTCCACGATTGTTGCATTGATGCAAACCCTTAGCCCAAACCGCGTCCAAACATTCAGCGTCGGATTTGAAGAGCCGCAATATGACGAGTCGAAATACGCACGTGCGGTGGCAGCGCATCTTGGAACGGAACATCACGAACTCCGCGTGTCTCCAAAGGATTCACTCGAATTCATTCCAAAGATGCCAATCTACTATGATGAACCATTTGCTGACGCATCACAGATCCCGACGTGCATTCTTTCGCAATTTGCACGAGGACACGTCACGGTCGCGCTCTCCGGTGACGCCGGTGACGAGTTATTTGCTGGCTATTCGCGCTACCAGATGATCGACACGATCTCAAAAGTTGCAAACCTTCTACCCGATCCAGTACGTAAATTGACTCAGCGCTTGCTCATGAGCGCCCCGGATGCCGCCTTCCGCGTGCTTGAGCAGTTCGTTCCCGCAAAATATGGCAGTTCGCCTCTACAATCGCGCGCGCGCACCCTTGGTGCATTGCTGAACAACAACTTGGAAGAGGGTATGTTTCGCGCGATCGTCGGTCAATGGAACGATCCCCAACTACTCGTCCGCGGCGGATGCGAGCCGCCGGACGACCTGTGGGGCGGCGCAATGCGCGACAAGATGAACGATGTCGTTCAGCGCATGCAGTTCATCGACACATTGACCTACCTACCCGACGATATTCTCGTGAAGGTCGATCGGGCGGGCATGTCGGTCGGCCTGGAGGTAAGGGTGCCGTTGACCGATTACCGATTGGTTGAATACTCCTGGCAGCTTCCGCGAAGGTTTAAGTTTCGTCATGGAAAGCAGAAATGGCTGCTGCGCGAGTTGCTGCGACGTTATTTGCCTGACACTCTGATCGATCGGCCAAAGATCGGCTTTATGTTCCCGTTGGCCGAATGGTTGCGTGGCCCATTGCGAGATTGGGCCGAGAATCTACTGGATGCTAAGCGTATGGAGAGTGAAGGATTTCTCAATCCTGGCCCGATACGCGAGAAGTGGCTACAGCATCTGAGCGGTCAAGCCAATTGGCAGTATCGATTATGGTGTGTTCTGATGTTTCAGGCTTGGTTACGCCATTGGGAGCACCAGGTGCGCAGCGCATAACGGCGGTCGCTCTTGAGACGCTGAAACAACAGGGACGCCAAAGAGGTTATGCGCATGAATTGCATGGTCGAAATTACTGCCCGAAGCCGCAAATCTCTTTCGTGAATTCTCGCGAAGAGTTCTCGGCTGTACTTCTTCAGCGTACAGGTGGTCACGCCGTGCGGGAACATCATTTCAACCTAGATGACGTTGTGAGAGTACCGATCTGTTATCGTGAGAAGAAATGAAATGTTGCGCTTATTTACGTCTGCCAGATTCGTAGGGTTGGCGCGCAACTGGTTTGAGCGAATTATCGCTGCACTTGTCGATGATGCGCGCAGCGAGCGTACCATGGTACTCTTGCTTACGGGCTACGCTGCTGTGTGGTCGCTCTACGCGTTCATCGCCAAGAGCGGCCAGGACATTCACCCCGACATGGGCGAGATGGTCGCCTGGTCGCGCGAGGTCGGTCTCGGCACACCGAAACATCCCCCACTCGCGCCGTGGCTAGTGGGGGCCTGGTTCAGAGTGTTTCCGCGTGAGGATTGGGCCTACTATCTCTTCGCAATGATTCTGCCGACCGTGGCGCTGTGGATCACTTGGCGCATCTCGGCACGTTATCTCTCCCGCGACAAGCGCGTCGTCGGCATCGCGATCCTCACTCTCGTCCCGTTCTATAATTTTCTTGCGCTGAAGTTCAACGCCAACACCGTGCTAACCCCGTTTTGGGCGGCCACGACGTGGTGGTTTCTGCGTTCGTTCGAAACACGCCGCGTGGGATGGGCGGTACTGGCCGGTATCGGTGCCGCCGCGACCATGCTCGGCAAATATTGGTCCGTTATTCTGCTTGCCGGACTTGGGCTTGCAGCACTGACGGATTTCCGGCGTGACTCATATTTTGGTTCGCCGGCTCCTTATGTGACACTTGCCGTTGGGACAATTCTACTGACCCCGCACATCGATTGGATGATTGCACACCACTTCGTGACGATCACCTACGCGACCGCGGCGCATCCTGCGACGTCATTTACTGCGGCGAGATCGGCGCTCGATTTCATCGGTGGCAGCCTTTGCTATATCGCCGCGCCAATAGTATTAAGCGTGTTCGCTGCGCAGCCCAATGCAGCAGTAATCCGTGACACGCTATGGCCGGTCGACCCCGACAGGCGCACGCTCGTTTTTGCATTTGCCGCGCCGTTTCTGTTCGCGGCGCTCGTCGCAGTGCTGTTACAAGTCGCAATCGCACCGCTCTGGGCGATCTCCGCGATGACCTTACTTCCAGTCGTACTGCTTTCATCGCCGCTCGTGATAATATCCCGCCGCGCCGCATTTCGTTTGGTGGCGTTGGCGATCGCCTTCCCGCTGATTATGGTCGCTATATCGCCCGTAATCGCTATTGTCAGCCGCCGCAACAGCGTTGCGAACCACGAGAGCCATTATCGGCTCATCGCGCAGGCGGTCGAGCGTGCCTGGTACGCTTACACGAATAAGCCACTGCGGATTGTTGGCAGCTTCGACAGTCTCATCAACGGTACCGCCTTTTACTTCGTGGACCAACCATTGACCTTCGACATTATGAATCCGACACAGACGCCCTGGATCGATGGCGACCGCATCGGGCGCGACGGCATCGCGATCGTGTGTCCCGAGTCGGACCCTTTCTGCATGCAGGCAATTAGCTATTATCTAGCTTACTATCGCGCGAAGGAGACAAAGGATGTCGTCATCGCACGGCGCTATCTCGGCATGTACGACACGCCAATGTCGTATAAGATCGTGGTCATTCCGCCAAACAGCATCGATCTGGAGCATCGGAAACATCCCAATAAAGCGCAATGAGCTATCGACCGGTACGGAACCATAGAAGTTTCTGCCGCCATTGAAATAAGGTATCCAGTTCTCGCCTCCGGCCAAAAGTGAACAATCAACACCCTCGTCGGCAAATCCCGCCAAAGAAAGGCCAAACTGACTCGCCAGCGGGCGGTGCCTCAGTTTGAAAAATTAACTGACGCCGGGGAACCTACGAAGCGTTCGCCATGGATTTCTATATTTTCGCGGTATTAGCTCTAATGGAACATCAAGAGGGGTAACGAACTCACGCTCCCTGCGCTTTTGCAACGCGACCCGGATGGTCATGTCGCCGTTGCTACGCGGTCTCACGAGCAGTTCTCTGTAATCGTTGAATTTATGAAGCAACAGAAAGAATTTCGGAGTGTAATTGAAGAGCCCATGATTCCAATCTCCCGCCGGAACCTCATGATACATGATACCATTTGTACATGCGAGGTCGTGAACTACCCTAAAGGCATTTTCCTGATTCATAATATGCTCGGTAGTGCCGGTGTTGATTACGAGATCAAATTTTCCCTTTAGGTTTTCGGGTACAGTGTCGCGATTCATATCAAACACAATGCTATCGCGGCGACCATCAAAGTCGATTGAGGTATGCTCAAACCCGAGCGACCGCCAGAACTCACGGGAGCTAGCGTTCGGAGCACCCAACGGGACCCTTGGCCGCGAAAAGGCACGATATACTTCTTCGAGAAGTTCGTCGGCCTCGAGAAAGGCGTTAGCGAGTTGCTGCGACCCAATTTCGATTAGGCGCCGACCGTTCAATGCGCCAGATCGCTGGAGCGTGAGCAAGTCCTGAAGAAAGGAAAATCCGAGTCCCATTCAATTCGAGCCTCTCCCAATCCTCTGGGACATTCACAGTATCAGAAATTCCCCGAATCCAATCAATCACGCCTGCGGTCATTGCCGGAGCAACGCGTAGCGTCTTATGGATGCAGCATTTGGTGCAGCGCCAATGGACGTTCAGCCGCCAAGCTCATTTTGGTCGCGCGAACGCTTGGAATGCCAGGGCCAACACGTGTCTTACTTGCTGAAACGTTCAGGCATATTCAGGATAAATGGCCCATAATGACGATCAATGTTTCGTGCATTTGTTTGGCACAATCGAACTTGGCGTTATTTAGTCATCTTTATTTCAACGATTGAAGATGTACGAATTCAGAATTACACTACCTGCGGCGGGCGACTGGTTGTGGCCGGTTGTGCTGGGTGTGAAGCATGGCGTCTATTTTGCCCTTCATAAAGGCAGACGATGGCGTCTTTGACGATCGGGCGCTACGAGCTATGGGCGAAGCTTTTGACGCCGCATGTAAGAGGCTCAATAGCGCTAGAGAGCCCCGGGACGGTTATAACGTCCTTGCTGCGAGAATTATCGCCGCGGCCCAAAAGGGTGAACGCGATCCGGTTCGCTTGCGCGATGCCGGATTGGCTTCGTTGGGGACTGAAGACGAAGCGAACTAAGCAGCGTCACTTTGCGGCCACTTTCCTAGGCGGGTTCTTTGCAGACGTGACGTTCAAAAACGCCGTGTCGATGCGCCTTGTGTCGTCATAGGTCTCTACCTCTCTCACCATCTCGACAAGTCGCCTGTGACGTTCAGCCGAATTTGCCTGAAAAGAGCGAGTTTCCTACGGGTGTCATTTGTTCGCTTAGGAGGCTTCGCTCCTAGGATGGCACGTCAAATTCGGGGGCAGGGCACAAGAAGAACTTGTTATGAATGCATCATTTTATAACAAGTCGGCGGTGGTCGGGAGCGCGAACTATTGGCACATAACTTATAAATTTATCGATGGTTCGCAGCAGTGGGCAGGAGACCAGCATTGAAGACCCTCCGCTGACGCTAAGTGTTTGCAACGCCTCGGTTTCAACAGTTAGGCGCGAAAACGGGCCTAACGGTTGAAACTGCCGCACCTTGGCTGGTTGTTTATACACTTGCCAAGGAAATTTGACCTAGCCTGACGTTCGCCGCTTCTATCGTCGCCAAAACCAGGGAGGCCTGACTGGAGGCATAAAGCGCACTGTACAAATCGGCTATGTCGAGCCCGAACGACCACTCGGCGCATCTAGCATCCCACCGCCATCGAGATCCACATTTCATTGGTGATGAATCGGCCCGTGATCAGGCTGAACATCGCATCCCAACACCGATTTGAGGGAACCGCCGCCATCCGGACACGCATTGCGGAATTGATTTCCTTGTCCAAAAGCAGCGTCGTCGAACATTTCTATGCGAAGTACAGCGGCAATCGGCAACACGGTTCAGTGGGTACGCCCAAATGCGCGATTGTTCGACGGCACAGACGACAAAATACCAAGTAAAATCACTAGCTTCAACCATAATGCGCAAATACGGACCAAAGTGTAGAAGCACCTGCACCGGTAGGAGCGGCTCCAACTCGGCAATTTTACAGTCACACGCGGCGCGCTCCATTCGGCTTTTGAGATACTGTTAAATTCCCAAATATGTTCGTCACTGCCGAAGGGAGATCGAAATGAAATTGCAAGTATGGGGTCCGCTGATTCCAGTCGCTCAATACGTGCGTATGTCCACCGACGATCAAAGATATTCACCGGATAATCAATCGGCCGCGAATGAGGCGTATGCCGCTGCACACGGCATGGTGATAACCCGAACCTATTTCGACGAGGGAAAAAGTGGACTGACTTTCGATGGACGTGGGGGACTGAACCAGTTGATCAAAGATGCTTTGAATGGGGAAGTTGATTTTAAAGCGATCCTCGTTTTAGACGTAAGCCGCTGGGGGCGATTTCAGGACCCGGACGAAAGCGCGTACTACGAGTATAGCTGTAAGCGCGCAGGGATAGCGGTCCACTATTGCGCCGAACCGTTTGAAAATGACGGAGGCCCCCTAGGCGCCGTAGCCAAATGGCTCAAACGATCGATGGCTGGCGAATTCAGTCGGGATCTGTCCGCTAAGACTTTTGCCGGCCAAGCCCGGATGGTCCGGCTTGGGTTTCGGCTTGGTGGAAATCCAGGATATGCCTGCCGACGGCTTGTAGTCGATCAGAACGGCAATCGAAAATTCTTGCTGAAGCCGGGCGAGCAAAAGGGTATTAGAACCGACCGTATTGTTTTGGTACCCGGGCCGGCGCGCGAGGTTGAGACGGTTCGCTGGATTTTCGCGACGTTTGTTAAAAAGCGAAAGTCCGAATTCCAGATCGCTAGTATTCTAAATCAGCGAGGACTGCTGAACGACTATGGCCGACCTTGGAATCGTCACGCCATTCAATTCATTTTGAGAAATGAAAAATATGTCGGCAATAATGTATGGAACCGAGAATCATTCAAATTGCAAAAGGTTCGTGTACGCAATCGTCCAGAAACATGGTTGCGCTCCGACGGTGCCTTCACGCCGATTGTGGATCGGGTCCTATTTGACGCGGCTCAATCTATTTTTATTGATCGCTTAGTCCATCCGATCGTGGGTAGAGGACGCATCTATTCCGATATGGATATGCTGAGAGCGTTGCGACGGCTATTGCGGCGAAAGGGCTATCTCACCAAGAAGCTCATTGACAAGAGCGGTAGTATCCAAAGTGCTAGCGCATACACGGGGCGCTTTGGAAGTTTGTCGCAAGCGTATCGACTGATCAGATACTCACCTCAGCGCACACGGAGGAGAGTCCGGCCTAACAAACGTCCACGCCTCTCTGATGCGGAAATGTTGGAAAAGTTGCGCAGCTTATTGGTGGAGCGCGGTTATCTAGATCGCACGCTTATCGACGAGACGATCAGCATGCCAGCGCACACGACTTACGTCATTCGTTTTGGCGGATTGAAGCGAGCCTACGAACAAATCGGCTACATGCCAGATTTGTACAAGAAGCGATCTTCAAGACCGCGCGATCTTTCAAGCGACGAGATGTTAAATGCGCTTCGCCGGCTTTTGCAAGAGAAAGGAAGCCTCTCTCAAGAGACTGTCGGTGACGATAAAACCGTGCCTGCCTATTACCAATATCGGAAACGTTTCGGCGGTTTGGGGCGTGCTTACAGGATAATCGGTTATGTACCAAAGCACTGATCGGTCGCGTTGAGTAGAGAATCTCATCGGAACAACGCTTTGACAGGTCGCCACGGCGGCCGGGCGCGGATATTGGCAAGTATGGCGGTTAGTCAGCTGTACAGGTGCTGCACGTCCTGCCGGGGATCGTTCCCGGCACATTCGCGCTGCCGCTCAGAGCGCTGCCTTGAGAGGCTCCACTTTAACCCGGTGACGTTTGATCCGCCTTCAACTTTGCCAAAGATCGCATTGCTCAGTCCGCCCTCGAGGACGACGCCATTGGCCGCGGTGAGAGGGCCACTGAAGATCATCGCCGATCGTTTTCAAATTCGCCATGCATATTGAGTGCTAATAATGTCCCGACATTGCCAGGGCAAATCGTCGAAGGTTTGCCCAACACGATGAGGGAGTGGTAATCAGTTTGGAAGCCTAGGGCGTGCTTATAAGCTCATTAAATACGAGCCCGGCACCTTGAAAAGCTACACGGATTCAAGAGGTATTTCTAATGATGAGCTGCTTAGTAAACTGAGATCGCTGCTTTCGGTTCGCGGTTATCTATCAGGCAGGCTCATCGATCGAACCGCCGGCATGCCCTCAAGAATTTTGCATTACAAACGGTTCGGAAGTTTGCGACGAGCCTACGAACTAATCGGGTACGCGCCCTAGCTCTGTTGAAGCTTGCCTCCGATCGCAACCGGCATCAAAACGCAACGGTCGATAAGGAACGTCGATTCCGACGTTTTGCTACCGTCCTGATAGGTCTCTGGTCGGAGTTGCGTGATCTGTGTCGGGAAGTGATCGACATAGATCGCATAATCGCCATCAAACGACCGGCGGTTTGGTAACGCAATGAAGCTTAAAAGATTGCCATGTCAGTCCGGTGCCTGTCACCGGTTTTAAAATTATATTCTCCGCCGGATTCGCTATCTCCGCGCGGGCTCGAATTGAAATATCTGATCGATATAGGCCGCATGATCGCGCACAAACGACCCGCGTAGGTGTCCATAGTCAAAGTAAATGAGGCGACCGTCATTGCCAACAATCGGGCAAACGTCTGTGTCACACAGATAGTCCATGGGTCTGATCACCCGCCCACCTGCAGCTTCGGTCGCCCGCTCAATTTTGTCGCTAACTCTGCCAACAAACTTTTCCATGTTTGCACGGGTTGGAGTCTTTGGAATAATTGGGCGAGATAGCAATCGATGCCACCCGGTCGGCATGATCGTTATGGGATCGTATACGTCCGACGATGGAGTTTCTAATAGTACAAAGACCCTTTTACCGGCAGCTACAAGGTGCGCAACCAATTCTGCCAAATTGCTGATGGCGCGATCCTGGGCGGCTTCCGAATCTCGCAGTAAGACTTTTGACGGATCGCTACGAAGGTAATATTCGGCGATTGTGAACTCAGTGGTCCACCATGCTGCTAATGCAACGGCTTTGACCATTTCCCCGTCGAGCATCGGCAAAACTTTATCAATCATGGGCGCGCAAGCTGGATTCTGATCGCGCGCAATGTCGGGGATGGGTGGGCAGCCACCTAGGGTCTCGAATACGATCCGATTTCGATCAAGATCGATTACTCCTTTGTCGACAAGTTGTCGTACTCTGGGAATATATTGTTGCATCGTACTGTCACCGACCAGAATAGTTTCTTCAGCACGTGGATTGCCTAAGGTTAGTTCGCTGTCTTCCAATCTGTCCTGAGCGGCTGCTACGATATCTTCGGCGTATTGGTTGCGTAGCGGAAACCCACCCTCGACATAGGTGAAATATCCCGCAGAGCCAATTGTCGCCATCATGACAAGCAACACGACGGCCTTAAGTGCCGCCGATTTACCGAAACGTAACGGCTTCTCCACAAGCAAGTAAGTCAGCCAGGCCAGTGCAAAGCTGAGCAAGATCGCGAAGGTTGCTAATCCTGGAGACGGCGCGTGCCCATCAACAATGCTGATAAACGATAGCAGAGGCCAATGCCAAAGGTAGAGTGGATAACTGATCAAGCCGACCACGACCAACCCAGGAAACGCAAGCAGCTTGTTGTTGATCCATGCACGCGGACCTGACGCAATCAACAGGAACGCGCCGACAACCGGCATTAATGCCCACCAGCCTGGAAACTTCCTCGTCTCGTCAATGGTCAGAAAGGTCGTGACGATGAGCAGCAGCCCGACTGAGGCCATCACATGGCTTGTCATGGGATTTGATGCTGCGCGAATGCCGATCGCTTGTAAACGAGGACTCGACAGCTTGCAAAAGAACCTAGCAAAATCGTTTTGATATAGCGACAGATAGGCTAGCACTGCGCCCGCCATCAATTCCCAGAATCGAGTCGCCGGCGAATAAAAATCCGCTGCCGGATCGATGGAAATCACGTTGAATGTAAAGCTGAAGGTGAGCAGTAGCAGTAGAAGGGTTAAGGTTGCCGCCTTGCGCTTCCATGTCAGGAATAGCAGCAATGGCCAGACGATGTAGAACTGCTCCTCAATTCCCAGGGACCATATGTGCAATAATGGTTTGGCTGCTGCAGCTTTGTCGAAATAGCCAGACTCATTCCATAATACGAAATTTGAGACGAAAGCTGCGCTGCCGGCAACATACTTACCGAGTGCCCTATATTCGTGGGAAAACAGGAGCAGCCAGCCCGCTACCAAAGAGCACAGCAACACAAAAAGTAAAGCCGGAAAAATTCGCCTGATGCGTCGTATGTAGAATTGTCGGAAGCTGAATGAACCGCGCTCCATGCCAGTGAGCAAGATAGTGCTGATGAGGTATCCGGAGATGACGAAAAATACATCGACACCGACATACCCGCCGCGAATCCAGGCCGGAAATGCATGAAAGCCAACTACCGCCAAGACGGCGATGGCGCGCAAGCCGTCTATGTCCGGTCGGTAGTCGAGCTGGCTGCCTGCTTTGACCCGGCCGACCGATCCGGATGTCGCCAAAATCGGCGCGCCTAGCGCGATCACTGGCGGCTGGTTCGATTCGGTGAGCGTCATCGTCACAGTTTATAACATAATTTTGCAAAGGTTGAGCTTGCAGAGTAGATGATAGTGGGCGTCTATCAAAACGCTTGGGCGCCGGTCGCGGTCGTGCCGGCCACTGTCCCTGGAATATTGGCCGCACCAGTCAATACGTGGTTGGCCTCCACGTCGTATTTCTTGGCCGTTACAGTGTGGCCATCGAGTATCCATTTAGCGGCATGCAAGTTAGTGAGACCTGGATAGAAGGCGAAGACAAGCGGATCTGAATAGGTGATGTCATTGGCCACCCTGATTGTGCCACCGTCGAAGCGCAGGGTGCCGCCGAGATTCTGGACAAAATTTGTAGCACTTCCCGAAATTGTGAAATCGTTGAACAGTTCAACAGTTCCATAAGTGCTTATCGCTATTTGAGGCCCGCTACACGAGCCGAATGTCACCAGATCATTGATCTCGACATAGGCGTTTTGTGTCGAAACGAGGCAAGAGCCGGAAGCATTGGATAGAGTGACGTTGCGTACTTGAACGATGGCGCCGAAATAGAATTCCGCGCCGCCAGTTAGAAATCCGCCATTGCCATCGATCGTCAAAGCGGCGCCGCCCTGAGAACCAGGGTTAGAAGCATGGGGCGTATAGTGCACTACGGATGAATCTGTACTTCCCGCCGCCATTAAAATCTTTATCCGAGTTTGGGGTCTGCCTGCAAAGTCAAAGTCATTAAGAATATATTGCAGTGCATTTTCCACGGTCTTGAAGGCTTCGGTCCCAGTGCCGAGGCCATCGGATGACCCGATCTGGTCAGAGCCATTCGTGAAATCAGTATTGATCACGAGCGTTACGCCGCCGCAGTTCGGTCGCCAATGCCCCGGACTTATCGTTTTAATCCAGGAATTATTGACGTTGGTGAGTTCAACCGCTTGGCCGGGCCAAAGCACAAATAGTGAAGAGAAGCCGGCGACTTGAATGGATTTGCCCTTGCATGCCGAAATATCGGTATTGGTGATTGTGATTGCGCAACCGTGCGGGAAATCGGACGCAGTAGGCAATCTGGCGGCATAGAACGCATCGCCGCCCAGCACATAATTCCAGCCGCAATGCGTGGTATCGACGATAACGGGACCAGACGTAAATGCTGCACCGTTCACGGTCAGGAGAATCGCGCGTCCCGGCGTAGCACCCTGCGGTATCGCGGAGACTGTCGCGGCGAAAAATAGCGAAACCACGCTGAAAAATGCCGGCAACGGACGGGAGCGTTTCATCTTCGCCTATTCGTGCGCAAACGTCTCGTTTATATTATCATGCTTCCGCATTTTGAAGCAGCTCGACGTCCTTGGTCTCGTTTTTTCGTCTGTTAGTCATCGCGCGTCTTCATGCCCATCATAATTCATACCGAAACCCACGCCACTATTGAAGGGTGTGCACTTCTTAGCCAAATTATAAAATTGTCGGGTCTGATACAGTTGAACCCCACCGAATAACAGGTAGTATCGACGGATGGAAGACGCCGCGCGAATGTTTATAGTTCTTCTCTCACTGGGATTCATTTTTACGCTGGTTCCTGCAGCTGCCTGCGCACAGACCGGGTTTTACGATACGTCTAGTCGTACACCTGTAGCCTGCGAACCCAGCGGGCCGACTGACGCGGACATCGTCCTCGTTACATTCGGACAATCAATCTCGGCTAATGAGGGTGAAACTGGCTACACTCCGGTAGGAAACGTTGTCAATTTCAACATCAATGACGATCGGTGTTACGTCGCTGTTGACCCGCTTCTCGGGGCATCCTCGAAAACAGACGGTAGACATATCGGATCAATTTGGGGTCGCCTCTGCGATAAGCTCCTAGCAACCGGACGATGGACACGGTGTCTTGTCGCTCCAATAGCGCAAGGGGACACAAGCATGTCCGAATGGGCGCCTGGCGGAAATATGAGTCCGTTGATTGAGCGCGCGGTCGCAGGGCTGCGCCAGCACAAGATCGAGCCGACCCTATTCCTTTATGGGCAAGGGGAGTCGGATGCGAGCGTGCACGCCGATGCCGCCGCATACCGAAAGAATTTTAATGAAATGGCGGACAGTATACATCTTTACACTAAGGCTCCAATTCTGATTGCCGTCGAAACGATATGCTACGGCGTTGGTACTGGGCCGGATCTGCAATCCATTGATGTCGCCACGCGGGTTGCAAAATGGGTTGGGCAGGAGGCCATCCAACAGGCGCAAAGAACAGTGATCGATCCTTCGCGGGGGATTTTTCCGGGTCCAAATCTGGACTTTATCAACGATCAAGTCGGGCGTTGGGACGGCTGCCATTTGAGTACCTATGGCCTTGAGGTTGCTGCGGAGCAGTGGAAATATTATCTCCTTCAAGCCTTAAGCCAAAAGTGGTAAGCGCGGTGAGTTTGTCGTCGCCCATCAGCGCTGCGAATAGGTCCAAATAAGAATATCGCGTTTATAGGCGAAAAACAGACTATGGTCTCATATCGAGTTGTTAACTGAACGAGTTCAAGCCGGGCGATGGGCTGGATCGTCATTCCCATCCGGGGATCGAGCAGGGCTATGTCATTCAGGGCGCCATGGTGCAGCAGCCAGGCAAGGATCCGATCATGTTTCCGACTGGCGCGCTGCTGTCGAACATGCCAGACGTCGTTCACGGTGGGTTCAAGGTTGTCGGGGACACGTCTTTGAAGGCATTCTCGGTATACGTCGTCGACCGCAACAGGCCGCTTTACGACTGGGCGAAGTAGCCCCGTCGCACGGCCAAGGTGCAGGCGGTGCCGTCGGAATCAGCGCTGCTGCGGGCGATGTTCGATGTCGGCTACTTCCCGCCGAACACGCCGCGGAACTTTAGCTGACGAACGCCGCCTGGACGTAGTGTTAAGGACGCGATTTCATCTGGAGTGAGCCGCCGGTCTGTGAGAACCGCAGTCCATCCTGGCGGTAGACGCTGCTGGACAGTAGCAACTGCATCCGCCTGCTCTGTCGCAGCGGCCCAATAGATAGTCATATTTCCCTTTGAGGTGGCGACGACATAGACAACGCTGGCAGGCACATTCGCCATGGAATCACTATGACATCTTACGTGCGGCGTAGTCTGTCGCGGATTACGGCGAGCTATAGGCAGCAGTTTGTTACGATGCTGATTCGGCCGTCATAATTCGGCGACCTTTGTAGCCGGGAAGTCGGGAATAGCCCCGAGGGAATCCGGGCATTTTTGACGCGACAATCGGGATGTGCAACCCTGGGGTATCGTTTCAATGAAGGGCTTGTTACATGGCGAAGGCGTCGATCAACCGCAGGGGCACTACTGCCGTAGATACTCACATCGGGCAGAAGTTACGCGCGCGCCGAACATTATTGGGACTGAGCCAAACGGAACTCGCCGACGCGGCCAGCATTTCGTTTCAACAAGTTCAGAAATACGAGAAAGGAACAAACCGCGTCGGGGCTTCCCGCTTGCAACAGTTCAGCCAGGCGCTTGGCGTTCCACCATCTTATTTTTTTGAAGGCGCACCAGCCGTCGGAAAAAAGGCGCCTGCGCCAAGCGAAGGCGAGCTGCCGGAAGGCTCAATCGTCTCATTCCTGGGGACGCGAGAGGGTGCCGCGCTTGTGCGTGGCTTTCTCGCGATCAAAGAAAAATCAATTCGCCATAACCTTATTGATTTTATCGATGCCTTAAAAGCGAAATGAACCTCCTGCGCAGGCGAGACGCACAGGCAACTATCGTAGCCCGCCCTGCGCCTATCAACTTAAAGCAGTTTCGAAGCGCGGTCCCGAGACGGTCGCTATAGGCTCGAAAGCAAGCATTGGTTGCGACGCAATATCAGTCGCTTTGGGCCATTAGCGACATTTTGCACTACGGCAAGGTCGGGCAAATTCAACGGTGGCAACTTCGCCATGGGCCATCGCACAGACGCCTTGTGGCTGACACCATCAAACTCAAATCCGTGGGGTTATTCACTGCGGGTGGAATTCGTTTGCGCGCCAAGCTTCAGCGCTTCGAGCAGTGGATTAATCTGGTCCTGATAGGCGCGCCAGCGGCCAACGGCGCTTTTGTAGATGGGACGGCGCACCTGTGTTGCGCTCGCCGTCCGTATCGGGCGCTCGGTTTTGTGAAAAGCCAGGCAACGTTCGTCCCAAGGCAGACCACAATATTCGATGATGCGGCGCGCCTGGCCTTCCAGATCCGCAACAATGTCTTCATAGCGCACATCGAGAATGCGGTCAGTGGGCAGAACGTTTTGCCAATGCGCCATCAGCTGTTGATAGCGCCAGTAATAGCGGCCGATCTCGCCGAGGTCGTAGGTGTGATTCTGCTCGGCGGAAAATAATTTTGAAAAACAGGAAATGCAGGTATCGACCGGATCGCGCATGCTGTGAATGATCTTGGCATTCGGCAGCGCGAGATGGATAAGGCCGACAAAGTAATAATTCGACGGCATCTTATCGGTGACGCGCTCGTCGTCGGGCGCCAGTTGGCGCAGCAGCGAAACATAACGCGCCCCGATTTGCCGAAGCGCCGCCGCATCCACCAACGGCACGAATTCGGGATATGGCAGCGCGGTGCTGTTCGGACCATGAACCGAAAGTGCAACATCGTTCAATATTCGTAGTTCGCCAGCGCCATGTGCGCTGGGATGACTAGCGATGATCTGTTCGATGAGCGTCGTGCCGGATCGTGGCATGCCGAGAACGAAGATCGGAACCGACGATGGATCGCCACCGCCGAATTTTCTCTCGATCAGGTCGCGCGTGAATGTCTTTTCGATCCGGTCGAACAGATCGAACGTGGCGTTCTCGTCGTAGGCAATTGTCGCGCGCTTGGCCGTGTTGCCGGCGATAAGGTGCTGGAACGATCGGGAATAATCTTTCAAATCC